>Ga0207807_1000003_pt1 | contig 106667 bp, 108 predicted proteins | sample HigsolmetaGSP15D_FD_184843 | JGI IMG/M metagenome (GOLD analysis project Ga0207807, IMG submission 184843) | High solid enriched microbial communities from the Joint BioEnergy Institute, USA - SP1-5-D (SPAdes) | ecosystem: Engineered > Bioreactor > SSF (Solid state fermentation) > Aerobic >... | reverse complement strand
TACGGAAATATCACATCTTTTCCGAAAATTACACCGAGCAAGTAAAGCACGGTAGCCGAAAGTGTACAAAAAGAGTGTCTTGGAATACCCGATATTTAAACCTTGTCGAGAAAAACTTGACACATACTTTTTTGTATTTCAACTATGCTTTTCGTACATTTCCCTGTAAAATAGAAATATACTTTTTACCTGAATTTTCAGCATCAGCAAGCATTTTCTTGATGAGAAAAAGGATGATATTATGGACAATTCGAAAGCTGAAGGACAAACAAAGAAACTCCAGGAACTGCCAATTGATATTTTTTTCAGCCGGGATTTTCTTTCCAAGCTTTCCGAGACGGTCAGTGTTTTGAAAGTGGAAAATGGGCCGACGTTTAAATTTGTTTATGTGAACAAAGAAGAAGAGCAGACGGAAAAGGCCGGAAAATTTTTACATGATGTTCTCGAGGAAAGGGAAGCCGCCCGGTTTGAATATTTTTGCCAAACTGCGCTGGAAGATAACAAGGCTGTCGACTTCATCCACCACTCGGGTGCAAGGCGCATCCTCCACACCTCTTTGGCCGGCATGGACGGCGGAGAGTGGATGATTGCCATTACAAGGGATGTGACAGAACTGCTGGATGGCGGGCGGATGCTTCCAGATGCACATACATATCAGTTTGACCCTTTAACGGGCCTTTGGAACAGGCACGCTTTGCTGGATCGGTTGAACAGGAAAACGGCGGAAGCAAAAAAAGGCGCGCCCCATCCGGCTGTATTATATATCGATCTTGACCGTTTTAAATATTTTAACGATATTCTTGGCCAGCATGTCGGCGATGAAATTTTAAAACGGATAGCCATCCGCCTGAAGCAGCTTCCCTTTTCGGATTACGAAGTGTACCGCCAGGGCGGCGATGAGTTTATCGTGCTTACGGCCGGGTGCTCACGGGAAGAAGTGAAACAAATGGCGGAACAGATCCTGGCGCTCTTTTATGACCCGTTCAAAATTGAAGGGGAAGATTATTTTTTGACGCCGTCCGTCGGCATCAGCCTGTTTCCGGAAGACGGCGAAAACGGGGAAACGTTAATCAAACATGCGGACACGGCTCTTTTTAAAGTGAAGGAACGGGGGAAAGGGCATTTCCTTTTTTACAGCAAAAAAATGGATGCCGACTTCCATAATTATATATTGATGGAAGCCCATCTCCGCCGCGCCGTTGAAAAAAACGAGCTGGCCGTCCATTACCAGCCGCAGGTGCAGCTTGATACAGGCAAAATTAAAAGTTTTGAAGCCTTGCTGAGATGGCGCAACCCGAAATTCGGAAATGTGCCGCCTTTGAAATTCATTCCGCTTGCAGAAGAAACAGGGCTGATCACTTCTATCGGCGCGTGGGTGATCGACCACGTATGCGCGCAAATTGCACAGTGGCGGCAAAAAGGGTGGACCGGTTTCCGGATCGCAGTGAATATATCCCCGAAGCAGTTTCTGGATCCCGGCCTGGCCGGATTTATCGGACGGACGCTTGAAAAATACAAGCTGCCTGCGTCCGTGCTCGAAATTGAAATTACAGAAGGCGCGATGCAAGATGAAAACCATATATTAAAAGTGCTTAGCAGCCTGAAAGACATGGGGCTGACAATATCGGTCGATGATTTCGGAACCGGGTATTCTTCTTTGAACTATCTTAAAAAATTTCCGGTTGACATTTTAAAAATTGACCAGTCTTTTATCCGGGAACTGGAAAACAGCCAAAAAGATGCGGCCATTACAAGAACGATCATCCATCTCGCCCACCAGCTCGGGCTTGAAGTCGTCGCGGAAGGGGTGGAGGAACAAGGGCAGGTGAAGTTTTTGCAATCGGCCCGCTGCCAGAAAGTGCAAGGATATTTCTTCAGCCGGCCTGTCCCCGCCGAAGAAGTGGAAATGCAGCTGTTTGTGTAAAATCCGTCCGGTTAAATTGTCAAAACGTATTTTCTTTTCCCCTGACTAATGGTACATTGTATGGTATGGTATAGTATAGAAAAAAGTACTTCACCAAGACGGCTCTTTCTATCGTTTTCGGTGCCAGCCGGAATCCGGGCCGCATTTTTGGACACGGAAGGAGCGTTCAAAATGAGCGAAAGAATGGACATGATTTTTATCCCGGCTGAGGCTGGATATATTAAAATTTACGTTTTCGGATTTTTGCGTGACAGTGCCTGGGGGCAGGCGTTTGCGGAATATAACGGCCTGACGGTTGTGGTAAAAGGCTATAACCGCAAGAAAACGATCATCCGGGCATTAACGAAGCTGCATGAGTCCTTATTAAAATTAAAAAAAGATTCTTAGGTTCATACGCCATGGAAGCACCTTGGCCGGGGCGCCGGGATAGTTTGCGACGGTATCCGGCAGTTTGCCGAAGCCGTTGAATTTTTTTATATAAAATGAATGGCTGATCATTCATGAAAGGGGAGAAGGTTAATGAAAGAAAAAGTTGTCATCGTAACAGGCGGTTCAAGCGGAATGGGGAAGGCAATGGCGGCTAAATTTGCGCAGTCGGAAGCAAAAGTTGTTATTACAGGAAGAGATGAAGAAAAATTAAGGGCTACAAAAGCGGAATTGCTCCGTTACCATTCCGATATCTTCACGGTGCAAATGGACGTCCGGAAGCCGGAAGATGTAGAGAGAATGGTGGAAGAGACAGACAAAAAATTCGGGCACATTGATTTTCTTGTCAACAATGCCGCCGGAAACTTTATCTGCCCGGCGGAAAAATTATCGGTAAACGGCTGGAATGCGGTCATCAATATTGTTTTAAACGGGACATTCTATTGTTCCCGGGCAGTTGGAAACTACTGGATAGAAAAAAAGATCAAGGGGAGCATCCTCAATATGGTCGCCACCTATGCCTGGGGGGCAGGAGCCGGCGTTGTCCATTCTGCAGCGGCAAAAGCGGGTGTGTTATCCTTAACACGTACGCTTGCGGTGGAATGGGGCAAAAAATACGGCATCCGCGTGAATGCGATCGCGCCCGGCCCGATTGAAAGAACAGGCGGTGCGGGCAAGCTGTGGGAGTCGGAAGAAGCGGCAAAAAGGACATTAGACAGTGTCCCGCTCGGACGGCTCGGAACGCCGGAAGAAATTGCCGAACTTGCTTTTTTCCTGTTCTCGCCCCATGCTGCCTATATCAATGGAGAAGTGATTACAATGGACGGCGGCCAGTGGCTGAATCAGCATCCTTTTTAAACGGCCGCGAAAGGAGCGGATCATGCAGCAACTGAAAAAAGAACATTTTATCACCCATTTTTCAGCGGAAAACAAGCCGGCTTACAAAGTCCGGCTGAACGAAACGTTTGCCGTGGAGACGTTTGATTGCTACGGCGGAAAAATCACATCGGAAACCCAGCTTAGGACGGAAGTGGACATTCCATTTATCAACCCGGCGACAGGCCCGATTGAGATTGAAGGGGTTAAAAAAGGCGACATCCTTTGTATCAACATTCAAAATATCGAGCTGGATGAAGCCGGTGTCATGGTGCTTTACCCTGGGATGGGGGTGCTCGGCGAGGATGTAAAAGAAACCGATACGCGCATCATCCGTGTGAAAGACGGTCACATCCAGTTTAACAGCCAGCTTCAATTTCCGGCTGCCCCGATGATCGGCGTTATCGGCGTTGCCCCGGAAAAAGGCGCGGTGCTTTGTGAAACACCCGGGGACCATGGCGGCAATATGGATACGAGATGGATCACAACGGGGTCGACATTGTACCTTCCCGTTTTCCATGATGGTGCCCTGCTTGCGCTCGGCGATCTTCACGCCGCAATGGGGGACGGGGAACTGGACGGTTCCGGCGTGGAGATTGGCGGAAAAGTCACCCTGCAATGCACGAAACTGGCCGGCGCGCCCGCTATCGGCATGCCGGCCGTTGAAACCGACCGCGCATGGTTTTTGATTTCATCGGCAGAAACCGTGGAAGCGGCGACGAAAAAAGGGATGCGAGCGGCTGCAAACAGGTTCCGGGCTGCTTTCGGGCTTGGGTTTAATGACGCCTACAGGCTGTTGAGTGCCACATGCTCCCTAGAAATCAGTCAGATTGTAAATCCGCTTGTGACGGTCAGAATAGCTGTGCCGAAAGCTGTTTTGCCCGATTTGTTCGCGCCGGGCCCGCTGCTTTAAAAGCAGGACACTGAAAAAGCATTCAAGAAACGGTGAGACACTCTGGATGAGCGGTGTCTCGCCGTTTTTATGTTTTCTTTTCAATTTTTTGGAGCGGCTTCTTTTAAAACAGGAGTTTTTTCTCCGGGACAAATCGCAAAAATGTTACAAGGTCTTCCCCGATTTCGGATAAAATAAGGACAGAAACGGCACAAAATGAAAAAATTTGCCGCCGCTCCCTTTTCTAAGCGAAGGTTTTACTGTAAAATTCGAATGGGACAGGTTATCATTTGTGTGAATAAAAGGGTGAATGCCGGCATCCAAAACCGGTACTCACGTTCGTTGAAAGGAGTCCATTATGTCTCAATTATTAGGTATTATCCAAAGACTGCAGGCGATGCAGGAAGCAAAAGATACAGGGGAAGTCCAGCAACGGCGTTTTGAAGTGAACGGCAAGGCGCTCTGCCAGGTGAAATTTTTTCCGCAGACCGGAACGTTTGAACTGGAAGTATTCGATGGGCAGAAACACGCCAGCAAGTACCAGTTTGACGATCTGGATATTGCCGCCATCGAAATCTTTGATATCGTCCAGGAAGGCTCTGACAGTTAAAAAATTTTTTCGCCCGGCACAAAGCCGGGCGTTTTTCTTTCGTCAATCAAGTCCTGTTTATGATAAAATAGTAGTGATCCATCATGCATCAACGGCAAACGAAATAAGCATCTCCTCTTGAAGGTTTTTGTACCTGAAAATACGGAAGAAAAGGAGATTTTTGCAAGATGATTTCATTGCAGAGCCAGGAATTTCTTGAACCGAAAATCATGGATTTTATGATCCCGTCTGAAAAAGTGGCCCATGTGCAGGTTGGGAACAGCCTGGAACATGCTTTGCTCGTGCTGACGAAAAGTGGGTATGCCGCTGTTCCGGTTTTGGACGCCAGCTACCGACTGCACGGCCTGATCAGTTCCGCGATGATCACCGATTCCATTTTGGGGTTGGAAAGGATTGAGTTTGAAAAACTAGGCGAGATTAAGGTGGAACAGGTCATGAAGGCGGACATTCCACGGCTGAATGTGCATGACAATTTTGAAAAAGCGTTGCGCTGGCTTGTTGACCACAATTTTTTATGTGTTGAAGACGATGAAGGATTTTTTGCCGGCATTTTTACAAGGCGTTCGCTTCTGAAGGAATTGAACCATCATATTCATAAATTGAATCATTTTTAGCGGTGGCACCGCGCAAATGGCTGCGCGGTCCTTTTTTCCATAAACCAAAGAAAACGGATTGGGGTTAACATGAATTTTTCGGAGTGTCAGTTACTGTCTGTTTTAGCACAGGAGTTAAATATGCGGAAGGCGGCTGAACGGCTGTTTGTGTCGCAGCCCGCCTTGTCGCAAAGGCTGCAGTCGATTGAAAAGCAGTGGGGAGCGCAATTGTTTCTCCGCACGCAAAAAGGGCTGATCATAACGCCTGAAGGGGAACTGGTCATCCAGCTTGCCAACGAAATGCTCGAAAGGGAAGAAAATGTGCGGGAAGCCATCCGCACGCTCGACTCAAAAGTGTACGGAACATTAAAAATTGCCTGCGCCACGATCGTCGGCCAAAACTGGCTGCCGAAAGTGCTGAAAACATTCGTTGAAAAATATCCGGATGCAAAAATCTCGCTTGTCACGGGCTGGAGCAGTGAAATTTTGCGGTCCATTTACGAAGATGAAGTCCATATCGGCATTGTCCGCGGCTTGAATGAATGGAAAAGCACGAAAATCCATTTGTTTGAAGATCCGCTCTTTCTTGTGGACCAGGAAATTGACACCCTTGAAAAGCTGCCGGCTGCCGACCGGCCGTTTATCCAGTTTAAAAGCGATTCGAATTATTATCAGGAAATGATGGACTGGTGGCACCGCGAGTTTCAAACTTCCCCGAAACAAACAATCGTAGTAGACCAGATCGAAACGTGCAAGCAAATGGTTTTTAACGGCATCGGTTATGCGATTTTGCCTGCGATCACGCTGGACGGGGCGGAAATCCGCCATCTGCACAAAATTCCGCTCAAAGGGGAAGGCGGGGAGCCGCTGAAACGCGACACATGGCTCCTCGGTTATGACGCCGCGTTTCAATTGAAGCAGGTCCGCGCTTTTGTAAAAGTGGTGCGTGAATTTATTGCGGCACAGCCCCATATCCTTTAAAATGAACATATGCGCAAATGATCACATTTACGTGCGAATCTGCTGTCAGGAGGCATACATATGGACATGATGGATGCAAATGAAATCATTTCATTCATAGCAAACAGCAAAAAATCAACACCTGTAAAAGTATATGTAAAAGGAAATATCGAAGGCCTTGATTTCGGTGAATCAGCCCGTGTTTTTGCAGGCGGCGGCATGGCTGTCATCTTTGGCGAATGGGAAGAGATTTCGGCCGTGCTGGAAGCAAACCGTGACAAAATTGCGGATTATGTCGTGGAAAATGACCGTCGCAACTCGGCCATTCCGCTTCTCGATTTAAAAGGCATCAACGCCCGCATTGAACCTGGCGTCACGATCCGTGACCGTGTGGAAATCGGCAATAACGCCGTCATTATGATGGGGGCCGTAATCAATATTGGCGCCGTCATTGGAGAAGGCACGATGATCGACATGAACGCCGTTTTAGGCGGCCGGGCAACAGTCGGGAAGAACTGCCATATCGGAGCGGGCGCCGTGCTTGCCGGGGTCATTGAACCGCCTTCTGCAAACCCGGTTGTCATTGAGGATGATGTATTAATCGGGGCAAATGCTGTGATCCTGGAAGGCGTACGCGTCGGAAAAGGGGCGGTTGTGGCAGCCGGTGCGGTCGTCACGCAAGATGTGCCACCGCATACCGTTGTTGCAGGCATTCCGGCAAAAGTGATCAAAGAAATTGACGAAAAAACAAAATCCAAAACCGAAATCATGAAAGATCTTAGAAATTTGTAAGCCGGAAGGACGGGTGCCAAAAAAACGGTGCCCGGCCTTTTTTGCCATACCGGAAAGGAAGGGCTGGATATGGAAACGAATTTGATTGCCATCAGGCGGGATCTGCATCGGATTCCCGAGCTCGGATATCAGGAGCATAAAACACAGCGGTACATCCTTGATTTTATTTCGCGTTTGCCGAAAGGCCATCTTGAAGTGAAAACATGGAAAACCGGGGTGCTTGTAAAAGTAAAGGGGACCCGCCCCAAAAAAAAGATCGGTTACCGGACGGATATAGACGGCCTGCCGATCAAAGAAGAGACAGGCTTCCCGTTTCAATCGGAACACGAAGGAAACATGCATGCGTGTGGCCACGATTTTCATATGGCGATCGCACTCGGGATTTTATCGCATTTTGCAAGCCGGCCCGTTAAGGATGATCTGATCTTTATTTTTCAGCCGGCAGAGGAAGGGCCTGGAGGGGCGGAAGCGATGCTAGAAGAAGTGCTGCGCAATGAATGGCGGCCGGACCTTGTGATGGCGCTTCATGTTGCGCCGGAATACCCGGCCGGCACGGTAGCGGTAAAAAAGGGGCTGCTGTTTGCCAATACATCCGAACTGTATATTGACCTGGAAGGAAAGGGCGGGCATGCGGCCTATCCGCAGCATACAAAGGATATGGTGGTGGCGGCGGCCCATCTGGTGACCCAGCTCCAGTCCATTATCTCACGCAATATCGACCCGCTCGACAGCGCAGTGGTGACCATCGGGAAAATCACTGGCGGCACGGTTCAAAATGCAATCGCGGAACATGCGCGCCTTGAAGGGACGATCCGCACGTTATCAAGCGAAGCCATGGAAAAAGTGAAGCACAGGATTGAAGCAATCACAAGCGGGCTTTCGGCTGGTTTTGAGTGCCGGGCGGAAATTGATTACGGCTGCAATTATTACCAGGTGTTCAATCATCCGGAAGAGACCGCCCGCTTTATGGATTTTGTCCGAAGCTACGGCGGAGCGCACCTGCATGAATGCAGGGAAGCTTTGACAGGGGAGGATTTCGGCTATATGCTGAAAGAAATCCCCGGCTTTATGTTCTGGCTCGGGGTCGGGTCTCCATACGGGCTGCATCATGCCAAATTTGCGCCGGATGAACGTGCGCTCGAGACAGCTGCCGATTTGATGGTTTCTTATATTTTATCGTTGCAATAAAAAAGAAGGGGAATTCCCCTTCTTTTTTATTACGGCGTTATTCTTCTTTTTTGGAAAGGCAATGGTCGCATTCCAGCATGTACGATTCTGCTTGTTCTTCAATCGGCTGGCCGCATTCAGGGCATTGTTTCGCAGGCAATGTTTTGAAAAATTCAACTGGGCTCATCATCATTTTTCATCCATCTCCTTTTTCGTGTTTGGAATTGTATCAGCTGTTATAAAACCATTCAATGATGCTGCGACAGCCGGGCCCGGGCTGGTGTCAGCAAAAGTATGTTTTATAACAACAAATCATTTATCTTTCTGTTATAATACAGTATATACCCTGAAATTTGTTTTGTACAGTACTTTTTGCAAAAAAATAAAAAATTCTTTTCAGGCGGGAGGAAAAAATTCGGGAAGCATTTTCCCCTGCAAAATGCCGGGCCTTTCAAACAGGCATACAAAAAAGCACCCCGATAACGGAGGCGCTGAAAAAGTGTGTTTTAAAGATGCAAAAAAACAGCGGGACACGCTGAATGGTGGTGCCCCGCCGTTTTTTGTTTTCTTTTGGACTTTCTGGCGGCTTCCTAGCAGAATGCCCCTTTTTTAAACTTCCATAATAATCGGCATAATCATCGGCCGGCGTTTCGTTTTTTCGTATAAAAACGGCGCCAGCGTATCTGTTATTTCGTTTTTGATTTCTGCCCATTGCGTCGTTTTTCGTTCCATTACTTTATTCAAGTGCTTTGTGATGATTGTTTGCGCTTCGTTGATCAAATCGCCGGATTCACGCATGTACACAAAGCCCCTTGAAATAATATCAGGGCCGGATGCAATTTTAAACTCGTTCATATTGATGGCCACAACGACAATGACGAGCCCTTCTTCAGAGAGGATGCGGCGGTCGCGCAAAACGATATTGCCGATATCGCCGATGCCGCTCCCATCGATATAGACAGAGCCGGACGGGATTTTGCCGGCAATTTCTGCGGTGTCATGGCCGAGCGCCAGCACTTCGCCATTATCCATGATAAAGCAGTTTTCTTCCGGGACGTCGCAGTCAATGGCAAGCTTGGCATGCGTCCTGAGCATCCGGTATTCCCCGTGGATCGGCATAAAATACTTCGGTTTGATCAGCCGCAGCATCAGCTTCTGTTCTTCCTGCCCGCCATGGCCTGATGTGTGCACATTGTTCAGCGAGCCGCTGATAACGTCGGCGCCGGCGCGGTACAGCAAATTAATCGTCCGGTTAATGCTCGTCGTATTGCCCGGAATCGGGGAGGAAGAAAAGACGACGGTATCGCCGGGCTGGATCTGGATCTGCCGGTGCGTGCCGTTTGCAATTCTGGACAGCGCCGCCATCGGTTCGCCCTGGGTGCCGGTGCAAAGAATGGTCACCCGGTTGGCCGGCAGGCGGTTCAATTGCTGTGTGTCAATAAACGTATCTTTCGGGGCGCGAATATAGCCCAGATCATGGCCAATTTCAATCGCCGCTTCCATGCTGCGCCCGAACACGGCAATTTTTCGCCCTGCCAGAACAGCCGCTTCCGTCACCTGCTGAAGGCGGTGAATATTGGAGGCAAACGTGGCAAAAATAATCCGCCCGTCCACTTTCCGGAAAATATCCTGGATGCTTTCCCCAACACGCCGTTCTGACATCGTAAAATGCGGCACTTCGCTGTTCGTGCTGTCGGACAAAAGGCAAAGCACGCCTTCTTTTCCGATTTCGGCCATTTTCGTTAAGTTAGCCGGCTCGCCCACCGGTGTAAAGTCAAACTTGAAGTCGCCGGTGTGCACGATATTACCCGGCGGCGTTTTGACGACAATGCCGTAAGAATCCGGGATGCTGTGTGTCGTCCGGAAAAATGCGACAGATGTTTTCCGGAATTTAATCACATCGTCTTCTTTGATTTCAATCAGCTTTGTCTGCCGGAGAAGGCCGTGCTCTTCCAGCTTGTTCCGAATAAGGCCGAGTGCAAGCTTCCCGCCGTAAATCGGGACATTGATCTGGCGCAGCAAATACGGAATGCCGCCGATATGGTCTTCATGCCCGTGCGTAATAAACAGGCCCTTGATTTTGTCCGCGTTTTTCACGAGGTAGGTGTAATCCGGGATGACATAGTCGATTCCGAGCAGTTCATCTTCCGGAAATTTGATGCCTGCATCAATTAAAATAATTTCATCTTGAAATTGTACGCCATAAGTGTTTTTTCCGATTTCGCCCAATCCGCCGAGGGCGAAAACCGCTGTCTGATCATTTTTAACAAATTTCATACAGTTACTCCGTTAATTTAAAATTTTCCTGCTGCTTTTCGTATTCAAGATATTTTCCCTCAAGCAGCTGGATGTATTCAATGTTGATTCGGCGGTCTTTCAACTTTTGGCGTACTTCCCTTTCCGATCCGGCTTCAATATAGAACGTCTTCGTGTTTTCCCGGACAGGAATTTCTTCAGGATTTTCCTGGTAATACACTTTGTAAATCATGATTAATCTCTCCTTGCTCCGTTTTCAATTGTAACTTTTTCTATTATATATAAATCATGGCGCATATCACAACTTTTTCATGGCCTTTTTTCATAAAGAAAAGAATAATCCCTCCTGGAAAAGAGGGATTCAAAAGTTCAGGCGATTAACTTTTTGCGCAGCATATCTTTCCACTGTTTTAAAAGCTTCTTCCTCAGCTTTTTTAACATTGTGGATCAACTCCCTACTTCTATTGTAATATTTATTTGGATATTGTAAAGGCGTGCGGCTCATCTTGTCCTTTATTATATGTAGGGAAAAGGCGGAAGCGTCACGCCAAAATATGACAATTTCCGGCAGGCCGGGAAAAATTGCCGCAAAAAGTGGAATCGTTTGCAACAACGCCCTGGGCCCGGCGGAACCGGTTTTCCTGAAAACCTTCTCCAGCAACGTTTCCGCTTTTATAGTACAGATTAAATTGCATATTGATACAGTTTTCCCGGGCAGAATGATTCGGTATATTAGAAAAATATCGGATAGAAAAAGCGTTTATAATTGACGCTTTTTTATTTTTCATGTACGCTATATATGTTGAATATAGTGTTGTATTAGTCACTTCCGCTTTTTCATTGATACAGCGCGTTTTTGGCAGGCCAAAAATGATTGCGGTTACTTGAAGGAATTGTCGGTTTTTGCTGTAAACACACATTTTTTAAAATCGGCGAAATTGTATCTCCATATATGCGGATAAAGAAAGGATTGGTGAACGGGATGGCTTCACGCACAAAGTTTGATGAAGTAAAGACGCTTCATGACATTGAAGAAAGATTTGAAGCAGTCCAAATTTTAAATGAAGAAGGGAAAATTGTAAACGATTCCCTCATGCCTGATTTAACGGATGAACAGCTTCAGGAAATGATGCGGAGAATGGTATATACCCGTATTCTTGATCAGCGGTCCATCTCCCTGAACCGCCAGGGCCGCCTCGGGTTTTACGCGCCGACTGCCGGCCAGGAAGCTTCCCAGATTGCTTCCCATTTTGCACTTGAAAAAGAGGACTTCATTCTTCCGGGATACCGCGATGTGCCGCAGCTGATCTGGCACGGCCTTCCGCTTGAACAGGCATTTTTATGGTCGCGCGGGCATGTGGACGGGATGAAAGGCATTGAAAAATTGAATATCCTCCCGCCGCAAATCATTATCGGCGCCCAGTATGTGCAGACTGCCGGCGTTGCGCTCGGCATTAAAAAACGCGGCAAAAAGGCCGTTGCAGTGACGTATACAGGGGACGGCGGCAGTTCACAAGGGGACTTTTACGAAGGCATCAACTTTGCGGGCGCCTTTAAAGCCCCGGCTGTATTTATTGTTCAAAACAACCAGTTTGCGATTTCAACGCCGCGCTCCGTGCAAACCGCGGCCAAAACACTGGCGCAAAAAGCGGTGGCTGCAGGGATACCGGGAATTGCGGTGGACGGCATGGACCCGCTTAGTGTATATGCGGCGGTAAAACGCGCGCGCGAACGGGCGCTCGCCGGCGAAGGGCCTTCCTTGATTGAATCGATCTGCTACCGTTTCGGCCCGCATACAATGAGCGGGGACGACCCGACGCGTTACCGTACGGAAGACCTCGACAATGAATGGGCGAAAAAAGATCCGCTCGTCCGTTTCCGCAAGTTTCTGGAACAGAAAAACCTGTGGAGCGAAGAGCAGGAAAATAAAACAATTGAACAGGCGAAAGAAGATATTAAAGCTGCCATTAAGAAAGCGGACAGCGCGCCGAAACAGAAAGTGACGGATCTGATCTCCGTGATGTACGAAGAACTTCCGCAAACCTTAAAGGAACAACACGAATTTTACCAAGCAAAGGAGTCGAAATAAGCCATGGCCCAATTAACGATGATACAGGCAATTACGGATGCGCTCAGGACCGAGTTAAAAAATGATGAAAATGTTTTGGTATTCGGTGAAGATGTCGGCGTAAACGGCGGCGTCTTCCGGGCAACGGAAGGGCTGCAAAAAGAGTTCGGCAAAGACCGCGTCTTTGATACGCCGCTCGCCGAATCCGGCATCAACGGGCTTGCCATCGGGCTTGCGCTCCAGGGTTTCCGGCCGGTTCCTGAAATCCAGTTTTTCGGTTTTGTTTTTGAAACCATGGATTCAATCCACGGCCAGATGGCGAGATACCGGTTCCGCACCGGCGGGGATTTGAAAATGCCGATTACAATACGCGCTCCTTTCGGCGGGGGCGTGCATACGCCGGAAATGCATGCGGACAGCCTCGAAGGACTCATGGCGCAAACACCGGGCATCAAAGTTGTGATTCCGTCCACGCCTTATGATGCGAAAGGGCTGCTGATCTCCGCGATCCGGGACAATGACCCGGTCGTTTTCCTCGAACATATGAAACTGTACCGTTCTTTCCGGGAAGAAGTGCCGGAAGAAGAATATACGATTCCGCTCGGAAAAGCAGATGTAAAACGGGAAGGAAAAGATATTTCGATTATCGCTTACGGCGCAATGGTCCATGAATCATTGAAAGCAGCGGATGAACTTGGAAAAGAAGGATACTCCGCAGAAGTGGTTGATCTCCGCACAGTCAGCCCGCTTGATGTGGAAACGATTGTGGCGTCTGTGGAAAAAACAAACCGCGCCATTGTCGTCCAGGAAGCACAGCGCCAGGCCGGCGTTGCGGCAAACGTCGTTGCGGAAATCAACGAACGCGCGATTTTGAGCCTGGAAGCGCCGGTATTGCGTGTAACGGCCCCGGATACCGTTTATCCGTTCTCGCAGGCGGAAGGCGTTTGGATTCCGACCTATAAAGATATTTTGGAAAAAGCAAAAGAGGCATTGACATTCTAAACCGGTTTTTGCCGTAAGAGGGTTATGGCGGCGCGCTTAACCGGGATACATTCCAATCGAGTTTTTGCTGCACCTTGAATGGGGCGCATTTTGAAAAAAAGGAGCGTGAACACCTTGTCATTTGAATTCAGGCTGCCGGATATCGGCGAAGGGATCCATGAAGGCGAAATTGTAAAATGGTTTATTAAACCGGGTGATAAAGTTTCGGAAGACGACGTGCTCTGTGAAGTGCAAAATGACAAATCGGTTGTCGAAATTCCGTCCCCTGTGGAAGGGACCGTTGAAGAAATTCTTGTTGACGAAGGAAGCGTCGCAGTTGTCGGTGATGTCCTTGTAAAATTCGATGCGCCCGGATATGAAAATCTTCAATTTAAAGGGGACCATGGGCACGATCAGAAAGAAGAAGCAGCAGAAAGTGCAAAACCGGAACCGGCAAAACAGGAAACAGCTGAAACTGCCAAGCCTGCTGAAAAAGAAGCAGAACACGGATCCGAATCCGCGGATCGCCGCGTGATCGCGATGCCATCCGTACGGAAATATGCCCGTGAAAAAGGCGTCGATATCCGGCTTGTGTCCGGAACCGGAAAAAACGGCCGCGTGCTCCGCGAAGATATCGATGCGTATGTGAACGGGCCGCAGCAGACGGAAACGGAAGCCGGCAAAACCGAAGCACAGGCGCCTGATTCCCAAGATGCTGTGCCTGAAGGGGAATTCCCTGAAACACGCGAACCGATGAGCGGCATCCGCAAAGCGATTGCAAAAGCGATGGTCAACTCGAAACAAACCGCGCCGCATGTTACGCTGATGGATGATGTCGATGTGACGGCACTGGTCGCGCACCGGAAAAAATTCAAAGAGATCGCGGCAGAAAAAGGCATCAAACTGACTTTCCTGCCATATGTCGTAAAAGCGCTCGTCAGCACGCTGCGGGAATACCCGGTTTTAAATAGTTCGATTGATGATGAAACGAATGAAATCATCCATAAGCATTATTACAATATCGGGATTGCCGCTGATACGGAGCGCGGCTTGCTTGTGCCGGTCGTCAAACACGCCGACCGCAAACCGGTATTTGCGGTTTCCAAAGAAATTAATGAACTGGCTGAAAAAGCAAGAGATGGAAAGCTTGCCCCGAACGAAATGAAAGGCGCTTCCATTACGATTTCCAATATCGGTTCCGCCGGTGGGCAATGGTTTACACCGGTTATCAACCGTCCGGAAGTGGCTATTTTAGGAATCGGCCGGATTGCAGAAAAGCCGGTCGTTAAAAACGGTGAAATTGTTGCAGCGCCTGTACTGGCGTTGTCGCTCAGTTTTGACCACCGTATCATCGATGGTGCCACCGCACAAAATGCGTTAAATCATATCAAACGTTTGTTGCATGATCCAGAACTTTTATTAATGGAGGCGTAATCTGATGGTTGTAGGAGATTTTCCAATTGAAACCGACACAATTGTAATCGGCGCAGGGCCTGGCGGATATGTCGCGGCCATCCGGGCAGCCCAGCTCGGCCAAAAAGTGACGATCGTTGAAAAGCAGTTTATCGGCGGGGTTTGCTTAAATGTAGGATGTATTCCTTCAAAAGCGCTCATTTCGGCGGCGCACCGCTATGAATACGCAACGGAATCCGAGGCGCTCGGCATTACCGTTGAAAATGCAAAAATTGATTTTGGGAAAGTGCAGGAATGGAAATCCGGCGTCGTGAAAAAACTGACCGGAGGCGTAGAAAGCCTGTTAAAAGGCAACAAAATTGACATCGTCCGCGGGGAAGCCTATTTTGTCGATGACCATACGCTTCGTGTAATGGACGAAAAATCGGCGCAAACCTATACGTTTAAAAATGCGATTCTCGCAACCGGTTCGCGCCCGATCGAAATCCCGTCCTTCAAATTTTCAGAACGCGTCATTGATTCAACCGGCGCGCTGAGTTTGAAGGAAATTCCGGAAAAACTCGTCATTATCGGCGGCGGCGTCATCGGAATGGAACTCGGGACAGCTTATGCAAAATTCGGGACGAAAGTCACGATTTTGGAAGGGGCAAAAGACATTATCGGCGGCGCGTTTGAAAAACAAATGACTTCCCTCGTTGTCCGCAAGCTGAAAAAACGGGGTGTCGAAATTATCACGGAAGCGATGGCAAAAGGCGTGGAAGAGAAAGAAAACGGCGTTGTTGTCACGTATGAAGCAAAAGGCCAGGAACAAAAAGTGGAAGGCGATTATGTGCTGGTTACGGTCGGCCGCCGTCCAAACACAGATGAACTCGGCCTTGAACAGTTGAATTTAAAGATGACGGACAGGGGCATTATCGAAGTGGATAAACAGTGCCGGACAAGCGTGCCGAATATTTATGCCATCGGCGATATTGTCCCGGGCCCGCAGCTTGCCCACAAAGCCTCCTATGAAGGGAAGATTGCGGCCGAAGCCATTTCCGGGCAGCCGGCCGAAGTGGATTACCTCGGCATTCCGGTCATTGTCTTTTCTGATCCGGAACTTGCAACGGTCGGCTATACAGAACAGCAGGCAAAAGAAGAGGGCATTGATTATGCAGTCGGCAAATTTCCGTACGGCGCGAACGGGCGGGCACTTGCCCTTGAAGCCGGCGAAGGTTTCGTCAAACTGATTACACGCAAAGAAGACGGGCTGTTGATCGGCGGCCAAATCGTCGGGATCAGCGCTTCTGATATTATTTCGGAAATCGGCCTTGCAATCGAAGCGGGCATGACAGCGGAAGATATCGCGCTGACGATCCATGCCCACCCGACATTAGGGGAAATTACGATGGAAGCGGCCGAAGCGGCACTCGGCACCCCGATCCATATTTTAAAATAATGATTTTAAAGGCTTCACACCGGGAAGGCTGCCCCGGCGTGAAGCCTTTTTCCGTTTAAAAGCGCCGCTTTAAGGCTATAACAGTAACAGCTGCATATGCGGACAGTTTTCCGCTTTGAAAGACAAGGTTATAACGGTGAAACCGCGTGCATATTCTGAATTATAATGAAAGGCACAGGTGGGACAATGAAATGTACGGTGGCATTTTTATTCCAGATCATGATATGGAGCGGTTTTAAACTGGCAGCGTGGCTGTCCGGACACGATCCGGCTATTTTTACCGCCGCCCTGTTCATTATCTTTTTATTCATTGCCTTTGCCTTGGCAAAATCAATTGTGCATTCGCTCCGGGCTGCATCTGGGGTAACGGTGTTGAGTCTCGCTGCATATGGGCTTGCGGAAATATCTTTTTCAAAACTGATTTTCTAAAACAACCGCAAAATGATCCCACTTTCAATTGTATAACACAATTTAAATTATGTTATACAAAAGTCTTGATTTTTTCTCCAGTATGACATATTATAATATTACAAGCGGTTACAAAACTCGCAAAGGGGAGGAAAATCGGATGGGAATCATCGTTTGCCAATCATGTGATGCCACGATTGACCACGTTGAGGAAGAAAAAGTATCTGTGCTTTACTCAACGTGTGACCATTGTAAACACGAAGAAGAATAATCTTGAAATGTAGCACTTGATTTTTCCAATGCATACGTCCATTTTCTCTCGGCCGGCTAATTGTCCGGCTTTTTTTGCGTTATGGGATAAAAAAGCAAGGCGGGGAGGCCCCGCCTGCTTTTTCAAACTTATTGAATGGCATGATGCTCTTTAATGACACGGATCGTTTGCAATGTCTCGTCTTCAGGCCCTTGTACGGGAAGGCCGGCTTCGATGTTTTTCCGGATATAGGCAATGTTTTCTGCCGTAATGATTTCCCCTGGGATAAAAATCGGAATGCCCGGCGGATAGACCATAACAAATTCGGCAACGATCCTGCCGGCAGAACCGGACAGCGGAACGGATTCCGTCTCGGCATAAAAGGCATCGCGCGGCGAGAGGGCAAGCGATGGAATTTCGGGAAGCATCACTTTCACCCCCACTTTGCCGGATAAATGCGAGAAGGTTTCGGATAAGCCGTGTAAAGCCTCAACGAGCAAATCCAGTTCCGTTTCCGTATCCCCTGGCGTCACAATGCAAAGAATATTGTACAAATCTGAGAGTTCCACTTCTATATGATAGGTTTCACGCAGCCACTTTTCCGCATCGTGGCCGGTGATCCCCAAATCTTTTACAGAGATGATCAGCTTCGCCGGGTCATAATCATAGGTCGCTTTCGTTTGGAGAATCTCGTTTCCGGCGCAATACAAATGATCGATTTCGTTTATGCGCTCCCGTGTTTTTTGCGCAAGGCGGGTCGTTTCCTTGATGATCGTGCTTCCCTCTGTTGCCAGCCTTTTTCGGGCGACATCGAGCGAAGCCAGTAAAATGTAGGAAGTGGACGTGGTCGTCAGCATGCTGAAAATGCTTTGGACACGCTTTTTCGATACGAGCCCTTCCTTCAGATTTAGGATCGAACTTTGTGTCAGCGAACCGCCAAGCTTGTGGACGCTCGTTGCGGCCATATCCGCGCCGGCCTGCATGGCGGAAACCGGCAGTTCATCGTCAAAATGAATATGGACGCCGTGTGCCTCGTCCACCAGCACCGGGACATGATAGGCATGGGATATTTCCACAATGCTTTTCAAATCAGCGGAAATGCCGTAATAGGTCGGATTAATGACCAGGACGGCTTTTGCATCGGGATGCTGCTTGAGCGCTTTGGAAACGGATGCCGGTGTAATGCCGTGTGAAATGCCAAGCACCTGATCCACTTCCGGGTGGATAAAAACGGGCACGGCGCCGGAAAACACAATCGCAGACATCACTGATTTATGGACATTGCGCGGCACAATCATTTTATCGCCCGGCCCGCAGACGCTCATCACCATGGCCATAATCGCGCCGCTCGTCCCTTGTACGGAAAAAAACGTGGCATCCGCACCGAATGCTTCCGCAGCAAGCTTCTGCGCCTCTTCGATCATGCCGTGGGGCTGGTGAAGATCATCGAGCGGCTCGATATTAATTAAATCCAGCTTTAATACATTGTCGCCGATGAATTTGCGAAAATCAGGATCCATCCCGCGCCCGGTTTTATGGCCGGGAATATGGAATTGGACGGGATTTCGTTCAATATGCCGGAGAAGCCCGGTGTATAACGGCGTGTGATACTGTGACAATCATTCCACCTCTTTATCTCATTACTGGCTTTTGAAGAAAAACAAGATGAATTATAGCATTCCAGCCGCGGTTTTTAAATAGTTTTTCTTTGCACAGGGAAAAAACAAGCCGGAAGCGGGCGATGGAAAAAGATAAAGCGCATAAAGCATGGAGAAATGAGGGGAAGCTAGACGGTGAGTGTACAGGCGGAAGAAAGCCGTGGGCAAACCGTTCTTTAAAACGGATAGCAGCCCCCTTGTATTCCGGCGGATTGCGGCATGATTGCCCGGGCGGAAGCGATTCAGGTAAAATAGAACGGGTATACTGAAGAAAAGCGAGGTGGTTTGGATGGAATATCCATATCCGATTTCAGCTGACTGGTCGACACAGGAAGTCATCGATGCCGTCCAATTTTTCGAAGCGGTGGAAGAAGCATATGAAAAAGGGGTCAACCGGGACGTGCTGCTTGCCAGGTACCGCCGTTTTAAAGAAATCGTCCCCGGGAAAGCCGATGAGCGGAATATATGCAATGAATTTGAAGAAGCGAGCGGCTACTCCCCGTACCGGGCCGTCAAGAAAATGAAGGAAGAACAGGGCCCGGTCATTAAAATGGATGAAAACAGATCACGCGATTAGCGGCACGGAAAGAAAGCAGCATCACCTGCTGATGCTGCTTTTAAGTTGCCTGCAAATACGACTTGGCACAGGAGAAAAAGCGCGCCGTGTTCCGGCGCGCTTTTCCCTTTCCGCGTTCTGTTTAGGCCATTTTGTAGATGGGTAATACATGTACAAAGACGTCCTCGATCGTTTTGGCCAGTTCATCCGAGGACATGCCGGCTGCTTCTTCCCGCGGGATATCCAGCCCGCAAAGCAATTCGGCTTTTTTTACAACCTGCATCCGTCTGAAAAACTCCTTTAGCGTATGGTGATTCATACGGTCAGTGCGGATGCCGCCCGGTTTTGTATGATCATCCGACCAAATGTAATGGCCAGGCATATTTTCTAAAATCGGATCAATTTTCTTTTCGAGTTTTTTTCCGATGGACGCTTTTTGCGGGCACTCATTCATGATGGCCGTGACGATGAAGAGCCGGTCTTCCCACAGCCCAATTTGAAAATGGGGAAGCATTTTGTAGCCGCGCTTGCCGGGGGAAAAGGCCACCCACGTATCTTTCGGCGGATTGACGGTACGGCGGGCGTGTTTGGCAACATGATAAAATATTTCTTCACCGGTCAAAACCGACAAAACCGGCGAAAAGTATTCCCCCAATGTTTCAAGTTTCGGGCGGACGGTTGATTTCAGCTGTTCCATCCGCTGATCGAGGCCCTCAATCCGGAAAACGTCAAAATCCTGTCCGGTAAAAGCGGTGATGCCCATTTGTTCACCTCCGTTCTGTATGAACCATGGGGATGGATACTCATATTTTATCATCCATAAGGGAGGTTTAACAAATAAAAGCCGGAGGGTAAAAATAGGTATACACACAATTTTGTTACATCAGTGATGATTGAACATAATATATATAAAGATAATATCAGAAAATTCATATCATTACCCCAGGAGGATGTGAAGAAAAATGAAACAGGTAATCCCTTCGGTGAAAAGAAAACCTTATGAAAGAAAACGGATTGCAGTCTTGCGCATGGAACTGGATTACGAACTGGCTACGTTGTATGAAGCGATGGAAATGAAAGATGAAGAGCAAAAAGGACAGTCGATTAAGCGTCTGGAAAAAATCCGTGAAGAACTGCTGAAAATGAAAGCCATGTAATGGAAAACAAAAAGGCAGGATGTCGTAAAAAGCGGACTCCCTGTATCGGACAGATGGGGGTTCGTTTTTGTGCAGCAGAGGTCCATGTTTGCAGGCAAAGTCCGCTGCCGGAAAACAATTTCGAATGCATTCTCAAAACTTGATAATTGTCTTCATTTCCTTTACGCTTAAGGGAAATGATTTGGAAAGATGGAGGGCCCGATGATGGACAGATGGGAAGAAATCAATACATATGCCGTCCGGTGGATCAGGGAAGCGGGCGAGCGGATTCTTGCTTCGCAAAAACCGCTGCAAATTGAAACAAAATCGGACCGCAATGATCTGGTGACCAATATTGATAAGGAAACAGAACAATTTTTAATCGGCAAAATCCGGACAGCCTTTCCGGATCACCACATTTTGGGTGAAGAAGGCTTCGGCGAAGACATCCGGAATATGGAAGGCATCGTCTGGATTGTGGATCCGATTGACGGGACGGTCAATTTTGTCCACCAAAAAGTCAATTTCATGATTTCAATTGGGGTCTACGAGAACGGAGAAGGCAAACTGGGCTATATTTATGATGTCGTCCGGAAAGAATTGTATTTTGCAGAAAAGGGCAAGGGGGCTTATTTCAACGGGGAACGGATTCCGCTGCTTGCGCAAAACAGGCTCGAGGATACGATCCTTGCACTGAACCCGTATTGTATGGTGGAAAACAGGGGTATCGACCCAGCCCGTCTGGCGGCGCTGGTCAGGGATGTGCGCGGCACAAGGAGTTACGGGTCGGCAGCGCTTGAGCTTGCTTATGTAGCAATGGGAAGGCTTGATGCTTATATTACGATGCGCTTGTCACCTTGGGATTTTGCCGCCGGGAAAGTGATCGTGGAAGAAGTGGGCGGCGTTGTGACGGACGTTTACGGGCGCCCGCTCGATGTGCTCGGAAACAGTTCTGTGTTTGCCGGCAGGCCCGGGCTGCATGAGGAAATTTTGAAGCGGTATTTAAAAGGGCGGGAATAAGAAAAGAGGGGCTCACAGTTTCCCCTCTTCACGCATTTTTTTCTTTGTTTTAAAGCCGAACCCCATAATGGCAATGAGAAGCGCGGTGCAGCCGAGAATCCCGGCAACGCTTTGGGCGCCGATCGCAACGCCGATGCCGCACATCGAAAGGAATGCGGCCAGTGAAAAGAACACAAATACCCATTTGATTTCCCGCATACGGTGAACCTCCCTTTCCCCTTATTTTACCGAAAATGTTTTAATAAAGCCAGCATTGTGTTATAATATTTTAGTTAAAGGTATAGACTAACATAGATTTGCGTTTAGGCAGGAGGAAATGTTTTTGAAAAGAAGAGAAGATTTACGCAACATTGCCATTATCGCGCACGTAGACCATGGGAAGACGACGCTTGTGGACCAGCTGCTGAAGCAGTCCGGTACTTTCCGTGCCAATGAGCATGTTGAAGAACGTGCAATGGACTCCAATGATCTGGAACGGGAAAGAGGCATTACGATTCTTGCCAAAAACACGGCAGTTCATTATAAAGATAAGAAAATCAATATTTTGGATACTCCGGGACATGCCGACTTTGGCGGCGAAGTCGAACGGATTATGAAAATGGTGGACGGGGTCTTGCTTGTGGTGGATGCCTATGAAGGCTGCATGCCACAGACGCGTTTCGTGCTGAAAAAAGCGCTGGAACAAAACCTGACGCCGATTGTGGTCGTAAACAAAATTGACCGCGATTTTGCACGCCCTGAAGAAGTGGTCGATGAAGTGCTTGAATTATTTATTGAACTGGATGCCAATGATGAACAGCTGGAGTTTCCAGTTGTGTATGCTTCCGCCATCAACGGTACGGCAAGCCTCGATCCGGATCCGGCCAAACAGGAAGGAAATATGAAGGTGCTGTTTGATACGATTATCGAACATATTCCGGCGCCTGTCGACAACCGCGAAGAACCGCTCCAGTTCCAGGTTGCGCTGCTTGATTACAACGATTATGTCGGGCGGATCGGCATCGGCCGCGTTTTCCGCGGGAAAATGCATGTCGGCCAGCAGGTGGCATTGATGAAGCTGGACGGCAGCGTCAAGCAGTTCCGTGTCACCAAAATGTTCGGTTTCTTCGGGCTGAAACGGGAAGAAATCGAGGAAGCATATGCCGGGGATTTGATTGCGGTGTCCGGAATGGAAGACATCAATGTCGGGGAAACGGTCTGCCCGGTTGAACACCAGGAAGCGCTGACGCCGCTCCGCATTGATGAGCCGACTTTGCAAATGACTTTCCTCGTCAATAACAGCCCGTTTGCCGGCCGTGAAGGAAAATTTGTGACAGCGCGGAAAATTGAAGAACGGCTCCGTTCACAGCTGCAGACGGATGTCAGCTTGCGCGTTGAAAACACCGACTCTCCGGATGCATGGGTTGTGTCCGGGCGGGGGGAACTGCATTTATCCATTTTAATTGAAAATATGCGCCGCGAAGGGTTTGAACTGCAGGTTTCAAAGCCGAAAGTGATCATTAAAGAAATCGACGGCGTCAAATGCGAACCGGTGGAACGCGTCCAAATCGATACGCCGGAAGAATATACCGGTTCGATTATTGAGTCGCTCGGTTCTCGGAAAGGCGAAATGCTCGATATGATCAATAACGGCAATGGACAAGTCCGCCTGATTTTCAATGTCCCGGCCCGCGGATTGATCGGCTATACGACCGAATTTATGACGCTCACAAGAGGCTACGGCATTTTAAACCATACGTTTGATTCCTACCAGCCGATGCAGCCGGGACGCGTCGGCGGCCGCAGAAACGGCGTTCTCGTCTCCATGGAAACGGGCAAAGCCACAACATACGGCATGATGCAGGTGGAAGACCGCGGCACGCTGTTTGTTGAGCCGGGCACGGACATTTATGAAGGCATGATTGTCGGGGAAAACTCCCGTGAAAATGATATTGCCGTCAATATTACGAAAGCAAAACACGCGACAAACGTCCGCTCGGCAACAAAAGATCAGACGGCGGTCATCAAAAAGCCGCGCATTATGTCGCTGGAACAGGCGCTCGAATACCTGAACGATGACGAATATTGCGAAGTGACGCCGGAATCGATCCGGCTGCGCAAAAAAATCCTGAATAAGAGCGAGCGCGAAAAAGCGCAGAAACGGGCAAAAGCAGCAGAAAATGCATAAACAAAGAATAGGGCCGGCATGACCCTGTTCTTTCATCTATTCAAAGGGGAAAAGGGGAGATAGGATGACAAGCGAGGCGGTTCACCACCAATTGTCATTTTTTGCGGCATTGTACAAAGTGGATGAAAACCCGGAACCGGGGATGTGGCTCTTGTATCTCACCATCGTCGTTCTCTCGGTCATTGTCTACCGGCTCGGATTTGCGAGAAAATTGCCGGCTCTGAAATCTGCTGTCATTTATGTGCTGCTCCTTATGGGATGCACGCTGCTCACGTTTTTTGCAATCTTTTTGCCTGTAGGGGAATCACTCTGTTTAGCGGCTGTTGTGCTTGGCGTTTACAAAATCCGCCTGTACCAGCATAAAAAAACTGAAAAAAAGGAACGTTTTCCAATGTAGCACGCTTCCGGCCCCGGAAGCTTTTTTTTGCGCCGCAAAAAGCCCCGGACGCGTGCAATGATTCTAACCGGACTTGCCCGTACATATACTTTAGCAGTGCCTGGTCCTTTGTCCAATCCCAGCGATGAACAGGTCACACCGCGCTCACATAAACTAACATAATCCAAGTGAAGCAGGGGGCATCGATTTGAAGAAAATATACGTCTTGGATACCAATGTATTGCTCCAGGATCCATATGCCATCTTTTCTTTTGAAGATAATGAAATTGTCATACCGGCTGTTGTACTGGAAGAAGTGGATTCCAAAAAACGAAATATGGACGAAATCGGCAGAAATGCGCGCCAGGTATCCAAATTAATGGACGGTTTCCGGCAAGCCGGAAAATTACATGAAAAAATCCCGCTTGAAAACGGCGGCGTGCTCAGAATTGAGCTGAATCACCGCTCATTTCACCAGCTGCAGGATATTTTCGTGGAAAAAACAAATGACAACCGGATCCTCGCGGTTGCGAAAAATTTATCGCTGGAAGAAGAGAGAAAAGAAAATGGCCGCCCGGTAATTCTTGTCAGCAAAGATGCACTCGTCCGGGTGAAGGCGGACGCGCTCGGCCTGTTGGCGGAGGATTTTTTAAACGACCGTGTCGTAAGCCTCGACCATCTTTATACCGGGCAAATGGAAATGTATATCAGCCCCGATTTATTGAAACGGTTTTATGAAAAGCAGGAACTGGCACTGAGTGAAATTGCCAATCATCCGTTCTATTCGAATCAATTTTTGATTTTGAAAGATGCGCTCGGCAGCTCGGCTTCCGCCATCGGCATTGTGGACCAAGCGGGAAAGATGGTGAGGAAACTTTTTAACGTGCAGGATGCTGTCTGGGGAATCAAGCCGAGAAACGCCCAGCAGTGGATGGCGATGGAACTTTTGCTGCGCCCTGATATTCCGCTTGTCACCCTGACCGGGAAAGCGGGAACGGGCAAAACATTGCTTGCCCTTGCTGCAGGCCTGATGCAGACGGAGGATTTACATGATTATAAAAAGCTTTTGGTCGCGCGCCCGATTGTCCCGTTTGGCAAAGATATCGGCTATTTGCCGGGAGAAAAGCAGGAAAAGCTGCGGCCGTGGATGCAGCCCATCTACGATAATCTTGAGTTTTTGTTTAATACGAAGAAAGCAGGGGAAATTGACGGGATCCTCTCCGGCATGAGTTCGATTGAGGTAGAGGCGCTAACTTATATCCGCGGGCGCAGCATCCCGGGGCAATATATCATTATTGATGAGGCGCAAAATTTATCCAAGCATGAAGTAAAGACGATTTTAACAAGGGTAGGGGAGCAGAGTAAAATCGTGTTAATGGGGGATCCGGAACAAATTGACCATCCGTATTTGGATGCTTACAATAACGGGCTGACGTACGTCGTTGAGAAGTTTAAAGATGTGCCGCTTGCCGGACATGTGAAGCTGCTAAAGGGCGAGCGCTCAAAACTCGCGCAAATCGCGGCAGACCTGTTGTAAGGGCATGAAAAAACCGGGAGCAGACGCCTCAGGATGTTTTAGCGCTGCCCCCGGCATCCAGGATTATTCAATGCGGATACCGGTTACATATTTGACCGGGTTTTCCCGGTTTGAACCGTCATCCAATAAAATGTGAAGCGGGCCGTCTTCTTTCAGCGCTTCTCCTTTAAAAGAAAAGGCAGCAATGAAATGGCCGGCCATTTCAAGCGGATAAGCGACAGGCCCGTTCTTTGTTTCAAACACGATTTTTTCCGCATCTTCCAGCGGCTCCGCATTTTGGATGAACAGGCCGACCGGAATGCCAAATGTCCCGGTTTTTAGATGGTGCCGTTTAAACTTTGGCTTTGTCCTTACAGCAGCCTGCGGATCAGCCCCTTCTGCCATGGCTTTATCAAAATATTTGCCGGTTTTCTTTAAGTAGGCTTCTTCCTGGCTGGTTTCCTGCTTTTCTTCGTCGAAATATGTATCAAGATCGACTTTCCGGTCATCAAATATCCAAGTGCCGACATCAAGCGTAATCGGAAACTTCACTTTTCCCTTTATTTGCATAATCATCATTATGGCCCCTTTCTGTCCGTCTATACAGCATTATACCTTTCACGGCTGTCCGTGTCACTTGAAAGCGTATAAAAACAGCCCGGCCGACGGGCAAGCGCCCTCCGCATTTCGTATAACTTGCAAAATCACGGTTTTAAAGGTACAATTTTTAATTAGATTGATATGTGAACGGGGGGATCAATTTGGCGTCTGAAACAAAGGTGAACCACCGGGAAAAAGCATACAGCCTGCTCAAGGCGGACGCAGAAAAGATATTAAAATTAATTCAGGTTCAAATGGATAACTTAACGATGCCCCAATGCCCTTTATATGAGGAAGTGTTGGATACACAAATGTTTGGTTTATCCCGTGAAATAGATTTTGCGGTCCGGCTCGGCTTAGTGGATGCCGGTGACGGAAAGCGGCTTCTTGATTCGCTTGAACAGGAACTGTCCCTTTTGCATGATGCATATATAAAAAAATGATGTTGAAAACTCAAACGATGTTCCGGTTGTTTGAGTTTTTTATTGCTTGAAAAAGGCAAAGGCAATGGCGGCCGGCGAAAAAGATGTTATAATTTAAAAATAACGGCAGGAGTTTTTTTAAAACGGTAGAATATTTTTTATCAAGAATGTTGCAGTTTTTACGGATTGGAAGGTTTCTATGCTGAAAAAAATCTTAAAATCATTCGACTACTCGGTCATCATTGTCTACCTGCTTCTTTGCTTATTCGGTTTGGTAATGATTTACAGTTCCAGCATGGTGATTGCAGTGCAGCGTTACGGGATGGACAGCGCCTATTTTTACAACAAGCAGAAAATCAATTTGGCCCTTGCTCTCCTTGCGTTTACCGTCACGGCTTTTCTCCCGTATAAACTATACGCGAGCAAAAAATTCCTTGCGTTGCTGATGTGCGGGTCGATGTTCGGGCTTTTGGCGCTGTTTATTTTCGGCCATACATCGAACAACGCGCAAAGCTGGTTCCGGCTCGGTTCCAGTTCCGTGCAGCCATCGGAATTTGTGAAGGTTGCGATTATTATTTATCTGTCCGCCGTGTATGCCAAGAAACAGGCATACATTGACATCTTCAACAAAGGGGTTGTCCCGCCGCTGATCTTCCTTATCGTTGTTTGTTTCCTGGTTGCGATCCAGCCGGATATCGGGACGGCGACCATTATTTTTGGGATTGGCTGCACGATCATCATTGCATCCGGCATGCGCCTGAAAACCATGCTGAAGCTGGCTGGGCTTGGTCTTGCATTTGCCGTCCTGCTGTCGCCGTTTCTTTTTTTGGAAAAGGACAAAATCTTTACGCCGGTTAAGATCGCACGGTTTACAGGCTATTTGAATCCTTTTCAGAACGAAGGCGGGGAAGGCCTTCAGCTCGTAAACTCCTATATTGCGATCGGGTCTGGCGGGCTGAAAGGGCAGGGGCTCGGGGAAAGCATCCAAAAACTCGGTTATCTTCCGGAGCCCCATACCGATTTTATTATGGCCATTATTGCCGAAGAACTCGGGGCTTTTGGCGTCCTGTTTGTAATCGGCGGGCTTTGCTACCTTGTGCTGCGCGGCATATATATAGGCATCCATTCAAAAGACCAGTTCGGAAGCCTGCTTGCCATCGGAATTTCCGGCATGATTGCCATCCAAACATTTATCAATCTGGGCGGCGTCTGCGGCCTGATTCCAATTACGGGGGTGACATTGCCGTTTATCAGCTACGGCGGTTCATCGCTTCTGATTTTGTCCCTTTCACTCGGCATTCTGGTTAATGTGGGCATGTTTACAAAGTATGAGGAAAAGTATAGACACAAACAGGAAAAGCCGCAGGAAGCGGATGATGCAAACCGGAGGCCGTATCAGGTCTATTCAAGGCCGTAACGAAAAAAAAACAGGCGCGCGGCAGAGATAAAGCAGAGGCTAAAATAAAAGGCGCAAGGTTTTATGCCTTGCGCCTTTTCTGCTTATCTTGCGTAAGCCCTTTTCTGCCTTGTTTTGCAACAGGACAGCTTTTTTATTTTTCAGGCCGCAACAGGCGGCACTATTGTTTTTTCGGAACTCAGCGGACCCGGGCTTTTTTCAGCGGAAGGCTGTCTTTGCTTTTGGCAAATTGTTTTACTCTCCCGACAACAAGGTTCAAATAACATAACACGCCGAACAGGCAGGAAATGAAAAATGCGTGCAGGAGGGTGAAAGTAAGATTCATCCTCGTAAAAACGACCATGGCGCCTGACACAGCCTGCAGGCAGACAAGCACGAACGAAATGATCCATCCCCAGTAAATGACACGCTGGTTTTGATAATGTCTTACGGCTCTAAAGGTGATATAAGCAATCCAGACAAAGATGAGGAGTGCCGCCGTCCGGTGGCCCATCTGCACCCATTCGTACCGGTTTCCGGGCAGGGAAGGGTCGCTGTTCACACAAAATGGGAAATCCCGGCAAACAAGGCTTGCGTTCATATGGCGAACAAGCGCGCCCGTATAGACGACGATAAAGCTGTAAACGGTCACGCCGATCGTATGCCGTTTCATGCTTTTTTCAAGGACAAGCCTGCCTGCGTCAAATTTCTGGTCCCATTCAAATACCATCAGCGTCAGCATCAGCACGGACGCAAACGAAATGAGAGAGACGCCGAAATGGAGCGCCATCACAAGATCGGATGAACCCCAGACGACTGCCGCCATGCCGAGAAATGCCTGCAAAAGCAGAAAAATGACGGAAATAATGGATAAAAATTTCGTTTCTTTTTTATGGCCGATTGCAAACCATGACCAAATGGCAAGCGCAAAGACAAGAAACGATGCGATGCCCGTACAAAATCTGTGCAGCCACTCGATCAGCGACTCGACAGTGAGCGGATCAGGGAAAATTTTGCCGTTGCAAAGCGGCCATTGGCGGCCGCAGCCAAGGCTTGAACCGGTATTGGTGACAAGTGCCCCGCCAATTAAAACCACCATCATCGATAAAGTTGTCACTACCCCGAGCCATTTTAAAGTTGTGCGCAATTGTTCCACCTTCTTTAATCTCATTTGTAAACATGTATCAGCAGCCGCAAATGCAACATACAGTCCCGCATCATTGCAACCGTTCATATAGTAGAAAATCCGTTCGGCAAGGTGCTTCCAACTATCATCTTATCGTAAAACAGCCTGAAGGAAAAATATTTATTTCCCATGACACAAATTTGCCATAAAAATGTGTCGAAAATATCACACCTTCGCGGCAATTTATGATTAAATATTATGTAGGCAGGTATATTCCGGAATTCCACATATTTGCATGCTGGAAAACTTATAAATGATCTTAGCAGGGCAATACCGTTACATACAGTTTTGATTAATAGCCAAAAAGGAAAAGATGGATTATAGTTGTAGTATACCGTTTTCCTTATTGGCATCGTAAAAACATTTGCAAAGGGAATCCGCAGGCAGCGTGTAAGGGCATTTTTTTTGAACGGTTTTGAACAATTGGAAGGAGGGGCTATCGTGGCAGATAGTCGGACGATGAATACGGCAACAAGGGTGAAAGCTGCAGACGCCTCTGCGTTGAAAGATTTTTTATCCTTGATTAAAATTGGAATTGTAAACTCAAATTTAATTACGGCATTTACCGGAATGTGGCTTGCGCTGGAACTGACAAACAGGCATTTTTTGCAGTCGCTGGACATTATGTTCCTCGCGATGGCGGGAACTGCGCTGATTGTCGCCGGGTCGTGCAGCCTGAACAACTGGTATGACCAGGATATTGATGCGATTATGAAAAGCAAAAATTTCAGGCCGACGGTTACGGGCAGATTTTCAAACGCGAAAGTGCTTGCAATCGGCCTCGGATTTGTGGCATTCGGCACGCTGCTATTGTTTTTGACCACCCCAATGGCGGGGCTGATCGGCCTGTTTGGCGTATTCAGCTATGTTGTGCTGTATACGATGTGGTCAAAACGAACCCTTGTCAGCAATACCGTGATCGGCAGTTTCGCCGGCGCTGTTCCCCCACTGATCGGCTGGGCGGCTGTTGATCCGCATCTTGGGATTGTGCCGTGGATGCTGTTTTTGCTTATGTTTATCTGGCAACCGCCGCATTTTTATGCGATTGCGATGAAAAAATGCGAAGAATACCGGGCAGCGGGCATTCCGATGCTTCCGGTTGTCAAAGGGTTTCAAATCACGAAATGGCATATGCTCATATGGGTGGCGCTGCTTATTCCGGTGCCGTTTTTCTTGAAACCGCTCGGCATTGGTTTTATCATCCTTGCGACATTGTTTAATCTGGGCTGGCTGGCATTAAGCTTGTCCGGTTTTAAGATGAAGAATGATTTAAAATGGGCGAAATGGATGTTCATTTATTCGCTGAACTATTTAACGATCTTGTTTGTAGCAATGGTAATCGCTACGCTTTTCTAAAGGGAGTTCTTTCTTGCAAAAGAAATCCAATAGATTGCATCCTTGTTCTGACAGAAAGATACAGGAAAGAGGGGATTGGTAGAGCGATGAAACAGCGGCTGCAAAAGGGGAGTTTGCTTTTTATTGTCACTTTGTTTATGGCCGCGCTTTCGGGCTGCGGCAAGCCATATTTGTCGGCGCTTGATCCTGCCGGCGAAGTGGCCCGGAAGCAGTATGATTTGATGATGTGGAGCGTTTGGATTATGGTGTTCGTCATGGTTGTCGTATTCGCCGTTTTCCTTGCCGTTCTCATACGGTTCAGGCGGAAAAAAGGGGACGAATCCATTCCAAAACAGGTAGCGGGGAATCATAAGCTTGAAATCTTATGGACCATTATTCCGATTGTTTTATTGATTTTAATTGCCATTCCAACCATCAGCCAGGTCTTCAGCCTCGGAGATACAAAAGCGATGGATAAGAAAAGGGACGCCAAGCAGGGGGCGCTTATCGTTAAAGTTCGCGCCAGCCTTTATTGGTGGGAATTTGAATACCCGGGTTACGGTGTGGTGACGAGCCAGGAACTCGTTGTCCCGACAAACCAGAAAGTCTACTTCCAAGTTAAAGCCTCAGATGTGAAACACTCATTTTGGATACCGTCCGTTGGCGGGAAAATGGATGCCAACACAGATAATATCAACAAATTCTGGCTTGAAATTGATGATAAGAAGGCAGAGGATGCCGGAAATGTGTTTTATGGAAAATGCGCCGAATTATGCGGCCCTTCCCATGCCTTAATGGACTTCCGAGTGAAAGCGGTGCCACAGGATGAATTTAAGGCGTGGATCAGCAATATGAAAAACGCAAAAGAAACAAAACCGGCGTCCGCTCTCGCACAGGAAGGGCAGGATGTATTCAAAAAAAGCTGTATCAGCTGCCACGCGGTCACGCCGAATGACACACGCCCGGAACAGGCACGGACAGCTCCCAATCTGGCAACCTTTGGCGAAAGGGAAAAAGTCGCCGGCATTTTGGACCGTGATGAGGCCAATCTCAAAAACTGGATAAAAGATCCGGGAAAATACAAACCGGGGACAAAAATGCCCGCCTTCGGGGATAAGCTTTCCGACCGGCAAATCGATGCGCTTGCGGCTTATCTGATGCAACTGAAAGCTGGTGAATAAAACAAGGGGATATTCGAAAGCAAAGGGGAGGTTAAAGTGAGCGTAGGAACAAAAAAGGCAGGTTTTGGCGCCACTGTCTATGAATATCTCACAACAGTGGATCATAAAAAAATCGGCATTTTGTATTTGATTACAGGGGGATTATTTTTCATCATCGGCGGGATTGAAGCGCTGATGATCCGCATTCAGCTGGCGGTGCCGAACAATCATTTTGTCGGCGCGGATACGTACAATCAAGTCATGACGATGCACGGCACGACCATGATCTTTCTTGCGGCCATGCCGCTCTTGTTTGGTTTTATGAATGCGATTGTCCCGCTTCAGATCGGTGCCCGTGATGTGGCTTTTCCGTTTTTAAATGCATTGGGGTTCTGGTTGTTTTTCTTTGGCGGTATTTTCTTGAATTTATCCTGGTTTCTTGGGGGCGCGCCCGATGCGGGGTGGACTTCCTACGCTTCACTGTCCCTCGCATCTGGCGGACACGGGATTGATTTTTATTCACTCGGGCTGCAAGTTTCAGGTTTCGGTACGCTCATTGCTGGGGTGAATTTCCTTGTGACGATTATGAACATGCGGGCGCCGGGAATGACGTACATGCGCATGCCGATGTTCACATGGACGACTTTCGTTGTGTCCGCCCTTATTCTGTTTGCTTTTCCGCCGCTGACGGTCGGTTTGTTTTTGCTGACATTTGACCGGATGTTCGGCGCGAAGTTTTTTGACGTGGCCTTTGGGGGAAATACCATCATTTGGGAACATCTTTTCTGGATTTTCGGGCATCCGGAAGTCTACATTCTCATTTTGCCGGCATTTGGCATTTTCTCTGAAGTTTTTGCACATTTTTCTAAAAAGCGATTATTCGGATACTCTTCCATGGTATTCGCCGTCATTTTAATTGGATTTTTAGGCTTTATGGTGTGGGCCCACCATATGTTTACAACCGGCCTGGGCAACGTAGCCAACGCCATTTTTGCTGTCTCCACGATGACCATTGCGGTGCCGACGGGCATTAAAATTTTCAACTGGCTGCTTACGATGTGGGGCGGGAGCATCCGGTTTACAACGCCGATGCTTTATGCGGCCGCTTTCATCCCTTCCTTTACATTGGGCGGGGTTACCGGGGTGATGCTCGCGGCTGCACCTGCTGATTACCAATATCATGACAGCTATTTTGTTGTAGCTCACTTCCACTATGTCATTGTCGGCGGTGTTGTGTTCGGGCTGCTTTCGGCACTGCATTATTACTGGCCAAAAATGTTCGGCACGATGCTGAATGAGACAATGGGGAAAATCACATTCTGGCTGTTTTTCATCGGTTTTCATTTAACCTTTATGATCCAGCACTGGCTCGGATTGCTCGGAATGCCGAGAAGGCAGTGGACATATCTGCCGGATCAAGGCTGGGATACGGATAACCTCGTCAGTTCATCCGGCGCGGTGCTGATGGCGGCAGGTGTGCTTATCCTCGTGGCCAATATTGTTGTAACGGCCGTCCAGAACCGGAAAGTCGGAAACGATCCGTGGGAGTTTGGCAGGACGCTCGAATGGTCGATTTCTTCTCCGCCGCCGGAATACAACTTTGCGCAAACACCGCTTGTCAGGGGAATTGACACCTGGTGGCTCGAAAAAATGGAAGGGAAAAAGCAGGTGACACCGGCAGAGCCGATCAAAGACATCCATATGCCGAACCCGTCCATCCTGCCATTGTTTATGGCATTCGGCCTATTTATTGCCGCTTTCGGCGCGCTGTACCATGCAACCCACACCAAAACCGGGACCACCATCCTTGTTATCGGCTTGGCGATTACCCTTGCATCGATGCTGATCCGGTCGGTAAAAGATGATACGGGGTACCATATTAAGAAGGAAGCCTTAATGGAACGCGAAGAAAGGGGGGCCGGGGCGTAATGGAAATAGAACAAAATTTCACGGCGAAAACATGGCCTGAGTCCCCGGAGCGGGCGACGCTTGAAGGCAGGAATAAATTTCTCGGTTTTTGGCTGTTTTTAGGCGGCGAGACGGTCCTTTTTGCTTCCTTGTTTGCCACCTACCTGGCGCTGAAAGACAAGGGTCCGGCATCGATGGTGCATGCAAAAGACTTATTTGAACTGCCGCTGACCTTTTTGGCCACGGTTTTTCTGTTGACAAGTTCCATTACAAGTGTGTATGCCATTTATCATATGAAAAATTTTGCTTTTAAAAAAATGCAGGCCTGGTTCTTGATTACCGTTTTGCTTGGCGCTTGTTTTCTTGGGCTTGAAGTATATGAATTCCATCATTATGTGGCGGAATACCATCATACATTTACAAGCAGCGCATTCGGTTCCGCGTTTTATACGCTTGTCGGGTTCCACGGCGGCCACGTGGCGTTCGGGCTGTTATGGATTACGGCACTGATGGTGCGGAACGCTAAACGGGGCTTGAATTTGTACAATGCGCCGAAATTTTATGTGGCAAGCCTGTATTGGCACTTTATTGATGTCGTCTGGGTGTTTATCTTTACGGTTGTATATTTGATGGGGATGGTGGGATAGACAATGGAACACAATGCACAAATGGACAGACGCCATGTTGAATATGAATACCGGCGCCGCAAAAGCGCGGAGGAAATGAAGTACCAGGTCGTCAGTTTTATCTTAATGATGTTTTTGACCATTATTGCATTCTGGGCCGTCCATGCCCATTTGTCCAAATGGTTTACCATTCCGGTGATCCTGCTTTTGGCTGCGATCCAGGTCGTATTTCAGTTGTTTTATTTCATGCATATGAACCATAAGCACCATGAAGGCCCAAAACTTTTCATCTTTGGCGGCGCATTCGTTGCCTTTCTCACAGTACTGGCATTCCTCACCATCATCTGGTGGTGAAAAGAAAAGCGGAGGGCGCTTGCCCGTCGGCGTATGAATTTCACAGTCCCCGAACTGAGATTGAGTGAAACTGCAATCATCAGAGCCTTGGTCCTGATGATTGCAAGTTGAACCAATCGGACATTTACGGGCAGTTGACCCCCGCTCAGCCTATTGTGCCATATTTTCATCATACCAGTAGCGGGGGTCTTACTGCCCGTTAATGTGGGGTAAAGGAAGCACGGTGAGCCGCAGGCGAACCGATGCTGACTTATCGTAGGGGAGGGGACTGGAAATTCACTAGCCGACAGCGCCCGCAGCTGGACAAAGAAAAGCGGAGGGCGCTTTTTAGGCGCCCCTGCTTTAAATCCATTTGCAATGGGTGCGGAAAGGAGTGGAAATGGTGCCGCTTGAAATATTCGGATTTCGTGCACTGTGGAGCCCTTATTTTTTTATCACGATCTTACTGTTTGTTGTTCTTTATTTTCTGCTTGCGTCCTTATGCAAAAGGTCTTATTTGAACGCAACGCCGCCGGGGCCGGCGCAGTCCGCTTCTTTTTGCACAGCGATGGCGCTACTTTACATCGTCAAAGGCTCTCCTGTCGATCTTATCGGGCATATCATGTTTTCCGTCCATATGCTGCAAATGTCTGTCCTTTTTTTCATCGTGGCGCCGCTGTTTTTGCGCGGGATGCCGGTGTGGATATTGGAAAAGGGGATGCAGCTTCCGGTTGTGGCGCCCGTTGTCCGGTTCTTTACAAATCCGGTGCTTGCCGTTGTCACCTTTAATATTATATTTTCCCTGTACCACATTCCGGCCGTTTTCGATCAGGTAAAGGTCAATCCGTTTCTCCACAGCCTCTATACCATCGTGCTGTTTCTTTTAGCCGTAGCGATGTGGTGGCCGATTTTGTCGCCATTGCCCGGGCAATATGCGCTGGGCGGCCTGAAAAAAATCGCTTATTTATTTGCAAGCGCCATGCTTTTAACCCCTGCATGCGCCTTAATCATGTTCGCCAATCATCCGGTTTACAGGAGCTTTTCCGACGGAACGATGTGGCTTTCGTCCATGCATTTATGTGTGCCTGCTGACATGCTCTCCGGACTCGCGCGTTACGGCTCCCCGGCGCTTTTCTCGCCGCTTCCTGTACTGCAGGACCAGCAGCTTGGCGGTGTGGTGATGAAAATCATGCAGGAAATCGTCTACGGCATCATGCTTGCCCGCATCTTTTTCCAATGGGCAAAGACAGAACAGGGAGATGGTAGCCCGGAAACGAATCCGGTTGCAGGAGAACAGCAGAGGCTGATGGAACAGCATTAAAAAAGGCCGCTCTCTATGGCCAGCCGTTTTCAGGGGCCACAGGAGCGGCGCAATTTATTCTGCAAATATAGCCAAGTCTTTTTTAAGCGCTTCCAAAATTTTTCTGCAATACTTGACGAGATCGTGCGGAAAATATTCGTCCTCACCGTATTCCACACCATGCGGATAATAATATTTTCCCAAAATAGGCGCCTTTAACTGAATCACGGCATCAAACGAATCCACATCCCCCTCGGTTGCAACTCCCTGCACGCGAAGATAATAGGTGCCTTCCTGAATCGTAAATTTTCTATCGTATGTGACGCGTTCGTAATCCCATTGCCCGGCACGTACCATCTTGTGCCGTTCCATTACATCGTCCAGCCGCGTCAAATCCACTTTCATATTTTCCAAACCCGTGTCATCAAACCGCAAGAATACCCCTCCCGTCCGCGCAATTAAAATCTTTCAATTTTATCTTATCTGAATACAAACATTTATGCAATGCAAATATTCATTGCCGCAAAAAGCCGGCCGCAGCAGCTGCCCTTCCCGGAGGCGGTTGAAAAAAATTGGTGCTTTTCTGCTTAAAACTGTAAAATATATAATAAAATGAATTAAAGGAGAAAAAATTTACGGAACATCAAGAGAGGTGAAGTCACCTGCGTACCTTTTTAAAAACAGCCGCGATCCTTGTCATCATATTTCTGATCGGGCTTTATGTCCAGCTTCGTCCTGAAAACGGCGTACTGCAAAACCATTCCTCTAACAAGAAAATGGATAACAGTTCTGACATTCATGACCACAGCAAGAATCAAACGTACAGCCGCCCGGATCATGGCATGTCGGTATATATCGGAAAACCCGTAAAAACGTTAACCGCACATTTCGGAAAACCGCAAAGAGTGGATCCGTCTCCATATGGTTATGATTGGTGGGTTTATAAGAAAAAATCGGCCGGTTACTTTCAGGCAGGCGTCAAAAACGGCAAGGTTACGACCATTTACGCTGTCGGAACCCGTTTAGACGTAGCCCCGTTTGAGATTGGAGAAAATGTAGAAAAAATTTACAGTTCCATTTTAATGGATACGGATATGACGGTGCAAACAAATGAAGGCACATACCGCTTTGAATTGTCGGAAGAAGATCTGAATATCCGCCCGCTTGTCCGTCTTGGAGACATTTATGCCCAGCTGGCGCTTGATAAGTTCAGCGGCAAATTGCTTTTTATCCGTTTTATGGATAAAAACACACTGACGATGCTGCATCCTTATGAAATGGTGTACCGCGGAGTACTGCCCCAATCCGTCCCGGGGGATGACCCGAAATGGGTTGACGTAGAAAAGGCGAACGCCAGGCAAATTTTTGACCTTACAAACATCGTCAGGGAGCGATTCGGGTTAAAAAAACTGGCCTGGAATACAGCCCTTTCCGAAGTGGCATACAGTCACAGCGAAGACATGGCTGACGGCCATTATTTTTCGCATGTCTCCCCCAAATATGGAGACTTAAAAGAAAGATTAAAGGATGGGCATGTTTCTTATGCTGCGGCCGGGGAAAATATTGCCGCCCATTATACGGACGGCCCGGCTGCGGTGGAGGGATGGCTTAATTCAGAGGGCCACCGGAAAACATTGCTGGAGAAAGACTTTACCCATCTTGGCGTCGGGGTGTACCAGAAATACTATACCCAGGATTTCATTAAGGCACCATAGCCGGATACCGTTCCAGCCGAAGCTGGAGAGGGTCCGGCTGAAGGATGGTTAAAAAAGGCAGGCGGGCTGCCCGGGGCTTTTGAAAGGGTAAACAGCGGTATTTCCGGCTTCTCATTTCAAAATGAAAAAAGAACCCGTGCAATGGGCAATCTTTGTCCCGTCGTCCCGAAAGGCAGTGCCTTCCAGCACCATCGTTTGTGTGCCGCGGTGGATCACCTTTGCCTTCGCTTTTAAGCGGCTTCCCGTCCCAGGGGCAATATAATGAATGGTGAGACTGGACGTAACAGCCTGCTGGCCCGCCGGCAACAGGCTGTTTGCCATCACGCCCATTGCTGTATCAAGCAAGGTTGCTGTTACCCCGCCGTGAACGATGGAAAAATGATTGTAGAGTAACGGCGTAACCGGAATGTCCACCTCGCATTCTTCCCCGCCGTAATCCGCTTCCATCAGAAAAAGATCTTTGAAATATGTACGCTCGTTCCCGGCCTGCTTATTGGAAAGCCCGTTTAACATTTGCTGCAATACGATTAAGTCTTCTTCCGTTGCCGCTTGGACCACTTTTTCAAAAGTATGGCGTATTTCTTCTTTCATCTCCTGATACCTCTTTTAACGCGTTTTTTTAAAAAGCATACCCATATCGTATCAAAATTCACGGGAAATGAAAACCTTCACACCTGTTTGCTGCGGGCATATGCTGGAAATGAGGAAGGTATGTGAACGTAACAGAAAGCCAAGGTTCGAAAAAAATGTCTTCTCGCGGGGTGAGCGGAAATGGGAACGAAAAAATTGCATCCTTCCGTAGAAAAGTTTAAAGCATTTACAAAAACCCATCCTCTGATTTTAAAAGAAGTTCGGGGCGGAAAAAAATCTTTACAGGATTTCTTTGAAGAATGGTATATACTGGGCGAAGATGACCCGGTCTGGGAAAAGTACGTGGCAGAAGGCAGTGGACCGAAGGAAAAAACGGGCGGGAAAAGCAGCTGGCTGAACCAGCTTGGCACGATGCTCGAGAACCTGGATACAGCACAGGTCCAGGGCCACTTGCAGCATTTGACGGAAGCGATTGCCGCCGTCCAAAATGTGATCACGCAGTTTACAGGACCGCAACAGGCGCCGCAATCGCGGGCTCCTCAGCCGAAGGGCCCGTTTTCATTCAGAAAAGACTAGAAAGGGGCTGCACATATGCGGAACGAAGTGATGGAAGTCATCCGGCGGTCGAATGAATGGAAAACCTTTTTAAGGGAGCAGCCGGTGTGGTACCGGAAATTGTCAAGGCATCCCGGGGAACTGGAACAGTTTCAAATTGCCGCGCTCCATTATTACCAGAAAACGATCCCTCAGCGGGTTGAAAAGTTTGCAAACGGGTTGCAAATGGCACAAATGATGATGCATATGATGCAGTCCATCTATGAACAAGGATGATTTCCAAAAAAATTTGCCTTTTTTGAGTAAATCAGCGCTTTCTTGCGGAAAATAACCGCAAGGAGTGATCGAAATGAAAATGGTTGCAGGATTCCTTGCTGTATGTTTGCTGTGTGCCGGCTGCAGCGGGCACATGCCGCGTAAAGAGCAGCGGGAAGCGGATGCTGCTTCTGCGGCAGAAAATCAGGCATCCGTCCGGTATTTTGTAAAGGACCAGGATTTATTTGTGGAATGCATGATTCCAAGCGTCACTTTTTCAGGCAGCCGGCATGCCAAACCGGCAAAAATCAAAGTTTATGTGGATGGTGTATGGAAAGGCGAGTACAATACGGCTGCATTTGTTGTAAAAGGGCTTGATAAAGGGGTACATACCGTGCAGCTGGAAGTGGTGGACAAAAACACAGGCGCCCGCTTAGGCATTCACAGGCAGTTTTATATTTCTGTCAGCTGACCGGGCAAATTCGCAAAGCTTGCGGAAACATGGTAAAATCATCATGTGGAGGTGAGCTTTTTGCTTGCAACATTGGAAAGCGCGGAAATTTTGTCCCAAGCCGAAGCACTGGCAAAAATGGTCATTGCCTCGGATATTGCCGAAAATTACCGGGACTGCTATAGCAAGATGTATCATGATCCCGCCACGCAGCAGAAAATCCGGAAATTTGCGCGCCTGAAAGAGCAGTTTGAGGAAGTCCAGCGCTTTGGCAGGTATCACCCTGATTATAAACGCATCAACAAAGAAACAAGGGAAGCCAAGAGGGAAATGGATCTGGATGAAAATGTCGCCAGATTCAGGCGGGCGGAAAATGCCCTCCAGGACCTGCTCGACCAAATCAGCCTGCTGATTGGCAAATCTGTTTCTGAACATATAAAAGTGCCGACCGGAAATCCGTTTTTTGATGCATCTTGTTCCGGCGGCTGCGGAACGGGCGGCAGCTGCAGCTGTTCTGCATAATAACCGCGATAAGGCCGCAATCTGCGGCCTTTCCTTATTGTTCCGTGAAAAAAGGTATGATACACTCATTAAAAAAGCACGAAGGGGAAACGCTATGTTATCAGATCGGCAGGGCCTCATCATTTGGCTGTATCAGATGAAGCATACGAAACATTTACGAAGATTCGGCAATGTCCATTATGCGTCGAAAAGGATGAAGTATGCCGTCCTTTATTGTGACCGCAAAGAGATAGAACAAGTAAAAGCGAAAATTGAAAGTCTTCCGTTTGTAAGGAAAGTGGATTATTCCATGAAGCCGTTTTTAAAAACGGAATATGAAAACGCAAAACCGGACAAAGCAAAAGAATATGACTATAAAATAGGGTTATAAAGGCGCCCGGGTTTGCATGCCGGCATTCCCTGCATGTGCATCACCGCAAATCCGCCGTGCCCAAAAAAGCGTTGCTGCCCGGAAGCTCCGTCCCGCGCATTTTAAATCAAGCACATCCGGCTGCACTCTGGCCGAAATATTTATTGCAGCGGCGCAATCAGCCGGTTCATTCTTAATATGCCGATTAAATATTGATAAAAAAGGGTTTTGTCGGAAAAAGACGAAGACGGCCGGACTTCGAGTTCCACAATGTCCGCTCCTAAAGCGGCTGCGGTTTCGGCAAACAGGCTGTACCGTTTATTCGGCTGCACCCGCGGATCCGGAATCCCTTCAAGGCAAACGTATAGCGCCTGAAATTCCCCCGGATCGGTCGGTTTTAAAATGAGCACGGGCGAAGTGACGGCTTGATCCGCAACGATGGTATGAAGGGCAAGCATGCCGTGCAGCCGGTGCCGGTTTGCTTTTGCCAGTTCGATCAGTTCAAATAAATCTGTATATCCGTTCCCCAGTTCAATAAATCTTTGCTGCATCCTCTATTCCTCGCTTACAAACAAATTTGCTGTTTCTATTCTACTGCACTTCTTTTTATTCGGAAAGTATTTCTGCAAAATAAACCGGGCGAAATGCCGGCCCGGCTTTTTGAAACGACGTGCCCACTCTAGATGCGGAAAATAAAAAACCCTGCAGCCAATACTGCAGGGCCCTTCTATATCCTTATTCCGGACAGAAGGCAAAGGGAGAGGAGAAACCGGAGGAAGAACTTATGGGGAAACGTAAGTCTTCTCCGCGGTTGGCAGCAACATCTTTTGATGCTGCTGGTATCATTATGGCCAACTTTTCCTGAATTATACTTTTGCTTTAAATTTTGGTGAAAAACTTTTCCACCCGTCCGGAAAATATGGTAGGATAAGATGGAAATCTGATGATACGTGGTGACCAGCATGAGAGTCATTTCAGGCAGCCAAAAAGGCACTGTTTTAAAAGCCGTTCCGGGAATGGGGACGAGGCCTACGACAGATAAAGTAAAAGAAGCGATTTTTAATATGATCGGCCCGTATTTTGAAAAAGGCCTGGGCCTCGATTTATATGCAGGAAGCGGCGGGCTCGGGATTGAAGCCTTAAGCAGGGGCATGGAGAAAGTCATTTTTGTGGATAAGGACATCCAGGCGCTGCAAACCGTCCGGGCCAACCTGGCAAAATGCGGGTTTGAAGGCCGGAGTGAAGTGTACCGGAACGATGCCGGCCGTGCATTGAAAGTGCTGGCGAAACGGGGGCTTGCCTTTGATGCGGTATTCCTCGACCCGCCTTACAAAAAGCAAAAATTAACCGCGATGCTGGAATTTATCTCGGCAAACGGCCTTCTCCGTGAAAACGGTTACGCCGTTTGCGAGCACGACGCCGGGCTGGCCTTGCCTGAAAAAGCGGGCAATCTTCATACATATAAAACAGCACAGTACGGCATCACCGGCATCACGATTTACACGAAAAAGGGGGATGAAACCCGTGGGGAAGACCGCGATCTGCCCGGGCAGCTTTGATCCGATTACAAACGGGCATTTGGATATTATTAAAAGAGGGGCAAAAGTATTTGACAAAGTCTATGTGGCAGTGCTGAACAATATATCAAAACAGCCGCTGTTCGATATTGAAGAAAGAAAAGCGCTGATCCGGGAAGTGACAAAAGATATCCCGAATGTGGAAGTCGATTCCTTCCAGGGGCTTTTAATGGAATATGCGGAATCCAAAAAAGCGGATGTGATTATCCGGGGCTTACGGGCTGTTTCGGATTTTGAATATGAATTGCAGCTGACGTCCATGAACCGTGTGCTGAATGACAGAATTGAAACCTTTTTTATCATGACAAACAACCAATATTCTTTTCTCAGCTCAAGCATTGTGAAAGAAATCGCCAAATACCACGGCAATATTGCTGAACTTGTACCGCCGGTTGTGTACGAAGCATTGAAAAAGAAATTTCGGGAGCAATAGAAAAAGCGGACGGAACCGGGCATGCCGGGCTGTACATAAAGCGACGGGAAAATCCCGGACGGGGCCGGGTTTGCATTTTAAGCCCCGGCCCAATAAGGCTCCCCAAAACCGGGCATGCCGCATTGATACACGGCACTAAAAATAACTAAAGAAGAGGAACGGCCCGGCATGCAGGTTTGTGTACCGGAAAATTTGCGAAGGCATCAGAAAAAGCGGGAATGCTCCCCGCTTTTTTGCGCCTCTGTCAGGCCCGGTCCGCCCGGCAGGATCGGTAATAAAGGAAAATGTACAGCACAAGACAGGACAGGGTGAACAGCGGCCCGTAAATTTCAAGCCAATTTGTCAAACGCGCGTACAAGCTGCGGCCTCCACCCGGCATGCTGAAAGCTTCCTGCCACGCGCTTTTTTCGGCAAAAAAGCGTAAGTATACCGGATTCCAAACGAGCCGGATGATCATAGCCGACAGAAAGCCGTGCAGCACGCGGGCAAGAAAAAACGGCCGGAAACGGATATCCGTCTGGGCAAGAATACTGGCCACCTGCGCCTGGATGCTGAACCCGCCAAAGCCGAGGATAAAGCTTGCGGCGATGACCTGCTGAAGCAGGGGGGATTCCTGGACTTCACTGATCATTTGGATCCCGAGCGTCACTTCGAAAAGGCCGGAAATGAGCGGGATGCTCAGTTTTTCCGAAAAATGCGCGAGGTGAAGCAGCTGGGAGACAAGCGTGCCTAATACGGATGTGACATGCATATACAGAAGCAATTTATTAAAGACTGAAAACAGGATGATAAATCCGCCGATCATTAAGAGCGTCTGGATGGCGGACATTACCGCGTCCCCGAGCAGCTTCCCGATCGGCTTGCTGTTTTTAATTCTTGTCGCATGCAAAACGATAAGCGCTTCTTTTAAAAGAAAGGTATGTTTCTTTTTCGGCCTTTTTGTATCCTCGCCAGTTCCGTAAAAACGCATCACCAGGCCGACAATAATATTGCCCACATAATGCGCCGCGGCAAACAAAATGCCGAGAGAAGGATTATGGAAAAAGCCGACAGCGACCGCTCCAAAAATAAAAAGGGGGCTGGAAGAACTGGTAAACGCTACAAGCCGTTCTGCTTCAATCCGGTCAATCTGTTTTTCCTGGCGGAGACGTGCGGTCAATTTTGCCCCTGAAGGATTGCCGGAAGCAAGCCCCATGGCCCAGGTAAACCCGCCAACACCCGGAACACGGAACAATGGCCGCATTAAAGGCTCCAGGAGGACACCGACGAAGCGGACAACTCCGAATCCGATCAGCAGTTCGGAAATGACAAAAAAAGGAAAAAGTGAAGGGAAAACGACTTCCCACCACATATTTAAACCCTGAATGGAGGCTTTAAAAGATTCATCTGGCAATACAATCATGGAAATCGCCATTATCGAAACGCTGAAGGCCAAAATGGCGCTTTTGAGTTTAGACTGGTACAATCTGTGTTCCTCCCCTGTCTTTCAATCCGCAGCACTTGCTCGCTTGTCCTTATAAATCAAATATACTCATAGGTCTGTAAATTAGACCATAAACTGTACGAAAGAAGGACACGAGGAGGGGGACGATGGCGGGCCGCCCGAAAATCGGATTGGCGCTCGGCTCGGGAGGCGCCAGAGGTTTTGCGCATATCGGTGTATTGAAAGTTTTCGAAGAGGAAGGCATTCCGGTGGATATGATTTCCGGCAGCAGCATTGGGGCGCTGGTTGCGGCGCTGTATGGGGCGGGGCGGACTGTCCGCGAGATGGAGCTGCTTTCCGGCGCATTTAAACGCAAATATTATTTGGACTTTAAAATTGGCAAGATGGGCCTGATTTCAGGAAAAAGAATTGAAGATCTGATCCGCTTGCTCGTTCACGGGAAAAAACTTGAAGAATTGAACCCGCCTGTCGCCGTTGTCGCCGCAAATCTTTCAAACGGCGAAAAAACGGTGTTCAGAAAAGGGCCGGTTGCAGAAGCGGTACGCGCCAGCATTTCCATCCCCGGCATTTTTGTCCCGAAAAAAATCAAGGGCCATCTCTTTGTGGACGGCGGCGTGGCGGACCGCGTCCCGGTGTCTGTTGTAAAGGAAATGGGGGCGGAGCTTTTGGTCGGGGTGGATGTTTCCGCCATGAAAAAAGAAGCGGAAATCCGCCATATTTATGATGTTATTATGCAAAGCATCGATATCATGCAGATGGAACTGGCCGAAAGCCGGAAAACGGAAGCCCATGTTTCGATCCGCCCCGATGTCTCGATGTACAGTTCAATGGCTTTTACAAATGCCGGACAAATCATTAAGATAGGGGAAGAAGCCGCAAAACAATCCGTAATTGAAATACAGCAATTGCTGGAAAAATGGAAGGAGCCCGACAAATGAAACACCGAAACATCCGGCGGCGCATACTGATTGCGGCAGTTATGATCCTTGCCCTCCTGTCGTTTGTGCCGCTGCCTTATTATATTGAAATGCCGGGGAGCGCCATGCAGCTTGCCCCGCTGATCAAAGTAAAAGGCGGCTATCCTGAAAAAGGCCAGTTGATGCTGACGACTGTCCGTATGGGCCGCGCGAATCCGTATACGTATCTTTGGGCAAAAGTGAGAAAACACGAGGATGTCGTGCCGGTGCGTGAAATTATGGATAAAAATATGACGGACGAGGAATACAATGTCTATCAGCTTTATTTAATGGAATCAGCAAAACATAATGCCATCCAGGCTGCTTTTAAGAAGGCGAAAAGGCCGTTTAGCTCCCGTTATGAAGGGATTTATGTCCTGAATGTATATGACGGGATGCCGGCCGCAAAAGTGCTCAAAGCCGGAGACAGAATTACAAAAGTGGATGGCCATGCATTCAAGTCTTCCAAACAGTTTATGCACTATGTCGCAAAGAAAAAAGCCGGGGACAAAGTGGAATTGACCTATGTGCGCCAGAAAAAGGCGAAGACGGCAACCGTTGCGCTTGCAAAATTTAAGGAAAACCACCATAAAACGGGAATCGGGATCAGCCTTGTCGATGACCGGACCATCAAATCCGACCCGGCCGTGAAAATGGATACTGAAAAAATCGGCGGCCCTTCCGCCGGGCTGATGTTCACATTGGAAATCTACAACCAGCTGACCAAACAGGACATTACAAAAGGCTATAAAATTGCCGGAACCGGAACCATTTCGCCAAACGGGGAGGTTGGCCGCATCGGCGGAATTGATAAAAAAGTGATTGCAGCGGACAAAGCGGGGGCGGACATTTTCTTTGCCCCGGATGATACGATTCCACCCGAAATGAAAAAAGCCGACCCTGGCATCAAGCCGAATGACGAAGAGGCAAGAGCGGCCGCGAAAGAAATCGGGACGAACATGAAAATTGTACCGGTCAAAACACTGGATGATGCACTCGCCTATTTAAACGCCCTGAAACAGAAATAACCGGAAAGCCGCTTGTTTTAGCTGCTTTTCCCTAATAAGGGGAAGGCCGTCACGCATTCCGGGTTTTACCTATAAGCCGGCATGTAATGTGTGATCCGGCTTGTTCGCTTTCAAAAAAGGTGCCAGCCTGCACGCATGCAGCTTTTTCCCCTGCAAAAAGCCGTCCTCATCATCTTGCGTTTCATCCGGTTATTCCCAGCCCCATGCCCGAAGCTTTCCGCCTGTAAAAAGGCAGCCTGCAGATTCACGCGCCATCCGTTTTTTCGTCTGCGAAAAAAGGCGGCTTGCTGAATTCCCGCGCCATCAGGCTTTCCCGTTCATTTGCCGGAAGCGGGAGGGCATATATCCGCGCGGCCCTTATGTCCGGTGCAAGCAGCGGGGCAGTTTGCAGCGAAAACTTTGAAATAACGGGAACCGGTACCGTTTTTTTCACGCTGTTCAAATAGCGCCTTCCCGTTTCGTTCATGGCGAGCAGCCGGATATACGCCGGCTTTGCCGCATGCCTTTTGATTTCTGTTTTTTTGGCATTGGTTAACAAATGGGTGCAAATTCGCTGTAGCCTTGTCCATGTGTATCGTTTTGTTTTCACTTTTCTCATGAAATCGGGAAAACTGTTGGCGGATACCGCGGCTTTTTTTAAACGGTATTCAATGCCTTCTTCCACTTCGTAAATGTCGCGCAGTTCCTCTTCAGAAGAGGAAAGCAGCCGGTAGTGCAAAAAAGGCCAGTAAAGCGCCCAATGGTGGAAGTGCCCGTTGTTGTTGCGGTGCCGGCTCAGTACATGAAACGCTGGTTCCGGTATTGCCGGGCGGGCAGCGTTCAGATCTTCGGTTTGCATGATGGTTCTTCTGATGGCGCTCGCACTTGCAATTTCACCGGTTATCGCGGCGTCATGATGCCCGGCTGCTTTTCTTTGGACGGTAAAAGCCTCCATCGCCGGGTTTTGCCTGGCTGCCGCGAGCATATAATGAAAGCCGAGAATATTATTGGGCGAACGTAAATCGAGCGCACTGCCTGGGGCGAGCTTTTGAAAGCTGTTTGATAGCGCAGCCGGATAGCTGATGCCTTTTTTGACCTCGCGCTTGACGGATGCGTTAAATGCCGCCTCGTTTTGAAGCAGGGCGGCGGCCGCCTGGCGGAATGCTTCGATGTCGCCGGATTCGCTGCCGAAGCAGAAGCTTTTGCACTGCAAAGCGTCCAAAACGGCAATCCCGCCTGCCGCAAATGTTTCGGCAGGCTGCACGGCAAATGCATACGGCAGTTCGACAACGAGATCCGCGCCCGATAATACGGCCATCTCCGCCCGCGTCCATTTTGAAACAAGCGCCGGCTCGCCCCGCTGCGTAAAATAGCCGCTCATAACGGCAATGATGCACTCTGCGCCTGTCATCCGCCGCGTCTCGCTAAGATGGTGCAGATGACCATTATGAAAAGGATTGTACTCCACAATGATGCCGGTACTTTTCAAATTGTGATTCCCCTTTCCGGAAGATTTGAATGTTTAAAGAAATCCGTTTGGGATAAGTTATTTTTAACATAACCGGCAAAAAAAGCAATCCTGCCGGCTGCAAAATTTTTTGAAAAAAACGGGGAGACTTGAGACGAAAGCGTAAAAAGGATGCGCCTAAAAAGCTTAGGCCGGTTTCTGTTTTGAAGAAAAATTTTCGTTTTGGACATCATGGTTGTAAAGCAAAAAATATTGACAAAAGGTATGAAGGAAGCTATAATTACCTTTGTTGTCTTGGGGTGATGAAAGTGAAATGGTCTGCCATTCAATTGCAAAAATTTCGGGACAAGCGCTTTGAGATAGATGGGTCGGTTGATATTACAAAAGATTTAATGGAAACCGATTCGGAAATCCGCGGGGCCTCGCCTTTCCACGTAACGGGAACGGGGAGCGTTGTGCGGGGCAGGGTGACGTTTGACCTTCACGTTGAAGGGACGCTTGTGCTGCCTTGTGCCCGGACGCTTGTTGATGTACATTACCCGGTAGACTTGAAATCGACAGAAACGTTTCTTCTTGAGCCTTCCGATTATGAAGGCGCTGAAGATGAAGAAGTGCATGTTGCCGAAAATGAGGTCATTGATTTGATCCCGGTTATGAAAGAATTGATTTTGCTCGACATTCCCATGCAAGTTTTCAGCGAGGAAGCTAAAAAAGGCGAACTGCCGCATACGGACAACTGGCAGGTGCTGACGGAGGACGAGTATTTGGAAATGGAGCAGAAGGCGGAAAAAGCGGTAGACCCGCGTATGGCCGGCCTTGCGAAATTTTTTGACCAGGATTCTGAATAACCGCCATCTTCGGCTAAAATGATATGCTGATCTCTTATAAGGAGGTGGGAAGAATGGCTGTACCTTTTAGAAGAACTTCTAAAACGGCAAAAAGAAAACGCCGCACACATTTTAAATTGCAAGTTCCCGGCATGGTTGAATGCCCGAGATGCGGTGAAATGAAAATGGCGCACCGCGTATGCCCATCTTGCGGTTTTTACAAAGACAAAGTTGTGGTAAATAAATAATAAAAGAGCACGGCGCAAACCCGTGCTTTTTTATTTGCCTAAAAAACGCGATCCCTTCCCGCCATAAGCCCCTGCCTGTTCTTCCCTTTTTCCTCGAAATTTTGCAGCGGCTTTTCGTCTATCTTTTCTATTAACGGCATATGAATAAGTATTAAAAAGGATGGGGGGAAAGATATGCCGGCAGTCAGACAGGATGCCTGGACACAGGAAGAAGATTTGCTGCTATCGGACATTGTGTTGCGCCATATTCGCGAAGGCAGCACGCAGCTCCGGGCGTTTGAAGAGTCAGGGAAGCGGATGAACCGGACCGCAGCGGCATGCGGGTTCAGGTGGAATTCTTATGTGAGAAAGCAGTACGCCTCCGAAATTGAGGCCGCAAAAAAAGAAAGAAAGGAAAGAAAACAGCTTGTCCGGGATTCCGGGAGAGCGCCTGCTGAAGAAGGGCCGCAGGCAGAAGCGACGCTGTTTGATGCCATCCGTATCCTTCAGCAGCTTGCGGAAAAAAGCAGGCACGAGAACGGGCAGTTGTCCGCATCCCGGCGCGGTACAGAGGAATGGAAAAGCAAATATGAGGCGCTGCTTCAAAAGTATCTTGAAGAAAAGGAAAAGCATGAAGAGCTGCAAAAAGAATACAGTGCGCTCCTTTCCATTATGGAAAAAGCACGGCAGTTGTCTGAACAAGATTAAAGCGGCGGCACATCCCCTGGACCTTAAAAGGCAGGGGACATTTTTTGTTCGTAAAAGGCAAAAAAAGAACCGGAATCCGGTTCTTTAAGAAGAGGTCGTTTTTTTGTCCTGTTTTGCGTCTTTCAGCTTCACGCCGTGCGGCAACCAGACAAACGGGTTTTCACTCAAATCGCGTTCGACATTATAAGGAACAGGTTTGAACCCCATTTTTTCCCAAAATCCCCGCGACTTCAGGCGGGCGTTTGTTTTAATCGGCAGCCCGAAGCTTTTGGCAAAATCAACAAGCGCCCGGCCGTAATTCTTATATTGATAGTTCGGGAGCACTTCCAGCTTCCAAAGTTCCAAAAATGTTTGCGGGGGGTCAAAATAGAGATCGTATTTTGCATCCCGTTCGTAAAGGCTCATGCGCGCAACGAGTTTATCGGCAAAATAAATGCCGTAAAATGGCGAGTCGGCGTTGTCTTCAATAATATTGTCTTGCAAATCTTCGAGCATGGACAGTTCCTGCTGCCCGTACTCTTTAAACTGTTTGAATTCTTCGAGCGTTTTGTAGTTCACTTTCAGCCTTTCCACTTGGTAAGCCATATCAATTCCCCCATCCCTCTTTATAGTGCTGTGTCGCGGCAGCATGGCGGCGATTCTTGCATAAAACCGGTTGATATTATCATTATATAACAAACAATTGGAAGAATGAAAGAAATACGTGTAAGCGGTCGCACCTCATTTTTTGTCCGGAATTTTCTTTTCCATTCCCTTATTGCCTGTTAAAATGGAGCAAAGAAAATGGAAAGGGGCGGGCAAAATGAAAATCGGGATTATTGGCGCTGGCGCGATCGGTTTATTATACGGGGGCTGGCTTGGAAAGTTGCATGAAGTGACCCTGTTTCCAAGGACGAAGGCACAGGCCGGGCAGCTGAATGAAAAAGGGATTACCGTAAAAGACAGCGCATCTTCGTTCAGGACGATTGTCAAAGCGGATGGCACGTTCTCTTCACTTTCCTCCCAGGATTTGGTGATTGTTGCCGTCAAGCAATATGACCTTCCCGCTGTTGCAGCCGTTTTAAAACACGAAGATGGTGGGGTGCCGGCCTTGTTTTTGCAAAACGGCATGGGCCATCTGGCTCTTCTTGAAAAATTGCCGCAAAAAACGATCCTTGTTGGCACGGTGGAGCACGGTGCATCCCGGCTTGACGGCACAACGGTGAAGCATAACGGGCACGGCAAAACGAATATCGCCGTCTACCGCGGAAAATGGGACGAAAGCGTGCAGCTGCATACAGATGCATTCCCGTTCACGATGCAGCCGGATTATGAGCTGATGCTTTTGCGCAAATGTTTCGCCAATGCCGTCATCAATCCGCTCACAGCCATTTTAAAGGCAAAGAACGGGGAACTTGTCAGCAACCCGCATTATGCCCGTGTGTTCCGCGCGGTATTTGAAGAACTGGCGGCGCTATTCCCGAAACTTTCGCGGGAAAAGATGTGGGAGGAAGCCACCGGCATTTGCAAAAATACATGCGAAAATGAATCATCCATGCTGAAAGATGTGAAAAAAGGAGCACGGACCGAGATTGACGCGATTCTCGGTTACATGCTGGAAACGGCTGCCCGTCAAAACAGCCGGGTTCCGCTTGCGTCCGCCCTTTATGAAATGGTGAAAGGGATGGAGGATAAGGGGTGAGGCACGTTCCGGGTGTTGCCGCCGTGCCCGCAGCGGCCGGAAACATGGCTTCTGTTTTTGCAACGGGCAGCCTTGAAACGAGCAGGCAGGCTTTTTTTCTTTTTTTCACAAAAATGCTATACTCAATGAGAAAATCAATGAAAACGAGAAAGGAAGAATCATTTGATGGAACTGGAAAACTTTTCAATTCCAGCAACGAATCGGTTCGCTTCCCTCTATCTTGCGCAAAAATCTCCTGTAAAGGATTTTTTTCATTATGACATAACGGATGCTTCTGTTTTCCATAAAAGAGTGGAAGATTTAAAAAAACGGGCTTTTAACCGGGAAGGGCTGGCAGATTGTATCGGGCACTATATGGAAAAATTTGGGATTTCTCCGGAGACGGCCCGTTCCTTGGAAAAATTAAGGCAGCCGGACGCTGCTGTTGTGATCGGCGGCCAGCAGGCAGGGCTTTTAACAGGGCCGCTTTATACCATCCATAAACTGATTTCCATTATCCGGCTTGCCAGTGAGCAGGAAGAAGCCCTTCAAATTCCGGTTGTGCCTGTTTTCTGGATAGCGGGCGAGGACCATGACTATTTGGAAGTGAATCATATTTATGCTGAACAGGAAAGGCGTTTAAAAAAATTCAGTTATGCTGAAGGGCCGCTTGAGAAAAAAATGATCTCTGACACCAAACCGGATCCTGCCCATTTAAAGAAATGGATACATAAAGTTTTTGAAGCATTTGGCGAAACCGAACATACCAATGCCCTTCTTTCCCGGCTGGAGGCGTTTGCAGACAGGGCGCAAAGCCTTTCTGACCTGTTTGCCTGCATGATCCACGATCTTTTCAAGGCGTACGGGGTGCTGCTCATCGATTCGGCTGATGCGTACTTGCGGAAGATCGAGGCGCCGTTTTTTGAACGGATGATCCGGGATTATGGCACGATTACGGAAGCGGTCCTCTGGCAGCAGCAGGAAATTGCGCGGTTTGAGTTTCCAAAAGCGATTGACATTTCGAGCCGGGCGCTGAATCTTTTTTATTATGACGGGAAGGAACGGATTTTGCTTGCGTACAGTCCGGAGCACGGCGGATTTACCGGGAAAGGCGGCAGCCCCTTTTTTACGGAGGAAGCGTTGCTCGCGCTTTGTGCGAAAAGCCCTGAACGGCTGAGCAATAATGTTGTCACACGGCCGCTCATGCAGGAATGGCTCTTCCCAACCCTCGCGTTTATCGGCGGGCCGGGCGAAATTGCGTACTGGGCCGAGCTGAAGCGGGTGTTTGAAGAATTGGGGATTCTTATGCCGCCTCTTGTGCCGCGGCTCAACATTACGCTGCTTGAGAGAGCGGTCCAAAGGGATATCGAGGAACTGGAACTCGATATCGGGCATGTATTAAAATACGGGACCCGGAAAGAGCGGGAAAAATATTGGAATGCCGCAAAAGATGAGAATATGGACGCACTCATTGCAGAAACAGAAAACATGCTGAAAATGCAATACGATAAAATTTTCGCCGCAATTGGAAAGGGGATGCAACCGCTTGCCCGCAAAAATCTCGATTTTCACCTCGGGCAGCTTGCGTTTTTGCAGCGGAAAGTGGATGAAGAGATTGCGGGAAAACATGATGCCGTCCTTGAAAAATACGCACGGGTCGAACGTGCTTTGCGCCCGGACGGCAATCCCCAAGAAAGGGTTTGGAACCTTTTTTATTTCCTTAACAAATACGGGACAGACTTTATCCACACCCTTGCCGCCCTGCCGTTCGCATTTGACGGCACCCATAAACTCGTTAAAATTTAACCGGCTGACAGCGGCCGGCTTTTTTTGTGCAAAAAAACAGGGGAGAAGGGGCGTTGGTTTGCGAAGTGAAAAAGCGGGCTGCCGGGGTCTGGCCATGCTGGAATCGGGTTTTACGGCCGGCAAGTTTTAAATGGATTTTTTCTTGCAAAAAGCAGGAAAACGGAGCTGCGGGGAGAATATAAAAATTAAAGTGGTGAAAGGTGGGGGATTGTGGTAAATTATTAATATGAAGTGGGAAGCGGGGGGCACGCGCCAATGTTCATGGGAGAATACCGGCACAATATCGATGTAAAAGGCCGTTTGATTGTACCGGCCAAATTCCGTGAACAGCTTGGCGATACGTTTGTCATTACCCGCGGGCTTGACCGTTGCATTTTCGGTTACCCTGCGGATGAATGGAAACAGGTGGAAGAAAAACTGAAGTCCCTTCCGTTAACGAAAAAAGATGCCCGCGCATTCACACGATTTTTCTTTTCGGGGGCGACCGAATGCGAGTGGGACAAGCAAGGGCGCATTCTTATTCCCGCACCGCTCCTTTCCTATGCGAAACTCGAAAAAGAATGCGTGGTGCTCGGCGTTTCCAATCGAATTGAGATTTGGAGCAAAGATTTATGGGAAGAATATTTTCAGGAATCGGAGGCTTCTTTTGCTGATATTGCGGAAAACCTCATCGATTTTGACCTTTAACATGTTCGATTGGATAGGAGATTCAGTATGTTTGCACACAAGACCGTTTTGCTGAAAGAAACCGTTGACGGGCTACATATCAAACCGGACGGGATTTATGTTGACTGCACGCTCGGCGGCGGGGGCCACAGCGCCTATTTGCTTAAGCAGCTTACCGGTGGGCATTTATACGCTTTTGACCAGGATGAAACGGCGATTCAGCATGCCAAAGAAAAGTTTGCTCATGACCAAAACAGGATCACTTTTATTAAAAGCAATTTCCGGTATTTAAAATCAGAATTGAACGCGCGCGGTGTGCAGGCTGTCGACGGCATCTTGTATGATTTGGGCGTCTCCTCCCCTCAGCTTGATACACCGGAACGGGGATTCAGCTATCAGCATGATGCACCGCTCGATATGCGGATGGACCTCGATGCGCCGCTTACCGCTTATGAAGTCGTCAATGAATGGCCGTATGAAAAACTGGTCCGGATCTTTTTCCGGTACGGGGAAGAAAAATTTTCAAAACAAATCGCCCGCAAAATCGAGGCGTCCCGTGCCAAAAAACCGATCGAAACAACCGGTGAACTGGCGGATTTAATTAAAGAAGCGATTCCTGCACCCGCACGAAGAAAAGGCGGGCATCCGGCAAAAAGGGTCTTTCAGGCGATCCGGATTGCCGTGAATGATGAATTATCCGCTTTTGAAACGTCTTTAACGGATGCCATTTCGCTTTTAAAACCGGGCGGGCGGGTCTCTGTCATTACCTTTCATTCCCTGGAAGACCGCATTTGTAAAAATATATTGAAAGAATTCAGCAGTGCAGGAGATTTGCCGCATGGGCTGCCTGTCATCCCAAAAGAATACGAGCCCGTATTAAAACTCATTACGAAAAAACCCATTGTCCCGGATGATGAGGAAGTGGGCGGGAACAACCGGTCAAGGTCGGCTAAACTGCGCATTGCGGAAAAACGCTAAGAAAATAGAGGAGGGAGTTTTTTGAGTAATTTAGCAAGGCAGCCGAAACGTGCGCCGGAACAACAGCAACAGGTTGAAAAAAGAGTAGCCCCGGTCACAAGACGCGCGCAGATCACTTTAGGGGAAAAGATTATCGCAAGCCTTTTTGCTTTGTTCGTTCTGATTATGGCCGTGAAGATCGTATCAACGGAAGCTGCGATTTATAATGCCAACCGGTCGATTGAAGATACGAAAACCGCGATCCAGAACAAAAACAAGGTGACCGATGATTTGAAAATGCAAGTAAGCGAATTAAGCCGCTACGACCGTATTTACGAAAAGGCAAAAAAACTCGGCTTGAAATTGGACGAGAATAATGTCAAGGTTGTTGAAAATAAATGAAGTCTAGAAAACTGAATACAAACAGGGGGGCAGCGATATTATTTATCATATTCGGTCTGTCCTTTTTTATTATCGCCGTAAGGTTTTTGACGATTGAAATCACAGGGCAGGCAGACGGGAAAGTGCTCGCGGCAAAAGCGGCGAAAAAGTATTTGCGGACAAGCACCATTCCCGCTTCCCGCGGCAATATTTACGATGCAAGCGGGGAAGTGATCGCCGAAAATGTTGTTTCGTACAATCTGGTTGCTATTTTGGACCCGAAAGCCACGATTGATCCGGAACATCCGAAACATGTTGTCAACCCCCGGAAAACCGCCCAGGCCCTTGCAAAATATATTGACATGCCTGAATCAAAAATCTATTCGCTTCTGACACAAAAAGGGCGGTTTCAAGTGGAATTCGGGAAAGCGGGGCAGGATATTCCCTATCAAACAAAAAATGAAATTCAAAAACTGAACCTGCCGGGCATCCAGTTCGAAGCGGTGCCGAAACGCACGTATCCGAACGGTTCGTTTGCCTCCCATCTGGTCGGTTATGCGCAGAAAAATGAGACGGGCGGCCAAATGGCAGGCGTAATGGGAATCGAAAAAAGCATGAATGCCGCTTTGGAAGGGAAAGACGGAAAAATCAGTTATGAAGGCGACTTTTGGGGGTATATTCTGCCAAACGCGCATAAAAAAGTCACCAAACCGAAAAACGGGGAAAATGTCTATTTAACGATTGACAAGAAAATCCAGTCTTTCGTTGAAGATGCGCTTGGCAAAGTCCAGAAGCAATACAATCCGAAAAAAGCGTTTGTTGTCGTGGCCGATCCGAAAACGGGCAGGATACTGGCGATGGGGCAGCGACCGACATTTGACCCGGAAACGCGGAAAGGTTTGAGCGTCTGGCAGAACGAAGCAGTCGAAACCGCTTATGAACCGGGCTCGACGATGAAAATTTTTACCTTGGCGGCGGCCGTCCAGGAAGGCGCTTTTCACCCGTATGCGACCTATAAGTCAGGGGAATTCCATGTAAAAAATGTGCCAAACCCGATTAAAGACCATAACGGCGGGGTCGGCTGGGGCAGGATCACCTTTCTGGAAGGGCTGCAGCGTTCTTCGAATGTCGCATTTGCCACATTGCTTGATTATATTAAGCAGGATAAACTTAAGCAATATTTGGAAGCGTTCGGGTTCGGGAAAAAGACGAAAGTCGGCTTGCCAAATGAAGCTTCCGGCAAAATTTTATACGATTATCCGGTCGAACGGTATACGACGACATTCGGTCAGGGCACAACCGTGACCGCAATGCAGATGATTCAGGCGGCAACAGCGGTTGCCAATGACGGGAAAATGATGAAGCCGTATGTAGTCGACAAAGTGGTCAATCCCACAACCGGAAAAACGGAAAAAACAAAACCAACCGTTGCCGGCAACCCGATCAGCGCGGACACCGCGAAAAAAGTCCGGGATTATTTGCGGACGGTTGTGACGAATAAAAAAACCGGGACCGGCACGGCCTATAACATTCCGGGCTATGAGGTGACCGGCAAAACCGGTACCGCCCAGATCCCGAATCCGAACGGCGGCGGTTATTTAACCGGTACCGATAACTATATCTTTTCTTTTCTCGGCATGGCGCCGAAAGACAATCCGAAATTAATCGTTTACGCCGTTGTCCAGCAGCCGCATTTAAAAGCAGGCGAGCTTGGTGGCGAACCGGTTAAAGCGCTGTTTAACCCGATTATGAGGAACAGCCTGCAATATTTAAATATTAAACCGGCAAAAGGGAAGGCCGTACGCCTTGCCAAGCTTCCTGATTTTACGGGTGACAGCCGGACAGAAGCATCATCTGCCGTAAGAGCACTGGGGCTTACCCCTGTTGTGCTCGGCGATGGCGATACCGTGACAGCCCAGGAACCCGAGGCACAGGTAAAACTACTGCCGGGCGCAAAAGTATTTTTGAAAACAAATGGCAATAGGGTAATGCCGGATATACGCGGCTTTTCGAAACGTGACGTGGCGGGCGCTGCCAAACTGCTCGGCCTCCGCCTGGCCATCAGCGGGGAAGGCTATGCCGTATCACAAAGCATTCCGGCAAAGTCAAAGGTGAAATCCGGGCAGGCCCTTACTGTAAAATTTAAGAATCCATAGGCGGGCGACAGAAGGGATGCCGAAAAAAAGCAAGCACAAGGCTTGCTTTTTTTCATGCGCGTGAAAAGGTACTAGCCGGATGCGTACAAGCATATAAATGGGTGTAAAGGCAACAAAGGGCTTGTTTCGCGCATCGGACAGTTATAAGTTATGCCACCATTTCTTTGTGTAAAGGCAACAAAGGGCTTGTTTCGCCCGGAGCGGATTTGCAGGATTTCAGAAAGCCTGCAGGGCTGAAACTTTTCATCTTTCCTGCGCCGTGGAGTCTGCTGCTTTGAGATTTAAATAAAGGAGGCGCGCTCGTGAAACGTGTATCCAATGTTACGGTGAGAAAGCGGCTTGTTTTTATATTGCTTTGCGGGATTGTCATTTTCAGCATTATAGATGTGCGGCTCGGTTATGTCCAGTTCGGGCTCGGGGATATGCTGACGAACAGGGCAAAAGCGCTATGGAGCAGAAGTATCCCTTTTGAAGGGGAGCGGGGAAAAATCGAAGACAGAAACGGCGTGCCGATCGCCTCCAACCAAAGCGCCCCGACGATTTTCATCATTCCGAGGCAGGTCAAGGACCCGGCGAAAACGGCAGAAAAACTGGGGAACGCCCTTGATGCAGACAAAGAAAAGATCTATAAAGAGATTACACAGGTCAGATCGATTGTCAGAATAAAAGAAGGGCGGAAAATCAGCAATGAAAAGGCAAATGACGTACGCCGCCTCGGGCTTTCGGGGGTCTATATCGCGGAAGATTCCAAGCGGTATTATCCGTTCGGCCGCTACCTTTCGCATGTACTCGGATTCACCGGCGCCGACAATCAGGGGCTGACCGGGCTCGAACTGTATTATGATGATGCGCTGAGCGGAAAAAAAGGGGCAGTCGAGTTTTATACGGACGCAAAAGGGAAGAAAAAGATGAAGGATATGGCGGATGAATATGAAGCGCCAAAAAACGGGCTTGACCTGAAGCTAACGGTTGATACAAAAGTCCAGACGGTCATTGAGCGCGAACTCGATAATGCTGAAAAAAAATATCATCCGGACGGGCTGATTGCGATCGCCATGGACCCGGACACCGGGGAAATTCTCGGGATGTCAAGCAGGCCGAGCTATACGCCTGACAATTATAAAAATGTGCCGCAGGAAGTGTATAACCGGAACCTGCCGATCTGGAGCACATACGAACCGGGATCGACATTTAAAATTATCACACTTGCCGCCGCCCTTGAAGAAAAGAAAGTGAATTTGACAAAAGACAAATTTTACGATTCCGGCGCGGTTGAAGTCGGAGGTTCGACGCTGCACTGCTGGAAAAGGGGCGGGCACGGCAGCGAAACGTTCCTTGAGGTTGTCCAAAATTCATGCAACCCGGGTTTTGTCGAACTCGGTGAAAGGCTCGGGAAAAATACATTGTTCAAATACATCCGCAATTTCGGGTTTGGCACAAAAACCGGCGTGGATCTATCCGGCGAAGCTTCCGGCATTTTGTTCAACCTTGATCGCGTCGGGCCGGTTGAACTAGCGACAACGGCTTTCGGGCAGGGGGTTTCTGTTACGCCGATCCAGCAGGTGGCGGCGGTCTCGGCTGCCGTAAACGGCGGGATCCTCTACAAACCGTATATTGCAAAGGAACTCGTCGACCCCGAAACTGGGGAAACGGTCATGCGAAAAAACCCGGTTGCCAAAAGAAGGGTGATCTCGGAAAACACGTCAAAACAAATCCGCCATGCGCTTGAAACAGTTGTCACACAGGGGAGCGGAAAAAATGCTTATGTGGACGGTTATCCGGTCGGCGGGAAAACCGGGACGGCGCAAAAAGCAAAAAACGGCCGCTATCTCGAAAACAATTATGTTTTATCCTTTATCGGTTTCGCCCCGGCCAATGATCCAAAAATCGTCGTCTACTTGGCGGTCGATAATCCGAAAAATACGATCCAATTCGGCGGCCAGGTGGCAGCCCCGATCGCGGGCACGATCATCGGCGACAGCCTGCGTGCCATGGGCGTCAAGCCGGTGAAAAACCAGGCGGAAAAAGAAAAAAGTTATTTTGAAACGCCAACGGTGAAAGTGCCGAATTTAATCGGGGAGACGAAAAAAGAGATGATGAACGACCAATACAATCTCAAACTTGACGTCAGCGGATCCGGAAACAAGGTGATCCGGCAGTCCCCTGAAGCAGGCGTGAAAGTGGAAGAAGGCTCAACGATCCGGGTTTACATGCAGTAAAACAGACTTTCCAGTTCCTTATTTACTTGGGCCCCGCCAGGCCCGACAATCCGGATTTGCATGCAGGAAAACAGGGCGGCGCCGTATGTCCGGCCGCCCGTGTTTTTGTTTCAAGGGGCATAAAACAGGGCTGCTCCGGCTTACATTTTAAAAATCAGCAGGACTTCATAGCTTAATGGCCGTTTTTTTTGTACAATAGAAAAGGACTGTATTTACATGTATACACAAAAAAGATGCAGCAACAAGGGTTTGGAACAGGAAGGGTTGGAAGCAAATGAAGTTACATACATTGTTAGAGGCATTGTCGTTTGTGAAAATGCCTGCTGTGAATCCGGAAATTACGGAACTTGTCCAGGATAACCGGCTTGTCACGAAAAACAGTCTGTTTATTTGCATCAAAGGCTATACGGTTGACGGGCACAAGTTTGCCGTTGATGCGGCAAAACGGGGCGCAGCAGCCATTTTAGCCGAAAAGCCGGTCGATGTGGATGTACCGGTCATTATCGTCCGCAATACAAAACGGGCAATGGCGCTCCTTGCAGACCGGTTTTACGGGCAGCCGTCCCGCAAGCTCCGCCTTGTCGGGATTACCGGCACAAACGGAAAAACAACAACGAGCCATATTATCGAAAAAATATACCGGGATGCAGGCAGGACGACCGGCCTGATTGGCACGATGTATATGAAAATTGGCGATGAAACGCTGGAAACGAAAAACACAACGCCGGACAGCCTGACATTGCAAAAAATATTTCATGAAATGAACGCGCGCGGCGTCACCGACTGTGTGATGGAAGTTTCTTCGCATTCGCTTGTTGAAGGCCGGGTGCACGGCTGCGACTATGATATTGCCGTTTTCACAAATCTCACGCAGGATCATCTCGATTACCATAAAACAATGGCGGAATACCGGCGCGCTAAAAGTTTATTGTTTTCGCAGCTTGGGAACTCCTGCCCGCAGGATAAGCCGAAATATGCCATTTTAAATGCAGATGACGCCGCATCAAAAGAATTTGAACAAGTAACAGCGGTGCCTGTCATAACGTACGGGATCGACCGCGATGCGGATTTTATGGCCGAAAACATTGACATGCACGCCCGCGGGACAACATTCACGCTTGTGACGCCGTTTGAAAAACGGGAAGTCCGCCTGCAGCTTGCCGGGAAGTTCAGCGTCTATAATATGCTCGCAGCGATCGCAACCGGGGTTGTTTCCGGGGTGCCGCTTGATTCGATCATTAAAACGGCGGAAGCGATGGAAGGCGTGCGCGGCCGGTTTGAGCTCGTAAACGGCGGCCAGGATTTTTCCGTGATTGTCGATTATGCGCACACGCCCGACAGTCTGGAAAATGTCCTGAAAACGGTCCGGCAGTTTGCCAAGAAAAAAATCTTTGTCGTTGTTGGCTGCGGCGGCGACCGCGATAAAACAAAGCGGCCGGTGATGGCGCAAATTGCCTGCAAATATGCGGATTATCCGATTTTTACATCGGATAATCCGCGCAGCGAAGATCCGCTTGCCATTTTGCGCGAGATGGAAAAAGGGGTAGAAGGCGAGCGGTATGCATGCATCCCCGACCGGAGGGAAGCAATCAAAACAGCCATTTTCCGTGCAAAGGCGGGGGATGTTGTCCTGATTGCCGGAAAAGGCCATGAAACTTATCAAATCATTGGAAATGAAGTGCATCATTTTGATGACAGGGAAGTTGCACTGGAAATGATAAAGGAGCGGTGAAGCATATGTTATCATTCGGGGATACAGCCCGCCTTTTCAGTTTGGGCCGCGGCATGGAGATGGCGCTCGAATTTGCAACAGTCAGCGTGTTTGCAGATGTAAACCAGCCAAAGGGATTATACGTCCCTTTTTCTGAACCGGACATTAACCGGGCAATTGCACACGGGGCAATCGCGGCGCTTTGGAAAAAAGATGCGCCCGTGCCCCGCTATATACCGAATGATTTTCCGCTGTTTATGGCAGAAGATGTTTCTTTTGCTTTTACACAACTGGTACAGTTTTATCTAAAAAAAATGGAAAGCAAGGATTTGGATATGAAGACAACTTTTATTTTTTATGGCCCGGAATTGCGGGACAAAAACCCTCATACATATGATTTGGCGGATGCGGAAAACAGGAAGCGGCTGCTTTGTGCATGCAGGCGCCACGGGAGGGAAAAAGCATGATCGAGCAGGTAATTTTTTTTACAACGCTGATGGCTTTTTTAATTTCCGTGCTGCTTTCGCCCGTTTTTATCCCTTTTTTAAGGAGACTGAAATTCGGCCAGAGCATCCGGGAAGAAGGCCCGAAATCGCACCAGAAAAAATCCGGGACGCCGACAATGGGCGGCTTGATTATTTTGGTATCGATCATTGCATCCACGCTGGTCATGGCCGGTAAATTCGCTGAACCGACTGTCAGAATTTACCTGCTGCTGCTTGTTACGATCGGATTCGGGCTGCTCGGATTTTTGGATGACTTTATAAAAGTGGTGATGAAGCGGAATCTTGGTCTTACATCGAAGCAGAAACTGCTTGGCCAGATTCTCGTTGCCGTCATTTTTTATGTCGTTTTCCGCCACTTCCATTTATCTTCGGAAGTCTCGATTCCGTTTACGGACAAATCGGTTGATTTCGGCTGGTTTTACTTTGTCATCATTCTTCTCTGGCTTGTCGGGTTTTCCAATGCGGTCAATCTGACGGACGGGCTTGACGGCCTTGTATCTGGGACGGCAGCGATTGCTTTCGGGGCATTCGCCGTTTTGGCATGGAACCAGTCACAAGCGGATGTCGCCCTGTTTTCGGTTGCCGTAGTTGGGGCCGTGCTCGGTTTTCTCGTCTTTAATGCCCATCCGGCAAAAGTTTTCATGGGGGACACCGGATCGCTTGCATTGGGCGGGGCGATTGCCGCCATTTCGATTCTGACCAATCTTGAGATTCTTTTAATTGTGATTGGCGGTGTTTTTGTCATCGAGACTTTGTCTGTCATTCTCCAGGTGATATCATTTAAGACAACAGGAAAAAGAATTTTCAGGATGAGCCCGCTGCACCACCATTATGAGCTGGCGGGCTGGTCGGAATGGCGTGTTGTCGTGACGTTCTGGGCGGTAGGCCTTTTGTGTGCGATTTTAGGAATTTATATCGAGGTGTGGATGTAACATGAAAAATATCACGGAATATGAACATAAAAAAGTATTGGTGCTCGGGCTGGCAAAAAGCGGGGTGAGCGCGGCCTCCCTGTTGCACCGGCTCGGGGCGTTTGTAACGGTGAATGATTATAAACCGCTTGAAGAGAACCCGGAGGCGCAGGGGCTTTTGGAACAGGGCATCAAAGTCATTTGCGGCAGCCATCCGATCGAACTGCTGGATGAAGGCTTTGAACTGATTGTGAAAAATCCGGGTATCCCTTATTCGAACCCGCTTGTTGCAGGGGCGCTTGAAAAAGGGATCCCGGTCATTACCGAAATCGAGCTGGCCTATAAAATTGCAGAATGCCCTATGGTCGGCATTACGGGAACGAACGGGAAAACGACGACCACCACTTTGATTTATGAAATTTTCCAGGCGGATCCGCATTTTGATCCGTTAATTGCCGGAAATATCGGCAAAGTGGCTTCCACGGTGGCGCAAAAAGCAAGCGCGGGCCAGCAGATGGTGGTGGAGTTGTCTTCTTTCCAGCTGATGGGCGTGCAAACGTTCAGGCCGCATATTGCCATCATCACGAATATTTATGAAGCCCATCTCGATTATCACGGGACAAAAGAAGCTTATGCAAAAGCAAAATCAAATATTACCCGGAACCAGACAGAGGATGATTTCCTGATTCTGAACCATGCCCAGCCGGAACTGTGGGATCTGGTCTCCTTCACAAAAGCAAAAATTATTCCTTTTTCAACGAAGGAATATGTTGAAGAAGGCGCATCGGTAAAAGACGGCAGCATCATGTGGAAAGGCGAAAAAATCATGGACCGCGCTGAAATTGTGCTGCCGGGAGACCATAATCTGGAAAATATTTTAGCCGCTGTCGCCGCTGCCAAGCTGATGGGGGCAAGTAATGATGCTATCCGCGGGGTGCTCGCAACGTTCAAAGGCGTCAAGCACCGGACGCAATATATCGGCGAAATCAAAGGGCGGAAATTTTACAACGATTCAAAAGCGACCAATATTCTGGCCTGCAAAGCCGCACTCGCTGCTTTCCATCAGCCGGTCATTCTGCTTGCCGGAGGGCTCGACCGCGGCAACGGCTTTGATGAACTGATCCCGGCTTTGAAGTACGTCAAAGCATTGATTACTTTTGGGGAAACCGCGCCGAAACTGGAAAGCACCGCGAAAAAAGCAGGCATTCCGGTCATCCGCACGGTGGAAAACGTGGAAGAAGCCGTCCCGGCCGCGTGGGCATTATCCGAACCGGGCGATTGCATTTTGCTGTCGCCGGCATGCGCCAGCTGGGATCAGTACAAATCTTTTGAAATTCGTGGTGATATTTTCATCGACGCCGTGCATAAGTTAAGATAAGGGCTTGGACCGCTTTTTTACCGGTGCGGTTTGCCGGTTTTTGCGGGAAGCTCTAAATCTTTTCTGGGGTGGGCGCGGATGCCGTCGAAAAAAACGAATCCCGACTTTTTATTAATCATTGTGACCCTGGCGCTGCTTGCAACCGGGCTCCTGATGGTGTTCAGCGCGAGTGAGATCGTGGCGGAGTACAAATTTAACGATGCATTTTATTTTTTGAAGCGGCAGCTGCTTTTTGCCGGGCTCGGCGTGGCAGCGATGTTTTTCGTGATGCGCATTGATTACTGGACGTGGCGGGCATGGGCGAAAACCATCCTGGTCATTTGTTTTGTGCTGCTCGTCCTTGTGTTGATTCCCGGCATCGGGCTTGAACGGAACGGGTCGCGGAGCTGGATCGGGGTCGGCGCATTTTCCATCCAGCCTTCCGAATTCATTAAAATGGCGCTGATCGCGTATTTGGCAAAATTTTTATCGGAAAACCAGAAATACATTACGACTTTTAAAAAAGGCATGCTCCCGGCCTTGGCGCTCGTTTTTGTTGCTTTTGGGATGATTATGCTGCAGCCGGATCTTGGAACGGGAACGGTGATGCTTGGGACATGCATCATCATGATTTTTGTTTCCGGCGCCCGCATTGCCCATTTTGCCATGCTCGGGCTCCTTGGTGTGGGCGGTTTTGTCGCTCTTGTTTTATCGGCTCCATACCGGATCGCACGGATTACCTCTTTCCTTGATCCATGGTCCGATCCGCAGGGGAAAGGATTTCAAATTATCCAGTCGCTTCTTGCGATCGGCCCGGGTGGCCTGTTCGGCATGGGGCTTGGGGAGAGCAAGCAAAAATTCCACTATCTGCCTGAACCGCAAAATGATTTTATCTTTGCCATTCTTTCCGAGGAGCTCGGTTTTATCGGCGGGACTTTTGTCCTGATTTTGTTTGCGCTGCTGCTTTGGCGCGGAATCCGGATCGCGCTTGGCGCACCCGATCTGTACGGAAGCCTGCTCGCAGTCGGCATTATTTCCATGATCGCGATCCAGGTGATGATCAATATCAGCGTCGTCATTGGCCTAATCCCGGTTACAGGCATTACGCTTCCGTTCATCAGTTACGGCGGCTCTTCTTTGACGTTGATGCTTGTCGCAGTCGGCGTGCTCTTAAACATCAGCCGCCATTCCCGGCTGTAACGGAAGGAGAACCTCATAAAGGGGTTCTTTTTTCGTTTGACAACTAGTTAACATTTTGATAATAATCGTTTTACTGTGTACCCATTGTCGTTTAAAATATAGTAATATAGGAAAATGAATGGTTCAAACATCATATATTGATACCCGTGCAACCCAGCACGGCGTCCTGAGGTGGAAAAAATGAAAATCATTGTCAGCGGGGGCGGAACAGGCGGGCATATTTATCCGGCCCTGGCATTGATCAGAACGATCAAACAGAAACATCCTGACACGGAATGTTTGTATATCGGCACGGAAAAAGGGCTCGAATCCCGGCTTGTGCCGCGGGAAAGCATTCCGTTCAAATCGATTCATATTACGGGGTTTAAACGCTCCCTTTCGTTTGAAAATGTCAAAACGGTTGCCCGCTTTCTAAAGGGCGTGAGCCGGTGCAAAAAAATCATCCGGGAATTCAAGCCGGATGTTGTCATCGGCACAGGCGGGTATGTATGCGGGCCGGTTGTCTACGCCGCCGCCAAACTGCACATCCCGACCATTATCCACGAACAAAACAGCGTGCCGGGGCTGACGAATAAGTTTTTAAGCCGGTACGTTGACAAAGTGGCCATTTGCTTTGAATCCGCAAAATCTTTTTTTGATGAGAAAAAAGTAGTACTGACAGGCAATCCGCGCGCATCGGAAGTGATCGGGGAGAAAAGGCGCGACGTCCTTTCCGGTTTCGGCCTGAAAACTACGCTTCCAACCGTTCTCATTTTCGGCGGGAGCCGCGGGGCACGCCCGATTAATGAAGCGGTTGTGAAATCTTTTTCCAATTTTGCACAAAAAAATTACCAGGTCATTTATGCGACAGGGGATGTGCATTATGAGGCCGTCAAAAAAGAAATTGCACTGATCGGCGAAAAGGGAAATATCAAAGTGGTGCCGTTTATCCACAATATGCCGGAAGTGCTGCGTGCGGTGGATCTTGTCGTCTCAAGGGCGGGCGCAACCACATTGGCCGAACTGACGGCGCTCGGCCTGCCTAGTATTTTAATTCCGAGCCCTTATGTGACAAATAATCACCAGGAAAAAAACGCGAAAACACTCTTGGAAAACGGTGCAGCTTTTATGCTGCTTGAAAAAGATTTATCTTCCGCGAAGCTCGTGTCCCTGATCGATAAAATTTTACTGGATCGGGAACAAATGGAGAAAATGCAGGCGGCCGCCCGCAAGCTCGGCATTCGTGACGCTTCGTGGCGGCTTTATGAAGTGATGGAAAATCTGGCCGCAAAAGCCAAATCATGATGCGGCAAATAAAAAGGGAGGAACAAAATGGCGCGGTCTGACAAAAACATCGTTTCGCTGGAAGACCGGATCCCGAAATTAAAGCAGCAGCGCCGCCGAAAAACGAACCGGCGGCTCATCATGCTGCTGACGGTTTTTTTTATGCTGGTGATGCTGATCATCTACCTTGAGTCCCCGCTGAGCCGCGTCCATCGCATTCAGATAGAGGGGAATGAGGCGGTCAGCAAGCCGTACATCCTGAAAAAAAGCGGTATTGCCACGGGTGAGAATATATGGAATATCCGTAAAGGCGAAGTCCGGAAAAGAATCGCATCCATCCCTGAAATTGATTCGGTGAAAATGGGCATTTCCTTGCCGAATACGCTTTACATAAAAGTGAAAGAGCATCAAAAAATCGGATATTTACAGCAGAAAAATGGTTTTTTGCCGGTTTTGGACAACGGTTCGGTCGTCAAAAGAACGGTGAAAGAAATTCCGGCCGCAAGCCTGATATTTACCGGCTTCAAACAGGATACGCATTTGCATGAAATGATCCGCCAGATGCAAAAATTGCCGGATTCGATTACAAATGCCATTTCGGAAGTCCGCTATACCCCTTCAAACGTTGACCGTGACCTTGTCACCCTGTACATGAATAACGGTTTTGAAGTACGCGCAAGCATTCCGTCATTCGCAGAAAAGATGGCGCATTACCCTTCGATCATCAGCCAGCTTGACCCGAAGAAAAAAGGTGTGATTGACCTTGAAGTCGGTTCGTATTTTAAAGCTTACGATTCGAAGTGAACATGAAAAAATTTCGCTTTTCTCCGTGTCCATCTTAGTGTAGACTTATGATGAAACCAAATTTTAGGAATTGCTATATTTTGAGACTGGAAATATTTTGATAACCAAAAGAAAATGAAAAAAGTCCGATTGAAAAAAAGGGAATTTCATCATGACGAAGAATACTTTCTTTATACTCACCTTTTTGAATGGAGGCTTCAGGCGGGCCCACGGACGGAACGGCAAAAAAGCCCGCTTCAGAAGAGACGAATTGGGAAAAATGGAGCTTTAACATAGGCGGATTGCGTTTGATCGAAAGGCAAAGGGAGGTGCCGCAGTATGAACAGCAGTGAAATATATGTGAGTCTTGACATCGGTACATCTGCCACGAAAGTCATCATTGCCGAAATGGGCAATGATTCATTAAATATTATTGGGGTTGGCAATGTCAGGTCCGAAGGCATTAAAAAAGGATCGATTGTAGACATAGATGAAACCGTACTGTCCATCAGGCGGGCAATTGAGCAAGCGGAAAGAATGGTCGGCATGAAAATTGACCACGTGATCGTCGGCATTGCCAGCAATCATGTGATGCTGCAGCCGTGCCACGGGGTGGTGGCGGTCCAGAGCGAAAACCGTGAAATCACGGACGGGGATGTACAAAGAGTGATGGATGCGGCGCAAGTGCTTTCTATTCCTCCCGAAAGAGAGATTGTGAATGTCATTCCGAAGCAATTCATTGTGGACGGTTTAGATGAAATACATGATCCTCGCGGGATGATCGGTGTCAGATTGGAAATGGAAGGCATCATTGTCACGACTTCCAAAACGATCTTACATAATACATTGCGTTGTGTGGAAAAGGCTGGTCTGACCATTGCGGAAATTGTCCTCATGCCGCTTGCAGCCGGCGCCATTGCACTGTCAAAAGATGAAATGGAACTCGGGACGGCACTCGTTGATATCGGCGGCGGGTCGACGACGCTGGCTGTTTTTGAAAACGGCTATATCCGGACAACGAGCGTGCTGCCCGTCGGCGGAGACCATATCACAAAAGATTTGTCCATCTGTCTGAGGGCTTCAACGGAAGATGCGGAAGAAATCAAACTGAAACACGGGCACGCGTTCAGCGAGGATGCGCTCGAAGACGATGTTTTTGATGTGCAGATCATCGGCAGCGAACAAAAAGAACAATTTAATCAATTACAAATTTCTGATATTATAGAAGCTAGATTAGAAGAAATCTTTTTGCTTATCCAGCAGGAACTCAGGAAAACCGGCGTCCATGATTTGCCGGGCGGGATTGTGCTGACAGGGGGCACTGCAAATATGCCCGGTGTGCCGGAACTCGCGGAAACGGTCTTTCAAAGCCGCGTAAGAGTCGCCATTCCGGATTATATCGGCGTCCGTGAGCCGCAATATACGTCGGCGGTCGGCCTGATCCAGTACGCTGCGAAAAATGCGCGGCTGGAAGGGAAAAGTGTCAGTTCCCGCCTGGTGGCAGCCGGAATGGAGTATGCGGAGCCGAAACCGGCGAAAAAGCCGCAATCCAAACCAAAACAAGCATCCGGCCAGGAAGAAAAAATTTCATCGAAAATGAAAAAATTCTTTGGTTTGTTTTTCGAATAGCCTGCCGGCATCATGTGCGGAAAACCGGAGCCCGTCCGGCAGCAGGACCGGGATAAGATACGCAATACGAATTAGGAGGATTAGTGAATGTTAGAGTTCGATACCAATGTAGACGCTTTGGCAACGATAAAAGTTATCGGCGTTGGCGGCGGCGGCAACAATGCCGTGAACCGCATGATTGAACATGATCTGCAGGGCGTTGAATTTATTGCCGTAAACACGGATGCCCAGGCATTAAACCTTTCCAAAGCTGAAATTAAAATGCAAATTGGCGCAAAGTTAACGCGCGGCCTCGGTGCCGGCGCAAATCCGGAAGTAGGGCGGAAAGCGGCCGAAGAAAGCAAAGAACAAATTGAAGAAGCGTTAAAGGGTGCGGATATGGTGTTCGTGACAGCCGGGATGGGCGGCGGCACCGGAACAGGGGCGGCGCCGGTCATTGCCCATATCGCAAAGGAACTCGGGGCGCTGACGGTCGGGGTGGTCACAAGGCCGTTCACATTTGAAGGTCGCAAACGGGCAAACCAGGCGGCCGGCGGCATCAGTGCCATGAAGGAAGCGGTCGATACGCTGATCGTTATCCCGAATGATCGCCTGCTGGAAATTGTGGATAAAAGCACGCCGATGCTGGAAGCATTCCGGGAAGCGGATAATGTGCTGCGCCAGGGCGTACAAGGGATTTCCGACCTGATCGCGGTGCCGGGTTTGATCAACCTGGATTTTGCGGATGTCAAAACGATTATGACCAATAAAGGTTCGGCCCTGATGGGAATCGGGATTGCTTCCGGGGAAAACCGTGCGACAGAGGCGGCAAAAAAAGCCATTTCATCGCCGCTGCTTGAAACGTCCATTGACGGTGCACAAGGCGTGCTGATGAACATCACCGGCAGCGCGAATTTAAGTTTGTATGAAGTGCAGGAAGCGGCCGATATTGTTGCGTCCGCATCAGACCAGGAAGTCAATATGATTTTCGGATCCGTCATCAATGAAAGCCTGAAGGATGAAATTGTGGTCACGGTCATTGCAACCGGCTTTAATGAAGAAGCACAGGCCCAGGGCAAGCAGCGCCCGCCGCTCGGACAGTCGAGGCCGGCGCTGAATCAGCAAACAAAGCGCGAAACAAAGCGTGAAGAACCCCAGTCTGAACCGCAGCGCACCGTTCAGTACAGTGAAGATACACTCGATATTCCGACTTTTTTGCGGAACCGGAACAGAAGAAAATAATGAAAGAGCCCGTCTCTGTTTTCCAGGCCATCGCCTGAAAGCAAAGACGGGCTTTTTTGCGCTTGAATACTTTTCAAACCCGGTTTGGATTCGCAGAGGGTGCCTGCTTATCCAGCCGGGTTTTTTCTTTTCGGATGCATACCGACGTGACTACAGGACTACCCGGAAAGCACGCCTGACACTTTTCGGTTAAAAAAATGAAAAGTTCTGTTTTTTTGCCAGCAGAAACTGACACACTTTGATGCTCCAGGTGCGTTATACTAGCCATAAATCAAATTAAGAAGGGCAGATGCAGCAATTGCGCAAAGCGGCCCGCCTGGCAGCCGGGGTATGCCGGAACTGCGACGGCCGGTTTGTGCCATGATTCATTCACCGGATGGGAGCCCTTAAGGCCGCAGCAGATGTACCTTTCAGCCACAATCACCGGGTTGGAGATCCTAAAGCCTTAGTGGATGTACCCTTCAACAACGTCACCGGGTTGGTGCACGAAAACCGACACAGCATGCATTGCGGCAGCATTCCGCAGGCTTCGGGCGCGCGGCCCGGGCAGAAGCGGCCGTTTTGGGGGGGCAGGTTCATTTGAGGCGGAGACAGGGGGGATGCGTTTGGTTGTATATATGGATGCCATCTGGCTTTTGAATTTTCTCGCCGACAGCCTGCTGTTATGGCTGACAAGCATTGCCTTAAAACGGCCGGCCCGCCTGCTCCGGATTCTTTCAGGCGGGCTTATCGGTTCAGTGATCATCATCATGGGCTTTATGCCGCAGCTCTCTTATTACGCCGGCAACCCGGCCGTAAAGTTGCTTTTTTCCGGCGCCATGGTGTTTGCGGTTTTCGGCTATAAGAGGTGGCGCTATTTTTTTTCAAATCTCTTAACCTTTTATTTTGCCACGTTTCTGATGGGCGGCATTTTAATGGGGGCCCACTACTTTTTAAGCTTTCGTTTTGACATGCAGGTGAAAATGCTGAAAGCTGCGGCGGGGGGATTCGGCGATCCGGTCAGCTGGGCGTTTGTTGCGCTTGGTCTTCCGGCAGCATGGCTGTTTTCAAAGAACCGGATTCAGGGGCTTGAAATGGCGAAAATCAAGTATGACCAGCTTGTCGATGTTTATATCCGCATCGGGGAAAGTGATTTTACAGTAAAAGGGCTGGTGGACAGCGGCAACCAGTTATATGATCCGCTGACAAAGCTGCCGGTGATGATCCTTTCCATCCTGCCCGTCCGTGAGCATCTCCCCGAAGAAATTGCGGCGCTTGCGGAAGATGCGACCCGTCTGCTGGACGGAAGTATTGCACTTCCTGACGAATGGGCCGGCCGCATCCGGTTCGTTCCGGCAAAAACGGTCGGGAAACAATCGCTTCTTTTGGCGTACAAGCCGGATGAGGTGCAACTGACGAGCGGAAACCGGACATGGCCTGTAAAAAAAGTGCTGGTTTCTTTTTCGGCACAACGTTTATCCGGGGATGATGCATTCAGCTGCATTGTCCACCCGCAAATGATGGCAGAAGCTGCGCAATCCGCCTGATGGTGACTTTAAAGGAGGATGAATGTGAAACATTTACGGTTGAAACTCTCTTATTTTTGGTACAAACTCCTGTTCAAGCTCGGGCTGAAAGCGGATGAAGTGTATTATATCGGCGGGAATGAAGCCCTGCCGCCCCCGCTTTCCAAAGAAGAAGAAGAAATGCTGTTAAAAAAACTGCCGGCAGGGGATAAGGCAGCACGTTCGCTCCTCATTGAACGCAACTTGCGCCTTGTCGTTTACATTGCGCGCAAATTTGAAAACACCGGCATCAATATTGAAGATTTAATCAGCATCGGCACAATCGGCCTCATTAAAGCCGTGAATACGTTTAATCCGGAAAAGAAGATCAAACTGGCGACATACGCTTCCCGCTGTATTGAAAATGAGATTTTGATGTATTTAAGGCGGAACAATAAGCTCCGGTCCGAAGTTTCGTTTGATGAACCGCTAAATATCGATTGGGACGGCAATGAACTGCTGCTTTCGGATGTGCTCGGCACAGACGATGATATCATCACAAGGGACCTTGAAGCAAATGTCGATAAAAAATTGCTTTACAGCGCCCTGCACCGTTTGTCGGACCGGGAAAAGCAGATTATGGAATTGCGTTTCGGCCTTAAAGGGCAGGAAGAGAAAACACAAAAAGATGTCGCCGATATGCTCGGCATTTCCCAGTCCTATATTTCACGGCTTGAGAAAAGAATAATCAAAAGATTGCGTAAAGAATTCAATAAAATGGTATAGCAGGAAAATTTGCAGGCGGGCGGGAAGCAGGAACGGCAATGTCCGGGCATCTTCCGCAGGCAATTCCCGCTTTTTGCGCAGTGCATAAATTTCCCACCCGGGGAGATACTGTTTTTTGAACAGCAGCTCCTGAGTCCTGAAGGGGGGAAAAGATTTGAAGCGCAACAAAGTGGAAATTTGCGGGGTGGATACCTCCAAGCTTCCCGTTTTGAAAAATGAGGAAATGAGGGATCTTTTAAAGAAAATGCATGCCGGCGATACGTCTGCAAGAGAAAAGCTGGTCAATGGCAATTTGCGCCTTGTGTTAAGCGTCATTCAGCGCTTTAACAACCGCGGCGAATATGTGGACGACCTGTTTCAAGTCGGCTGTATCGGACTCATGAAATCCATCGATAATTTTGATCTGAATCAAAATGTCCGCTTTTCAACGTACGCCGTGCCGATGATTATCGGCGAAATCCGGCGTTATTTACGGGATAATAATCCGATCCGCGTATCGCGCTCCTTGAGGGATATTGCTTATAAAGCCCTGCAAGTAAGGGAAAAGCTGATGAGCGCCACTTCGAATGAACCGACAACAGAAGAAATCGCCAGAGAGCTGGATGTTCCGCACGAAGATATTGTATTTGCACTTGATGCCATACAGGATCCCGTATCGCTGTTTGAACCGATTTATAACGACGGCGGAGATCCGATTTATGTCATGGACCAGGTGAGTGACGAAAAAAACAAAGATTCGCAATGGATTGAAGAAATCGCCTTGCAGGAAGGGATGCGGCGCCTGAACGAGCGGGAGAAAATGATCATCCGCAAACGGTTTTTCCAAGGAAAAACACAGATGGAAGTCGCAGAAGAAATCGGCATCTCCCAAGCCCAAGTCTCCCGCCTCGAAAAAGCAGCCATCAAACAAATGAACAAAAATATACAGTAGTAAGAAAAGCGGAGGGCGCTTGCTCGTCGGCGTATGAATTTCATAGTCCCCGAACTGAGATAAAGGAAACACGGCGAGGAACGAGCCGATGTTGACTTATCGTAGGGGAGGGGACTGGAAATTCACTAGCCGACAGCGCCCGCAGCTGGACAAAGAAAAGCGGAGGCGACTGTACAGCGGCGTACGGATTTTGTAGTCTTCGACCGAGATAAAGGAAACACGATGAGCCGACAGGTGAATCGATGCCCGCTTATCGAAAGGAGAAGACGTAAAAATCCGCTAGCCGCTAGGAGCCGGAGCTGGACAATAAGAAAAGCGGAGGGCGTTTGATTATCGGCGTACGGATTTTATTAGGCCTCTGACTGAGATTGAGTGAAACTGCAATCATCAGGGCCATTGCCCTGATGATTGCAAGTTGAACCAATCGGACATGTACGGGCAGTTGCCACCGTCTAACTTACTAGGATGTAATTTCTGAGTGCCCATGGCGGGGGTCTTACTGCCCGTTAATGTGGGATAAAGGAAACACGGCGAGGAACGAGCCGATGCCCGCTTACCGTAGGGAAGAGGCCGGAAAATCCGCTAGCTGATAACGCTCGCTGCTTTTCTATTCGTAAAATGCTCCTCCTGTGCATAAACTTGTATTACATGGCGGAAAGACAGCAGGGGGGAGAGCAGATGGTCCGGATTTCGGATTTTCAAGTGAAGGATGTTGTCAGCATATCGGACGGCAGAAAACTCGGAAACGTGGAAGATATTGATATCAACCTGGATAATGGCACAATTGAAAGTATCGTTGTCGGCGGCTCATCGGGGAAAATGTTCGGCTTATTTGGAAAAGAGGACGAAGTGGTCATCCCGTGGAGCAACATCGTAAAAATCGGCACCGATGTTATCCTCGTCAGGTTTAAAGAGTCGGCCTATACACAGCAGCAGCTGCAGGAACCGAAAAAATAAGCGCGGCCTGGAAAAGAAAAAAAACGGCCGCGCAGCCGTTTTTTACTTATACACTTTAATTGTCACTGTTTTGCGGCCCCACTGAAGGGCTTTCTTTTTACTTGAAATAAATACATCAATTTTTTTCCCTTTGATAGCCCCGCCGGTATCACCTGCAACCGCCATACCGTAACCCGGAACGTACACTTTCGAACCGAGCCGGATCACCTTTGGATCGACCGCAATCACTTTTGCGGAAGGATGCCTTTTCAAGTTGATGCCGGTGGCCGTAATCCCGCCGCCGGAACCCGCTGTGTAAGCCGTTGCTTTCACCGTCATCGTGCGGTAAGAAGAAGAGGAAGACGAAACTTTTTTTGCGGGCGTTTTCGTCTGGATTTTCAGCCTCTGCTTCACCCGGATGACATTTGACCTCAAGTGGTTCCAGCTCTTCAACTGTGTCACGGTCACATGATATTTTCCGGCGATTTTATATAATGAATCTCCCGGCTTAACCGTATATGTCGTTGTTGCCGCAAATGCGTGTCCCGTTCCAATTGACAACATACATACAGTCAGTAATGATACCAAAGTTTTCTTCAAATTCATTACCTCTTCTATGTAATTGATTTATTACCAATAGAGTAGCAGTTTAATATAACAGAAAAGTAACAGCCATTTATTAGTTTCGTTACAAACCCGTTACATCCGGGAAATTTCCGGATGATCCCCCGTTTTTAAGCTAAAAAGTAGAGAATTTTGATGAAATTTGCTATAAATAAAATCAGTACGGAAAAAAACGCATTCAATGCGAAAATGTATAGAAGACATATGGATAAAAAGGTATAATAGTACAAAAGAGAAACCGGGTGAGGGTGTGATGAGAGAACCGTTTGTAAAAACACAGGCATTGTATTATGCTGTCGGCGCCTGGCAAAAAAACGGGATATGTGCCGGATTTACAGTGAAAAACGGCGGCACAAGCATAAATTTTCCCGGCAGTTTAAACCTTGCTTTCCATGTGGACGACGATCCTGAATCGGTCAGGAAAAACCGGGAGATCGTTGCAAGTGCAACCGGATTCCCTTTATCAAACTGGATCGGCGCCGAACAGACGCACGAAGACCATGTTGAACGAGTTACGCGCAAAGATGCCGGCAAGGGGGCGGCTGAATACCGTTCCTCTTTTCCGCATACGGACGGATTGTACACCGATGAAAAAGAAATCTTGCTTGTGCTGGCGTTTGCGGACTGTGTGCCGGTTTTCTTTTTCGCATCGAAGTACGGCCGCGTCGGGATCGCACATGCGGGGTGGAAAGGAACCACCCGCGGGATTGCGGCTAAAATGGTTGAAAAATGGGTAAAGGATGGGGTGCCGCTTGATGAAATAGAAGCCGTCATCGGACCGTCCATTTGCGGCAAGTGCTATCTTGTCGATGACCGTGTCATCCAGGCTGTCCGCCCCTGGACCGGCAAAGGAGAAAAATTGCCGTACGTGGAAAAATCACCCGGCCAGTATGCGCTCGATTTAAAGCAGTTAAATAAAATCATATTACAGCAGGCAGGCATTCCGGAAAGCCGGATCGCAGTCAGCAGCCTGTGCACAAGTTGTTGTGAAGAAGACTTTTTTTCGCACCGGCGTGATCACGGCTCTGCCGGGAGAATGCTTGGCTTTATTGGTATAAAAGGAGCACCGGAGAGATGAAAGTATCGGAAAACCTCGCGCACATCAACGAAAAAATTGAAAAAGCGTGCCAAAGGGCAGGAAGAAGCCGCGGGGATGTGGAAATCATTGCAGTAACGAAATATGTCACAACAGAAAGGGCAAAAGAGGCACTGGAAGCAGGCATTCGGCATCTTGGCGAGAACCGAGACGACGGCCTTCTGGCAAAATACGAGGCGCTCGGAAACCGCCCCGTCTGGCATTTTATCGGGACGCTGCAGACAAGAAAAGTTAAAAACATTATTGATAAAGTCAGCTACATACACTCTTTGGACCGACTGAGCCTTGCGGAGGAAATCGAAAAAAGGGCGGCAAAATTGGATAAAGAAATCAAATGCTTTATTCAGGTGAATGTTTCCGGGGAAGAATCGAAACACGGGATGGCGCCCGGGCAAGTGGTTGATTTTGTCCGTAAACTGAAGGATTTTCCGCATATTTGCGTTGTGGGCTTGATGACGATGGCGCCGCTTACGGAAGATCAGGACGTCATCCGGCGCACATTCCGCGGGCTGAAAACTTTGCAGCGGGATATTGAATCGCTGCATTTGGATTACGCTCCGTGCCGTGAATTGTCGATGGGAATGTCCAATGACTTTGAAATTGCAGTAGAAGAAGGGGCGACTTTTGTCAGAATCGGCACTGCGCTTGTCGGATAAGGGAAAACAAACGGAGGTGTAATGGAATGGGACTGAAAACGAAATTTAAGTCATTCTTTTTGCTTGATGATGAATACGAAGACCAGGAAGAAGAAATGATGGAAAAAGAGTATGAAGAACCCGAGCAGCCCGCTGAGAAACCGGTCCGGCATGCGCGGCAAAATGTGGTCAGCCTGCAAAGCGTCCAAAAGTCTTCAAAAGTCATTCTGGTGGAACCGCGGGTTTATGCCGATGCACAGGAAATTGCCGACCATTTGAAAAACCGGCGCGCGGTGGTCGTCAATTTGCAAAGCATGCCGCATGACCAGGCGAAGCGGATTGTCGATTTTCTGAGCGGGACGGTGTACGCCATTGCAGGCGATATCCAGAGAGTCGGCAGCAATATTTTTCTTTGTACGCCGGATAACGTGGAAGTTTCCGGAAAAATTTCTGAATTCCTGCAGGGGCAGGAATATGACGATACGAGGTGGCCATAAACCGGATGGATCCAATTTTAGTCTCAATTTTAAACATCATTCTGCTTCTCATGAGAATTTACTCTTACATTCTCCTGATTTATATCTTTATGTCGTGGTTTAATCTCAGGGACACCGACATCGGGCGTTTGTTTGCGCGCGTTTCGGAACCTTATCTTGACCCTTTCCGCAGAATCATTCCGCCGATCGGCATGATTGATATTTCTCCGATCGTCGCTTTTTTTGTCCTGGATTTGGCAAGAGCCGGCATTGCGCAAATTTTTTCTTGGTTCATGTAAAAAAGCCATTTTCAGAAAAAGGGACTGTGCAGTTCCTTTTTTTAAAAGGAGCAAAGACAAATGGATTCGATTTACCAGCATTTCCGGCCGGATGAAAAGGAATTTATTGACCAGGTGCTGGCCTGGAAACAATACGTGGAAGATGCGTATGCCCCTGAACTGACGGATTTTTTGGATCCGCGGATGCAGCAGATTGTCAACACGGTGACCGGAAATCACGGCGCGGTCTCCGTCCGGGCTTTTGGCGGATACAAAGAGAGCGAGCGGAAAAGAATACTGCTTTTTCCTGACTATTTTTCTCCGGATGAGGACGACTTCCATCTTGCCTTATTCGAAGTACATTACCCTGCCAAATTTGTTTCCTTTGAACATAAACATGTGCTTGGTTCGCTGATGGCGCTCGGCCTGAAACGCGAAAAATTCGGGGATATTTTAATCGGGGAAGGGCGCATTCAGTTTTTCGCTGCGGCCGAACTTGCGGACTTTATTCAAATGGAATTCCGGCAGATCGGAAAAACGCCGGTCACCCTTACGAAAATGCAGTTGGATCAGGCCATCCGGCAGCAACAACACTGGCTTGAAAAACAGGCCACCGTCAGTTCGCTCCGCCTTGACGCGATTTTGTCCGCCGTTTATAACATTTCAAGGCAGAAAACGCGGATGCTGATTGAGCACGGGCTTGTGAAAGTGAACTGGAAAACAGTGGAAGACCCGTCATTCCAGTGCGGGGAAGGCGATACTTTTTCAACCAGGGGATACGGGAGAAGCCGGCTCATCCGGGTGGAAGGCAAAACGAAGAAAGAAAAATGGCGAATGGTGGCAGGGATTTTAAAATAATTTGATTGATTAGCAGGATTTTCCCAAAAAATCGTCGAATTCCATTATAATATAAAAAAGAAGGGGAATCTTGCAATCGAAAGGCAAATTGAACAGGAGGTGGCCACATGCCTTTAACGCCTTTAGATATACATAATAAGGAGTTCAGCAAAGGGTTTCGCGGCTATGATGAAGATGAAGTAAATGAATTCCTTGACCAGCTGATAAAAGATTACGAAATGCTGATCCGCGAAAAGAAAAACCTGGAAGATAAAGTAGCATCGCTAAACGAACGGCTGAGCCATTTTTCTTCCATTGAGGAAACTTTAAATAAATCGATTGTTGTTGCCCAGGAAGCGGCGGAAGAAGTAAAGGGCAATGCCCAGAAAGAAGCGAAGCTGATCATCCGCGAGGCGGAAAAAAATGCCGACCGGATTGTCAATGAAGCCCTTTCGAAAGCAAGGAAAATTGCGCTCGAAATCGAAGAGCTGAAAAAACAGTCGAAAGTCTTCCGGACGCGCTTTAAAATGCTGATTGAGGCGCAGCTTGACCTGATTGATAGCGATGACTGGGAAAAGCTGATGGAATTTGAAGTCGATGCTACGGAGTTTGAACTGGAAGAAGAAGAAGCAAATCAAACTTGACGAATCCGAACACGGTCCACTATAATGGAATACATTCAATACTGTATACGAAAAAACGATGACAGGGCAGTAGGGTTGTGAAAGCTTTCCAAGCGAACCGGGGACAGTGCGAGCCCGGCAAAGCGCGCAGCCTGAACATCCCCCTTGAGTTCTTGCCTTGAACGCCGAAAAGGCCAGTAGAGTTAAGCGGGACCTTCCACGTTACGGATGTCGAGCGGGCATATTGGATGCCTACTAGGGTGGTACCGCGGGAACCTTCTCGTCCCTATTTTGGGGATGGGAAGGTTTTTTTATTGGATTTTTGGCAAGGCTGAACATAACGAAAAATTCAAAATACAATATGCAAAAGGCAGGAGGATCAGCATGGATTACAAAGATACACTTTTAATGCCGAAAACGGATTTTCCGATGCGTGGAAATTTGCCGAAAAAAGAACCGAAAATCCAGGCAAAATGGGAAGAAATGGATATTTATCAAAAGGTGATGAAACGCACGGAAGGAAGGCCGCTGTTTGTGCTCCACGACGGGCCTCCGTATGCAAACGGCGATCTCCATATGGGCCACGCCCTGAATAAAACATTGAAAGACATCATCAACCGGTTTAAATCGATGACGGGTTACCATGCCCCTTATGTACCGGGCTGGGATACGCACGGGCTGCCTATTGAGCAGGAACTGACAAAAAAAGGCGTAGACCGGAAATCAATGTCGGTTGCCGAATTCAGGAAACTGTGCGAAAAATATGCCCATGAGCAAATCGATCGCCAGCGGACAGCGTTTAAACGGCTCGGCGTGCGCGGCGACTGGGAAAATCCGTATTTAACGCTCCGGCCCGCATATGAAGCCGAGCAAATTAAAGTATTCGGGGAAATGGCGAAAAAAGGCTATATTTACAAAGGCCTGAAGCCGGTATACTGGTCCCCTTCCAGCGAATCCGCGCTTGCAGATGCAGAAATTGAGTACAAAGACATTAAATCGCCATCGATTTATGTTGCGTTCGACGTAAAAGACGGAAAAGGCGTGCTTGATACGGATACGAAAATCGTCATCTGGACGACGACCCCTTGGACCATTCCGTCAAACCTCGGCATTGCCGTCAATCCGGAGATCAACTATGTGGTCGTAAAAACGGGCGGCAACAAATATCTGGTTGCCGAAGCCCTGCTTGAAGAAGTAAGCAGCGTTTTGGAATGGGAAAACGCGGAAGTCGTTCAAACGGTTCCGGGGAAAAAGCTGGAGTACATTGTTGCAAAACATCCGCTGTACGGTCGCGATTCGCTCGTTATGCTCGGAGACCACGTCACAACCGACAGCGGGACCGGCTGCGTCCACACCTCACCTGGACACGGGGAAGATGACTTTCTCATCGGCAAAAAATACGGGCTTGATGTGATTTGTGCTGTAGATGACAAAGGCATGATGACAAAAGACGCGCCCGGTTTTGAAGGGCTGTTTTACGACAAAGCCAACAAACCGATCTGTGAAGCACTGGATCAGGCAGGTGCGCTTTTGAAACTGAAGTTTTTAACGCACTCGTACCCGCATGACTGGCGGACGAAAAAACCGGTAATTTTCCGGGCAACATCGCAATGGTTCGCATCGGTTGACATGTTCCGCGATGACATTTTGAAAGCCGTTGAAGAGGTCAACTGGACGCCTGTTTGGGGCGAACTCCGGATGCATAACATGATCCGCGACCGCGGCGACTGGTGCATCTCCCGCCAGCGTGCATGGGGCGTGCCGATCCCTGTTTTTTACGCGGAAAACGGCGAAGCGATCATCACGGAAGAAACCATCCAGCATGTATCCGACCTGTTCCGCGAACACGGATCAAACGTCTGGTTTGAACGGGAAGCGAAAGACCTGCTTCCGGAAGGCTTTACGCATCCGGCGAGCCCGAACGGTGTATTTAAAAAAGAAACGGATATTATGGACGTCTGGTTCGATTCCGGTTCTTCCCATCAGGGCGTGCTGGCCGCACAAGAAGGCTTGAAACGGCCAGCTGATTTGTACCTTGAAGGTTCCGACCAGTACCGCGGCTGGTTTAACTCGTCGCTCATTACCAGTGTGGCGGTAACAGGGCGCGCCCCGTACGACGGCGTTTTAAGCCACGGGTTTGTGCTGGACGGCGAAGGCCGGAAGATGAGCAAATCGCTCGGCAATACGATTTTGCCTGGCAAAGTGGTTGAACAGCTGGGGGCTGACATCATCCGCTTGTGGGTCGCTTCCGTTGACTATCAGGCAGATGTCCGGGTTTCCAATGAAATTTTAAAACAAGTGTCCGAAGTCTACCGGAAAATCCGCAATACGTTCCGGTTTATGCTGGGCAATCTGAACGACTTCGACCCGGCCCGGCACCAAGTTGCCTATGAAGATTTGCGCGAGGTCGACCGGTTTATGCTTGTCAAATTGAACAAGCTTGTAAAAGAAGTGCGGGAAGCTTATGAACGGTACGAGTTTGCCACCATTTACCATGCGGTGAACAATTTCTGCGCCACAGACCTCAGTTCGTTCTATATGGATTTTGCAAAAGACGTGCTGTACATCGAACTTGCAGACAATCCGGAACGCCGTGCGATGCAAACCGTTTTGTATGAATGCCTTGTTGCCTTAACCAAGCTGTTGTCGCCAATTTTGCCGCATACAGCCGATGAAGTCTGGCAGTATATTCCGGGTGTGGCGGAAGAAAGCGTCCAGCTGACCGATATGCCGGAATATGTGGATTTGCCGGATGCTAGTGCGCTTGAAGAAAAATGGAATGCGTTTATGGCGCTCCGGGGAGACGTTTTAAAAGCATTGGAAGAAGCGCGAAATGCAAAAGTAATCGGGAAATCGCTGACGGCAAAAGTAACCTTGTATGTGAATGAGGAGACGAAAGCACTGCTTGACAGCATTTCGGAAAGCAAAAAGCAATTGTTCATTGTATCGGGATTTGAAGTGGCAGGCGCCATTGAAGACGCGCCGGAAAATGCGCTGAAGCTTGAACACGCGGCTATTGTCGTCGAAAAAGCGGAAGGCGAAACATGCGAACGGTGCTGGGTTGTAACGCCGGAAGTCGGCCTGGACCATGACCATCCGACGCTCTGCCCGCGCTGTGCACAAGTTGTGAAAACATTGATGCGGGAAGTGTGAAGCTTTGGGCCGGGGCTTGCATGAAGACATGCAGCGCCGGCTTTTTTAACGGATTTCAGCCCATTGCCAGCGCCGGATTTTAACTGGCAAAAACCGTTTGCCGCTGCATGATTTTGTTACTTTTAGAAATCGTTTTCCCGCAAACAAGCCTTGCCTGCGGGAATGCTAAAACCAACAAAGAAGCGGGGAGGCTGTTGGAAGATGCGTAAAGATCCGAAAATTTGGCTGCAATCGCTACGGGCTGAATTATCCGTGTACGAGGCGAAACATGAGCTTGTGCAACATCTGGTTCAGGAGGAACTGAAAGAGATTGAGGCGGCATTGGACGGGTTCCACGGCACCCGGAAAGTTGCCCCGGGCCTTGCGGAAATCCCTTCCCTGTTGCCTGCGGACCGGCAAACCATCCTGTCATACGGCAAAGTAACCGTCCCGTATGATCTTATTCACTAGAAAAGGGCATTGCTTTTGCGCAACTTCAATCAGCAAGAATCCGCCTGAAAAAGCAGGCAGGGAACGGGCGAATCGGGATCCGGCCGTCCGTTCTTTTCACTGCCTGCTGTTTATGCTAAAATGCAGGAAGAAATATATTCCGGGCCAGGCGGCATTTTGCGCCTGCCGTAAACACAGGCGGAGGAAAAGCGATTGGTTATTTTTTATTATGCGGTTGCACTCATTGTGGTCATCCTGGACCAGCTGGCAAAATGGCTCGTTTTAAAAGGGATGGCGCTCGGGGAAAGCATTGAAGTGATTCCGGGTTTCTTTTTTCTCACATCGACGCGCAATACAGGCGCTGCCTTCAGCATACTGGAAGGGCAGATGTGGCTGTTTTATCTCATCACCCTGGTTGTCATTGCCGGCATTCTTTATTACATACAAAAATACGCAAAAAACAGGGCGCTGCTTGGCACGAGCCTCGGCCTCATATTAGGGGGGGCAATCGGCAACTTTATTGACCGCCTGTTCCGCGGCGAAGTTGTTGATTTTGTCCATTTGCGTTTCGGCAGCTACGATTTTGCCATTTTTAACGTGGCGGACGCCAGTTTAACGATTGGCGTTGTACTGTTGCTGATTTCAATGCTTTTGGAAGACAGAAAGACAAAGGAGAAAACCGATGGAAAAAATGGATCACACCATTCTTGAACACGAAGCAAATGAACGGCTTGATAAAATTGTCTCATCCATCCGGGAAGAATGGTCGAGATCACAAGTCCAGCAATGGATTAAAGAGGGCGATATTACCGTAAACGGCAAAAAAGAAAAAGCAAATTACAGATGCCAGGCAGGGGACCTGGTTGAAATTGAGGTGCCGGAGCCGGAATTGCCGGATATTGAACCGGAAGACTTGCATCTTGATATATATTATGAAGATGCCGATGTGCTTGTCGTTAATAAACCAAAAGGCATGGTTGTCCATCCGTCAAACGGGCATTTTACAGGGACGCTTGTAAACGGCCTGATGTACCACTGCAAAGATCTATCGGGCATTAACGGCGTGCTCCGCCCTGGGATTGTCCACCGGATCGACAAGGACACATCCGGGCTGTTAATGGTGGCCAAAAATGATTACGCGCACGAAAAGCTGGCGGCACAGCTCAGTGAAAAAACGGTGACCCGCAAATATTTTGCGCTTGTCCACGGCAATATTCCGCATGAAGCCGGCACCATTGACGCCCCGATCGGAAGGGACCCGGCTGACCGCCAGCGGATGGCCGTGGTCGATAACGGAAAAGACGCGGTGACCCATTTCCACGTGCTGGAACGGTTTGACCGGTATACATTTATCGAATGCCGGCTTGAAACGGGGCGCACCCACCAGATTCGCGTCCATATGAAGTATATCGGCCATCCTTTGGCAGGCGACCCGAAATACGGGCCGAAAAAAACGATTGATTTCGGCGGCCAGGCGCTCCACGCCGGGGTACTCGGTTTTTGCCACCCGCGCACCGGCGAAACGCTCACATTTGAAGCGCCGCTGCCGGATGATTTCGCGCATCTTTTAAACACAATGAGGCGCGGTTTGTGAACATCACGGTATAAAAAATATTGACAAACGGATGAAAAACGGGTAAGGTAAAAATAACTTCATAAGCCTTTTAAAAACAGTCCCGTGAGGCTGGCAAGGGAACGTTCATTTTACAAAGCCTTCCTGCCTTCGGTGCGGAAGGCTTTGATTTTTCCCGGGAGGAGACACCATGGCCCAAAAAGCGGTAGTAATGGATGAAATCATGATCCGCAGGGCGTTGACGCGGATCGCCCACGAAATCATTGAACGGAATAAAGGCATTGAAGACACGATGCTCATCGGGATTAAAACGCGCGGCATTTATCTCGCTGATCGCCTGGCGGAAAGGATTAAGAGAATCGAAGGGCGCAAAGTCGAAGTCGGCGAGCTGGACATCACGCTGTACCGCGATGATTTATCGAAAAAAACGGCAGACGGCGAACCGGAAGTGAAGGGCGCGAACCTGCCATCCAGCATCACCGGTAAAAAGATCGTGCTTGTCGATGATGTGCTCTATACAGGCAGGACAGTGCGCGCGGCGATGGACGCGCTGATGGATATCGGCCGCCCGAGCCGGATCCAGCTCGCGGTGCTCGTTGACCGCGGCCACCGGGAATTGCCGATCCGCCCCGATTTTATCGGGAAAAATATCCCGACGAGCCAGTCGGAAAGAATCGTTGTACAATTGACGGATGTGGACGGGCGGGACCTGGTCACAATCCATGATGTGTAATCCTTTTAAGCAAGCCCTGTGAGGTTTGCAAAGGAGTTTTGAAAGCCCCTTTGCACCCTTGAGGCAAAGGGGCTTTTCCATTGAAATGAATACGGAACACCTTTTAACTGCAAGTCCGGAGAGGCTTGGAAGGGTGCCGGCCGCGCAAGGCTTTTGACTTGCCGTGCCATTTCACGCACCCTGTCATCAGCAGGGTGCTTTTTTGGGTTAAAAACAAAGGAGGATGGAAAATGCAGCATTTTCTGACGATATCCGGTTTGGGCAATGAGGAAATTTTGGAACTTCTGGATGAAGCCGATGCTTTTTCAAAAGGGGCCGTATGGAAAGCACCGGAGCCGGTTTTTGCAGCCAATTTGTTTTACGAGCCGAGCACGCGGACAAAATGCAGCTTTGAAGTGGCAGAACGGCGGATTGGCCTTGAGCTGCTTCCGTTTGAAGTCGGGGCTTCAAGCGTGCAAAAGGGTGAGACATTGTACGACACCGTGAAAACATTGCAGTCGATCGGCGTCAAACTTGTTGTGATCCGCCACCAGGAAGATGAATATTACAAGCAGTTCGCCGGAAATGTGGCGCTTTCGATTGTCAATGCGGGAGACGGCAGCGGCCAGCATCCGTCCCAGAGCCTCCTCGATCTGCTGACGATCAAACAGGAATTCGGCGGCTTCCGCGGTTTAAAGGTGTGTATCATCGGCGATATCGTCCACAGCCGTGTTGCCAGATCAAACGCCGAAGCATTGAAAAAGCTCGGTGCCACCGTCACTTGTTCGGGGCCTACAGAATGGTTTGACCCGACCATGCATCTCCGGTACGTCCCGGTCGATGACGGCGTAGCGGAGGCGGATGTCGTCATGCTGCTCCGCATCCAGCATGAACGCCATAAAGAAACTGCCCATCTGACAAAAGAAGCGTACCACCGTGCATTCGGCCTGACGGTGGAACGGGAACGGATGATGAAACCGGGCAGCATTATTATGCACCCGGCGCCGGTCAACCGCGATGTCGAGATTGCAAGCAGCCTTGTGGAGTGCAGCCGGTCGCGGATTTTCAAACAAATGGAAAACGGCGTGTTTGCCCGGATGGCGATTTTAAAAACGATTTTACAGAAAGAAAAAGCGGTTTTCCAGACAGCTTGAAAAATGAAGGTTGCTATGGAGCGGGATTTTAACAAAAGAGAAAAGGTGGTTTGCCAAGTGGACTGGTTGATTAAAGGCGGAATGGTTTTAGATGAAAAGGGAAAACCGGCAAAGCGGGATATCCGGATCAAAGATGGAAAAATCGCGGAAACCGGCCCGGAACTGAAAGAAGCGGGCGAGCAGGTATATGATGCAACCGGACTCACGGTTCTCCCCGGGTTTGTCGACTTGCATGTGCATTTGCGGGAACCGGGGTTCGAACAGAAGGAAACGATCCGCACCGGGACGATGGCCGCGGCAAAAGGCGGGTTTACAACGGTAGCGGCGATGCCAAACACCAAACCGGTTACCGACCGGCCGGCGCGCCTTTTGTCTCTAAAGGAAAAAATCAGCCGGGATGCAGTTGTGCGCGTGCTCCCTTATGCTGCCATCACCCTTGATGAAAAAGGCGGCGAACTCGTGGATTTTGCCGGTTTAAAAGCAGCAGGCGCCTTCGCGTTCACGGATGACGGCGTCGGCGTGCAGGAAGCGGGGCAGATGCTAGCTGCGATGGAACAGGCAAAAGCACTCGGTATGGCGGTCGTCGCCCATTGTGAAGACAATTCGCTCATCCGGGGCGGGTGCGTGCATGACGGATCTTTCGCGGCGGCGCACGGGTTAAAAGGGATCCCTTCCGTATGCGAGTCGGTGCAGATCGCCCGCGACGTGTTGCTTGCAGAACATACAGGCTGCCATTATCATGTCTGCCATATCAGCACGAAAGAATCCGTCCGGGTTGTTCGTGACGCAAAACGGGCCGGCATTCCAGTGACAGCCGAAGTGACACCGCACCATTTGCTCCTTTCTGAAGACGACATCCCGGGCCCTGATGCCAACTGGAAAATGAACCCGCCGCTCCGGTCGAAAAGAGACCGCGACGCCCTTATTGAAGGCCTTTTGGATGGCACGATTGATTTTATCGCCACTGACCACGCTCCGCATACCGCGGAGGAAAAAGCAAAAGGCATTGAACAGGCGCCATTTGGCATCACCGGATTTGAAACAGCTTTTCCGCTTTTATATACACATTTTGTTGAAACTGGCATATTTACGCTAAAACAGCTTGTTGACTGGATGACAATAAAGCCGGCTAGCGTGTTCGGGCTTCCATACGGGACGCTGAAAACAGGGGCACCCGCCGATATCACGGCAGTTAACCTGGCAGAAGAAAAAACAATTGACCCGGATCGCTTTTTATCGAAAGGAAAAAATACCCCGTTTTTGGGGTGTGTATGCAAAGGCTTCCCGCAAGCCACATGGGGAAGCGGAAAACTGGTATGGGAAAATGAGCTGGCATTGAAATGAAAAGGCAACTGCTCTTGGAAGACGGCACGGTTTTTAAAGGGGAAGGTTTTGGCAGTGAAAAAGCGGCTTATGGGGAAATCGTTTTTACAACCGGGATGACTGGTTACCAGGAGACATTAACCGACCCGTCTTTTTACGGCCAGATCGTCACGTTCACCTACCCGCTCATCGGGAACTACGGCATCAATTGGAACGATTTTGAAGCAGCAAAGCCGTATGTGAAAGGGGTCGTGGTGAAAGAAGCGGCTTCGTACCCGTCAAACTGGCGGAGCACTTTAACGCTCGATACCTTTTTAAAAGAAAAAGATATTCCCGGCATATCCGGCATTGATACCCGCAAACTGACAAGACAAATCCGCGCTTTCGGTACGCTCAGGGCCGCCCTGTGTGCCGAAAACGAAGACCCGGCAGCTGTTGTCAAACACCTTCAAGCCAAACGTGCCGTTCATGATGCCGTTGCAAGAGTATCCACAAAGAAGCGTTACGAAATGGAAGGGCCCGGCAAACATATTGCCCTTGTCGATTTCGGCGCGAAAAAAAGCATTTTAACCGAACTTTCAAAACGGAACTGCCGCGTTACCGTGCTGCCGTACGATACAACAGCGGCGGACATTTTACAGCTCCGGCCGGACGGGGTGATGTTGTCAAACGGCCCCGGCAACCCGAAAGATGCCGCCTGCGCGGTTGACATGGTAAAAGGATTGCTCGGGAAAGTGCCGCTTTTCGGGATCTGCCTCGGGCACCAGCTGTTTGCGTTGGCGTGCGGCGCCGATACATTCAAACTAAAATTCGGCCACCGCGGCGCGAACCATCCTGTCCAGGACATCCAAACGGGGAAAACGGTTATCACCTCGCAAAACCACGGCTATGCAGTCGATGAAAAGTCGCTTGCCGGAACAGGCCTTATCGTAACGGAACGGGCGTTGAACGACGGCACGATTGAAGGGCTGGCACATCGCAAATACCCTGCTTTTACTGTCCAGTACCATCCGGAAGCATCGCCGGGCCCGCACGATTCGAACCCGTTATTCGACAAATTTTTAACCATGGTTGAAAAACAAAAGGAGGAACAAACCTATGCCAAAACGCACTGATATCGAAAAAATTCTTGTGATCGGATCCGGCCCGATCGTGATCGGCCAGGCTGCTGAATTTGATTACGCTGGCACGCAGGCCTGCCTTGCTTTAAAAGAAGAAGGGTATCATGTCGTTTTGGTCAATTCCAATCCGGCAACGATTATGACCGATACGGAAATGGCGGATAAAATCTATATCGAACCGCTCACGCCGGCATTTGTCGCCCGCATCATCCGCAAAGAACGCCCGGATGCCCTCCTGCCGACGCTTGGCGGCCAAACCGGCCTGAACATTGCAATGGAACTGGCGAAATCCGGCATCCTTGACGAGTACGGCGTCGAAGTGCTCGGAACAAGGCTTGGCGCCATTGAGCAGGCGGAAGACCGGGAAGCGTTCCGCGAACTGATGGGAAAACTTGGCGAACCGGTACCGGACAGCATGATCATCCATACACTTGAAGAAGCTTACCGGTTTATCGAAAAAACGGGCTACCCGGTCATCGTCCGGCCAGCTTACACGCTGGGCGGAACGGGCGGCGGCATCTGCTGTAACGAAGAAGAGCTGATCGAAACCGTGTCAGGCGGATTGCGCCAGAGCCCCGTCCACCAGTGCCTGCTTGAAAAAAGCATTGCCGGTTTTAAAGAAATCGAATACGAAGTGATGCGCGACAGCGAAGACCATGCCATCGTCGTCTGCAACATGGAAAACATTGACCCGGTCGGCGTCCACACCGGCGATTCGATTGTCGTCGCCCCGAGCCAGACGTTAAGCGACAAAGAGTATCAGATGCTGCGCAATGTATCATTGAAAATCATCCGCGCCCTCGGCATCGAAGGCGGCTGCAATGTGCAACTCGCGCTTGACCCGGACAGTTTTCAATATTATGTAATCGAAGTCAATCCGCGCGTCAGCCGTTCATCCGCGCTCGCTTCGAAAGCAACCGGATACCCGATTGCGAAACTGTCAGCAAAAATTGCAGTCGGGCTCACGCTGGCCGAGATGAAAAACCCGGTCACCGGCACTTCTTACGCCAATTTTGAACCGGCGCTTGATTATGTCGTCACAAAAATTCCGCGTTTCCCGTTCGATAAGTTTGAACAGGCATACCGCAGGCTCGGCACGCAAATGAAAGCAACGGGCGAAGTGATGGCGATCGGCCGCACTTTTGAAGAATCGTTGTTAAAAGCGGTACGGTCGCTTGAAATCGGCGTCCATCATTTGGAACTCGGGGAAGCATCCGGTATGGACGTGATGGAAAAACGGATCAAAAACGCCGGCGACGAACGCCTTTTTTACATCGCAGAAGCGCTAAGAAAGGGTGTCACGGTCGGGCAGCTGCATGACTGGAGCAAAATCGACTTGTTTTTCCTTCATAAGCTGGAAAACATCATCCGCTTTGAAAACACGCTGCGGGAGGCGCGATGGGACAAAGAGGCGGCCCGGAAAGCAAAAGAAATGGGCTTTGCCGATAAGATGATTGCCAGGCTGTGGAAAGCGGCAGAAGAAAACGTGTACGCATGGCGCAAAGAAAACGGCATTTTGCCGGTCTATAAAATGGTCGATACATGTGCCGGCGAATTCGCATCAGAAACGCCGTATTTTTACGGCACATATGAAGAAGAAAACGAATCGGTTGTGACAAACAGAAAAAGCATCATTGTCCTCGGCTCCGGCCCGATCCGGATCGGCCAGGGAATCGAGTTTGACTATGCAACTGTCCATGCGGTTTGGGCAATCCAGGAAGCCGGGTACGAAGCGATCATCATTAACAACAACCCGGAAACCGTCTCCACCGACTTCAGCATCTCGGACAAGCTCTATTTTGAACCGCTGACGATTGAAGATGTCATGCATATCATCGATTTGGAACAGCCGGAAGGGGTTGTTGTCCAGTTCGGCGGCCAGACGGCGATCAATCTCGCGGAACAGCTCGCAACACGCGGCGTGCGCATTCTCGGCACTTCGCTTGAAAATCTTGAGCGTGCCGAAGACCGCGACAAGTTCGACCATTTGTTAAACCGGCTCGGCATCAAACGCCCGCTCGGAAAAACCGGCACTTCGGCGGAAGAAGCCGCCCGAATTGCGGCTGAAATCGGCTATCCGGTGCTCGTGCGCCCGTCGTTTGTGCTCGGCGGACGGGCGATGGAAATCGTCTACCATGAAGAAGACTTGCGCCAGTATATGAAACATGCGGTGAAAGTCAGCCCGAACCAGCCCGTTTTGATTGACCGCTATGTGACAGGGCAGGAGTTTGAAGTCGATGTGATCGCGGACGGCCGGGATATTTTAATCCCGGGCATCGTCGAGCATATTGAACGGGCCGGCGTACACTCCGGCGACTCGATCGCAGTCTATCCGCCGCAGCGGCTTTCCGATGCATTAAAAGCGGAAATGGCGGAGACGTGCCGCAAGCTTGCTTCAGAGCTTGAAATCAAAGGGTTGATGAACATCCAGTTTATCGTCTCGCACAATGAACTCTTTGTTATCGAAGTGAACCCGCGCTCAAGCCGGACGGTTCCGTTTTTAAGCAAAATTACCGATGTCCCGATGGCAAAACTTGCGATGAAAGTGATTTTGGGCGAATCGCTTGAAAACCTCGGCTATGGCACTGGCCTGAGGCCGGAAAAAGCGGAAGTGTTCGTGAAAGTGCCGGTTTTCTCTTTTGCAAAATTGAAGCGGGTGGAACCGACACTCGGCCCGGAAATGAAATCGACGGGAGAAGTGATGGGTTGCGACCGTACATTTGAAAAAGCGCTGTACAAAGGACTCGTTGCAGCAGGCATGAAGCTTTCGCCGGATGGCAGCATCCTGTTTACGGTTGCCGATAAAGACAAACCGGAAGCCCTGCCGCTTGCAAAGCGCTTTGTCGAGATCGGTTTTACTTTAAAAGCAACGGCGGGGACGGCAAAATTTTTAAGGGAAAACGGCCTGGCTGTCGAAGAAGTAGCAAAAATCGGCGGCGACGGGGAGACCGTGCTCGACTCGATCCGGAGGGGCGATGTGCAATTTGTCCTGAACACGATCACAAAAGGCCGGCAATACGAACGTGACGGGTTCCGGATCCGCAGGGAAGCGGTCGAATGCGGCATCCCGTGCCTGACTTCACTTGATACGGCAGCGGCCATCGTGTCCATTTTGGAATCGATGAGTTTTTCGATCATGCCGATGGTGCAGGGGGCAAAGCAGGCGGTGCACGCATGATCCAGGAATATATGACCGTGAAAAGCAACCGGCTGATTGCACAGGATATTTGGGAAATGGTGCTTGCCGGCAGTTTGGTCCGGCAAATCGCCCGCCCCGGCCAGTTTGTTCATGTCAAAGCGGGAAGCGGGTTTGACCCGCTCCTGCGCCGCCCGATCAGCATCGCGGCGGTGGACCGCAAAAACGGCGCGCTCACCTTGTTGTACCGGGTACAGGGAAAAGGAACGCGCCTGATGGCAGAAATCGCACCCGGCGCACGGCTCGATGTGCTCGGCCCCCTTGGCAACGGGTTCCCGGTGGACGCGCTTCGCCCCGGGCAAAAAGCGCTCCTTGTCGGCGGCGGCATCGGGGCCCCGCCGCTGTACGAGCTGTCCCGGCAACTTAAAGCAGGCGGCGTTGAAGTCCGCCACGTGCTCGGATTTGAATCGGCAGCCCACGCTTTTTACGTGGAGAAGTTTTCAGCGCTTGCCCCGACATCTGTCGCAACAGTGGATGGTTCATGGGGGACGAAAGGGTTTGTAACGGATGTACTGGCAGCGGAGAATTGGGCGTTTGACTGTTTGTACGCATGCGGCCCGGCTGCGATGCTGCGCGCATTGGAAGCGGCATACCCGGCGCGGCACGGCTTTTTCTCGCTTGAAGAACGGATGGCATGCGGAACCGGTGCTTGCTACGGGTGCGTCTGCCGCCCGAAAAATGACCCGGCCGGCACCGCTTCGAAAAAAGTATGCAGCGACGGGCCTGTATTTGAAATGGGGGAGATCATAATATGACCGAATTACCTGAACACCATCCCGAAAGACGGGGCATAAAGCGCCGTGTTCTCCCGGATTTGCGCGTCGAACTGCCGGGCTTGTCCTTGAAAAATCCGGTCATGCCGGCATCGGGCTGCTTCGGTTTCGGGCGTGAGTACAGCCGCTGGTATGATTTGAGCGAACTGGGCGCAATCATGATTAAAGCGACAACAAGGGAACCGCGCTTCGGCAACCCGGTCCCGCGGATTGCGGAAACAGAATCCGGCATGCTGAATGCAATCGGCCTGCAAAATCCGGGGCTGGCAAGTGTGCTTGCGGAAGAGCTCCCGTTTTTACAGGCATATGATGTCCCGGTCATTGCAAATGTTGCGGGCTCCACTTTTGAAGATTATGTCTACGTTTCAGACCATCTTTCAAAAGCGCCGAATGTGCACGCGCTTGAACTCAACATTTCCTGTCCGAACGTGAAATCCGGCGGCATCGCGTTCGGCACCGATCCGGAGATGGCGTTTGAACTGACACGGCAAGTAAAAGCTGTTTCGGAAGTGCCGGTGTATGTGAAACTTTCCCCGAATGTCACTGATATTGTGGCGATTGCCAAGGCAGCAGCATCCGGCGGTGCCGACGGGCTCACGATGATCAACACACTCCTCGGCATGAAAATCGATTTGAAAACGGCGCGCCCGGTTCTCGCCAATGAAACAGGGGGGCTTTCCGGGCCGGCCGTCAAACCGGTTGCCGTCCGGATGGTTTACGAGGTGAGCCGGGAAGTGGATATCCCGATTATCGGCATGGGCGGCATCATGACGGCGGAAGATGCAGTGGAATTTTTATACGCCGGCGCTAGTGCAGTCGCAATCGGCACCGCGAATTTTATTGACCCGCTTGCCTGCCCGCGCATCATCCGCGAACTGCCGGCGGTGATGGAACAGCTCGGCGCCGGAAGCATTCAAGACCTGATTGGAAGGAGCCACAAGCAGCATGCATAAACCGATCATCGCCCTTGATTTCTCGTCGGAAGAAGAAGCGCTCGTTTTTTTACAGCAGTTTGGCAGCGATCCGCTCTATGTCAAGGTAGGAATGGAATTGTTTTACCAGGCCGGCCCTTATTTGATTGCTGCCCTGAAAGAAATGGGGCATGACATTTTTCTTGATTTAAAGCTGCATGACATTCCGAATACAGTGAGGCGGGCAATGAAAGGGCTAGCACGGCTTGGAGTGGATATGGTGAACGTCCATGCCGCCGGCGGTTCGGACATGATGAAAGCCGCTTTGGATGGTTTGGAAGCCGGCACCCCTGCATGGAAAAAGCGCCCGGCGATTGTCGCGGTAACACAGCTGACAAGTACTTCGGAAACGCAAATGCAAAAAGAACAAGGCATTTTAAAACCGCTGCGCGAATCAGTGCTGGATTACGCTGTGCTTGCTTATGATGCGGGGCTTGACGGCGTTGTCTGCTCCGCTTTTGAAGTCCCTGATATTACGGCGCGGCTCGGCGGGGCGTTTTTGAAAGTGGTGCCGGGCATCCGGCTGGCCGGGGATGATGCTTCCGACCAGAAACGCGTCGTTACACCGGCGAAAGCGAGGGAACTCGGTTCGACCGCAATTGTCGTCGGGCGTTCGATTACGAAAGCGCCCGACCCGTACGAAGCTTATGTAAAAGTGAAACAACAATGGGGGAACGAATAATGGAAAAATACATTGCCGGACAATTGCTTGACATTGAAGCTGTTTTTCTAAAACCCGGTGAACCTTTTACATGGTCATCCGGAATCAAATCGCCGATTTACTGCGATAATCGCATTACCTTATCAATCCCGAACCTGCGGAAAGAAATCGCCATCGGGCTGAAAAAGCTGATCGAAGCACACTTCTCGGAAACGGAAGTAGTAGCAGGCACGGCAACTGCCGGGATTGCCCACGCCGCTTTTGTCAGTGACCTGATGAATTTGCCAATGGTATACGTCCGTTCGAGTGCAAAAACACACGGCAAGGGCAACCAGATCGAAGGGCGGGTTTCCACCGGGCAAAAAGTTGTCGTTGTCGAAGATTTAATTTCAACTGGCGGCAGCGTGCTCACCGTTGTCCGCGCATTGCGGGAAGCCGGCTGCGAAGTGCTCGGCGTTGTCTCGATTTTTACATATGAACTTCCGGCCGGAGCGGCAAATTTTGCAAAAGAAGGCATCACCGCTTACTCCTTATCGAATTACTCCGCGCTACTTCAAGTTGGCGTGGAAAGAGGGCTGATCCGGGAAGAAGACTTGGCGACACTCGAGGAATGGCGGCGGGCACCGGAAAAATGGGGGAAATCCAAAAAGGGCTGAACAAGATACTTTGGTTTGCTATTAAAATATGGCAAAAGTAAGCTTACTGTTGTTTCAGAGAGGCATTTAAAAGGACAAATGGAGTCACGGGACTGGAGCAATTGTCCTTTTGGAGTATTCAAAAGGACAAAAGAACTCGTGAACTGGAGCAAATTGTTCTTTTGGAGCATTCAAAAAGACAAAAGGAGCCCGTGGACCGGAGCAATCGTCCTTTTGGAGCATTCAAAAGGACAAAAGAACTCGTGAACCGGAGCAAATTGTTCTTTTGGAGCATTCAAAAGGACAAAAGGAGCCATGAACCGGAGCAAAATGTCTTTTTGGAGTATTCAAAAGGACAAAAGAACTCGTGGACCGGAGCAAATTGTCCTTTTAGAGCATTCAAAAAGACAAAAGGAGCCCGTAGACCGGAGCAATCGTCCTTTTGGAGCATTCAAAAGGACAAAAGGAGCCATTGACCGGAACAAAGTGTCCTTTTGGAGTGTTCAAAAGGACAAAAATAACGGGGGAACAGAGCATATTTGGTATTTTTGAAGTGTTAAAATACCAAATGCTTTTCCCCCGGTAGAATTTGTAATTCATAAGTTTGTGATCATCAATTACTCATAGTAAGACCACCTTCCACCTCTGAACTTATTAAAATTTTTTGCCAGTATCCTGCTCACCCTTTTTTTCGAGTCCACAATCCTGCACCAGTCAAAAATATCATTTGTTGTAATCTTCCGCTCTGGAAACAGCATCCGAAATTCTCTGACACTGCGGAGGACCGCGGCCTCAACAGATTCAGCATGTCCACAATCCTCACAAATCATTGAACGCCCTTTTACCGCACAGGAAAAAGAACTACAAGTGTCGCACACAATGCCTTTCCGCAATTGATCATACTCATATTTCGGCAAATGAAGAAAAGACGATTCTTCCTATATGCAGCGAAGATAGCTTTTCTGCCAGCCTTCTATGCTTTCCGCTCAGCTTTGCAGAAATTGCATTCAAATCTTTCATATACCGTTTTAACTGATTCGGAAAAATAAATGGCGCACTTAGGGGTGCCTGGTACAGGGTAAATTCGGGGTTTACAAAAACAACGGAAGCCGAGACCGGCATATTGAAACCGAGCGAGAGAATCAGCTGCCGGAAAAGCGATTCGCAACGTTTGACCTGAAGCAGTGGGTTGTTGATTTCAGTCTTATTATTTTTTGTAAAAATCCTGTCCCGCTCGTAATAAAAATCCCCTTTATAATTTTTCACTTCAAACAGGTAAATGGTTTCGCCGGTAATCATGAGGGCATCAATCTGGAACGTAGCATTGTTGCAGGAAAGGCGCAAATCATTCAGTACAAAACAATCACATGTAAGCGCTCCTGTTAAAGAGTCAAAATACCGCTCGCCTTCGTCACCTTTTTCCAAATTCCGTAGATACTGAAGGTCTTTTTCATGGAGTTTCATCCGGCTGCTCAGCGACTTTAAAAGAGCATACTCAAGTGAAGTTTTCCTTTCCTTGAAAAGCATCGTTCACATCCTTTCTAAAATTCAGACTTCATACTCATTATAAGCAACTTTTTGTATAATATAAATATCAATTTTCGTAGGTGAGCAGATGAAAAATTTACGGATTGAGCAAACAAGTGAAAGAATAAGCGATCAATTCGGAATGGGCATCGTAGAATTTCTTATCAGCCAGACGCATCTCGCATCAAGGCTGAACAGTGCCAAGTCAGAAACGATTAAAAGGAATCCCGGCTATTCAAACGGGGACATCGCGAAGTCTTATATCGGGCTGCTTTGCCTTGGGAAAAATAAGTTTGCTGAAATTGAACCGTTGCGGAGCGATTGTGATTTCCGTACCTTTTTAAAATTGGAAAGAGTTCCCTCGCCGGCTGTCCTTGAGCACCGCCTGGATGAAGCAGCTTTATCAGAAGAATGGAAACAGATCATCCTTGATGAATCTCTTCACCTGCTTCGCAAGGCTGGTGCACCTATCAACCCGGTGACCATACAAGGCAAAAGTTTTATCCCGGTAGATGTTTCAAAGCCGTTTGCTTTTATTGGAAAGGAAGGGTACTGCCTTTCCTTTGGACAAGAAACGAGCGTGACGGTCCGTGCTGCTGAACAATTGGCGGAAGGGCCTTTCCTTTGGCGGCTCGAGGCAAAAGAAGGATCCGAAATGATGGAAAAATTGTTGGACCGTAACATTGATTTTGTGATCAAACTGCAGACAGATGCCGGCACCTGGATGGAAACTGCACGGAAATACGGCACATGCTCAACCGAACGGGAAGGAAAAAACGTTTACTTTGGGTCTGTTGCGGAACCCATTACGGCAGCCGGGGCAAAAAAACCAGCCTATTATGTTTTTAAACTCATTGAAACAACCATTGATAAAAACGGGCAAATCCTTCTGATTCCAGAGTATGAAGCAGATGTGTACATGACAACGCTCGATACCCCGCCGGAAGCTGTGCCAAGGCTTTACGGCGAACACCTGAAAGCCTGTAAATCACTGAGACGGGAATTTATGTTTGATCTTGGTTTTAAACAGCCGCCTTCCCGGAATAAAAAAACGAATGCGCTTGCCCTGCATTTTGGCATATATGCTTACAACCTGCTCCGCTTTGCCGGCCAGGGGAAAATCCGAGCAAAACGAATCCGTGATGCGATCAGGGAACTGCCAAACATGGTGATTAAAGAAGTGGAAGAATAGCATTTTCTATCCTGAAAATATGCGCCGGCTGACTTTCACTCTTCTGCTGGTGCCGCATTCATTGCGGCATGGGCGTCTAATAGCATTTTCTTGCCGTTCCTCAGGCCCGGCCATTGCGATGGAAAAATGGAGCGGGCCACAAACTTCTCCCTGTTTCACTTGAATGCCATTAGAATGTTCCACGTCCGGCCTGCATGAATGTAAGGGCGGGAGTGGGCTCTGCATTCAGGCACCATCCGTTATACAGCGCAAACAGCAAGGGAAATCCCATCCCACCAGCGTTGTGCCATTCAAACTGCAAAAAGGAACACTTGTCGATAGCGCAATCAAAATGAATCCCCGTCCGCTGACATTGTGCAATCCAACCAGTATTACGACAACGCAAACAGCAGGGATCCGTCACCCGTTCCGCCTGTAAGCAAGCGGCGTCATCTCCGTTTTCCGTTTGAACAGCCGGTTGAAATAGGGGGTATCCGCAATGCCGACGTCAAGGGCAATTTCTTTTACGCTTTTATTGGAGTAGCGGAGCAGCCTTTTCGCGGTGTTGATCCGGAAATGGATTAAGTACTCAATCGGGGGGATGCCGATGTAGTGCGTGAATTCCTTGCTGAGCTGGTACTTGTTCAGGCGGCACACCCGTTCCAAATCCTTTAGGGTAATTGAATGGCAAAAAAAGAAGCGATCATCCGAAATTATGAAACCGCAAAACAGCGGTATGCCGAAATCGGCGTGGATACAGATGCGGCGCTTGAAAACTTGCAAAAGATTAAAATCTCGCTGCACTGCTGGCAGGGTGACGATGTCCGCGGCTTTTTAAATCCGGATGGCGACCTGACCGGCGGCATTATGGCAACCGGCAACTACCCGGGGGCGGCACACACGCCTTCCGAGCTGCGCAAAGACCTGGAAAAAACATTTTCTCTGATACCGGGCAAGCATAAATTGAATCTGCATGCCATTTATGCGGACACGGATGAAAAAATCGACCTTGACACCATTGAACCGAAACATTTTGCTTCGTGGGTGGACTGGGCAAAAGAACAGGGGCTCGGCCTTGATTTTAACCCGACATTTTTCTCGCATCCGATGTATAAAGACGGTTTTACGCTTGCCTCTCCTGACAAAACAGTGCGGGATTTCTGGGTGGAACACGGGAAAAGGACGCGGAAAATTGCCGAGTATTTCGGAAAAGAAACAGGGCAAACGAGCATCAATAATTTCTGGATTCCGGACGGTTATAAAGACAATCCGGTAGATACGCTCGGTCCGCGCCGGCGTTTAATGGAAGCGCTCGATGAAATTTTTGCGGAACCGCTCAATCCGGCTTATACGGAAGATGCGGTGGAAAGCAAATTGCTCGGTCTCGGTGCGGAAGCCTATACAGCCGGTTCCCATGAGTTCTATATGGGCTATGGCATCTCAAGAAACAAACTGGTCTGCCTTGATGCCGGCCACTTCCATCCGACAGAAGTGATTTCCAATAAACTAAGCGCCCTTTCTCTCTTTAGCAAAGGGCTTATGCTCGATGTCAGCCGCCCGGTGCGCTGGGACAGTGACCATGTCGTCATCATGGATGATGAATTGGCGGCAATCGGCAGGGAACTTGTCCGCAACAGTTTCGTGCCATTCTCTTAAAAAATTATATGATGAAATGAAAATGCCGGCATTCCAATTGCTTGATAACTCGGTGTCAAAGAAGAAGACATCCCGAATCTCGCAAAAGTTGTGTATGCAGATGTGTATACGGGCGGCAACCCGCGCGGCATAAGCGTGGAAGAAATCGAAGCATTGTACAAATCCATGCTGCATGATCCCAGTGAAAGCCTAGGGTAAAAAACGGGTGGTCCTGGAAAACGGGCCATTCGTTTTTTTTATAATATTATCGTATTATAGTAGTAACGTTATTTTTTGGAGAAGGGAGTTTTCCAGTTGAAAATTGCTTTTATTGCCCATGATAAAAAGAAAGAGGAAATTGTAAACTTTGCGGTTGCCTATGAGCCGGTATTCGACGGCCATGAATTGTACTCGACCGGCACAACCGGCAAGAGGATTATGGAAAAAACCAATTTGAAAATTACCCGCTTCAATTCCGGCCCGCTCGGCGGCGACCAGGAAATCGGCGCAATGATTGCCAAAAATGAAATGGATCTCGTTTTCTTTTTCCGTGATCCGCTCACGGCCCAGCCGCACGAACCGGACATTACCGCTTTACTCCGTCTTTGCGATGTCTATTCGATTCCGCTTGCCACCAACATGGGTACAGCTGAACTGCTCGTCCAGGGCTTAATGCGCGGCGATTTAAACTGGCGCATGATTGTGCATGAAAAGGAGAAGAAGAACAAGGGGGAATAAGAATTTCCGCCATATTCCATGCCAGCTTCCGGTGAAGGAAAATTAGGATTTCCGCATTTTGGGAATCCTTTTGGTTCCCCCGTCATTGGATTGGAATGCCAGGCACAGGCTGGGATAAATGGATGTTAGCCCCTGATGCGTTCCTGGATAGAGTGAAAGGGGGCTATCCGGGAACAGCAGGAAAGCGGTTCAGCAAGTACATTGAACGGAACCGCCGCGAATACTACGAAAATGCGGGCGGCAGAATGATGAGCGGGCCGTTCTAAGGGCAGGGTCAAATCGAAAAAACCTGCCGGCACCGAAAGAGGTTTCCCCGAACCGGAGAAATGGGCGATGAACGAGCAGGAAGTGCTTGACGCAATCAAAGAGTGGGAAAATTTAAGTGCCAATCGGGAAAACAAAGTATTGTACGAAGCCCGGCTGAAATTTTTGCGCGACCAGCTTGCGAATATCCGCGGGGAAAGAGAGGAAGGGCTCAAAGAAGGGATACAAAAAGGGATTGAAGAAGGCAGGCAAAAAGGAATCGAAGAAGGGGTACAAATAGCAATCAAAAAAATGCTGAGCAAAGGCACCGCACCGAAACGATCGCAGATATGCTCGATTATCCGCTTGAAGAAATCAAAAAAATCCAGCGGGAAATAGAACGGGGCCATTAATGTTTCCCTGCAGTCCGGGTGGTGAAAAAAGGGGAGAAGTCAGGCATCAGTTTGCTGCAACTAGTCAACATTTGATCACAATGGCAATCCGGCTATTCTATGAAATTCGGCCTGATTGCCGTAAACCAAAAAACGCAGGAACGGATGATAAAGGAAAGCGGGCGCTATCTCGGAGAAATGGCACAACTAAATGCAGGAAAAAGATAAGAAAAAGCCCCCATGCCGTATGCAGCTTGGGGGCTTTTTCTGTTGCAGCAAAGGATGCTAAGCAACTGTCATTGCCAGCGGGGTTCAGGAGCTCCGGTATCCCGGAAAAGCTGCCTCTTGCACCCGTTGAAAGTGGAATTCAACAATAATCTCGAATCACTTTGGCGTGGATAACCGGGGAATTCTAAAAAGTGAAAAAAGTACTTGCCATTCCCAAGGGAGCGAATCAGAAAATCCCCTCTGGTCTCATACACCCGGGGGGCATTTTCGTTTCCACTTCAGCCCAAACATGGTAAGATGGAAAAGCGCAAATTTTGATGGGTGTTCCGGGGTGAAGAAAATGGACAAGGCGGAAATGCGAAGAGAAATGATCGGCTGGTTAAAGCGGTTGGATCTTAGCGAAAAGCAGGCCATAGAAGAAAAACTGCAACAAATTTTATTTTCCTCCGGTTTGTGGAAAAATGCCGGAACGGTTGGCGTGACGGTCTCCCAACATTTCGAATGGGATACGAAGCGGATCATTGAAACCGGGTGGGCGCAGGGGAAAACGATTTGTGTTCCAAAATGCGTGCCAAAAGAAAAAGAGCTCGTTTTTTACAGGCTGGATGATTTCGCGCAATTGGAAAAAAGCTTTTTTAACCTGCTCGAGCCGAAACCGGAAGAAACAGCAAAAATCGAGAAGCAGGCGATAGACCTGCTCATCGTTCCTGGCCTTGTTTTTGACAAAAAAGGTTTTCGCATCGGTTTTGGCGGCGGTTATTATGACCGATTTCTTGCCGGTTTTCCCAATCAAACCGTGTCTTTGATTCACTCGTGTCAATTGAAGGAGCATGTCCCCAGCGAATCTTATGATATTCCGGTCCGGCAAATCGTGACAGAATCCGGAATGTTGAAAGTGAATGGAGGGGTTTCATGAAGAGCAGAACGTTTGTCATGGTCAGTATTGTCCTGGCAATGCTTGTGTCATCGATTGACGCAACGATTATGAACACCACAATGCCTGTCATTGCAAAAGAACTCGGCCGCTTTGACTTGTACGCATGGGCATTTGCTTCCTATATGATCACCAGCACGATTTTATCCCCGGTTGCGGGCCGGTTGTCCGACTTGTTCGGGAGGAAAAAAGTGTTCGGGTCCGGGATCGTGCTTTTTTTCGCCGGGTCGCTTTTATGCGGCATGTCATCCGGGATGATTGAACTGATCGTCTTTCGGGCTATTCAGGGCATTGGGGCAGGTTTTATGGTCCCGTTCCCGGCCATTATCGCAGGAGACCTGTTTTCTGTTGAAAACCGCGGGAAAATTCAGGCATTGTTTACCGGTATGTGGGGATTATCCGCTGTCCTGGCGCCACTTTTAGGCTCGTTTTTTGTAACGTATTTATCGTGGAGATGGATTTTCTTTGTAAACCTGCCTGTCTGCATCATCTCGTTTTTAACGCTTTTGCCGTATAACGAGCATTACGCGCCAAAAAAAGCGCGTGTCGATTACATAGGCGCTGCATTATTTGCGGTTGCGATCACACTCCTGCTTTTGGTCACGGTCGTACACCGTAACTACTTGTTGTTTACAGCAACCGGAATCATTTTTCTTCTCCTTTTTTATTTTTATGAAAAAAGACAGGATTCTCCGATTGTGCCGCTTTCGATGTTTAAAAATAAGACATTTGCCCGGATGAATGTCAACTCCTTTATCGGGACAGTGGCGTTGTTTGGTGCTTCCAGCTATGTGCCGCTGTTTTTGCAGAAAGTAACAGGGCTGTCACTATTGATGAGCGGGGTTGCGTTGCTTGGGTCGTCGATCGGCTGGATGGCCGCTGCAGTCCCTGCCGGAAAATGGATATTGCGGTATGGCTACCGTAGGCTGTTATTAATCGGGAACGGACTTTTGCTTGTTTCGGGTGTATGTTGGATCTTTTTAAATCCGGGCCACGGGTTCTGGTACGTTTTTCTCGTCATGATTGTCCATGGCGCTGCGTTCGGGTTGCTTTCGACGGTCGGGATTATCGGTTCCCAGCAAATGGTGAACGCCCACGAAAAAGGGATCGCCACTTCGTTTTTTATGTTTTGCCGGAACATGGGAACTGCGATCGGGGTGACCGTAATGGGTGCCTTTCTGACAAGCGGGTCTACTTATATGCAGGGCATTCACCATTTGTTTCTATTCGGCTTTTGCGGCAGCATTTTGGCCTTTTTAACTTCTTTTCTGATTCATAATAATGCGGGTGAAAGCGGAAAAACAGCAGAAAATCAATAGGGCTTGCTGAATCAGCCGGTGCCTGGCAGGGGATCTGGCAGCTCTGGGCGAACTTCACGTTTTACTCGAAAACAGGATCTTTCGCAGATCCATGCTTTGATAATATTGTAGAGCTTGCCGGCAAATCGGATTTAATCAGCAAACCTTAATAAACCTGTCTTAGCTTATCAGGCTAAAACGGGTTTTCTGCTCCTCAACAGGGGGAGTCCGTTTCTTTTTTTAACTGCATTTTCCTTTGCTGGTCCTGCGGCTTTTCCAATACACCAACGGTTTGGACGGTAAAGGAAAGGGCAAATCCGATGACTGCCAGGATGAGCGTGAACATAAAACCGTACTGGACGCCGTTTGTTAAGGCTGCTACGGCATTTTGCCCGCCTGCTCCTGTATAAGCGTGTTCACCTGCAGCCAGCAATGTGGCAGACAAGGCGGTGGCAATCGCGCCGCTCACTTGCTGGGCGGTATTCATAATCGCGCTGCCGTCAGGGGGCATTTCTTTCGGCAATGCATTTAGCCCGTTCGTTTGTGCCGGGGACATGACAAGCGGCGCACCGATCATGAGCAAAAGATTTGCTGCAATCACAAAAAGAAAAGAAGATGTTGTTTGGACACAGATAAACATTGCACCAGCTGCGATTCAGATCAGAAACCCGATTCTGACAAGCCGTTTTGCGCCGTATAGATCATAAAGCTTGCCCGAGACAGCCGACACAATCCCGTTTACAATTCCCCCTGGCAAAAGAAGGATGCCGGTAAGCGCGACAGCTACCAGTTTTCCGCTCTGCCAGTACATCGGCAGCAAAAGCATGGATGACATGATAATACTGAAGACGATCATAATCATCAGCGTGCCAATGGTGAACATTTTATGCTGGAAGGCACGCACATTCAGCATCGGCTTTTCCATTCGCAATTGCCGGATAGAAAAAATCGCCTGTTTGTTTTCATTTGACAGCCAGGGATAAATTTGGTTGCTGAAACGGCGCCAACATCCGGGCTCGTTTTAGCATGCCTGTTTCCAACAATAATCACTTTCCCTGAATCCGGCGCCTGAAAACCGGCAATCACGTTCAGAAGGGTAGTTTTGACGCAGCCGGAGGCCCCGGGATACAAACAAAATTTACCGGCAGTTCACTGTTTGGGGAAACCTGGTCACTTAACCTGCTCTCCTTTGGCAGCACTTGGCCTGGCCCGGACTTTTGGCTTCTCCTGCCCGTCTTCCTGAGCAGCCTGAAAGCAGTAATACAATCAGCAATAGAAAAGCGCCAATTTTAAAGTAATTTTTCGTAAATAACATATGCCATCCCCTGTTTTATTCATTTTTCATTTTCCCACCCAAGAGAATTTCACGTGCTGGAACCATCTGATCAGGCCTCATCATGTATAACACAGAAAAAATGATAAAAATTGGTCTGCTGCAATCCTTTATTTTCAAGTATAATCAAGTTAAATGGATTATAAAACAAACGGACGCATCAGACGGAGGGATTAAATGAAAGAAATAAAACTCAGTTTATGGATCAAATACATACTGCTGGCGGTTGTGGCCGTGCTTGTTGTAAAATATTTCAGCACGATTCTGGGCGCGCTCGGGGCGGTTTGGCATGTTGCATTCCCGCTTGTGCTCGGGGCTGCGATTGCCTATGTGCTCAATATTTTAATGAAAAAAGTGGAACGCGTTTATTTTCCGAACGCGCAAAACAAATTTATCCGTGCAACGCGGAGGGGCGTCAGCATTCTTTTTTCGTTTGTGGTGATTTTCGGCATTGTTTCCATTCTGGTTTTGATCATTGTGCCGCAATTGATCCAGGCTTTTACAGTGTTGATTGATGCCATTCCGCGCGTTTACACGAAAAGCTTGGACTATTTCCAGTCAAACAGCGGCAAGTACTCCAGTCTCGGAAAGTTCATCTCCAGCCTGCAGGTCGATCTGGATGCAGTCACAAAAAAATTGACCGCATCTCTTTCCAAAGTGGTGACCGGCATTTTGAATTCGACGTTTTCCATCGCCGGCGCCTTAACAAGCGGCGTAATGAACCTGGTCATTGCCATTATTTTTGCCATCTATATTTTGGCGGCAAAGGAGAAGCTGGCTATTCAGGCGGATAAAGTGATCCGTGCTTTTTTGAAAAAGCAGACGGCGGACAGATTGTATTATGTGCTCAAGGTGGCAAACCGGACTTTTTCAAGCTTTATTGTCGGGCAATGTGTAGAGGCCGTGATTTTAGGCTGCTTATGTACGGCAGGCATGTTTCTTTTACATTTTCCATATGCTGCCATGGTCGGGGCATTTATCAGTGCAACGGCCTTGATTCCGGTTGTCGGCGCGTATTTGGGTGCCGCATTTGGCGCATTTATGATTTTAACGGTGGATCCGATGAAGGCGCTGTTCTTTCTGGTTTTCATTATTGTGCTTCAGCAAGTGGAAGGCAACATTATCTATCCGCGGGTAGTGGGTTCGTCGATCGGGTTGCCGGGTTTGTGGGTCCTGGCGGCGGTGATCATCGGGGGCGGCCTTGGCGGGATCGTTGGCATGCTTTTCGGTGTGCCGGTTGCCGCCACATTGTATAAGCTGCTAAGCGACCAGGTGGAGAAACGGCTGCAAACACCACCGGGAGTGGAGGAAACAAACAGGAGCGGTACTGTATAATCACCCGGATGGAGACGGAAGTTCTTTGCACGAAAAGATGAAACATTGGGCTGCCGTCCGAATGATAATTGCGGGAATAGAAGTGAGATTTTCGGCTTCTATTCCCTTTTAGGGAGAAAAACAATGAGAATTGGATTCAGCGGAGGGATCCTTTACGGAGCTGTCATCTTGCTCTTTCTTTTGTTGTTTGTGATGAAAGCGTTTTATAATTTGTAAAACAAGATACAGCTGAATCCTTTGTTGGAATACATTTATCACATAGCCGGGTAGCCTTTTCACACTCCGCTTTCTCCTTCCCGGTCTGCGCCGGGCGCGTTGGCCGGAGAGTTTTTTTATCGCCTGTTGTTTTTCTATCTTAATTTAAAAAGGATATTCCGATTTCGTGTCGAATGTTAGCATCAATGTTATGCCGGCCGGAAGAAGAAAGGTGTCTCCTTTTTGCCGGCTGCAGGTACCCGCATCGATGAAATACTTTACAACGGCAATCCGGGGCCATCGGAATTATTTGGGGGATAAGTGGATTCGCGTTGCCCCGCCGCATAAAATACTCGATCATAAAAATGGCCCGCTCATCGCCGTGCGCCTTCATATTATAAGCAGAAAAACATTAGGCGGCCTGCAAACCGATTTATCCGGAAGAGTACTGGATTCCGCAGGCCATGCCATACCCGGGTTGTATGCAGCGGGGGAGGTTTCCGGATTTGGCGGCGGCGGTGTCCATGGCTACAGGTCCATTGAAGGAACATTTCTGGGCGGCTGCCTTTTCACAGGAAGGACGGCCGGCCGGGCGATTATGCCGGGATCCAAAAGCCGGTAACGCAAACAGGAGAATTGCAGCGGAAGGAAAAAATCGCATACGGTGCTGGGGATATCGGGTATAATTTTCTGTTTGACCTCGGGCAAATCTATTTGCTCAAATTCTATACGGATACGCTCGGGCTCCCGGCCTCTATTGCAGGAATGGTATTTTTAGTGACGAAAATTTGGGATGCTTTTTCGGATTTTACCATCGGCACGGTTGTGGACCACCGGAAAAAAATCGGGCCAAAGGGGAAATTCCGGCCCTTCATTCTGTATACCGCAGTTCCGCTGGCGCTCATGACGGTGACGAACTTTCTTTCACCGGATTTTTCATTAAACGGAAAAGTGATTTGGGCCTTTGCTACATACATGGTTTTCGGCACCATCTACAGTATTTCCAGCATACCATACGGTTCAATGGCCCCGGCGATGACGAAAAATGCCAATGAACGGGCTGAATTGTCCGCTTTCAGGCAAGCCGGCGCCAATCTTGGATTGCTCATTACGACGGTTGGCTTTATGCCTGTTGTCTTCCTGTTTGGCAATCCGAAAATCGGTTATCCGGCGGCGGCTGCAATTTTTGCAACGGTCGGTATATTGCTGCAAATCTATTCTTATAAGCATATAAAAGAGCGCCATGTTGACCTGGAACCGAAAAAAACAAGCCATACGGTTAAAGACAGCTACAAGGCGCTTGCCAAAAACGGGCCCCTTTTCATTGTCAGTCTGGTCAATTTATTTACCATTTCAGCCTACAATGTGAAACTGGCCGTCCAGGTGTATTACTGCCAGTATGTCCTGCACGATGTCGCCATCGTTTCTTATATGGGCTTTTTCAGTATAGGTTTCGCCTTTTTCGGGATTGCCCTTGCTCCTTTTGTTCAACGAAAAATCGGGAAAAAGTACACGTATATGTTTGGTTGTATATAGTAATCTAATTATGGACCACGGTAGTCATTGAAAAGTCCCCCAGTTTATAATTATACCTGCAACTTAGAATGTATTGCAGGGAGCTGGAGAGTTGATTACTTTGATGAAAAAACAACAGGTCTTACTTAGGGCTTGCTGAACGAATCAAATTTGGTCAGATACAAGCCAAATTCCGATTATCAAAATGGAAAATAGTGTTGTGTAAAAATTTCAAAAAAAGAACCCTGAGCTTGCGCTCCAGATTCAGTATGAGGAATTGAAGGGCTACTACTGTTTCGCTGGTCTCCTGAAGGCGTGCTCGAATAAGGCCCAGCCCATACTTTCGCTTCCCTTCGCCAAATTTGCCTTCAACGGCATTACGTTCAGAGGCATCCTGCCTTGCGACGCGTTCCAAGGTTTTGTCTTCCGTTCTGGATGGGCGTCCTAACCTTGGCC
>Ga0207807_1000002_pt1 | contig 116801 bp, 98 predicted proteins | sample HigsolmetaGSP15D_FD_184843 | JGI IMG/M metagenome (GOLD analysis project Ga0207807, IMG submission 184843) | High solid enriched microbial communities from the Joint BioEnergy Institute, USA - SP1-5-D (SPAdes) | ecosystem: Engineered > Bioreactor > SSF (Solid state fermentation) > Aerobic >... | reverse complement strand
AAAATTTGATCTGACATAAAAATTTCCTCGTCTTCCCCTAGTTTAGATAATCATTCAATTCTACAAAGAAGGAGAAAATTCCTTTAAAAAAATCTTAAAATGGAAAAATTTACGTGCGGAATATGCGTCTGAATATGAGAGAATATTGAGTAATAGGAGGCTGTTTTTCTGGAGGGGGCTGGCCAGCCCCCTCCAGAAAAACAGCGGGATTTCATTTTGCTCCCCGTCTCTATCATTTTTCATAGAAAATGAGCCAGAGCCCGTCATCTCAGTTAGAATAGAGTTAACCAAAACAATTTCTAAAGGAGAGATTCAGGGATGGCTCAATTACAGATTACTCTAGATGAACAACTTTTGCATCAATTATTTCTTGGCGATTCAAAAGAATCGGGTATAAATGCCCTCTTGGAGGCGATTTTGGATCAAATTCTGGAGGCACAGGCCAGTGAACAGCTGAAAGCTGAAAAATATGAACGTAATGAAGCTAGAACCGATTACCGAAACGGCTCCTACCCCCGCCAACTAAAAACCCGCGTGGGAAAGCTCTCTTTGTACGTTCCTAGGCTGCGCAACGGTCATTTTTCGACTGATCTCTTTCAGCGTTATCAGCGTAGTGAGCAAGCACTGGTCCTGTCTTTGATGGAAATGGTGATTAATGGTGTTTCTACGCGCCGTGTCAGTCAAATCACCGAAGAACTCTGTGGATCAGAGTTCTCAAAGTCGACCGTATCGAATCTTTGCGGGCAGCTGGATCCCGTGGTTACTGGCTGGAATAACCGTCCTCTAGAGGGAAACTATCCGTTTCTGTTTGTTGATGCAATTTATACAAAGGTGCGTGAAAATGGCCGTGTCCGTTCCCGGGGTGTATTGATTAGCTATGGTGTCAACGAGAAAGGCTATCGATCGATTCTAGGCCTAAAAGTCGATGACAGCGAAAGCACAGAGGCTTGGAAGAATTATTTTGATTGGCTAAAGTCTCGTGGACTAAAGGGCGTAGATGTAATCGTCAGCGATGATCATGGCGGTTTAGTCAGCGCCGTTCAAAAAGTGTTTCAGGGAGCAACGTGGCAGCGATGTCAGGCTCACTTTCTGCGTAACGTACACGATCGGCTTCCAAAGCATTTGGAGAGTGAAGGAACCGAACAAGTGAAAACCATTCTCCACGCCCCAGACATTGAAACAGCACACACACTACTTCAGTCCTTTCTGAATACTTATCAGGATAAAGCGCCTAAAGTGACTGAAATGGTAGAGGAAGCCTTTGACGATGTCACTGCAGCACTCTCACTTCCGGAGCCGTATCGTCGTCGCCTGAGAACGACAAACGGCATGGAACGACTCAATGAAGAATTTCGCCGTCGGGAACAGGTTATCCGTATTTTTCCTAACCGGGATTCCGTAATCCGGCTAATGGGTTCTGTTCTCATGGAAAAGGATGAAAAATGGGCAGAAGGTCGCCGCTATTTGAAGATGGAAGACTATTTTGAATGGAAAGCCAAACAACCGAAATCGACTGACCAATCTAGTAAAGTAACGGACATTTATTCGGGCTAATCACTCTTTCCCGACTGAGATGAATTTACACACAAAAAAAGACTTGACCGAAGTTTCAAATACGTTCATGATAAAATTGTAAAGCAATTAAACGAAGAATAAAGCCAGAAGAGCCAATAATTTTTCTTAGAAATGAAGGCTCTCCCGCTCTTCATAATTCGGCATACTTTTGGGTAGTGACAGACACCCAAAAATTAAAGGACCACTTTAGCTTCAAAGCTTTGGATACCTCGTATCATACTAAGAGGGATCTTTTGGTGCAATCCTCAAATTTCTTAATTAAGAAATGCTTACACTTTATATTCGACAAAAATAACAAAATCCATTTCAAACCTAGATTTTTGTTTATTAAGCAAGCCCTAGATAAATCCTTCTATATCTTATTTTTTATTTTGTTCCAGAACTCTTTATTGAATTTACTATATCACTTTTCTTTCATAATTTTGGTTAATCGTAATGATGAAAAATCATAACCATAGAATATTAATGCAAGAGTCATCATCATTAATGATGTATACTGATATACAGTAGTTATCAACAAAATAATAAATATAACTAAGAAAATCAATTGAAATTTGGTATCTATTTTTAATTTTAATAACCGGTATAACATTAAAGAAATAGCTACTAGAAAAATTAACGATAAAATAAGTCCACCATCACTGGCAATAGTCATAATTGCATTAGCCATTCCATTATTTGTAGCTCTAAAGTTAGACATATATTTAATAATAACAGATCTATTACCAAATCCGTTTCCTATAAATGGATGTTCTACCCAAGCCAAAAATCCTGCGTGAAAGTCATCTAACCTGATAGAATAAGAACCAGTTGTTGTTTTGCTTAAAAATAAAGTAATAATAGAGTAGGTAGAAGCAATTATAGCAGCTATAATGATAATCGGTTTTAAGTATTCTACTAGATTATTATACTTTTTTGTCATTATCAAAAAAGAAATGATTAGTATTTCTGAAATAATACCAGTTGACGATATAGTTGTCAGCATTGTAGCAAGGATAATAATGATAAGTGATTTTCTTTTACGAAAATATAGAAGTAAAATTGTCGTGTATATTAAATGGAGAGCATGCATTGGTGCTTCCGTGAAAATGCCAGTATTTCTCATAAATGTAAAACCACCAATTGTTACTGACTGCGTCTCAAAATACAGCTTATAATATGAGTTAATGTAATGCTTAGTTCCCCAGTCATACAACAACTGACCGGATGGGTGGATTAATTGTAAATTTGTCCCAAATATGAAAAAAAACAATGAAATTATTGACAAGATAACAATGATATAGGAGTAGTTAATTAATATTTTAGAAACAACGTTTTTGTTTCCAAACATACATAAAAAATAGAAACCCAATAATAGTAATATAAAGTAATAAACAAATAATTTGTTACCAGATGGAAAGTCGTTTATATGAAATAAAATATATATTAGGCAATATATTATTAGCCCAATTGCATACAAAAATTTATTAATTTTTATCCCTTTTTTAAAATTTTTTACTACAAGATAAAAAATATATAGATACAGGATAATTAGAAGTATTTCTCTAATTCTATTATCCATTCCTACTGCAACGGCTAAAGCAGAATTTGATTCTAAAATTATAAATAATGCTATAAGAATTTGAAATAAATCTTCGACAAGTGTTGTCACACTTATTTTCATAATTAATACCTACCCTAATATTTATATTATAGAAAGAATAGTTTAAAAGCATTCACTATTTTTTAAGAAGTAAGTTTTTATTTCTTGATTTTGATTGCCAAATGATAAATGTCCTACCACTGTGTTTTCTGCTATAATCATTGCTTTTGAATTGATGACACAATAACTATTCAGTTGTTCTTCATCTAATCCCATACAATTTCCTTTATTAACAATAAACATCCCCATATTTTCCCATAACTTTCTTGAAAAGAGTATAGCACCTATACTAAATCGGATGGGACATGGACGGTATTCAAATGGCAAATTTGAAAAGTCCTCATCCATCTTATCAATTGAAGGAATAATGTTATCCTTTCCCCAAAAGAATTTTGCTACCTCTGGATCGTTTTCTATTTTACGATCCCTTCTACTTATGTATTTAACTTTTTCAAACCTGTCTTCAAATTCCTTTGTTAATCCTAATTTTTCCAAAATTCGAACATGACCATAGCCATTAATAGGGATAAGTGGAGCCACAAAACCGACCTCATATTTTCCACTTACAGAGACATTATTATATGTCTTTTTTAACGTATCAAAAAAATGTTTAGTAATTAAAATGTCTTCATCTATTTTATATATCATTTTTGCTCTATCAAATAAATGAATGGCTATATTTTGCGCTAATGTTACACAATTTCTATTTACACTTAAATAAGACCAGCCATTTTTTTCGCATATTTTATCTAATTCATGAGAATAAATGCCAGAAGATACAATACATATATCTATATCCTTAGGACTATATTTTTTTATACGACTAAAAAACTTTTTCCAAACAAAGTCCTTATATCCTGCTAATATAATACATAATGTTTCTGAATCCTTTTTTCTATTATTAAACTTATACTTACCTCTAAGTCTTTTTGATTTGTCATTGCTTTCTTTGATCACTTTTAAGTACTCATACATCCATTTAGTTAATACAAACTTTTTAAAAAATATTTTCAAATTACCCATTTTACGCTCCCTTTCCAACACTTATAGTTTTTATTATAAGATATATAATTTTTTTCAAAATCAAGGTGTTTAATTGTGCTTTTAGAATTAGCAACATAATAAAATAAGTTATCCACGCAATTGAAATTTGAAGAAAAGTTGTATAAAAAGAAATTCCAAATATTTTATTACTATAAATAATAACAATATACATAATTAAAGAACTTAACGTGTATTTCCATATTGGGGAAAATATTTTTCTATAATTAATATCCTTTCGGATAAAAAAGAGTTGAATAAAGATCACAATAAATTCTGATATGAGGGTTGAAAAGGCTGCCCCTATAGAATGATATTCAGGTATTAGAAGTAAATTAAAAAAGAAATTTGCAAAAGCTCCTACAGTAACCGATTTTGTGTATTCCCTAATTCTACCAATAGATAACATATATTGATTACCGATTACATTACTCCACGCAATAAAAATAATTATAGGGCTCATTATAATGATTATTGGGCCTGTTTTACTAAATCCTGATCCAAAAAACCAGAGAGAAAAATCATCCGCAATCCCCATCAACCCAAACATCATCGGAATCGATAGATAAGAAGCAAAATCAAATGACCGATAAAGATACTCTTTTACTTTTCTCATGTCTCCCCGCGCAAAGGTATTGGAAATCCGAGGAAGCATAACGGTGCCCATTGCAGTAACTACTGAGAGAACAACTTTAACTATCTTATCAGCGTTATCAAAAAAACCAACTTCGCCTGTATTTGATAAATATCCAAGCATAGTTTTATTCAATACAATATATATTTGAATAGCAATTTGCGGTACAAATAAACTAATTGACGGGATAAGATGTCTTTTAACATTTTTCCATTGTACATTAAATTTCCCAACTGTTTTTGGGATATACATCCAAAGCGTTAAATTTCCAAAAAACTGTGATGTGGATAGGATCAACACATACTTCCACAGATCATTGGATGTCCGTATAAAAATAAAAATAGATATTACACCTATAATTTTTACTAGCATATTCCGTATAACTGTTTTTTTGAAATCCTCAAGACCCATATACAGCCATGATATATCTATTATTGCTGATAGCAAATATATTGACTGGAGCAAAAATATACTTTGGTAAGCGCCCATTATAAAAATAAAAAGCAAAAAAGCAAGTAGCGCTATAAGGCTTGCGACTACCTGCAAAGTAAAAATATTCCAGAATGTCCAGCTTAATTTTGCTTTATCATCTCGAACATAAGCGATTGTCCTATTTCCATATAAAGATATACCAATCGTTCCTAGTAAGATAAAATATTGAACAATCGAGTTAGTATAGGCATTGATTCCAATTCCATTACTCCCCAGAACTCTTGATACATACGGGACTGTAATCAAGGGTACAATTAATGTAACAATCTGATAGATGACATTATAAATATAATTTTTCACTATACTCATTTAAATAACCCTGTTTCATCAATTCTTAAATTCTTGCTTTACTGCAGTCAGCGCTGCGCCAATAACTTGATGCATATCATAATATTTATACATTCCTAACCTTCCGCCAAAAATAATATTTGGAAATTTATCGGCTAGTTCACGATATTGCTTAAAAATCCTATTATTTTTCTCGTCATTCATAGGATAATATGGTTCATCACCTTTCTCCCATGTTTTCGGATATTCTTTTGTAATCACAGTCTTCGGCTGCGTACCAAATTCAAAGTGTTTGTGTTCAATAATACGTGTATAAGGCGTTTCAGCATCAGTATAATTGACAACCGCATTCCCTTGATAATTTTCCTCATCCAAAAGAGAAGTTTCAAATTCTAAACTCCTATATTCCAATGTACCAAATTGATAATCAAAGAATTGATCGATCATTCCTGTGTAAATAATTTTAGGGAAACTCTCTAAATACTCCTCTTTCTTATTGAAGAAGTCTGCTTCCAATTCAACATCGATTAATTCGCTGGATAACATTTTTTCAACAATTTGGGTATAGCCACCTATAGGAATGCCTTGATACTTATCATTAAAATAGTTATTATCATACGTAAAACGAACCGGCAGCCGTTTAATGATAAAAGCGGGAAGGTCAGTCGCTTTTCTCCCCCATTGTTTTTCTGTATATCCTTTTACCAGCTTCTTATATATATCCGTACCAACTAATGATATAGCCTGTTCTTCTAAATTAGTCGGTTTTCCAATGTGAGCAGCCTTTCTTTGCTCTTCAATTTTTTCTTTTGCTTCTTGAGGTGTGACAACTCCCCATAGCTTATTAAAGGTGTTCATATTAAAAGGCAAATTATAGATTTCACCTTTATAATTGGCAACCGGACTGTTCGTATATCGGTTAAACTCAGCAAACTGATTAACATAGTCCCATATCTCCCTATTGTTTGTATGGAAAATATGTGCCCCGTACTTATGTACTTGGATTCCCTCAATTTCCTCAGTATAGATATTTCCTGCAATATGATTGCGTTTATCAATCACTTTGACACGTTTTCCTCTTTTTGCAGCTTCATAAGAAAATACGCTACCGAAAAGACCGGTGCCTACAACTAAATAATCATATTTCATTGGTTGGTAATCCTCCAATTATTTACATTTCCTATTTTCATATTCAATTTCCGGATTAAAGAACAAGCCGAAAATAAAACCTTTGAGTACAGTTCTAAGCTTGCTTAATTTGTGGTCATTTTTTGTTTTAATAATTTTTAAAAGTACCAGCAATGTAGAGAAAATTGTTTTGGTATACGATTTTGCTCCGTTTTTTCTAGAAATATAAACTCTGTTACGATAATCGTAAAAGTATCTTGGGATCCTTTCCTTCTTTTCTCTAATAATATCTGTATTATTATTATTTCCCATTTTATGGATGACTTCACTATTTATTACAAGGTATCCAGGATATTTTCTGGATATTCTTCTTGTAAATTCAACATCGTCTCCCCAAATGAAAAAATCTGTAATTGGGTATCCAATTTCCTCCAATATATCCTTTCGTATAAGTAAAGATACAAAAGAAGCTTGAACAACCTTAACAACCCCATGTTTTATATCCTCTGTCCATTTTTCATCAGGAATCGGTATATTCATCAAACATGGTTCATCGTTAATCCATCTGACATTGCTGCAAAGAAATCCCCACCGAGTATTTTGATTTGCTTGAGTAAGCAATTTTTCCAGCGAATCTTCTTTTGGAATTGTATCATCATCCATTATCCAGATATAATCGATATCAGAATGATAAGCTTGTTTTAAGCCGTAATTAAAACCGCCAGCACCCCCAATATTTTTTTCAAGTCTACAGTATACAATATTATCCTGATTTACTTTTAACTGTTGAATATACTGCTCGGTATTATCGGTACTTGCGTTATCTATGATGAAAATCTTGTCTATTTTTACAGATTGATTGTTAACAGCAGCCAAACATTCTTTTAACAGGTTTACTTTATTATATGTAACGATAATACAGCCTGTTTTTAGCATTCGTTCAATTCATCCTTGCTATACTAATATTTTTTTGAAACAACTGTTTAAAATGTATACATTGTTCTTACTGTTTGTTCTTATACTCATTAGTAAACAACTATTCACTGCTATTTAAATTATACTATAACAAAGATCTTCTACTTCCATCCAGTCCATACAAATCCGCACAATATCTTCTTCACTTAATTCTGACCCTGCTTGTACTTCAATAATTTCCATTTCAGTAATGGCTTTAATGGCATGTTTATCACCAATCTGTATTTGTAACACATCCCCTTCTCGAACAGTCCTCAGTTTTCCATTTAAGGCAACAATACCTTCGCCCTTTAAGACTGTCCAAGTTTCTTTACGTGTCAAATGATATTGGTAACTTAAGTTTTCGCCAGGACGAATACCAATTCTTTTAGTTAACACTTGTTGATTTTCATCATATTTTGCATAATCCAAAACTCTGTACCAGCCCCAGCGTCTTTCTTCATACATTGGCCGATCGTCGAAATTGCCAACTAGTTTTTTGATTTGTGGGCTTTTTTCTTTGTCAGACACAAGTATTCCATCCGGGCTCACTGCTATAACTGCATTTGAGACCCCTAACACAGTTACAGGTATACTCAGCTCATTAATCAAGTGCGTATTCGTACTATCCTCGCTGATTATTCCGTATCCAATTTGGTTTGTTACCATTTCTTCAGTCAATGTATTCCAGGTCCCCAAGTCTTTCCAATACCCATCATAAGGCAATGCTGCAATCTTTTTTGTTTTTTCCACTACTTCATAGTCGAAGCTGATCTTCGGAAGTTTATCATAGATTTCAAGCAACCCCTCATATTGAACAGGATACTGCTTTTCCTTCAAAAGTTGTATAAGGTAACCTAACCGAAAACCGAAAACCCCGCAGTTCCATAGAGCACCTTGATTTATTAACTCTTTGGCTTTTTCTTCAGTTGGCTTTTCTATAAAGCATTCGACCTCAATCGTTTCAAATGACCCATCAACCTTTTTTTTAGGAACAATGTATCCGTACTTTTCCGACGGATACGTCGGTTTGACACCTATTAATGCCAAATCAGATTTCGTAACATTAATTGCCTTTTCTAAATCCTTGACTCTGTTAAAAAATCTGTCATCAACATATGGATCAACCGGGAGTACAGCTATTACCTCATCCAAGTCCGTATTTTTATTTGTATAAAGGTACGATGCAGCTAATGCAATAGCTGGAAATGTATCTTTGCGATTTGGTTCGATAATTAAATCTGCTTCTTCGTTTAACTGGTCTTGAATCATCTCCATTTGGGATTGGCTTGTTGCAATGACAGTCGACTTATCCAATCCTACTATTTTTAATTGATTCCAGACCCTCTGTACCATGGATTGAAGATTGCCATTCTGATCATGGAGTACTTTTAAAAATTGTTTTGAACGCGCATCATTGGATAATGGCCATAATCGTTTCCCAGAACCGCCAGACAACAGGACTAGTTTCATATTTCTACCCCGTCTTTCATTTTAAATTTTTCCTCCAGCTTACTATCTATAAATGCTTTTAATTCATTTCTGAATCTTTCTGGCGAGAATTTTATTGCATGTTTCCTGCAATCAGATAAGCTGATCAAATTTACTGATTGTTCAAATTGATGTATAGCGTTAATTATTGATTGTGGAGTCTGTTCATTAAAGAAAATTCCAGTTGGATGATCTTTTTGATTAAATCCTCTTACTGATTCTAATGATCCTCCTTTACCATATGCAACCACAGGTGTGCCACAAGCTTGGGCTTCTACAGGTGTAATGCCGAAATCTTCTTCTGCTGCAAATACAAAAGCCTTTGCTCTTTGCAAATAGTCTTTTAATACTTTAAACTTCTGGTATCCTAAAATTTTTATATTTGGACCGGCGATCGCTTTTATCTTGTTAATATCCGGACCATCCCCAATAACCACTAACTTCTTATCCGGCATTTGGTTAAAGGCTTGAACAATAATATCAATTTTTTTATAAGGAACCATTCTGGATGCAGTTAGATAAAAATCTTCTTTATTTTCATTATAAGTAAAAGCAGAAACATCTACAGGAGGATATATTGTCTTTGCCTTTCTCCGATATACTTTATGAATTCTGCGTGCAATAAAGTCAGAATTTGAAATAAAGCTATCTACCCCGTTTGAAGTTCGATAATCCCAGTTTCGAATTTTAAATAGAATATATCTTGCTAGAGCCCCTTTAAAACCTTTGTCCAAGCCAGATTCTTTTAAGTATTGGTGCTGTAAATCCCATGCATAACGAATTGGAGAATGTACGTAAGAAATATGCAGCTGATTGGGTCCGGTAATAACCCCCTTTGCTACAGCATGTGAGCTAGATATTACTAAGTCATATTTAGATACATCCAGCTGTTCAATTGCCAAAGGCATAAAAGGTAAATAGGTTCTATATTTCTTTTTTGCAAATGGAAGTTTTTGAATAAATGAAGTTGTAACAGGTTTGTTCATGATAAAAGACCTCTGGTCTTCATCAATAAAATCAATTAAACTAAATAAATCAGCATCTGGATAGATTTTTAGTATTTCTTCTAATACTTTTTCCGCACCTGCATAGGTAACCAGCCAATCATGTACGACAGCAATTCTCATTTTTTAAGTACCCTCTCTATTACACTACTAGTTTTCTTTGCACTTTTCCTCCAAGAAAATAAGTTTATTCTTTCTAAACCTTTTGAGATAAGCTGCTTCCGTAAATCCTGATCATGAGTCAATAATCTAATTTTATCCGCAATATCATCAGGTTCATAAGGATTAACAAATGAAGCTGCATCACCACATACTTCTGGTAAAGAAGCAGCATTCGAAGAGATCACCGGGCATCCACATGCCATTGCTTCCAAAGGAGGAAGACCAAATCCCTCGTAAAAAGATGTAAAAACCAGTGCATCAGCAGACTTATAATATTGTTTTAATTCATTATCAGAAACAAATCCTGTAAAATGGACTCTTGATCCTAGAGGTTCTGCCATTTTTAAGATTTCGTTATCACCAGTTATAAAACCCTCTTTTTTCCCTACGATGACTAAATCATGCGGTATATTATTCATTACTTTTTTATAAGCAATTAGTAGGTTTTTTAAATTTTTATGTGGTTTAACGTTGCCTACAAATAGTAGGTAGGGCTTTTCATGTAATCTTGACATCTTTGGAATATCTCTCCACGATGGATCAATTCCATTATGAATAGTGTATATATTATTTTTGTCATGATGCAATAGTTTACAAAATTCTTTTTTTGTAAACTCTGAAACACAAATAATGGCCTCTGCATGATTTCTAACAGATTTATATAATGTTTTTGCATACAGCTTCCTATGAAGGCCTTTTACATAATCTGGATTTGCAATATGAAAAATATCATGTACAGTAACCAATAATTTTTTTCTATAGAAAATTGGTATATTAATATGAGGAACCCATAAAAGTGACGTTTCCTTTGGCACCTTTTTTAGAAATTCCAGCTGTTCTCTTGGAGTATATATTGGTGAAGTAAACTCAACTTTATTGACCTTTTTATCTATGAGCTCCAGTTCCTTTAAATTCCCTAACAATGTGAAATTAACGCCATCTAACTCATTTATCACTAAGGGAACCACATTTTTAATATACGTTCCGATACCCGAAGCATTTATCATTCTTAAATCAATTGTAAGATGTAATTTCAACTAATTATCCTCCCAGGAGCTAAACGGCATCTTATGTATTTAGAATTCATGTAATCAATTGCTAATATTTATTAAATTGGTAATTGAATTGAAAAAATTTTTTTTATACGTTTCTTTATCTAAATTTTTCATTGCAAAATTAAATCCATTTTGTGCAATTTTATTTCTAAGATCAGGCTTGTCTATCAATATTTTTAACTTTTCAGAGAGTTCTTTGAAGTTCCCGGGAGTATGAAGTAATCCCGTATCACCATCTATGATTACTTCTTTAGCTCCTCCTGCGGAAGAACCAATCACTGCCATACCGGCAGCCAATCCTTCTAATACAACTGTAGGAAAAGGATCTTTTTCAATTGAGCAATGTACAAGTATATCCATATTTTCCATTACACTTTTCGTATCATTTATTTTCCCTAAATAATTTATCTTATAGGGGACTTTTTTTGCTAATTGTTTTATCTCATTTTTATAGCTTTCGTCCAAAAAAGGACCTGCAATGTAAATATTCAAGGAATCAATATCGTATTTTAATAAAGATACTGCTTTCATTAAAATATGAAGACCCTTCCATTCGGAGATGGTACCTATAAATAAAATATTTATAAATTCTTTTCTCGTATTTCTTTTGATTGTTTCATTTTTATCAATTATACCATTGTGAATTACTCTTATCTTATTGTAAGGAAATTTCAAATCAATCAAATCACTTTTAACACTATCTGAAACAGCTACAATTAAGCTAGGCTTATTTTTTATAAATTTAGCAATGAATTTCACTAATTTATCCTTAGAATAAAAATCATGTACCTGGAGTACAATAGGTATATTTAACCCTATTGTAGATAACACTACATATAATAGCGATGGAATGTTATTAACATGAATATAGGTAGGATTATATTTTCTTATTGTTTTTCTAAGGGGAATTAGGGCGCCCAAAACATTTATTACATTATTAATTTTAAAGTTTTTTCTATCTAATGACTGGAGCTTTTTTAATTTGGAAACATTAAAACCTTTTCCTGAGTAGTAATCTAGTTGTATTTTTGAACCGGATACAACCAGCATATTTTCTTTTTTTTCTTCATATAATATTGAAGTAACTTTTTCGGCCCCCGATGCAACTTTTCCTAGAGTGACTAACATAATCCTCAAAATTTATACCACCTTATCGTTAACATGAATCAGAATACTTCTGTTTTGATAATTAATCTAGTTAATAGAGGCACAATAAAAACGTCAAAAATGACACTATTACCATTTTATACTTTTGGTATTTTATAGCCTATTTCGTTATTTGTGAAATTCCAATCTAAAATTTTGGGATGGTTTTTAACTTATATTTTATAATTACAGTAAGAATCTGCCAATATTATAAGTAGTTATATTAATTCCAAACTCTACGAAACCAACAAAGAAAAACATTTTCAAGTACCTTATTAGATACGGGAACTTAAATAATGGCAATATATAGTTTGAATCCTGAAGAATTAGAAGAGATATAAAATCCCCAATTAAATTTTTAGGTATTATTCAACTCAATATAATTCAGCCATTAAAATTTATGATATAGCAATTACACTTAACTAAGATCTACTTTTAGCCAAAATAGCATAAAATTTTCAAAGACAAACATAGCGTAATTTTAATCCAATACACTTATAAGTTACAGGCAACCTATGTTGTCCTAATCATTGTTATTTTTTACTTTCTAAGACAGCGAAGACTTAGGTTTAACCTGATTCGTATCACCTTTTAATGCAGCCAACTATAAATCTCATCGTATGCAAAAAACCCCATCAATTTTCCTTCCTCATCCTTACCCTGGTCAACATTTAAGCATTATTTTTAAAAATAACAAATAGGGTGAGAAAATCAATATAAGTAACGATACCTGAGGTTAATGCCTTGTAATTGTACTTGATATTATATTAAGCTTTGCCAGCTTAGTCCATATTTAAGGTGGGTCTTTCACTAATGTATATCCAATAAAGCCTGATTACTTGTATTTTCTGAGATATCTATAAGAATCATTGAGTAATTTCTGTCTTTAACTTTTTGATCCCTTTTATTTATCAAATATCTTATAGATAAATTTATTCAATAAGCTCCTTTTCCTAGAATAACAATTCTAATAGTTTTAATTAGAATACTTAAATCAAGCTTAAAAGATTGATTTTCAACATAAAAAAGTTCAATATCGACTCTATTCGGATACCCAACATTGCTACGTCCACTTACTTGCCAATACCCAGTAACCCCTGGCTTAACAGATAGAAAGTTTTTAACTTTAGACCCATACTCCTTTAATTCTTCTTCTACAACAGGTCTTGGACCTACTAAACTCATGTCACCCTTTATAACATTAATTAATTGTGGTATTTCATCCAAGCTTGTTTTTCTTAAAAACCTTCCTAATTTTGTGATTCTTGGATCCTCTTCAGGTTCTAACTTATAATTATTTTTTAAATATTTTTGGTAAAGCACCTTATTCGCTTTTAACTTTTCATCTGCATCTACAATCATTGATCGAAACTTATAAATATAAAAAAGCTCACCGTTCTTTCCTACCCTTTTTTGTTTAAAAATAAGTGGACCTTTATTTTCTCCAAATAGATAGAAGAAACCAATGAACAAAAATAGAGGTGATAAGATAATCAAACTAATGATCGAGATAACTAAGTCAATAGTCCTTTTGCACAAAAAATATATTTTTGAGTTATTTGATCGATCAATAGATATTTCTTTCGTATTAGGCTGAACTGACAATTTTTTGCTATACCCTAAATCAGACAAGCTCGCTACTCCCCTTCTTTATGGCATCTAATCTATCTTCCAAGAATTGAATTAGTTCATTTTTAATCTCATCATGCTGTAAAGCCATTTCAATATTTGAAGTAACAAACCCCAATTTCTCCCCAACATCATACCGCTTACCCTCAAACTGGTAAGCAAATACTCTTTGAATCTGGTTCAGTTGCTGGATGGCATCTGTTAATTGGATCTCGCCGCCGGCACCTTTTTCCTGTTTGTCCAGGAACATAAAGATTTCTGGTGTCAGTAAGTAGCGTCCGATGATGGCCAAATTGGATGGTGCAGTGCCTTGTTTTGGCTTTTCGACAAATTTGTCAACTTGATAACGGCGGCCTTCTTTGGAAGCGGGTGCGATAATCCCGTACCGGTGTGTTTCTTCTTCCGGAACTTCCTGGACGCCGATAACGGAAGAACGGGTTTCTTCGTACTGATCAATGAGTTGTTTTAAGCATGGCGGATCGTTTTGGACGATGTCGTCACCCAAAAGGACCGCAAATGGTTCGTCGCCGATAAAGTTGCGTGCACACCAAACGGCATGCCCCAAGCCGAGTGGTTCTTTCTGTCGGATATAGTGGATATTGGCTAAATTTGAAGAATAGCGGACTTTATCTAAGAGGTCGAATTTTCCTTTTTCAGCAAGATTTTGTTCCAGTTCCCAGGCGTTATCGAAATGGTCTTCGATCGCGCGTTTCCCTTTTCCGGTTACAATGATGATGTCTTCGATGCCGGATTCAACGGCTTCTTCGACTATGTACTGGATCGTAGGCTTGTCTACAATCGGCAGCATTTCTTTCGGCATGGCTTTTGTTGCAGGCAAAAATCGTGTTCCGAGCCCTGCAGCCGGGATAATTGCCTTTCTCACTTTTTTCACGTAAATTCCTCCTTATTCTAATTGATTTTTAAGATTTGCGCAGTGCGATAAAAACAATCGATGTTTGTTCTTCCAACATTCGGGTATAAAAATAATTATCGGGCATCTAACCCGCCCTCACACCACACTCTTGACGACAGGCGTCTAAGGTGCACACACACCCACAGCATGGCCGAGTGCCTCGCACGATAACGGATGAGAGACATACCCGAAAATAGCTGTTCCAAAATCAAACAATGTTGGATAAAACTGTTTGCTAAAAACAGCGGAGCAGCCCACATAGCATCATTCATCTACCCGGAATGTTAAAAAAGAAAGCCGATTAAAACAAACCAAACAATTTCTTTTGTCTTACCGGCTGCGGAATTTCTCTGTAGATGGCTTGGCCTTTGGCAAGCAGTTCGGCGTTTTCCGTAAAGAAATAGAGCATATCCGCACCGTATTTCTTTTCAATTTCGTCCGCTGCTTCATCCATTTTAAAAGCACGCGTTTTTACATTATGGGCGTCTGATGCAAGAAAATGGGTGAGATTTGCTTCTATCAGCTGTTCAGTGAATTTTTTAATCTTTTTCCCGAAAGCACCCGTTAAGCTTGCGGCTGTAATTTGTGTTGCCACACCATTATTCACCATTTCATACAACCGATCCGGATGCTGGATCAATTCCGCGTTCCTTTCCGGATGAACAATAATTGGCATTAAGCCCTTCACTTGTATCTCATATAAAAGGGTTTCCGCATAGCGCGGCACATGCCCCGAGGGGAACTCGATAAACAGGTAAGAAGTGCCGGCCAACGTTTGAATTTCGCCTTTTTCATAGTCTTGCAAAATTTCGCCGTAAATCCGGTTTTCCTGCCCCGGCAGAATTTCTAGATCAATCTGTTCTTCTTTCAATCTTTTATTTAACTCATTTACTTTTTGAATGATTCCAGTTTTGCGGTTTTCATATTTTCCATTCATATGATGAGGGGTAGCAATAATCTGCTTGATCCCCTGGGAGACGGCTTGTTTTGCCATATCAAGGCTGTCGTATATCGTTTGCGCACCGTCGTCAATTCCCGGCAAAATATGGCAATGAATATCCATCATCCCGTACCCCTCCAAACATGTTAAAAAATGAAATTTCGTTTCAATGAAAACCAAACCCTATACAAAATTATAGTGCATTCTTACCATTTTTCAATAGTGATTGGAAAACTTTTCACGCAAATATTGTCAATCTTTTCCGTAATAGTAATAATAATGCGTGTTTTGGGTTTTCTTGTTGTTCAGGACAACGCCAAGCAGATTGGCATTGGCAGATTCCAGCAATTCTTTTGCCTTTTTGACAGCTTCCACTTCCGCTTTCCCGCTTGAGACGACAAGAATCGTGCCATCACACTGGTTGGTCAGCACCTGCGCATCGGTCACAGCCAAAACCGGCGGGGTATCCAGTAAAATAATGTCGTACTGTTCTTTTGCTTCTTTTAAAAATTCCTTCATTGCCCGTGAGCTTAACAGTTCTGCCGGATTTGGCGGAATTGGGCCGCTCGGCAGGAGATGCAGATTTTTCACATCACATTTTGAAACAGTCTCCAGCAATGTCCCCTGCTTGGTCAAAACCGTTGTCAGTCCGAATGTATTGGTCATGCCGAACGTATAATGGACGGTCGGACGCCGCAAATCGGCATCGGCGAGCAGCACCTTTTTTCCTTGCTGGGCAAAAACGACAGCGAGGTTGCCGACAATCGTCGATTTTCCTTCTCCAGGCCCGCTTGAGGTAACCATTAGAAGCTGCAGGTCATTGTCAACGGAAGAAAAACTGATATTTGTACGGATTGTCCGGAACTGTTCGGAAATCGGTGACATTGGATTTAGCTTTGCGATTAATTTTCTTCTCGTGTTCAACAGCTTTGTTTTTTTAGGCGCCAACCGTCTCAACCTTTCTTTTTGTTTTTTTTCCTGCGCGGTTCAAACCATTCAGTTCTTGATCGTCAATCTGCCCAATCACGCCAAGGACAGGCAATTCCAACATTTGTTCAATATCCTGCTCATCTTTAATCGTGTTGTCGAGGTATTCAAGCAGAAAGGCAATCCCAACACCCACCATCAGGCCGACAACAAGTGCAATCGCAATATTCAGGAATGGTTTCGGGCTAACAGGTCCCGTAGGCACTTGTGCTTTCGAAATAACAGTCACATTGTCGACTTTCATAATGTTTTTGACTTCTTTTTTGAACACTCCCCCGATTTTATTGGCAATTTTTGCAGCCATATACGGGTTTGTATCTTTTACTGTCAAGGTAAAGACTTGTGAATTTTGCTCTGTACTGACTTCAATTTTATCGTTCAGTTCGTCTGTTGTCATGTTGAGTTTCAGTTCGTCAATCACTTTATCGAGAATGGATGGGCTTTTAATAATCACATTATATGTATTGACTAGCTGAACATTTGTTTGCACGGCATTAGTGGTATACATCGTTTGGTCATCGCTTGCTTTATTGACAAGGATTTGTGTCGAAGATTCATAGACAGGCGTCATCACAAAATAGGTCACAATGGCCGTCACAATCATCGCCCCCAGTGTAATCAGCGCGATCATGGAAAGCCGTTTGCGCAGCACCTGCATCAATTCTTTTAAACTAATTGTGTCTTCCATAAGCTCCTCCCTTTAGATCTGCAGCACAAATGCGAAATAGATAGAAAACTATCATACATTATATCATAGATCCTCCCGAAATTTGCGGGAAACTGAAATAAATTTAAACAATTTGATACACTTTGTATTAAACCACAATATTTTGCAAAAAGAAACCGGTTGAAAAATCTTTCTGCATTTACCTGTGGCGGATTTTCTTTCACTTTTGGTTGTGCAATTTGTCTTTTTTTGTCATAATTTTTGTAGGTTCGTACGGGCGTTGCATATGAGAATGAGCGGAGGTATGAGAGATGAAAATGTTTACGGCGATTTTGTCGGTTATTGCCGCCATTGCCGTATTTGTAGCCGGGCACCTGTACTGGGGGTATAAAACGGATCCAAGCCGTTTCAAGCCGGCTTCTCGGGAAGTGAAAGCGGAAAAGGCAAAGGCGGAGCCGGCTGCCGGGAAAAAGCGTGAGGCAAACAAAACAGACAAGCCGGCTTCTTCCCTGGCTGATTATACGAAAAACTGGCCGAAAAAAGCCCGGTCGGATTTTAAAACCGCGCTTTCTAAGGAGCGTGCCTACAAAATTGCGATTGTCGGTTCGGATGCGATGGGGGCGGATACGAACGGCTGGGGGCCGCAGTTGAAACAGGCATTGCAAGATGCGTACGGCAGCCATGTGTCGGTTTCCCTCTTTGCCTATCATTTAAATTCCGATGAGTTTATCCGGGAAGGCAAGTATAAAGACGTCGCCAATTTCAAACCGGATCTCATTTTGTTTGAGCCGTTTATTTTAATCAACAACGGGGCTGTGGCGATTGACAATCAACTTGAGGATATCAAAACGGCCGCTGCTGCTTGGGGTGATGCAGTGCTGATGATTCAGCCTTCATACCCGCTCTATAAGGCAGCGAATTATCCGGCACAGGTGAAAGAGCTTGCGTCGTACGCAAAAAAAGAAGGTTACACATACCTGGATCATTGGAAAAACTGGCCAGACCCGGACAGTGACGCATTCAAATCGTATGTCACCTTTCAAAATGGCGAACAAACCGCCCCAAGCAACAAAGGCACAAAAGCATGGTATGACTACTTGCGCAAGTTTTTCATCGCAGAGTGAGGAAGCAGTCAGTGCTTCCTCTCTTTTTGCTCCATACTCTTTCTGATTTTCTCGAGGGCTTGTCTCCGCCATTTTTTTACCGCCTCGACGGACTTGCCTTCGCGAAATGCGATTTCGCCTTGTTTCAATTGTTCATAAAAAGCAGCGACTACCCATTTTTTCTCTTTTTCCGTAAGACCTTCGCAATATGACAGCAATGTTTCAAGTTCAAGCGGGGGACGGAGCGACTCGTCCACTTTCACATTCCAAAACTCCTCTTTCGGAAATGCGAACATTTCTTCCTCCCTCCGCTTTTTCGTGAGTTCGGTCAGCATTTTCCCGCGGATCGTGTTGTACGCGTAACTTGTGAATGACCCTTTGTCGTCCTGCCTGTTCTGATACGCTTCCCACAGCGCAATCATACCGATCTGCTCGAACTCATCGATGTTTTTGTAAATGCGGAGTTTGCGAATCATATGAAAAATCATCGGCCGGTATTGCCTGAGCACTTCTTCAAAATTTTCCACTTTGCTTCCCCTTTTGGAAAGCGCGCTTTCCTTGAATTCCCGGGTTGATTGTAAAATAACAGGTTCAAAGGGAGAGGGCGAACCGGCGATGTGCATCTTTTCGTTTCCAAAACATCCAGTTTTCCGCGCGAAAATTTAATGTTTTTTTAAGGGGAAACGTGAAATTTTGCCCAAAATTTACACGGATTATAAATAATAACAAAATTGTAAATTCATACTTTATTTTTTTGGGATTTATAGTATAATAGGACCAGGGAACAAATGATATCCCTCTCTTTCAGGGGAAGGATATTTTGGCAGCAGCAAGACACGGCACCCCTGGCCTCCTGCCCTTCATACAGAAGAGAGGGAATGCACAATTGACAACAGGGGGGAGTTTTTTAGATGAATAAAACAGATTACCTCATTAGAGAAGAAACGATGGCGCTGGATACCGCATTTGACCCGGAATATCAGACAATCATTTATGATCAGGACGGCGTTTTTCACTCACGGAAGAGCAAGCTTGAATTGTTGCGGGAAGCTTGCATTCATTACCGGATGTGCGATTTTGAAGGCGTTCTCAAAGGCACAAAACAAATTTTTAACTTTAATAAGGCACCGGTTGTGTTGGGGGATGGTTTGATTGCAACGCCGACAAAATCCCCGAAATCGTATGACTGCCAGTTCATTTTCCTTGCGAATGTGGTAGACTTTAACGCCACAGCGGACGGCCTTTATGTGACTTTTTCCAACCAGCAAAAGCTAAAGCTGAACTGCTCCATGCATACATTTCAAAAGCAATTCAGCCGCACAATGATTTGTGCCGGCTATTACCATGGCCTCGGCAAATACATACCATGGAAGAAAATGATCTAGGGGCATTCCGGGGGTTTTGAGAACGGGCGTGCAATTCCTGAAGTTGGGCGATACAGGAATAAACGAAACGAACATTCATCCACTCTGCAAAACCATCCAACCAATGTACGCATGCGTTTCCTTCCAATTTTGCCGGACGGAGAAATGATGCGCATGCGTTCCCTTTACCCATGTTCCACTCTATGAATTTTGAATTTACCTGTCCCCTACTCTTGTTGCGAATCTACATATTTGGGGTTATGGCAGTTTTTCCTATCTGATTTGGCCAGGATTGTGAAGTGCCGATCCTGTATTTTGGCGCGGCTGTCCAAATTTTGTGCACGGCTTTGGTTTGGTTTTTCCTCAATTTGCGCCATTTTGGATGTTGATCCTCTCCATCGATTTCTTTTGCATTTTTCGTTTATCGGCCTGTGATCAGGGAATAGGAAAGATGAACAATATGAATGGGAGGAATGAAAATGGATCAAGACGCCATGAAGGACAAGCTTAAAGGAAAAGGGAACAAATTGAAAGGCGAAGCAAAAGATACATGGGGTGACATTACCGGCGATGCGGAGAAAAAAACTGAAGGCAAAATGGACAAATTGAAAGGCGAAGCCCAGGACTCGGTCGGCGATGCAAAAGACCGCCTCTCCCGTAAGTAAGCACTTTGCTTTTGATAAGACACTGGAAGGCAAGGGAGCTTTTGGACTCCCATTGGCTAATATCAGAACAGGACAAAACAGTTCAATGCGGATTTGACGCCCGTGCCACAAAGGATACGGCAGAGGAGGAAGGATGAAAATCCGCCGCAGTCGCCGCACATTTTCAGATAGATTTTTAAGCTCGGATTCCGATATCCGGGCTTTTTCATGTGGGTATTTCCGTGGAAATATTGCTGGTTTTGTCGAAATTAAGCCTATCATGTCATCTTGTTAGGGCAGCAAAAAAGCCAATATTCGCAGCGTTTGGGAATGTTAGGCTGGATGAGGAAGCATATGTCTTGGCCTTGGCAAGGGTTGTAACAGCACTGGCTGAATTTTAGATGTAAAGGTTGCACCCGGAGCTGATTTAATGTAGGCGTTCATGCCACAGGGAACGTGGCAGGTGAGTAATTTTATAGAAGGAAAACGGGGTCAAGCATTTTCGGGCTTGCTGGCAAGTGGTATTTGTTCAAAAAAACCTGTTCAACATGCACGGTTGCACAATTTTCATTGGAATGTTTCCCGTGGAACATTGGGGGCGGAACAGAAAAGCCAGTGCAAATTTTGTCGATTAATACGGTTTTTTGCAGAATGGTATATGGGTCCGGGTTCCGCATTCTTCTGTCGAAGCCGCAAAAATGCAGCATGGCGCCTATGGTAAGAAAGTGGCGGGTAAGCTACAAAATTTTCGACTGATTGTTAACATGGACTGCTCTACGGTAAGATTTTTGCCTGTCAGTTACACGATTAGGAAAGCGATGGAATTTTCATCCGCTTGTTCACGTAGAAAACGTCCATGTTTTCTTGATGTATGGCCGTTCCTTGCTTTAAAAACCCAAAGCGGGCCGGGGCCCGCTTTAGGGGGTCATACCGCAAAGTATCTTGCCTCCGGATGGGAAAACACGAGCGCGGTGACGGCGGCTTCGGGTTCCATCATGTAGCCTTCGGTCAAGTGGAGGCCGATTTTTTGCGGTTGCAGCAATTTAAACAGTTTGGCCTGGTCTTCGAGGTTCGGGCAGGCCGGGTAGCCGAAAGAGTAGCGCTGGCCCTGGTATTTGGCGGCAAAGCGTTGCTGCATTGTGAAACCGGCCGGGTCCGGGAAGCCCCATTGGCCGCGCATCAGTTCGTGCAGCCGCTCGGCGAAGCCTTCTGCCGTTTCGAGGGCAAGCGCCTGGAGGGCATGGCTTTTGAAATATTCGCCTGCCTCTTTCAAATAGCGTGCGTGGTGGCGGATGTTTTTTCCGGCGACGACCGCGAACATGCCGACATAGTCAACGACCCCGCTGTCTACGCTCCGGACATAATCGGCAAGGCACAAATACGGCGGCTTTGCCTGGCGCGGGAATGTGAACCGCTCTAAAATAGATAAAGATTTCGGATTTAATGCTCCAGGCTCTCCAGCCGGTTCGTAAACAATCAGATCATTACCATCCGACTGGGCCGGGAAAAATTGGTATACAGCGGATGGCTGAAGCAGTTTTTCTTTCATCACCCACTCGCGCAGTTCATCCACCTGCTGCTTCAGCTTAATGGCGCGTTCGTCTCCCTCCGCAAGCAGCTTTTTGACGCGGCCTTTCAATCCTAAATGGTGGCCGAGGAGCATTTGCATGTTCACGTAGGGATCAATATGGGAAAGCGGATAATTGCGCAGCACATGCCGCTTCAAATCCGCCGGCTGGTAAACGAGTGCATCCGGGGATACCGATGAACGGCGCGGTAAAGTCGCAACCGGCGCCCCGCCGGCATTCGCCGCTGCCACCCTTGTCCCGCCGCTGCGCTGGTTGGCAAGTTCCGTTTCGAGCGAGCTGCGTTCCGATTCATCCTGCAATTTGTTTGCAAGCGTGAGGCCCTCCATTGCGTCTTTTGCATACAGCACAAGCCCCTCATATTGCGGAGCGATTTTATTTAACGTGAATTTTCGCGACAAGGCTGCACCGCCGACCAGTATCGGCTGGCGGATGCCCGCTTCCCGCAAATCCTGGGCAGTGACAACCATTTGCTGGGCGGATTTGACAAGGAGGCCGGATAGCCCGATCACATCCGGTTTCTCTTTGCGGACAGCGTGGATAAGATCAGCCGGCGCCACTTTGATGCCAAGGTCCACCACTTTATAGCCATTATTCGACAAAATGATGTCGACCAGATTTTTGCCGATGTCATGGACGTCGCCTTTCACGGTTGCGAGCAGCACTTTCCCCTTTGTGCTTGTTTCATTTTTTTCCATAAAAGGCTCAAGGAATGCGACAGATGCTTTCATAACTTCCGCACTTTGCAAGACTTCTGCGACGATGAGCTGGTTGTCATTAAACAGGCGGCCGACTTCCGCCATCCCGTCCATAAGCGGGCCGTTGATAATGGCGAGCGGATCCGGGTATTCTTTCAAGGCCTGTTCTAAATCCGGGATGAGGCCTTCTTTCGTCCCTTCGACAACATCATTCGCAAGCCGTTCGGCGAGCGTCATCGTGCTTTTTGGAACTTTTTTCTCCTGCACTTTGCCGCGGTAATATTCGGTGAACGCGGCGAGGGCTTCGTCACTCGTTTCAAACAGCAGTTTTTCGGCCATTTTCACGTTCTCTTCCGGGATGGACGCAAAGCGTTCAAGCTTTTCTGTATTTACGATGGCGTAATCCAGCCCGGCTTTCGTACAGTGGTAGAGAAACACTGAGTTGAGCACTTCACGCCCGGCAGGCGGCAGCCCGAATGAAACATTGCTGACGCCGAGGATCGTCTGGCATTCCGGCATCGCTTCTTTAATGAGCCGGATGCCTTCGACTGTTTCTTTTGCTGCGCCAAAATACTGCTTGTCGCCGGTGCCGGCAGGGAACACGAGCGGGTCAAAAATGAGATCACGCGGGTTGAGCCCGTACGTATGGACGAGCAGGTCATAAGAGCGGCGCGCAATCTCAAGTTTCCGTTCGGCAGTGACAGCCATCCCCTCTTCATCGATCGTGCCGACGACAACGGCACCCCCGTATTTTTTGAGGAGCGGCACGACTTTTTCAAACCGTTCCGTCCCGTTTTCAAGGTTAATGGAATTGACAATGCTTTTTCCTTGGCAGTATGTAAAAGCTTTTTCGATCACGTTTTCATCCGTGGAATCGATCATAAACGGCACTTTCACTTTTTTCACGGCGATCGAAATAAAGTTTTCCATGTCGCTGATTTCATCGCGGTCCGGGTCGGCGAGGCAGATGTCGATGATCTGTGCGCCGTTTTTGACCTGGGTGCGGGCAATTTCGCTCGCTTCTTCCCATTTGCCTTCCGCGATCAGGCGCCGGAACTTGCGCGAACCGATGACGTTTGTCCGTTCGCCGACAAAAATCGGGCGGGTGGACGGGTCATCGTAAATAAAAGGTTCGATGCCGGAGACGGCGTGGTGCTCTTCTTTTGCAGGCTGGCGCGGCGGGAGCCCGGCTAGTGCTTCATTCAGCGCTTTGATATGGGCAGGTGTTGTGCCGCAGCAGCCGCCTGCGATGTTAAGCCAGCCTTTTTCGGCGAAGCCTTTCATTTTTACAGCGAGCGAATCCGGTGTTTCGTGGTAATGCCCTTCTTCGTCGGGAAGCCCGGCGTTCGGGTAGCAGCTCACTGCCGTTTTGGCGAGCCCCGCGAGTGTGCGGATAGAGTCAGCCATGAACTCCGGGCCAGTCGCGCAGTTGAGCCCGACGGCGGCCGGCTGCATATGCGCGATGGAAATGTAAAATGCTTCGATGTTCTGGCCGGCAAGCGTTGTGCCCATCGGTTCGATGGTGCCGGAGATGAGAAGCGGCAGTTTTTTTCCGGTTTCGTTAAATGCGTCCGTAATGCCGAGAAAAGCGGCTTTGACGTTCAGCAAGTCCTGCGATGTTTCGAGGAGGAGCACGTCGGCCCCGCCTTTTATGAGCCCGCAAGCCTGTTCCTGGTAGGCGGTTTTGAGCGCGCCAAAAGTGGTGCCGCCTGTGACGGAGAGCGTCTTTGTTGTCGGGCCCATTGAACCGGCGACAAACCGCGGCCGGCCGGGTGTGGAAAATTTTCCGGCAGCCTGCTTGGCGATGCGCGCAGCTTCGATGTTGATTTTTTCGGCAAGGTGCCCAAGGCCGTACTCGTTAAGGACGATGGACGTTGCGCCAAATGTGTTCGTTTCGATGATGTCGGCCCCCGCTTCGAGATATGCTTCATGGATCGAGCGGATTAGATCGGGCGCTGTGAGATTCAAGTATTCATTGCAGCCTTCGTATGCTTCGCCTCCAAAATCTGCCGCGGTGAGGTGTTGCTGCTGGATCATCGTGCCCATCGCCCCGTCGAGAATGAGAATGCGGTTCGCAAGCTGCTGTTCAAATATCGTTTTCCCCATGAAAAATGCCCCCTTTGGTTGTGCGTTTGATCGGTTAAATTCAGGTTGCCGGGTAGCCAAAGAATCTCCTATACTTTTAGAAAATGCCCGCGCTGCGCACTGCTGTTTTTTCGTGGATGTAGCGCGTGCATTCCACTGTGAGTTCATAGCGTTCGAGCGGCGTAATCAGGTAAATGCCGTTGAAATAGGCGAGGGCCGCATCGATCAAGTTACGGCTGATCGCAAGGCTTTCTTCGCGCGCTTTCACAGGGTCACCGTTTGTTTTTTCCATCGCTGCCAAAATATCATCCGTCAGTGTGATGCCCGGCACTTCATTGTGCAGAAAGACCGCGTTCCGGTAGCTGGTAAGCGGCATAATGCCAAGATAGATCGGCGCGTCCAAATGCTTCGTGGCTTCATGGATTTGCTCGATTTTTTCCGTGCTGAAGACAGGCTGGGTGATAAAATAATCAGCACCGTGGCGGATTTTGCGTTCCAACCTCCCGACCGTTTTATCGAGATTGCGGACGTTCGGGTTAAATGCAGCTGCGACGGAAAAATTTGTTTTCCGCTGAAGCGATTTGCCGGAATGGGAAATGCCATCGTTAAATTGCTTGATCATTGCGATCAGTTCCATTGACGACAAATCGTATACGCTCGTGGCCCCCGGGAAGTCGCCGATTTTCGACGGATCCCCCGTGACGGCAAGCACCTGGTCAATCCCGAGCGCGGCAAGGCCCATTAAGTGCGACTGCAGCCCGATCAAATTGCGATCACGGCATGTAATATGAACGAGCGGCCGGATGCCATGTTTCTCTTTTAAAATCGCGGCAATCGCTGTGTTGCTGATGCGCGGGCTTGCAAGCGAGTTGTCGGCCATTGTCAAGGCATCGATGCCGGCGTCGTGCAGCGCTTTTGCCCCTTCAAAAAAGCGGGCTGTGTTCAGCGTTTTCGGTGTGTCCAATTCGACAATGACGGAGCGGCTTTTTTTTACAATTTCATGCAACGGCGGTTCGTACTGCGCCGGGGCGGCCGCGATTTCGATTTTCGGCGGGCGGACCGTTTTTTCTGTGACAGGCAAAAGCCCCTGCACCCCTTCTGCGGTTGCTTTGATGTGGGCCGGCGTTGTGCCGCAGCAGCCGCCGATCAGGCGCACACCCTGTTCGACAAGTTTTTCGGCACATGTTTTAAAATAATCGGCGTTATTCGTAAATGTGAACCGGCCTTCCTCGTAATCTAAAAGACTCGCATTCGGGTATGCGGACAAAAAGGCACGCTTCGGTATCGGGATTTCTTCGAACGCCTGGATCATGTGGTGCGGGCCGAGCCGGCAGTTCAGGCCGGTCACATCGGCGCCGCGGTTTTCAAGTTCCTTGAATGCATCACGGACCGGGGTTCCGTTTTGGAGCACGCCCGGCTCAATAAGCGAGAACTGGGCGATGACCGGGACATCCGCTTCTTTTTTCGCAATGTCAACGACCGTATACAGTTCTTCAGCGTCAAAATACGTTTCCAGAAGCAGGGCATCGACTCCTTCGTTCAGGAGGTGAAAAATCTGTTCGCGGAACGTACGCTTAATTTCGGCAAGTGTTGCTTCGGTTTTGCGCTGGCCGCGGATGCCGCCGACCGTGCCGAGTATGAATGTATCGCGGTTTGCCGCTTCTTTTGCAATCCGGACGGCCGCTTTGTTGATGTCTTTTACTTTTTCTTCCAGTCCATACTGTGCAAGCTTGATATAGTTGGCACTGTACGTGTTGGTCTGGATGACCGATGCGCCAGCTTCGATATAGGCGCGGTGGATCGCGTGGATGTCTTCCGGGTGGCTCAGATTGAATGACTCATAACATGTGTCGGCGCCGTATGCATACAGCAGCGTCCCCATTGCCCCGTCCGCAACAAGGATGCGGTTTTTTAACGTTTCGAGAAAGTCCAACTTTTTACACTCCCTTTGCATGATATGAAAAAAGCCTCCCGGAAAAGGAGGCAAGATGATAACATGGCTCCTTATCTTTTCAGGTATACCTGTTGGATTTAGCACCGTGCCGTATGGCTGGTTGCTGAGGTTTCATCGGGCCAAGTCCCTCCGCCTCTCTTGATAAGGCTATTTAATTGAACGTACTTAAAATTTTGACTTATTTATACTTTACACTTGTTCGGGTGACATGACAAGGGGGAAATTGAAATTCATATTGGATGCGGTTTCGTCCCTTTTGTCTAATTGGCTCTCTTTTGTCTTTTTGAGCTCTCCAAAAAGACAATTCGCCCCTGATCCGACTCTCTTTTGTCTTTTTGAGCCATTCAAAAAGACAATTTGCTCTTGGTCCGGCTTTCTTTTGTCTTTTTGAACTCTCCAAAAGGACAATTCGCCCCTGATCCGGCTCTCTTTTGTCTTTTTGAGCTCTCCAAAAAGACAATTTGCTCTTGGTCCGGCTTTCTTTTGTCTTTTTGAACTCTCCAAAAGGACAATTCGCCCCTGATCCGGCTCTCTTTTGTCTTTTTGAACCCTCCAAAAAGACAATTTGCTCCTGGTCCGACTCTCTGTCTGCAACAAAAAAAGAGCCGGAACCGGCCCCTGTTATTCACCCAAAAACTGTTTGATGGCTTCTATATTTTTTTCTTTGTCCACTTCGAGTGCGGCGCCGACGCCCGGATAGCTGACATTGGTATAGGTGCCGGCAACCGGTACGGTCATTGTTTTTACCTTGAGGTTGCCTCCGACGGCGTCTTTGGCGAGCGCAAGAATGTTCATTTTGCTCATATTGGTGGCAATATACGGCTGAATGGTTCCAAGCAGTTTCGGCGCTTTGGCGATACCGTTCACGCTGAAAACTTCAGATTGGAGCGCTTTAAGCACTTTTTGCTGGCGGGCAACCCGGCCAAAGTCGCCTTGCGCGTCATGTCTGAATCGTGCGTAGGCGAGCAATTGTTTCCCATGCATCAGCTGTTTTCCAGGATAAAGCGTCAAGCCGATGTTTTCCGACATTTTATGTTCCACGTTCATTTCAATGCCTTGAGGCGCCAGGGTATCGACAATTTTAACAAAACCTTGGAAATCGACAAGTGCATAATATTGCACATCAATGTCAAAATTGGTTTTGAGTGTTTGACGCAGCAATTCAACACCCTTTTTTTGATTCTTCAGATTGCCAAGATAGTAGGCTGTGTTAATTTTATAGTTTCTATACCCCGGAATTTCGGCATAAATGTCACGCATAATCGAAATGAGCTTCACCTGGTTATTCTTCGGGTCATATTGGGCAATCATGATGGTATCGGTTCTTGAATCTTCTTGCCCGCGCCGATCAATTCCGAGAAGGAGAATGTTTGTGCGGCCATTTGCATCCTTTTTACCGTTAAATTCCAGATTGTCCATATTTAAGGCATCATTCGGGTCTGTCTGATGAACGCCAGCGTAGTATTGATAGGCTGTGTAACCCGCGCCGGCGACGATGAGCAGTAAAAAGAGCATAAGGAACACTCTGCGCCAGCGGACTCTTGACCGTTTTTTCTTTTTTTTCGCTACTCTTGACTCCATAGAATCCCTCGTTTTAGTAGTCTGTCTTCATTATTATTATCTAAAAGCGGCAATTTGTCACGAAAATTTTGATGAAATTTTGTTATTTTTGTCGAGAAAATAGGTTGTGGAGAAATTCACATAAATTTTATGGAACGTTAAGGTGTTTTTTATTTTCCACTTGTATATTGATGTTTGTCATCAGGTAAGAGCTTTAGTTGGTTCGTCTGCTTTGTGCAGGCGTTTTTTTTTATGGCCGAGAGGTGCGGGATTTTAAGCATTTTTTAAGTGTTGGCAGGTATGCTTTTCTTTGCAAGAGAGCTTACAACCTGTTTTTTTCATATGCCCCCTTTTTTGGCCGCGGCCCTTGTGCAGGCGGTTTTTTTCGGGCGCAGCAGATAAGCGCGCCCCTTTTTCAGAATTTCAGCCTGTTAAGGTTGTTTTAAGCTTCCGGCGTTATCTTTTTTCTTGTGAACAGGCAAGATGTAAATCCGGCTTGCTTTTTCATCAAAGTTAACCCCCTTTTTTGGCCGACTGCTTGGTGCAGGCGGTTTTTTGTTGGATTTTGAATGTCCTGTCGTTTGAAAAGGCAGCGAGCATAACGGCCCTTTCAACGTTTTGCACTCCCCACATCACATGCCCGGTTGTATGCGGGAAAAGCCTGGCCCCCTAATCAGAGGGTCAGGCTTTTTTTTTCTTGCGGTACATCGAGTAAGCGATATAAAGCACAATGATAACGATCGCGATAATGGTCACCGGCTTGACATAAGGAGCCGCGACGTCATCAATTTGTGCCCAGTTTGATGCGAGACGTTCACCGAGAAAGATAAACAGCACCGCCCACGGAATGGTCGCAAGCAGCGTGAAAAAAATAAATTTGAAATACGACATTTTGGCAATGCCGGCCGGGATCGATATGGCCTGGCGGATGACCGGGATGAAGCGGCCCGTAAAAATAACGCCGGCGCCGTACTTGTTGAACCATTCTTCCGCGAGATCGAGATGCCTTTCGTGAATCAGCAAATATTTGCCGTACTTTAGCAAGAACGGGCGCCCGCCGTATGCACCGATCCAGTATAAAATCAGTTGGGCAATCAAAATGCCGAGTGTGCCTGCTGCAATGGCCCCGAAATAATTGATCTCTCCCCGGGAAATTAAATAGCCGGCATAGGCAAGGACAATCTCGCTCGGGATAATCTCGATGGCAAGCCCGATCGCAACACCGAAGTAACCCAGATCAGCGAGTGCTGTTAAAATTTGTGTGACAAAGTCTGAGAACATGTTTCCCCTCCAACATTTGCTTTCTTATCCATCATATCATACGGAAAATTTCCAGCAATAAAATATTTAAGCCAAGCCAGACGCCGCCGAATACGTAACCGCCCGCAATGTTGCTCGGGACTTCAAGGCCGAAATAAATATGGCTGACAGCTGCGAACAACAGAACAGCTAAAAGAAGCACATCCATAAACGTATGGACCCAAAACATCTCAGCGTGCCGGACGACGAGATATGTAAAATAGCCGTAAATGATCAGAATTATCATCGCCTGGTCGCTCGGAAAAGAGAAGACAAAGTGGGAAAACGTCGGAATTTCCGTTTCAGTCATACGGTGGAACACTTCATGCAGCACGTTTTGATAGAGTTCCCCGCCGATTGTAACAAGCAGCATAATCAAAAATTCGTGCGTGCGGTCTTTGCCTTTCCAAATGATCCAAAGTACCGACAACACCATGACGAGAATGAGCGCTTGCCGCGAGCTGAGCGCCAGCATTCCTTTCAAGGCGCCTGCCCAATGGTGTTTGAACAAAAGCGATACGATTAAAGCGGTCACCTCGTTGAAATCGCTGAAATCTTCGCTAAAAAGGTTTTGAATCATTGTGATCATTAACACAATCAAAAACAATGTCACCAGCGTGGTGCCGATGATCACAAACTCGGCGCGCACCCGGCTGCGGAAAATCAGGAAAAGACGCCGGAGCACCGTCATCATTACCCAGAAAATCTGCTTATGGAAATAACGGAACACATAATACGCGATGATTAAGCCGGCGCTTACAATGCCTCCAATGACGAGATATTTTTTCACAGCTTCGTGGAACTGCTCCCACTGCGGGCCAAGCAGCTTCCCGAGGGAGATAAACGTGCTTGTCCAAATCAAAGCGCCGGAATAGGCAAAAATGGCAAATGACCGGAATGGCAGTTTCGTAATGCCGGAAAAATAGCCGGTGATGTGGCGGACACCTGGTATAAAATACGCGACAACAAGCAATTTATTCCCGTATTTATTAAACCAGCGTGATGTTTTTTCAAGCTGAGACGGGCCGAGATGGATAAAATGGCCGTATTTATGTAAAAACGGGCCGCCGAGCCGCTGCCCGATAAAATAGGCCGCCGTCATGCCGATAGTTGTTCCGGTGGTGGCAATGAGGATGCTCAAGATCCAGTTGAGCTGCCCCTGGTGCACCATGTAACCGGCATAGCTCATCAACACTTCGCCCGGAAGCGGAAATGCAATCATTTCAAGCAGAAGTGCCAAAAGCAGCACAATATATCCATATTGATCGACGTAGGATGTCACCGACATTTGTATCCCTCTCTTAAACGGCGTCAATGAAAACGACCGCTTTTGTTTGCAAAAAGTTCACCCTAGATACTGCCATTTTTCGGGCATAGGGCGGGGGCTTGCCAAAAAGATTGAGATTTGGTATTTACCCCATTTTTATGATGGGCACTTCGCAGGGAACCATCCAGTTTTAAACCAGCTTTCTTCCCAGGCTCCGGCGCATTCTTCAAGTCCGCTTTGCGTTAAGTTGAGAACGGCGTTTTCTGCTGCTATTCACCCAACCTTGAAAATTTATTTACATGAGGCTTATTGTTTCAGTTTTTCCGTATTTTGCCAAAGAACATTCAGGATTCAGTGTTTTATTTTCAAACTCATTTTATCCGCTTTCGGCCGCTATGCTTTACCCGGATCCGTATGATTTTTACACCTGTCAATCTTATTCGGGATTGGAAAGTTCACGACCTCCTTGTTGTTTTCGGCCAGGAAATTACATTTGCGGGTGAACGGGGGTTAGAAGAGGGCTTGATTGACCAAGTCCATTTTAACAGATTTTTGAAAGAAGCCTCCCATCCTCATGGCCAAAGTGCAGGCGGGAGATGACTTCAAGCGTTCGCCTGACTGGTCACATTTGGCAATCGAAATTGCTGTCTGTCTTCAGGATGGTGTACCGAATTGCCGGTTTTCGCTGCGGTTTGATGGCTGAAGATTTGAAAGCCATTTTTCCACGTTCCCATAAAACTTGTTCAGGGCATCCGCCGCTTTTTCACGGTTTTCTTTTGACTTGAAGTATTGGTAGCCGGCAAAGCCTACAGCTGTATAGAAAATTAATTTTTTCACCTTAAAAACCTCCCTTTCTTTACTCCCTTTATTTTATATGAAAATTCAATGGATTGGAAGAACTTTACCCTGCCAGGACTTGCCGGGGTATTTCCCTTTTTATTTTTGTTTAGGGGCGGCACTGTTTCACTGTACATTTCCCCCATTTTCATTTTTCGTCTTTACCCGGGGATTTTTCAGTTCGCATAGGGCCATTTCCGCCCCGATTTTGCCGGCTTTTTCGGCCGAACGCAGCATTTCCCCTGGATATTTTTACAACAGGGATTGTTAGCTAGTTACTTTTAGTAAGTTTACATTTCATGTATAATGGTTAAAAAGGCTTTTGTTGAATAGCCCCGGAATGCAGGGTTGATGAGAAAGGTGCGTTTCAAAAATGGGAAACCAAAGTTTATGTCCGCGTTTCGAAAAGGCGTTTCAGCTATTGGGAAAACGCTGGGTTGGCGTGATTATCCGTGTCCTGTCTGATGGGCCGATGCGGTTTAACGAAATGGCGGAGCGTATCCCGCATATCAGCCAGAAGGTGCTTTCGGAACGGCTGAAGGAGCTGGAAGACCAGGGCATCCTTGTGCGGGAAGTGTACCCGGAAAGCCCTGTCCGGATTGAATACCGGCTGACGGAAAAAGGCGAGGCCATCAAACCGGTCCTTGATGAAGTGCAAAGTTGGGCAGACAAATGGGTTGATCTTGAAAGTGAATGATAAAAGGGGTTGCTTCCATTCTCTGGAGCAGCCCCCTTGTTTTTTAAGAAAAGAAAACGCCAAGCAAAAGCGGAATCAGAATGACGAGCCCGAGAATGGCCCAGCCTGCCGGGTGCGCAAAGTTAAGGGTCCAGCCGCTTCCAAACCTTTTTTCCACCCACAAGGAAGGATCGTTGCGGTTGAAGTAAAAAACGCCGAGTTTCCAATACGCGTCGTCATCATACTGGAAGCGACCCTGAACAGAGCCATTGCCCACGCGGATGCGGCTGCCGCCCTGCCCGGTGGTAATCGAGAGCACGACCGCCCCGGCCACAATCAACAATACCGCGCCCATGCCCCCGTATGAAAGCAAGAAGATCGGGACCGGCACAATAAAGGAAAGCTGAATCGCAAAAAACAGTAAAATGAGAAGCAGGCCTGCGATGATCATAAATGCTGACCATCTGCGCCGGAAACGGACATTTTGCTCGAGGGAAGTTTCCGGATTGGCGGCATTGAGCTGCTGCTTGCTTTTGGCAATCATTGTATTCAGCCAAATGAACAAGATGAGCAAAAGCAGCTGGACAGTTGGCAGTTCGAACACGCTCCGGTACGATTTTTCCACCCAGTCTGTCGGTGTACCGTTAAAATCGTAATGCATCGCAATCCGGTCCGGAATCCGCCCGTAGCACAACCATGTCATCAGGAAAGTGGCTGCTGTCACGCTTGCATGGATCAGAAACCATGCGTTGGAAAAAATGAGTTTCTGGCTCCGGAATTTCGGATCGACCATGACCGCCTGCTTTTTCCCGGTTGCCCAGTTCCGCGCCGCCTTGATTGCTTTCATTTTCCGGTGAAAATAAAGGTAGATGAGAAAATCGCCGGCAATGCCGGCAATGACTGCGAGAGCGAAACCGGTTTGAAGCAACCGGCTCGTGCGCACGGCCATGAGCAAAGCGGCTGCCAGAAGGATACTGAAGGCAATAATGGCTGCGGCGTATTGTTTTCTTAGTTTTTTCAGTTCAGGATCCGGGTAAGCTTCTTCCGGGATGGTGACCCCGAAACTTTCCGTTCTTCTTGTGATATACGGTGTCACTGCCATCATGGCGGCAACCAGTCCGAAAAAGATCAATACGATTACGGTTTCCATTGTTCTCCCACCTTTTGAATATCGTTGTATAGCTTTTCACACATTTTTAAAAAATGCTTGTCGTCCAGGCCGCGGCAGACCGCTTCGCTGATAAGCGGGCGCAGTTTTTCCGCAAGGCTTTCAAGATACGGATCATCGGCCGGGGGCATCTGTTCAGGCTGGATGACAACCCCCTTTTGCCGGTGGATCTGGATAAAACCTTCCTGCTTCAGAATTTGGTAGGCTTTATTAACCGTGTGCATGTTGACGCCGAGGTCGGATGCCATCGCCCTCACGGATGGAAGCGAATCGCCCGGTGCCAGCTCTTTTGACGCAATGCCTTCAATGATGCTGTTGTGCAGCTGCTGGTAGATGGGAACATCAGACTCAAGATCGATTTTAATGAGCATGAACATCATCTCTTTATAGGTTATTTGTTATATATAATGTATAACAGTTAGCACAAAAAGGCAAGGGATATTTGGTTTGTTTTTTAATTTTACGGTCTGGGATATAGAAGGCAAAAAACGGCGAGAGACTGCGAATGGTGGTGTCTCGCCGTTTTTATGTTTGCCTCGGGCCACTTTTTTTCGTTTTTTAACTTAGACTGCTGCAAGTTTTTCATCCTGGGCAGGGCTAACGAACCAATATTTTTGTTATCAGGTAACGCAGACCGCAGCTTAGGTGTGGGAAGCCGCCCAAATAATTGAAGGCGGTACCCGAGCGCAATGTAAATGGCTCTCTCAAAAAAGAGGAACCTCGGAACGGGTTCCCCTAGAGCAGATTTTCTGTTGTGTTCACGAGCTGTTTGGCAGCGGAACGGTCCGGGTCGAGGCGTTTTTCGAGCCGGCGCGCGAGAATGGAAAGCAAGTAGTTGACAACAAAATACATAAAAGCTGCCATGAGCAGAATCGGGATGATGTATTTTGATCCGCCTTCCCCGTTATAAATCCCTTTTGCATTGTGTAACAGTTCCGGCAGCGCAATGATAATCGCAAGCGACGTATCTTTTAAAAGCGAAATGAATTGGCTCACAAGCGGCGGGATCATTTTTTTCAAAGCTTGCGGCAGAATGATGTACCACAAGGTTTGAGTATATTTCAAGCCGGATGAACGGGCAGCTTCGATCTGGCCTTTCGGGATGGCGTTCAGGCCGCCGCGCACAATTTCAGCGATCATCGCGGATTCGAACACCGTCAGCGCCGAAATGGCTGCAGCCGTGACGCTCATTTTCACGCCGACTTCCGGCAAAGCAAAATATGTAAAGAAAATAATCAAAATCAGCGGCAGGTTCCGGGTGATTTCCACAACCAGTGCCACAATTGGCGATAAAACCGGGATTTTGGCGTAACGCAAAATGCCGAGGATACAGCCGATAAGAAAGCTCAGCACGATTGCAACAACAGCCACTTCCAATGTCACCGCAAAACCCTTTAGCAAATAAGCCAGGTTCCCGCTTGAATAAGCTCCGGCAAAATCCATCACATTTTCCCTCCTTTAAATATGGTTCAACTGCTTCTGGCCAGCCGACGTTCAAGATAATTGACAAGCAGGCTGAGCGGGATCGTCAGTATGAGATAAAACAGGCCGACGAAAATATACGTATCAAAAGTGACCCATGTTTTTTCATGAATGAGATCAGCGTAATACATGAGGTCGAGTCCCGCAAAAACACCAAGGATCGAAGAGTTTTTGACCAGGTTCAGGAATTGGTTGCCGATCGGCGGAATGACGATTTTGATTGCCTGCGGGAGGACGACGTAACGCATCGCCTGGGTATACGTCAAACCGGTTGACCGTGCGGCTTCAAGCTGGCCCTTGTCCACCGATTGAATGCCGGCACGCACGGCTTCTGCAATAAAAGCGGCAGTGTAAATGGAGAGCGCAATGGTACCCGCGATAAAGCCGCTTAGATTAATATGAAAATAGCTGAGCCCGTTATAGAAAAAGAAACCGGTCAGGATTAACGGAATATTGCGGACGACTTCAACGTAGACTGCGCCGATAAAATTCAGCAGTTTCACGGGGGCCAGCCTGAACACGGCAATGATGTTGCCGAGAATGAAGCTGGCGGCAAGGCCGATGATGCTGATTTTAATCGTATTGACAAAACCTTTCATGTATAAGTCGATATTGTCGGTGAGGATGGAAAAATCGAGCACGCTGTTTCACTCCTTTGCGGTTTAATCAGGAGAAAGGGATGGGCGACTTTGCCCACCCCTTATCCTTATTCTTTGATCCATTTGTTTTTGATTTTGTCGTATTCCCCGCTGTCTTTCAGTTCTTTCAAAGCTTTGTTGACGGCTTTTACGAGTTTTGTATTGCCTTTTTTCATTGCAATGCCGTACGGTTCTTTCGTGAAAGTGCCGCCGACCACCTGGTAATTCGGATCCTGGGCGGCCATGCCGAACAGAATCGAGTTGTCGGTTGTCAGTGCATCGCCTTTGCCGGATTTTAAAGCCGTGAATGCTTCCTGATAGTTTTCATACTCGAGCACGGTTGTATCCGGAGCGGCTTTTCTGACGTTGTCACCGGAAGTGGCGCCTTTTACCGTCAGGACTTTTGTGCCTTTCGCCAAGTCTTTGACGCTCTTAATCTTGCTTCCTTTTTTCACAAGGAGCGACTGGCCGGCGTCAAAATATACATCCGAGAAATCGACCACTTTTTTACGGTCCGGCGAAATCGTCATTGTGGCGACAACCATGTCAACATCGCCGTTTTGCAGCATCGGAATCCGGGTTTTTGACGTAACTTCTTTCAGTTCGACTTTGACTTTGTCACCGAAAATTTTCTTGGCAATCGCTTTTGCGATGTCTACATCAAAGCCTTCCACTTTTCCGGTTTTCGGGTCTTTGTAGCCAAATAGATATGTATCATATTTGACTCCGACGACCAATTTCCCTCTGTCTTCGATCTTTTTGATCGGATCATCGCTTGCAGAGCCGCTTGTCGATTTTGATTTGCCGCAGCCTGCGACCAGGGCTGCTGCCAAAACGAAAATCAATCCTGTTGCTAACCATTTTTTTACTTTTCCCATTTGAATCCCCCTTTTTTATTTATGGCCACCGCGAAAGCAAGCGCTTTGCGGAAGTCCCCAATGATGAATGATTTTGTGCTGGTGCTGCCTTTGGATGAAGCCCGGGTATTCCCGCGGGCCGGACCTGCGGATGACGCACGCGCAATTCCCTGGCTTATGGCCGCTGCTCCCACGCGCCATCCCCGGATACGAATGTATATGCAGATGCAGATGGTTTATGACCGCGACGGGTACCGGCTTTCCGGCGATTGACAGCCGCCATGCATGGACCAATAGCTGCACATGGTTTGCACCCGATTTTTGGCATCCTGCCCGGGCGTGGCGCAGGATGTTTGGCTGCCATTCGTAACCGGCATCCCAGCGATTGATGCCGCCATGCATGGACCCGATTGTCGCACATGGTTTGCACCCGATTTTTAGCATCCTGCGCGGATACAAATGTTTTACAAGTGTATGTACCATGGCCTATGGTTAATGGTTTAGGACACGGTTTAAGAAGGTGCGGGCGCGTTCTTCACGCGGGTTTTTGAAAAAGGCTTCCGGCGTATTGTCCTCAATGATTCTTCCCTGGTCCATGAAAATGACGCGGTCCGCCACTTCGCGGGCAAAACCCATTTCGTGCGTGACGACTACCATGGTCATGCCGTCTTTTGCGAGTGCTTTCATAACGTCGAGCACTTCTCCGATCATCTCGGGGTCCAGGGCGGAGGTCGGTTCGTCAAACAGCATGATGTCCGGCTCCATTGCCAGCCCCCTAGCAATGGCGACACGTTGCTGCTGGCCGCCTGATAACTGTGACGGGTAGGCGTTTGCTTTATCCGGAATACCCACCCTTTCTAGGTAGTGCATCGCCTTTTTTTCCGCTTCTTCCTTGCTTTGGCCCAGCACTTTGATCGGCGCCAGCGTGATATTTTGCAAAACGGTTCTATGCGGATACAAATTGAAGTGCTGGAAGACCATGCCGATATTTTTGCGAAGGTCGTTGATATCGGTTTTTTTATCATTGACTTTCATATTGCGGACGAAGAGTTCGCCGTCCGTGATTTCTTCCAGGCGGTTGATGCAGCGGAGCATTGTGCTCTTCCCTGATCCGGAAGGGCCGATCACAACGACGACTTCCCCTTCTTTTACTTCAAGGTTAATATCTTTTAAAACGTGAAAATCACCATAGTATTTGTTGACATGACGGAATGAAATCACATCTTCACCTCCCGGCTGCTCATCTTTTTGGTGTGCGCTTCCAGTATTTAGAAACCTTCCATTACTCCCTATTTTAGAGTATATCAATCTATTCAGATAACATCAATATTTTTATTGAAGGTATTTTTCTGTTTTTTAAGATGGATTTTCCGGGAAAAGTTATTTTTTTTAAATATTAAAAACCCAAGTGGTCTCTAGGACTAAAGTCTGGTGAGAATTTAATGCCAGAAAGCGTTTAGCAAGGGGGCCATCTGTGAAAAAAGCCGTTCCAAAATGCTTACCCACTTCGGAACGGCTGGTGCACATTATGTTTTTTTCTTTGGCTCCGTACTTCGGCCGGTAACTTCAAGGACATCAAGGAAGAACATCACAATTGGAATGCCAAGAATGAGCCCCCACACGCCGAAAAAATGCTCACAAAAAATTAAAATGAGAAAAGTGTAAAAAACAGGCATATTCGTTTTTGAGGACATCAGCTGCGGATTCAGCACATAGGCTTCCACGGCATGCACGATGACAATCAAAATGAGGACATACAGCACTTTCATTCCGCCGCCGATGCTGTAAGCGATGATACATAGCGGAATGAGCGAGATGAAAACGCCGGCAACCGGGATAAGGCCGAGCGCAAAAATGAGAATGGCAAGCCCGAATAACTGCGGGAAGCCGAGAATCCAGAGGCCGATCGTGGTAAGCACAGAATTAACAACGGCGATGATGAACTGGGCCTCGATCACTTTCCCGAATGTCCCTACAAATTTGACACCGAAATATTCGATTTCATCGTAAAACGCTGCAAGTTTGCTTGTTTTAAACTGTTTTGTAAAACGGATGATCCGCTCTTTTTCAAGCAGAAAAAACAAACTCAGGATAACGGCCATTAAAACCTGGATGCTGACTTTGCTGATGCTTGTAAAATAATCGAGCAGGATGGAAACACCTTTTTGCGCATAGTCGACGATTTTCTTTTCCTGGATATTTTTTACAATATAATTCAGTACTTCATTGTGCTGCGGTTTCGTGTAAAAATCGGAAATTTGCAAAACAAGCTGGGTAATTTCATTGACCAGAATCGGAAAATATTTGATCACGCCGAATGTGAGGCCGCCGAGAATGAAAATGTACACGATTAAAACAGCCAGTCTGCGTTTGATCGGAAACCATCTTGTCACAATTTTTTGCAGCCTGTTGACAAGATAGGAAAAAATAAAGGTGAGCAGCATCAGGTCCATCATGCTGCGCAGAAAATACAGGATAAGTGTGATCAGCACAAAAATAAGGACCCTTCTTACCCCCCGTTTTTGAAATAACGAAAACAGCCGGTCTTCCATCGTATTGTTATTGCCCCCTCCGGATTCAAAGGAACCATTTTTCTGTTTACCCTTATCTTAACACATTTATAGCCGGTTCAAGTAATTTAGCTGGCGGGGAATTTGTGAAATTTTTTCCTGCCATAAAAGGAATCAATCTTACAGATGAATGCGGCCCCGGGGAGCCCCGCTTCCAGCACGATCCGTCCCCAGGGGCAGGGGGAGGGCAGCGGATTTTTACGCGACGGCCCGTGAAGATGCTGTTTTACCGTGAAAAGCGTTTGGGTGACGGCAGCACGGATAAAAAACGGGCCGCTGCATTTTTCGCAGGGATCAGGCATCTTTTGCAACACTGGCAATGAGATGAAAAATGGTATGCTGGCCGGATTTTTACACGACGGCCCGTTGAAGGTGTCAGGGGCGGATGTTTTTCGCTGTTTTACCGTGAAAAGCGTTTGGAAAATGGCGGGGGGAATGCAAAAAACGGGCCGCTGTGTTTTACAGCGGCTTATGGTTATGATTTGCTTTTTTTCACTTGTGGCTTTTCTTCTTCATCAATGGCGTCGCGCACGCCTTTTTTGAATTCGCGCAATGTTTGGCCGGCTGCCCTTCCAAGCTGCGGGAGTTTCGACGGGCCGAAAATTAAAAGTGCAACAACAAGGATAATGAGAATTTCGCCAAAGCTGAGATTTCCAGGCATTTTTTCCCCTCCCCGGGCTTCTTTATCTTTATCTTATAGTGTATTGTAAACATTTTCAACTTATAATCACCGGAATACAGTTTATTTTCAGATTAGGCAAGGCAGGGTTCGTAAAAAAATTTATTCGTTTTGGCCGGCGTCCATGGTAGAATAATGTAGTCTGGAGGTGACGTTTTTGCATTTGTGGAATTTGTTTGTGGCCGCAATTCTCGGTCTTGTGGAGGGGCTGACAGAGTTTGCCCCGGTTTCTTCGACGGGCCATATGATTATTGTGGATGACTTGATTTTGAAATCGAATCATCTTTATGGCACTGAAGCGGCAAATGTATTTAAAGTGGTGATCCAGCTTGGGTCCATTATGGCGATGGTGGTCGTATTCTGGGACAGATTTTTAAATTTGCTCGGCCTGAAGAAAAATATTACGAGAGAGCAGATGTACGGTGAACGGCTGAAATTGACGCATGTGATTACCGGGCTCGTTCCGGCGGCTGTGCTCGGCTTTTTGTTTGAAGATTATATTGACGCCCATCTGTTTTCGGTGAATACGGTACTTGTTGCCCTTGTGGCCGGGGCCGTTTTGATGATTGTGGCGGATCTCACGCGCCCGCGCCGGCCGAAGACGGAAACGGTCGACCAAATTACATATAGACAGGCGTTTGTGGTTGGGCTTTTTCAATGTCTTGCCCTGTGGCCGGGTTTTTCACGTTCCGGTTCTACGATTTCAGGCGGCGTCCTGCTTGGCATGAGCCACCGTGCGGCAGCGGACTTTACGTTTATTATGGCCGTGCCGATCATGTTTGGCGCGAGCTTTCTTTCGCTTGTAAAGCACTGGGGCGCCGTGACGCCTGAGACGATTCCGTTTTTTATTACCGGATTCATCAGCGCGTTTATTTTCGCCTTAATCGCGATCAAGTTTTTCCTCGCATTGATCAACAAAGTAAAGCTGGTCCCGTTTGCGGTATACCGCATCCTTTTGGCGATCATTTTGCTTCTTTTGATTTGGAACCGATAAGATTTTGGCTGCGCAGCGTTGCGCGGCTTTTTTATTTTGGCTTTTGCCGCGTTTGATGCTGAACGAAGCGTCTACGGTAATTTGTTCTGCTCATGAAAAAAGGCTGCCGAACGCGTGGTGGGCAGCCTTTTTTGATACAGCCGTATTGCAACGAAAATGGTGCATCCAGATTTGTTATTTTTTAAAATGGTAGGGCATTGTTGCAACGACAACGTCTTTTTCCCAGAGAAGGCGCATCCGGATGAGGAGCGCGGACTGGTTGTGCAAAATGTTTTGCCAGCGTTTTTTCGGAATGAACTGTGGAATGAGTACCATGACCTGGTACTTGTTTTCTTTTGCTTTCCGCTGGATAATTTCCAAAAATTTGGCAAGTGGCTGGACAATGCTCCGGTAAGACGAGTGCAGGGTGACAAGGCGGACACCACAGTCCCACTCTTTCCATTTTTCTTCCATTCTCTTCTCGTCTTCATGGTCAAAAGCGACATAAACGGCTATGACCTGATCCGAGAGCGATTTTGCATAATTAATCGTCCGTTCCACGACCGTTGTAATGCCGGCCACCGGGACAATGATCACATTGGAGTGGATTTCTTCCTGAAACACCCCTTTAATCCGCAACTGCTCGCCGACCGCCTCGTAATGCCGGTTCACTTTCCGGAAAATAAACATGACGATCGGCAGGAAAATCAAAACCGGCCATACTTGCGTGAATTTCGTAATGAATAAAATCGCAAGGACGCTAAATGTAATAATGGCACCGACAAAGTTGACCGACATTTTGCCGGCCCAGCCTCTCGGTCTTTGAGTGACCCATTTCACAATCATGCCGCATTGCGCAAGGGTAAACGGAATGAACACGCCGACTGCGTACAACGGAATGAGGCGCTCGGTATTGCCCTGGAATGCGACAATTAAAATCATGGAAGCAACGCCGAGAAAAATAATTCCGTTTGAGTAACCAAGCCGGTCACCGCGGATCGTGAACATGCGCGGCATAAATTTGTCCCTCGCCAAGTTAAAAGCGAGCTGCGGGAACGCAGAGAATCCGGTGTTCGCAGCAAGCACGAGAATTAAAGCCGTAGTTGCCTGGACGAAATAGTACAAAACACCGTTGCCAAGTGTCCGGTGGGCCATTTGCGATACAACGGTTTCTGTTTCTTTCGGCGCAATGCCGAGCCAGTATGCGAGAAAACTGATGCCCGCTAAAAGCGATGCCAGAATGATACCCATCATGGCAAGCGTGCGGGCTGCGTTTCTCGGTGCCGGGTCGCGAAAGTTCGGGATCGCGTTGGAAATGGCTTCGACCCCTGTCAATGCCGAACAGCCAGATGAGAAAGCTTTTAGCAAAAGAAACAGTGAAATGCCGGCGACCGGCGTACCGATATGCGGATGCAGGTTTTGCGGAACTTGCCCCGTTACGGTTTTAAATAAACCGACAACAATGATGACAATCAATGCAAATACGAACAGATAAACCGGGTATGCGAGCACATTGGCTGATTCCGTCAACCCGCGCAAATTCAAAATCGTAATGATCAGAACGAGAAAAACCGCAATCTGCACACTGTACGGATGCAAGCTCTGAAACGCGGAAGTAATGGCATCTGTTCCGGCTGAGACGGAAACGGCCACCGTTAAAATGTAGTCCACCAGCAAGGATCCGCCTGCAAGAAGGCCGGGGGTGACGCCGAGATTTTCTTTCGAGACAAGGTATGCCCCGCCGCCTTGCGGATAAGAGTAAATGACCTGGCGATAAGATAAAATAAGTGCAGCCAATAAAATTAAAATGCCGACTGTAATTGGAATAGAATACCAAAATGCCAGCGTCCCCACTGTGGCAAGTACAATCAGCACCTGTTCAGGCCCGTACGCAACAGATGAAAGCGCGTCGGATGAAAGAATGGCCAATGCTTTTAACTTGGTCAGCTTCTGCCCTTCAAGTTCATTTGAACGAAGCGGTCTCCCAATTAACAATCGTTTTATCGTGGTGAACATTTGAATGGTCTCCTTTTATCTGCAGTGTTTCAAAAATGCTTCCCCTAAAATAAGAAAAACCACAAAGAGAATTCATCTTCCCTGTGGTCTATTGCCCGATCACAGTTTCACATCCTCTCTTATAACGCTGACGGGGTTAGCTGTCGGGTTCGGGCATAAGAGTGGCCCTGCCTTTTAAAAAAAGGCTTCACCCCAGAGCGGCGCGCGGCCGCCAACCTGGTTCCCCCGTTCCGTTTCCGGATTAAGCGGTTCAGTTATGAAACGCAAATTTTATATACGACATCCTATCTTACTCCCGTTGCCATGGTTTGTAAAGACTATTTCGCAATTGCGTTTCGGTATGTCCATCTTTACCCGCCATATCCCCGGGCAAACTGTCTTTATTCACAGTACCTAATTTTCGATCATGCTTCTTTTGTAGAATATCCGAATGTGCCTAAAGCACGCAAAAAGCAAGGTTTTTCGGCAAATCCGGAGTAAAGAGATAAACAGAGTTAGGAAGGTAAAACCTGAGGATGAAAAGATGACCTCTTGGGGCAGGCGGATCAATTGGAAACATAAGACCAAAAGAGGCGCGAACCCGGTGGAATTGTCTAATTAGGAGCTCCATTCGGGCCCGAAATGTCCTTTTGAAGCCGTCAAAAAGACAAAACGAGCGGCATCTGGTAACGAAATGTCCTTTTGATCCTGTCAAAAGGACAAAACATGCCGCATCCGGGAATGAAATGTCCCTTTGATCCTGTCAAAAGGACAAAAGGAGTTGCATTCGGGCCCGAATTGTCCTTTTGAAGCCGTCAAAAAGACAAAACGAGCGGCATCAGGTAACGAAATGTCCCTTTGAACCTGTCAAAAGGACAAAAAGAAGTTGCATCCGGGCCCGAATTGTCCTTTTGAAGCCGTCAAAAAGACAAAACGAGCGGCATCAGGTAACGAAATGTCCTTTTGATCCTGTCAAAAGGACAAAACATGCCGCATCCGGGCCCGAATTGTCCTTTTGAAGCCGTCAAAAAGACAAAACGAGCGGCATCAGGTAACGAAATGTCCTTTTGATCCTGTCAAAAGGACAAAACATGCCGCATCCGGGAATGAAATGTCCCTTTGATCCTGTCAAAAGGACAAAACATGCCGCATCCGGGCCCGAATTGTCCTTTTGAAGCCGTCAAAAAGACAAAACGAGCGGCATCAGGTAACGAAATGTCCTTTTGATCCTGTCAAAAGGACAAAACATGCCGCATCCGGGAATGAAATGTCCTTTTGATCCTGTCAAAAGGACAAAACATGCCGCATCCGGGCCCGAATTGTCCTTTTGAAGCCGTCAAAAAGACAAAACGAGCGGCATCAGGTAACGAAATGTCCTTTTGATCCTGTCAAAAGGACAAAACATGCCGCATCCGGGAATGAAATGTCCCTTTGAACCTGTCAAAAGGACAAAAGGAGTTGCATCCGGGCCCGAATTGTCCTTTTGAAGCCGTCAAAAAGACAAAACGAGCGGCATCAGGTAACGAAATGTCCTTTTGATCCTGTCAAAAGGACAAAACACGCCGCATCCAATTGGACAAATTAGGCGAAAACCCGTTGAAAATGTCTAGTTAGGCGTTCTAATTGGACAAATCCAAGCGTAAAACCCGTTAAAAATGTCTAATTAAGGTCTAATTAGGCGTTCCAAACGCCAAAATCCATTACGATCAGGATAGATTTGCTTATGGCTGTCCGGCGCACCAACAAAGAAAAAAACCCGCAAGTTGCGGGCTTTTTTTAAAACTTAATTTTTTCTTCCAAAAAGGCTTTAAGTTCCGTGATTGGCACACGGGTTTGCTCCATTGTGTCACGGTCGCGGACGGTCACCATATGGTCGTCGCGCGAATCGAAGTCGTATGTGATGCAAAACGGCGTGCCGATTTCGTCCTGGCGGCGGTAGCGCTTGCCGATCGACCCGGTTTCGTCAAAATCAACCATAAACGTTTTCGACAAATCCGAAAAAATGTCGCGTGCTTCATCCGATAACTTTTTCGAAAGCGGCAAAACCGCGGCTTTGTAAGGCGCAAGGGCCGGATGCAGATGCATCACCGTGCGGGTTGTGCCGTCTTCGAGTTCCTCTTCTGCATAAGAGTCAATCAGAAATGCCAGCGCTACACGGTCCGCCCCGAGCGACGGCTCAATGCAGTACGGAACAAAGCGTTCATTCGTTTCCTGGTCAAGATAAGTGAAATCCTCGCCGGAATATTCCATATGGCGTTTCAGGTCGTAATCGGTGCGCGAGGCAATGCCCCACAATTCGCCCCAGCCGAACGGGAAGTTGTATTCAAAGTCGGTGGTCGCGTTCGAGTAATGGGACAGTTCTTCTTTTTCATGGTCGCGCAGCCGCAAGTTTTCTTCCTTCATGCCGAGATTCAGCAAAAATTCGCGCGCATATTGTTTCCAGTAGTCAAACCATTTGAGCTCTTCGCCCGGCCTGCAGAAAAATTCAAGTTCCATCTGTTCAAATTCGCGCGTGCGGAAAATGAAGTTCCCCGGGGTGATTTCGTTCCGGAAACTTTTGCCGATTTGGGCAATCCCGAATGGCAATTTTTTGCGCATTGTCCGTTGCACATTTTTAAAATTGACGAAAATGCCTTGTGCGGTTTCCGGGCGCAAATACAGTTCATTCGTGCTGTCTTCGGTTACGCCCTGGTATGTTTTGAACATCAGATTGAACTGGCGGATGCCGGTCCAGTCTTTGCTGCCGCAATCCGGGCAGGCGATGTCATGCTCTTTAATCAGCGCTTCCATTTTTTCAAACGGCAGGCCGTCAACAATCATGTCGATCCCTTTTTCATGCAGGGCATTTTCGATCAGTTTGTCGGCACGGTGCCGGGCTTTACAGTGTTTGCAGTCGATCATCGGGTCATTAAAATTGCCGAGGTGGCCGCTTGCTTCCCATGTGCGCGGGTTCATCAGAATGGCAGCATCAAGGCCGACATTGTACGGCGACTCCTGGATGAATTTTTTCCACCAGGCTTTTTTAACGTTGTTTTTAAATTCGACGCCGAGCGGGCCATAATCCCAAGTGTTGGCCAGTCCTCCGTAAATTTCCGAACCTGGGAAAATAAACCCGCGATGTTTCGCGTGCGAGACGATTTGATCCATCGTGACGCTCATTGTCATCTCTCCTTTTTTTCATTGAAATGGTTTCCCCTGGGGACGGGATTGTTTCCATATAAAAAGCTCCCGGCTCCAGGCAACAGCCTGGGGACGAGAGCTTGAATTCCCGCGGTTCCACCCCAGTTGATGCGGAATTTCCGCACCCACTTTCCATGAAAAAAACTCCGGACTGCCGTTTCACCGGGTTCCTTGCCGGGCTTCCACCGCCCCCAGCTCGCTTTAAAAGGAAAAGTTCCGGCTACTATTGATCCTTCATCGTCGCTATTTGAATAAAAATACTATATCAAAAACAGGTGAAACAAGTCAATGCCCGGCTTGCTTTGGAATGAATGTTGTAATCGTGTTATTGTGACAGAGGCTTCCGCGCTTTGCCAACTCTTTCCGGGAATGTTTTTGTTGAACTACCCGGGCGGACCGGACCGTACTCTCCGGTTCACCTTTCCGGCTCCAAAAAGATACGCTTTGTCTTTTTTACATTGGGTACGTACATAAGAATCCCCGGTTAATAGGGATTGGCAATTTGAAACAAGGTCAGCTTTTGTTCCATCAGGTTTAAAACCGGGTAACCTTCAACTTTAAGGACAGGCTGATTCGGATGAAGCGGATGGATCCGGATAATGCTCCCTTTTATCCCGTTACGGAGTGTAATCGGTTGTTTCCGGTAATTTTCCATCAGGAAGTTGGCAAACGGGAGGACAATTTCCCGATCGAGCCGGCCGGCATCAGCATCTGCCATTAATTCGTCAATCGCAAAAAACACCGGCTGCCTCCTGCGGTATGCGCGGTTGGAACAAATGGCGTCAAACGTATCCGCCACAGATAATATTCTGACAAGAAAAGGAATGGTTTTCCTGCCATCCGGGTAGCCTGAGCCGTCCAGCCGTTCATGGTGCATCAGGACCCCTTTTAAAATCATCGGGTCAAGCGATGTTTTCTCAAGCAGCCGGTAACCCGCTTCCGGATGCTTCTTGATCAAGGCAAACTCTTCGTCTGTTAGCCTTCCCGGTTTATTGAGAATTTGCGGGTCAATGGTGAACTTGCCAATATCGTGGAAAAGCCCCATTTGCGCCAGCAGGCTTTGCTTTTCAGGATGCAGCTTCAAAATTTTCCCGATATTAGCAGCGATCAGCCCGACATGGATACAGTGTTTGAACAAATATTCGTCAGCGGAGAAATGCTCCATTAGTTCCAAAATAGACGTCCGGGTGGCAAACACTTCTTTGTAAAGCTTGCGAAAATTTCTTTCCATACTCTCTACTTCTGCATCATAAAGGGTTGTTTTCATTTGAATGACGCGCTGGAGCTCTTCCATTTCACGGTAAATATTCTCATATAATAAGTCATGGAAGATCCCGGGCGCTTCGGTGGCAATGCGCCTGCCGTCCAGTTGCGGATCGAGGATGACTTCATATTTATTTAAAATGGCAGCAAGCCTTTCTGTAAGAAACGTCCCTTTTCGCAGCAACAGGACGCCGCTAGTGGAGTACAAATCTTCTTCTAACTTTTCCCCTTTTTGAAAAAACATTGAAAAAGCTCCCCTTGAACGTACTTTTTTTACATTTTAACACAGGAATTGTTCGTGAGAGGAAGCCTTTCCGATTTTTCTTAAAAAGTTCATTTATGTTCCGCTACCTGCCAGGCATCCCATTGCAAGCGGGTGTCAGTTTTCCACCGCACTTTCCTGTTTCAGAAAACGTACGACTTCCGCATAGTTTCCCGTAACGAGCGCCGGGTTTTGCAACGATTCCTCTATTCTTTTTGTATCATCCGTTTCGACGAGAACAAATCCGGGAAACGCCTGCAGCTGGATCAACGGATTAATGCGACGGATATCTTCATATTGATAATGCAGCTCTAAGGAGACATGATCCATTTCAAGAAACGGCACATGCTCTTCTTCGTACCAATCTTCATCTGTCACAACGATCAAAGTATAATAGCGCCGGTTTTCCGCTGCCCGTGAATGGCCTTTTTCACTGATGATCCGGTCAACGCAAATCAGGCCGCCCATTATGATGAACGCGAATACAGCGTACAGCCATAAATGGGACAACAACAGCAATACCGCTGTAATCAACGAAAGGATACTCAACCTTTTTGCCACCATTTGAAGCAGTAAAAGGACATCACTCATCATTCACGTCTCCCAATTCATGATGTAAAAAATACTTTCCTATATGATATGCCTGCATGGTTTGATCGGTGCTTTTCATTTTCGTTTTTTTACAGATTGGAACATAATAAAAAAGCGAAAGCAACCAGGAAAGGAGCATGACCATGAGCAAATACGATAAACTGTTTGAACCAATTACGTTTAAAAGCGGCGTCAGGGCGGAAAACCGCATCGTGATGGCGCCGATGACCCATTATTCCTCGAATGATGACGGCACGATTTCCGCTGCCGAGCTGCGTTATTATGCAGAACGTGCCAAAGGGCCGGGGATGGTCGTGACGGCATGTGCCAATGTTACGGAAAACGGCAAAGCATTTACCGGGCAACCTGGCGCGCATACAGATGAAATGGTTGAGAGCATGAAAAAACTAGCACAAACGATTCAGCAAAACGGTGCAAAAGCGGTTGTGCAAATCCACCATGGTGGCCGCGAATGCCCGGCTGAACTCGTGCCGGGCGGGGATGTTGTGAGCGCAAGTGAAACAGATTCGTCAGACGGCAGCGTCCATGCACGCGCGTTGACGGGAGAAGAAACCGCTGAAATTGTGAAAGCATTCGGCGAAGCAACACGCCGCGTGATCGAAGCTGGTTTTGATGGCGTTGAAATTCACGGCGCAAACGGCTATCTGATTCAACAATTTTTCTCCCCGTATACGAACCGGCGTGAAGACGAGTGGGGCGGCAGTCTGGAAAAACGGCTTGCATTCCCGCTTGCTGTCGTCGATGCTGTGAAAAAAGCGGTGGCGGAATATGCAGACCGGCCGTTTTTAGTCGGATACCGCTTGTCCCCGGAAGAACCGTACGAACCGGGAATTACGATGGATGACACGTTCGCGCTGTTGGATGCGCTGATGGAAAAAGAGCTCGACTACGTGCATATTTCCCTGCAGCATTTCTGGTCTAAAGCCCGCCGCGGCGGTGAACCCGGCCGTCCGCGCATGGAACAGATCGTGGAACATACTGCAGGCCGTGTGCCTTTGATCGGCGTCGGTTCCCTGCACACAGGAGACGAGGTTTTGAAAGCAATGGAAACCGGCGTGCCACTTATTGCCCTCGGCCGTGAGCTTGTCATGGAACCGCATTGGGTGGAAAAAATCAAAGCCGGACAAAAGGATGCGATTCAAACCGCGTTACAAAAAGACGACCGCGAACGGCTCGTTATTCCGGAACCGCTGTGGAAGATGATCATCTCAATTCCGGGCTGGTTCCCGTTTGCAGAGTGACATCTGCATGTTGCACGGCATTGTCAAAGAATGAATGGCTGCGCCGCGAAGCTCGGTTGACAACTGAATTGAAGCATATGTAATGGTCAAGGAATGAATGGCTGCACCTGCCTAATCTGGCCTAGAGCTAGAGCCGGAGTATATGGATGCGATGGAATGGGCATCATTATATATAAGTTGGCATGCAATTTTGGGGCTGGAATTACCTACCTTCTCCAGTTATTGATTGACACGCATTGCTGCGGGTTTTCAGCACGCGGCTTTTGCGCGACTTACGGCGTGCCCGAATTGGTTCCCGCAAACACCGTTAACAATGCAGGATTCTGCCTGGTGTAAGAACCACTATACTGCAAAAGAAAGTGCAAAAAGCACCATTAACATGCAGGATGTTGCCTACCTGCTGATTCAGAAACCGAACCCTTTTAAAAAAAGGGTTCGGTTTTCTTGACTTTTTTAACTTACGATATTAAACTAAGTTACGAAAAGTAAGTTTTAAAAACAGGAGGAATTTAGGATGACAAAAACAAAATGGGCAGTTGACTATGCACATAGCACCATTGATTTCACAGTAAAACATATGATGATTTCAAAAGTAAAAGGGTCTTTTCAAAATTTCGAAGCCGAAATCGAAGCTGATCCCCAAGATTTAACGGATGCAAAAGTTTCTTTTATTGTTGATGCCAGGAGCATTCATACGAAAAATGATGACCGCGATAATCATCTTCGTTCTGCTGATTTCTTAGATGTTGAACAATATCCGAATATTACATTTGTTTCCAAGTCGGTTACAAAGGCAGGGGACAATGATTATAACGTTACCGGTGATTTAACGATTCATGGCGTGACAAAAGAAGAAACATTTAAAGTCACATTTGAAGGGATTTCGAAAAACCCGATGAGCGGCGCGGAAACAGCCGGCTTTAGTGCAGAAGGGACCGTAAAACGGAGCAATTACGGCCTTACTTGGAACGCAGCCCTTGAAACAGGCGGTGTCCTCGTTGGCGATGAAATCAAATTTACGGTGGAATTAGAAGCAAGCAAAGCAGAATAATTGCGGAGGCGCCAATTTAGATTGGCGCTTTTTTCTTTGGGCAGATCATGCTTCTTATGGCCAAGGTTTTGGGATGCTTTTTTTCTATTAAATAACATAGCCGGGCTCTAGGTGAAGAAAGACCGTCTTTTTTCCGCGCTTCCTTAACGTAGACGGGTTCTATGTGAAGAAAGACCGTCTTTTTTCCGTGCTTCCTTAACGTAGACGGGTTCTATGTGAAGGAAGGATGTCTTTTTTTCGTGCTTCCTTAACATAGACGCGCCCTATGTGAAGAAAGGACATCTTTTTTTCGTGCTTCCTTAACGTAGACGGGTTCTATGTGAAGGAAGGCCGTCATTTTTCCACGCTTCCTTAACAAAGACGCACTCTATGTGAAGAAAGGCTTTCGTTTTTCCACGCTTCCTTAATGTAGACGCCTTCTATGTGTAGGAAGGCCGTCATTTTTCCACGCTTTCTTCACATAGACGCACTCTATGTGAAGGAAGGCCTTCGTTTTTTCGCGCTTCCTTAACATAAATAAGAACTTTCCTCAATTGCTGTGATGTGCATCACAAATAAGCAGGTGCTGATGGTTTATGATGAAGGCAGCAATGAAATGGAGGAGTGAATTCGATGGAACGTTTTACAACGAGCCAGACTGTCGGGGAAATCGTAACCTTATTCCCAAAAGCGGCGGATCTGTTTAAAGCAAATCGTATCGATTTTTGTTGCGGCGGCAATGTGTCTGTGAAAGAAGCTGCGGAAAAGCGCAACCTATCAGCAGATGAACTACTTGATGCTATTTGCAACCTTTATGGCCAATATGCCGGAAAAGGCACTGAGCAAAATTGGAATGAAGCGGGCTATACGGAAATTGTCAACTATATTCAGGCCACCCATCACGCGTTTTTGCGCGAGGAACTGCCAAACTTGAGCCCGTATGTAACAAAAGTGATGCGTGTCCACGGCGGCAACCACCCGCATCTCATCGAAGTGCATAAACTGTTTAACCAATTAAAAACAGAACTGCTGGAGCATACTGAAAAAGAAGATACTGAACAATTCCCGGCCATTCGTGCATACGAAAATCTTCCAACTGCCGCTAACCTTAAAGCCGCGACAGCCGGTTTGACCGATCTTGAAACAGAACATGCTGCTGTCGGGGAAATTTTGCACCGGCTCCGCGAAATTACGAATGACTATACGTTGCCGGAAGGGGCATGCCGTACATTCCAGCTCGTATACCAACGCCTTGAAAATTTTGAAAATGATACATTCCAGCACATTCACCTGGAGAATAATATTCTATTTAAGCGGTTGCTTGAAGAAGCCGTTTGACTTTTAAAAGGCTGTCCACCCAGGCAGCCTTTTAAAAAGGGGCGGTTTGCTTTTTATTTTTCTTTCCTGGCCCCGGGGAAGACCAACTCGTTGCGCGTGCGTTCTCTTTTGTCTTTTTGAGACCTCCAAATGGACAATTTGCTCGGATTCCAGCTCTCTTTTGTCTTTTTGAAGCCCCCAAAAAGACAATTTGCCCCGGGTCCGGCTTTCTTTTGTCTTTTTGAACCCCCAAAAAGGACAATTTGCCCCGGGTCCGGCTTTCTTTTGTCTTTTTGAGACCTCCAAAAGAACAATTTGTCCGGATTCCAGCTCTCTTTTGTCTTTTTGAATCCCCCAAAAAGACAATTTGCCCGGATCCCAGCTTTCTTTTGTCTTTTTGAGACCTCCAAAAGGACAATTCACCCCGGGTCCGGCTTTCTTTTGTCTTTTTGAATCCCCCAAAAGGACAATTTGCCCGGATCCCAGCTTTCTTTTGTCTTTTTGAGACCTCCAAAAGGACAATTCACCCCGGGTCCGGCTTTCTTTTGTCTTTTTGAATCCCCCAAAAGGACAATTTGCTCGGATTCCAGCTCTCTTTTGTCTTTCATAACTCCGATGAAAGACATTTTGCTGCGTGGGCAACCCCCTTTTGTCTTTCATCACCTTGATGAAAGACAATTCGCTGCGCGGGCACTTCACTTTTGTCTTTCATAGCTCTGATGAAGAACATTTCACTGCCCGGACGCCCCTCTTTTGTCCTTCATCACCCCAATGAAAGACATTTCGCTGCCTGGACGCCTCTCTTTTGTCCTTCATCACCCCGATGAAAGACATTTCGCTGCCTGGACGCCTCTCTTTTGTCCTTCATCACCCCGATGAAAGACATTTCGCTGACCCGGGCGCTCCTCTTTTGTCCTTCATCACCTCGATGAAAGACATTTCGCTCCCACGACGCCCCCTTGTCTTTCTTTGCTTTAATTCTTACCGGCGGGAGAGTTCTTTATTCCCCAAGCAGTTCCTCTGTCAGTTTTTCCTGGTGAATGAAGTACGTGCCTTTTTCCTGCGGGAGAATGAGGTTTTTTTCTTTAAGCTGGCGGATCGTGCGGCTGACCGTTTCGCGGGTGACGCCGATCATGTTGGCGAGGTCTGAGTTGTTGAGCGGGGTTTTCACGAGGACCAGCCCGTCTTTTTCCTGAACGCCATGTGTACGGGCGAGGCGCAGAAAAAGTTTGACCACTTGCTCGTAAGCGTTGTTTAAAATCTGGGCTTCGAGGCGGTCCTGCAAGTCAAGGATTTCATCACTCATCACACCGTATAGAGTCATGGTCAGCTGCGGATTGTTGAGCAACACGCTTTCAAAATCAGCAATCCGGATGGCAACGAGATTCGTGTCCACAACCGCCATCGCATTCGCCGGGTAGCTTATTTTCCGGAAAAAACCAACATGCGGGAACATGTCGCCATCGCGAAGCAGTGTGACAACCTGCTCTTTGCCGTTCGCATCGGTGCGGTAAATTTTCACTTCCCCGCTTTCAATAAAATAAACGGCCTCCTGCGGGTCCCCCTGGAAAAAAATATGCGCACCCTTTTCGACATGCTTTTTAACGGATATTTCTGCGATCACAGCCAGATCCGCATCCCGGAGTCCTTTAAAAAGCGGCATTTTACGCAGGTTTCCCAAAGCGCTCACTCCTTTCCTCATTACGCAGCTGCAGGCGGCCTGCAGGACAAATCCCTTCAACACACTCTATTGTACACAAAAATAAGCACACTGCCCAAAGCCAAAGTCAATGTTAAAAAAAGAAGGGTGTCCCATCCGGAGCGCCTCTTATCCTTCCTTCAATAAAGTGCAACTATCTCTCAACTACTTGCGTATTCTCCAAAGCCAATATTAAAAAAAGAAGAGGGCCCCAATCGGAGCGCCTCTTATTAAGAAGGAATCGATTCTGTAGGATGGGCAACCGTTTCCGGTGCTTCCTTTTTGTCAAATTCTTTCTCTGTTTTGGAGATGACGACCGTCGCGACGGCATTTCCAATAATGTTTGTGAGCGCGCGCGATTCGGACATAAACCGGTCCACGCCGATCAACAGTGCGATCCCCGCAACCGGGATAACCGGGAACGCAGACAAAGTCGCAGCAAGGGTAATGAAACCGGAACCGGTCACGCCCGCCGCCCCTTTTGATGTCAGCATTAAAATCAGCAGCAGCATGATTTGGTGCCCGATCGTCAGGTGCACATTGTACGCCTGCGCAATGAAAATGGAAGCCATTGACAAGTAGATGGCGGTGCCGTCCAGGTTAAACGAGTAGCCGGTTGGAACGACAAGGCCGACAACGGATTTTGAACAGCCGAATTTTTCGAGTTTTCTCATCAGGGAAGGCATCGCCGATTCCGATGAAGAAGTCCCGAGCACGAGTAAAAGTTCTTCCTTTATATAAGCGATGAATTTGAAAATATTAAACCCAAACGCTTTCGCAATCCCGCCGAGGACAAGCACGATAAAAATGATCATCGTCAGGTAGACGGATCCCATTAATTCGCCGAGATTGATCAGCGAGCTTGCGCCAAACTGACCGACTGTATAGGCCATTGCCCCGAATGCAGCGATCGGCGACACTTTCATGACAATGCCGACAATTTTAAAGAAGATTTCCGTTATGTCTTCAAAAAAGCGGATAACCGGTTTTGCCCTCTCCCCGAGAGATGCAGCAGCGACCCCGAACAGTACCGCAAAGAATAATATTGGCAAAAGGTCTCCCTTGACAAAAGCCCCGGCGATGCTTTCCGGAATAATGCCGGAAATAAAACCAATAAAACCGTGTTCGTTGTCTTTTGCCTGCGTGACGAATTGTGAAACCTGGCTTGTTTTCGCATGGCTTGTATCAATGCCGTGGCCAGGCTGGATCAAATTAACGATAACCAGACCGATGGCGAGCGCAACCGTGCTGACGACTTCAAAATAGATAAGCGCCTTGCCGCCGATCCGGCCGACTTTTTTCAAATCCCCCATGCCGCCGATCCCGATAATGACCGTAAAGAAGATAATCGGCGGGACGAGCATTTTGATGAGTTTAATAAACCATTGCGCGAGAATATTCAGTTCTGCGCCGAATTTAGGTGAAACAAGCCCTACAATAATCCCCAGAATGATGCCAATCACGACTTGTACTGTAAGATTCCGAAAGTTGATCCTCATTTGCCATCCCCTCTGTTTGCGCTTACATTTTAGTGTCACGAATTATATTTCTATTATAGTACAGGTTTCTCCCGTTTTCACTATTTTTATATTAAAAAAATTTTGCTTTTAAAAAAGCATGGTCTAAACAAAACGCAAAAAGCAGCGGAACAGTGTCCGCTGCTTTTTGCCAGCTGTCTTTGAAAGAATGCTGGGAACGTATACTTCCAATATGAATAGTCGCCACCAGGGTCTGTGCCTTTTTCCGGGACAAGTTTATACTTCCGGTACCGCTTCTCGCAATGCTTCTTCCAATTCTTCCCTGTACGCCTGTTCTGTCTCCGCATTCCAGGAAAATTCGGCGGCCAACCATGTCATGACCGGCTCTTTCCATTTGCGGACCCAGTTGATATCAAAGAAAAGGGCACCGGTACGGCGAACGAAGAAATCGACCGGTTTTACCGCCATTTCTTGTTCCACTGCGTATTTCAATACGGCGTACACTTCCCGCGGCAGCGGATAGTCGTCTTTCCAGCTTTTCGCGTATGCATATACGTGATCCGCGTTCGTGCCATATTTTTCCGCAATCGCCCGGCTTGCTTCAGCAGACAGGCCGCTTGCTTCCCCTTCTTTTGATTTTGCTTTGACAAACGCCGGCAATTTTTCAGAGCCGCCTACGTCACCGCCGGAAATCGGCAAGTGCTTCGTTTGGCACGGCCGGAAATTGCCGCCAAGCCTGCGCGCCACAAGATCTACAACCGTTTCCGCCATTTTCCGGTAACCGGTCAGTTTGCCGCCTGCGATTGTCACGAGGCCGCTTTCGGATTCCCAAATTTCATCTTTACGCGAAATTTCGGAGGCGTCTTTTCCTTCTTCGTAAATCAGCGGACGGACGCCGGCCCAGCTTGATTCGACATCATGGGCTGTCACTTTGACTTCCGGAAACATAAAGCGGATCGCTTTCAATAAGTAATCAATATCTTCCGGGAGCGGTTTCGGGTGAATCGGGTCTTTGTCGTAAAATGTATCCGTTGTGCCGACATACGTTTTGCCGCCGCGCGGAATGGCAAACACCATGCGGCCATCCGGCGTATCAAAATACACGGCTTGCCGGAGCGGGAAGATGCTTTGGTCAAACACAATATGCACGCCCTTTGTGAGGCGGAGGCTTTTGCTCCCTTTCCCGTCCTTATTGCGCATTTTATCACTCCACGGCCCGGTCGCATTGACGACCATTTTCGCCCGCACATTTACGGTTTCCCCGCTGATCTGGTCACGAACAGTGGCCCCGCAGATACGGCCGTTTTCATACAAATACTCTTCCGCTTTTGCATAGTTTACAGCCAGCGCCCCATGTGCGACAGCTGCTTTCATGACTTCAATGGTCAGCCGCGCGTCGTCCGTCCGGTATTCGACATAATAACCGCCGCCTTTCAGCCCGTCTTTTTTGATCAGCGGTTCCTTATTTAAGGTTTCCGAAGCCGACAGCATTTTCCGGCGTTCCGTTTTTTTCACGCCAGCTAAAAAGTCGTACAACCGCAAGCCGATATTCGTTGTAAACGCGCCGAACGTGCCGCCCTTATGGAACGGCAGCAGCATCCATTCCGGCGTTGTCACATGCGGGCCGTTTTCATAAACGATGGCGCGCTCTTTTCCGACTTCAGCCACCATCTTTACTTCAAACTGCTTCAAGTACCGCAGGCCCCCATGGACAAGTTTGGTTGACCGGCTTGACGTGCCCGCCGCGAAATCCTGCATCTCGACAAGCGCTACCGACATGCCGCGCGTCACTGCGTCAAGCGCAATGCCGGCCCCTGTAATGCCGCCGCCGATCACAAGCAGATCGAACGTTTTATTTTTCATGCCTTGTAAAACCGTCCCGCGCTGTTTTCCTGAAAATTCCATTTTCGTCCCCTCCTTAAAATAAAAAGAGACCTGAAACATGCATTATGGAAAACTCCCATAAAACAAGCCAGGTCTCTCTGCATCTCTTGACATTTTATGAACTTGTTTTTATTATAACAGACCTTCCGCTGATTTTCAGCTGTTATGCACCGGGCAAATGTGAGTAATACCTGTTTCATGCCGTTGCCCCGACAGATAAGGCACCGCCGGCCAAAGCATGGAAGGCAATAGCGCCCGAACCATGCGCGGCAACAAAGCAATAGCCGGCCACGTTTCCCGAAAGCTGTTTAAAAGTCCAATAGACAAGCCATCGAAGGAAAAACGGCTGAATACCGCATTTTCTGCAGTCACATCCGGATGGCCGGGAATCCAAGGTGCTGTGAAAACCGAACCATAGCAATCTATTGAAAAGCAGTGGCCGCCTGCAACAGCTAAACTGCCACAGGACAAGCCGGATCAAACCATGCCGGCTGCAGCAAGAACGGCAGCCGAAATGCTATAAATCTATTTAAAGGCAATGGTTGCGTGGATTGCTTTTTTCCATCCGCCATATAAGGCTTCGCGCTCTTTTTCCGCGAGTGACGGTTCAAATTTGCGTTCCACTTTCCACTGGCGGGCAATTTCTTCACGCGATTCCCAGTAACCGACCGCAAGCCCCGCCAAATATGCGGCGCCAAGTGCTGTAGTTTCGCTCACAACCGGGCGTTCAACCGGCACGCCCAACATATCGCTTTGGAACTGCATGAGAAAATTGTTTTTCACTGCGCCGCCGTCCGCACGCAATGTTTTAAGCGGCAATCCGGAATCCGCCTCCATCGCGGCAAGCACATCTTTCGTCTGGTAGGCGAGCGATTCAAGCGTGGCCCGGATAAAATGTTCTTTCGTGGTGCCCCGTGTCAGCCCGAACACCGCGCCGCGCACATCGCTTTCCCAGTACGGCGTCCCAAGCCCGACAAATGCCGGCACGACATACACGCCATCTGTCGAATCGACCCGTTCTGCATACGATTCACTTTGGGCGCTGTCTTTGATCATGCGCATCCCGTCACGCAGCCATTGAATTGCTGACCCCGCCACAAAGATGCTGCCTTCAAGTGCATACTCGACTTTGCCGTCAATGCCCCATGCAAGTGTCGTCAGCAATCCATGCTTGGAAGAAACAGCTTTTTCACCGGTATTCATGAGCATAAAGCAACCGGTGCCGTACGTATTTTTCGCCATCCCTTCGTCATAGCAGGCCTGCCCGAACAGTGCCGCTTGCTGGTCGCCCGCCACGCCTGCGATCGGAATTTCCTCGCCGAAGAAATGGTACGGCGCAGTCTGTGCATAAACATGGGAGGAAGGTTTGACTTCCGGAAGCATCGCAGCAGGAACGTCCAGCATTTCAAGCAGCTCGGGGTCCCACTTCAAATCGTAAATATTGTACAAAAGTGTCCGCGACGCGTTCGAATAGTCGGTAACATGGGCTTTTCCGCCTGAAAATTTCCAGATCAGCCAAGTGTCGATTGTTCCAAACAGGAGCTCGCCTTTTTCAGCGCGTTCTCTTGCCCCGTCAACATGGTCGAGGATCCATTTGATTTTTGTCCCGCTGAAATACGGGTCGATAAGGAGCCCGGTTTTTTCACGGACCATATCAGCATAGCCTTTTTCTTTTAAATCGGCGCAAATGTCCGCTGTCTGCCGCGACTGCCAGACGATGGCATTGTAAATCGGATGCCCGGTTTTTTTATCCCAGACGACCGTTGTCTCACGCTGGTTCGTAATCCCAATCGCGGCAATCTGCTTCGGCTCTACATCTGCTTCCGTTAAAACAGTCGTCGTAACCGCGAGCACCGATGCCCACACTTCATTCGCATTATGCTCCACCCAGCCAGGCTGTGGAAAATACTGGTGAAATTCCTGCTGGGCTGTATGCACAATTTCCCCTTTTTGGTTAAAAAGAATGGCCCTTGAACTCGTTGTCCCCTGGTCAATGGATAAAATAAATTTCTCCATCCCGTTTTTTCCTCCTTACGCTCTCTTTTTCTTGTTTTCTATCATCCATACTATCAATAATACAAGCAAACTCGTTAGCAAAACACCCCAAAACGCGGGTGTCCAATCATTCTTAAATACAGCCCGGTAAAAAACACCCCCGAGAGAACCCCCGAGCAGCGGACCGGCAACCGGCACCCACGAGTAGCGCCAATTCGAAGGCCCTTTTCCTGCAATCGGGAGCAGAAAATGGGCAATTCTCGGGCCAAGATCGCGGGCAGGGTTGATCGCATAACCCGTCGTCCCGCCAAGCGATACCCCGATCGCGACAATCAGCATGCCGACGATGAACGGGTTCAGCCCGTCTGTAAACTTGTTCGCTCCGATCGTAAGAACGCCGAGCACAAGAACAAAGGTCCCAATCATTTCACTGATAAGATTCGCAAAATAGTTTGGAATGGCCGGCCCGGTTGAAAATACGCCAAGTTTGACGCCGGGATCGTCCGTCTCCTTCCAGTGCGGCAAAAAATGAAAAAATACGACGGCAGCACCGATCATGGCCCCGACCATTTGCGCCAGAATATATCCGGCCACTTTCGGCCATGGAAAATCCCCGTTAAATGCAAGCCCGACTGTAAGCGCAGGATTTAAGTGAGCGCCGCTGTATTTTCCGACTGCATAAGCCGCCATGGCTACGCCAAGCCCCCACCCGAACGAAATGACAATCCAGCCGCTCTGGTAGGCAAATGATTTTTTCAAATTGACATTGGCGCAAACACCGCCGCCAAAAATAATCAGGATGGCTGTGCCAACCAATTCTGCGAAATATGGATTCATACCCCTTCCTCCATTTCCAATGAATTAAAAGCTGATCCGGCAACACTCCGGTCTCTTTCATCAAAAAAGAACAAAAAGACCCACGACGCCCGCAAATTTGTTGCGAATGGAGTGGATCTCTTTGTTCTCCTGCCAAGTTTATTAACTTATGTATGATGATAACGCTTACTTTAAATTTTGTCAATCCATGTTCACAAAAAAATATATGCCAGATTTTTCCTGGTTTTGTTGAAAGAAGCGGGCATCCTTGCCAGCAGATTTAGGATTCCGCTGGGCTGCATTCGGCTCCAATGGGAGAATGTTTCACATCGCTTCCACTTCTGGTTAGGGCTTCCCTAAAGTCAGCCAAGCCGGCTTGTCAATATGCCCGCCGTACACCCGGGTGCCACTCCATGCAAAAGACCGCTGCGGCCGCCCGGAACAGCCACCTGTCGTTATTTCTTTTCCAAAAAGGCTTCCCACAATTCCGTATCCGAGGTGGTGATGCCTTCTGCTCCGGCTTTCAATGCTTTTTCCACATCTTCCCGCGTACGGATCAACCCGCCTGCAAAAATCGGAATGCCAAGCCGTTCCTTTACTTCGGTGATCATCCATGGCGCGATTCCCGGCAAAACTTCAATATAATCAGGTTTCGTCCGCTCAATTAATTTGTAACTTTTCTCAAGCGCATGCGAATCAATCAGGAACATTCTTTGGATCGACACGACTCCCCTTTGCTTTGCTTTTTGTATAACATTGGCTTTTGTTGATATCAGCCCGAATGGTTGATACTCCTGGCATAAATATTCTGTTGCGTAATCATCACTCTTCAGGCCCTGGATCAAGTCCACATGGTAAATCATTTTTTTGCCTTCCGCCTTTGCCATTGCCGCAACGTATTTGAGTTGTGAGATGTGCAGCTCGAGAAAAATCCCGATTTCATAATCACTTTTTAAAAACCTTTCAAACTCCTTCATATTAACAGAAGCTGGAAGAATTTTTTGAGAAAAGGCCATTTTTTCTCCTCCTTATGTTTATGCAAATTTAGTTTACCACGGAATACGGATGGTGCTCGTTTTGTATATGTCAAGATTTCCATGATATGTAAGAATGCCCACAGTCATCTTAGATTACCTTGTAATGCCTGTATCAAAGAGCAAAAATTATTATTGGACTACTAAAAAATATGTTGACGAAGATAATGCCGCAGTATATGTAAAATGGAGTACAAAATTGTATTCAAATTCTTCGAGAACGAAGCTGGTAGGTTCATATGACGCTATAACTTCGTACATGGAATAACCAAGGCAACTGCCTTGGTTATTTACTTAAACAAAGCTGAAATAAAGAAAAATCAATATCAAACAAACAGTAACAACTTTTTTCTAATTGCCGCTTTTTTGTAAATTTCTATGATGAGGTGAACAAAAAAATAAAAGGCCAATATTAAAAGAGAAACATGAGCATGATCGAAAACTTCGAACAAAAGAACCAGCAGAAAAATCAAAAGCCACATATAGGTACCCATCCATATTTTAATAAACTTTTCCATAAGCTCCCCCCTAAAAAGTATTCGTTCTCTACTGTTTCTGCACCCAAGCTTTAAACTCCTGCTCAATTTCCTAGACAGGAATGCCTCTTTCATGACGTCCATCATACCCGCAAACGATTTAAAAAAAAACAAGAACAAGATTCTCAAGAACCATCCATGGAAAGCCGTAAAACAAGTGTAATAGTCCCGTCCATTTGATTCCGCATCATAAACATGATCAAACTATTTCAGCATGCCGTTTTACTTGCTGGATATGATCATGGCCGGCTGATGGGTTTAGCAGCAGCCGGCCATTGTTATCCTGTTTTTATTCCTTTACATATAGCGTCTCAGGCACTTTATCTAAAAGCGGTGTAACCGGACCGTTGCTGATAAGAGCAAGGTGATGCATTGCCCGCGTTCCGACGGTGTATAGCAGGGTGCGTTCTGCTTCATCTTTATACACAGACGCCGAAGCATCGAGCACGATGACGCTGTCAAATTCCAGCCCTTTCGCAAGATAAGACGGGATCAGGATGATGCCTTCCGGAAGATCGCTGTATTCTTTTTCAATAAAGGCCAGATCCAGTTCTTTTCGCAATGTTTCATACGCTTCAGCACACTGCTTCCGTGACTTGCCGATGATCGCAACTGTATGGCTATCTTTTGCATATTTTTTCGCAAACTGTACAACTTTTGCCAAAGCTTCTTCGTTGCCGCGGGCCGCCACGACAACCGGCAAATCGCCTTCACGTTCAAACCATTCAATCTTCTCCCCGCCCGCTAAAATTTCTTTCGTAAAGCGGGTGATCTGGGCAGTCGAGCGGTAACTTTTCGTCAAGTATACGACCTGCGCTTTTTCTTCGCCGAAAATCTCCTTGATCAGCTCCATCTGCGAACGGCCGCTTGTGCCGAATATGGACTGGTTCAAGTCGCCGAGCATCGTAAACTTGCTGTACGGGAACAAATAGCGCAAATAGGCAAGCTGGATCGGCGAATAATCCTGGATTTCATCAATAAACACATATTTGATCGAACTGCTCGTTGCTTTGCCTGTCAAAAGGTCAAAGAGATACAAAAACGGCACCGTATCTTCATAGGGCAGCCAGCCTTCGCGGAAAGCGGCGCGCGTTTTTCCATCAAGCCGTTCTCCCGCGCCAGGCACAAACTCCGGCGCGCGCCGCAAAAAGTCCAGATACTGCGCACGGATATGGAAATAATGAAATGCTTTGATTTGTTTCCGGATCGAGCTGAAGCGCCGGTTGACGATTTTACGCGCTAAAAATTCTTTTTCATCATCGGCCCCGCTGAACGCATCATTGTTCTTGCGCGATTTGCGCTCGGCATATTGATGGGCGGCAAGATAGGCTTCCGTCCCGAGCAGTTCCATTTCTTCTTCGACCCAAGGCTTTTTCCGCTCTTCTTTTGCAATGTGTTGCAGTTCTTTCAGCAGCTTTTTGCTGACAAGCTGAAACCGGTTCGGCAGCGAGTAGCTTTGATCATAGGCATAAAACATCTCCGCAATTTTTTCCTTCGGCACGATCGTCTCGCCTTTAAAACGGATATCGCGGAAAATGATGCCGCCGTTTAAAAGTTTTTCCGCATAATCCCGAACGGCATGGAAAAATGCAAGGCTGCCTTTGATTTGTGCTTCTTTCCTGTTTTCGGCTTTGCCTTCGAGCGCTTCTTCCATTTGCTCGAGCAGGCTTTCGACTTTTAGCTTTTTGCCAGCGCGTGCCTGGGCAAACTCCAGGAAAGTCGTCTGCTGCATATTGTTTTCCCCGAGCTCCGGGAGCACTTTTGACACATAATGATTAAACAGCTGGTTCGGCGAAAATAAAACAATTTGCTCGGAATGGAGCGAATCGCGGTACCGGTACAGCAAATACGCAATCCGCTGCAGGGCAACCGATGTTTTTCCGCTTCCGGCGGCCCCTTGCACGAACAGAAGATTGCTTGAAACATCACGGATAATCCGGTTCTGCTCTTTCTGAATCGTCGCCACAATATTTTTCATATGGGTGTTTGCGTTTGCCCCAAGCATTTCCTGCAGCATTTCATCGCCGATCGAGATCCCGGTATCAAACATTGCTTCAATATGGCCGCGCCGGATTAAAAACTGCCGTTTCAAATCCATGATGCCTTCGCGCCTGCCGTCCGGCGCCTGGTACGAAACCGGGCCGGGCACGCCGTCATAATAAATACTGGAAATTGGCGCACGCCAATCGTAAACGAGATACTCATCCTCATCCCGGTAGGAAGCAATGCCGATGTAAATGGGCTCGGAAGGTTCTCCTTCTTCATGAAAATCGACGCGGGCAAAATACGGCGAATAAATGAGGCGGTCCAGTTTTTTCACGTCTTTTTCCATATGCCCGTAGCTCCGTTCGCGTTCAGCAAGCAGTTCTGCCTGCTGGCGGACGCTCGCCGATGTTTCCACGACATCATCCGGCTCATCGAGGTTCACCGTTACGTCTTCCCAGAACGTATTGCGGATTTCCTGTGCCTCGCCGCGGACAGCCCTTACTTTGGAAAGCAGTGTTTCTTTTTCCTGCTTCATTTTTTCAATTGTATAATCAACGCGTTTTTGTTCCTTTAACCATTCTTCATCATGTGGCATAAAACCGGCCCCTTCCTGACAAGTAAGAGTATAGAAAAACTTTCTTCAAATGCATTGGCATAAAGCAGCATATTCCAACCAGCCGGGAAAAACGCGGCCCCTTAAGCCAATAAATTTGACAATCGTCATTGGAAGATGCTATAATTAAGATGGTAAAATGTATATTTCACCATCCATTGCACTCCGCATTTTAGTATACCACGTTTCTGCCTGTTTTTCCAATGTCTGGTCTGTTCTCATGTTTTTTCTTAGAAGACCGCATGATCTATCATCTTGCCATTCTTTTTCTCCATTTCCCTTTTTCAAGCATAAAGTGATTCACGCTGGCAAAACCTATCCGTAATACTGTTTGTTGGAGGTTGCTAACGTGGAAAATCCAGTACTGACCATTGTCGTTCCCTGTTACAACGAAGAGGCTGTTTTATACGAAACGGAACGCCAGCTGACGGAAATGGTGTATTCCTTGATGAACGAAGGCCTGATCAGCCCGAAAAGCAACATTTTGTTTGTGGATGACGGCAGCCGTGACCAAACATGGCCGATGATTGAAGAAATCACAAGGAAAAACCGGCTTGTCAAAGGATTGAAGCTTTCGCGCAATTTCGGGCACCAAAAAGCACTGCTTGCCGGACTTGAAAAAGCAAAAGAAGCGGCCGACTGCGTCATTTCCATCGATGCCGATTTGCAGGATGACATCTCGGTTATGCGCGAATTTCTATTAAAGTTCCACGACGGCTGTGACATTGTATACGGCGTGCGAAAAAAGCGCGAGAAAGATACCTTTTTTAAAAGAGCGACTGCCCAGGGGTATTACCGGGCAATGAAAAAACTCGGCGTCGATCTCGTATACAATCATGCAGATTACCGGCTGATGAGCAAGCGTGCGCTGGAGGAGCTTTCCCGCTTTCCCGAGCAAAATTTATTTTTGCGCGGCGTAATGCCGTTAATCGGATTGCAAACGGCTGAAGTGCTTTATGACCGGAAAGAACGGGCAGCCGGCGAGAGCAAGTATCCGCTCAAAAAAATGCTGGCGTTCGCCTTTGACGGCCTTACTTCTTTCAGTGTGGTGCCGATCCACTTTATTACCCTTGTCGGTTTGTTTACTTTTTTATCAAGCACCATTGCCGGCTTGTATGCACTTTTTGTAAAAGTTTCCGGCCATGCGGATGACGGCTGGGCTTCGATTATTATCTCCATTTGGTTTTTAGGCGGCTTTATGTTGATGAGTATGGGGTTAATCGGCGAGTATATCGGTAAAATTTACCAGGAAACAAAAAGGCGTCCGCGCTACACGATTGCGCAGGATGCACAGCAGGAGACAATCAGCCAGCAATTGTTGCGGACACAGCAGGATTCGGCAAAAAGGATTAATTGACAAACCTGTTGTCGCTTTTTACGTCGTATCAGAAGCGGTGGTTGGCTTATTCCACCCCGCCGCTTCCTTCTATCTCGCTTTTTTGGGGAGCCGTGTTTTCATATGCAGCAAAGCATCTTTTATATCGGTATTCGGTGAACGCGTAAACACGGGCTTCTTTTCTTTCAGATCATTTTACGAAAAGCAGCCGTAAAAATCGCAGTTTTTCAATCCATGATCTTACCAGCCTGTAAGAACCGGAACCAAACGCAGGCGTTACCTCAAGTGCAAAAAAGCGAAAGGCACACATCATCCTTTCGCTTTTCCTGCTTAAAATGGAATCACCCCAATCGCCAATGCCACAATGATCATAACGAGGGCCGATGCGCACGCCCATTTTAAGAAAGCACGCTGCAAATCGCCAAACTCGGCGCCGACCATGCCGACCAGCAAATAGGTGGACGGGACGAGCGGGCTTAGCAAATGGACCGGAAGCCCGAGCAGCGATGCCCTGCCAATTGCCTCCGGGCTAATGCCGTACGCTGCAGCCGCTTTCGCAACGAGCGGGAGAACCCCGTAATAAAACGCATCATTGGACATGAAAAAGGTAAACGGTGCACTGATGACTGCCGTGATGACGGCAAAATGCGGGCCCCATGCAGCCGGAACGTGCGTGATCAATGTATTTGCCATTGCGTCAATCATTTTTGTCCCGGACAAAACGCCTGTAAAAATCCCGGCTGCAAAAATCATCCCCACAACCGACATCGCATTTCCGGCGTAGGCGGCCACCCTTTCTTTCTGGACATCCATATTCGGATAGTTCACCATCGCTGCAATGGCAAAACCGAGCATAAACAAAACCGCTGCCGGCAGCACTTCCATAATGAGCCCAACAAGCAGTGCAATCGTCAAAAGGCCGTTGAACCAAATCAGTTTCGGGCGCTTTAATTCATTCCCCTCACCGACTGCAACGGCTGCAGCCTGTTCCAAAAATGCCTCATTTTCTGTACGGATGATTCCCAGCCGTTTTCTTTCTTTCCGCCCGAGGTAAAAAGCAAGGAAAAAGACAAATAGCAAACCGCCGATCATAGACGGAATCACCGGCGTGAACAGATCTGACGTCCCGAGGCCGAGCGCGCTCATTGCCCTGGCTGTCGGGCCGCCCCATGGCAGCAGGTTCATCACGCCTGATCCGGAAACGGCAATGCCCGCAAGCACGAGCGGTTTCATGCCGATCCGCTGGTAAAGCGGCAGCATCGCGGAAATGGTAATCATATAGGTGGTTGTGCCGTCCCCGTCTAGCGATACCAAAACGGCTAAGACCGCTGTCCCGATTGCAATTTTGAGCGGGTCCCCTTTTACGAGTTTTAATATTTGCGAGATCACCGGGTCAAATAACCCCGCATCGATCATGAGCCCGAAATAGAGAATCGCAAATAAAATCATAATGCCGGTCGGCGCGACGCTTGTAACCCCGTCGATCGCCATCTTCCCGATTCCTTTCCAAAACCCGCCGATTACTGCAAAAATGACCGGAACCACCATCAACGCAATCATGGCGGAAAGCCGCTTGGTCATGATCAAAAACATGAAAACAATAATCATCAAAAATCCCATGAATGCTAACACAACAGCCACCCCTTCGTTCGTTTCTTTCAGTTTACCCAACAAAGCAAATATTGTAAGCGATTTCAAAATTAATGATATAAAATCTATTTTGATGATTTTGTTCATTTTGTTCACGAAAAAAAGGGGGGCATGGCCGGCGCTTACCTATCAAACGGATGAAACAAGGTAATATTTCCGCTCCGGCCTGCCGACGATGCCGTATTCGACTTCTGCCCTGCACGTCCGGATGGAAACCAGGTATTCCAAATAGCGGCGGGCGGTTGTCCGGGAGGCGCCGATTTTTTCGGCGACCTGTTCAGCGGACTGCCCCTGGTCCGGAACCAGCACCGCTTTTACTTTGCTCAGCGTAATCGCATCAATTCCTTTCGGCAGCTCCGTTTCCTGCGTCCCCGCTTCCCGGCGCGGCGCCCCGAACAGCGAATCGACCCAGGCCTGGTCCACCGTACCCGCTGTTTCCAGGAGGCGCTTTTTATCCAGATACTTTTCGACCGCCTCCTTAAACTGCTTGAGTGAAACCGGCTTGATCAAATAATGTTCCACCCCATAATGAAGCGCCTTTTCGATAAAATCCTTTTCCGCAGCGGCTGTAATCATCATAATGTCAAGATGCGGCGCCAATGCCCGCAGGCCGGGAAGCAGGTCAACGCCGAGCCGGTCAGGAAAATACACATCAAGAAGCAAAAAATCCGGGGACTTCTCCTCCACAAGCGCCAGCGTTTCTTTTGCATTCAGGGCTTTGCCAACCACTTCGAAACAAGGGAACTCTGCCAGAAATTTTTCATGGACAAGCGCCACGCGGAAATCATCCTCGGCGATCACCGCTTTTATTGTTTTCAACTGTCGACACCCTTTCTTTTCGGCACATAAACTGTAAAAACCGTTCCTTCCCCGGGGTGGCTGTGGACTTCAATGAAACCCCCGAGTTCTGACACAGCATGGGCAGCATTGGATAAGCCAAACCCTCTGTTCGCTTCTTTTGTTTTTGTCGTAAAACCCCTTTCAAAGATATGCCTGAGGACCGCTTCTTCCATGCCGGGCCCGTTATCGCTGATTTCAAATACAATGTCATCCCCCATATCCGTCGCAAAAAACAAGACGGCCGGGCGATCTGTTTTCCCTGCTGCTTCAAAAGCATTGTCGAGCAGATTGCCAAGAATGACAATCAGCCGCATCACATCGATTTGCTTTGGCAACCTTTCTAAAGAACTGTTCGGATCAATATCAAAACGAATCTTTTTTTCGGATGCTTTGCCGAGTTTGCCGAGCAAAACCGCCTGGACTTTCATGTCTTTTATCTTTTCAAAAACACGGGCGTGCTGGTTTTTCAAGGATGCCGTCTCTTCCCGGATAAATTCATTTGCGTCTTCATATGCCCCAAGCTGCAGCAGCCCCGAAAGAACATGCAGCTTATTTGCGTATTCATGGGACTGGGCCCGCAAATCTTCCGAGTATTTGCGGACTTCGCTCAATGTATTGGCCATTCGTTCAATTTCAGAACGGTCGCGGAAAGAAGCGACCGCTCCTTGCACTTGTCCCCGTTCATCGTGAATCGGAGTGCTGTTCACGATGAGCGTCTGGTCTTTCCATACCATTTCCCGGTCCATTTGCGGCTTGCCGGATTTTAACACGGCGTAAAAAATGGAAGCCGGTATCAGCCTGTCAATCTTTGTACGCCTGACTGATCCGCCAATATGCAGCATTTTTTTCGCCGGCTGGTTCATGGTGGTGACAAACCCTTCCCGGTCCACAGCAATAATCCCTTCTTTGACCGCATGTAAAATGGCCCGCTTTTCTTTGTAAAGCGAGGCAATTTCGAACGGTTCAAGCCCCATTGTGTCTTTGCGGATATCCCGGGCAAGCAGCACGCTTCCGATGATGGCCCCGAAAAAAGCGAGCAGTGCGACTCCGGCAACTTTCATCATGTGGATGTTGGTCTGCCGGTTCACATCGCTCAGCATAAATCCGACCGATACGATGCCAATAATGTTTCCGCTCCGGTCGCGTACCGGTGTTTTCCCTCTTAATGACGGGCCAAGCGATCCTTTTGCGCTTGAAATATAGGATTCCCCTTTCAAAATGGCCCGTTCATTGTCACCGCCAACCATCTTTTTGCCAATCCGGCCCGGGAGCGGATGGGAGTAGCGGATCCCTTCCCTGTTGCCGACAACGATAAACTCGGCGCCGGTTTCTTTGCGGATTTTTTCCGCAAGCGGCTGGATCGTGTCGGACGGATCCTTGCTTTGGAAAGCGTCCACGACATCCGGCATTGCCGCCACCGTTTTGGCAATATTTAACGCCAGGCGCCCTTCCTGTTGTTCGATTCGGCGCTGCTCCAGCATCATAAAATAACCGGAAAGCGCGCCGATGATCAAAAAAGACAGGAGCAGCACAAGCCCAAGTATTTTTGTCTGCAATGAAACTTTCCTTTTGCGCATCCCCATCCCCCGCCAAACAGGATTTATCTCCATTTTACATGATTTTTTGGAAATGTTGCGGCAAAAAAGGAATGATGCACTGAAACGGGTGCCCTGCCCAAGCAAATTAAAAGCCGCCGGGAATGTCCCAGCAGCTGGAAAAAGGCGGATATGCCCGCCCTCTATTATTTTGCTGCAGCCTGTTCGTAAACCCCCTCTTCGTACGGCTGTCCATAAGCATGTTCGCCGTGCAACGTGATATCAAGGCCTCTTTTTTCCGCTTCTTCATCAACGCGGATCGGCATAAACAATTGGATCGCTTTGATGATAATAAAGGAGGCAATGCCGACGAAAATATAGGTGGACACAATGGCGACGAGCTGCTTCCAGACGAGCGACGGATCGCCGTAGAACAAGCCGTTCGCGCCGGCGGAGTTGACCGCTTTGGAGGCGAACAGACCGGTTGCAATGCCGCCCCATGTGCCGCCGATACCGTGAATGCCGAATGCATCCAGCGTATCATCATAGCCGAGTTTCGATTTCAAATACGTGACGCCCCAGAAGCAGACGATGCCGCCAACCAGGCCGATCAAAATCGATGCCATTGGTGTTACAAACCCGGCTGCCGGTGTGATCGCTACGAGCCCTGCAATGCCGCCCGAGATCGCACCTGACAATGTCGGCTTTTTATTGACAATCCATTCCACCGCGGCCCAGCCGATTAACCCGCAAGCCGCCGCTGTATTGGTATTGATGAAAGCATACATGGCAACTTCGTTTAACGATAAGGCACTTCCGACGTTAAATCCGAACCACCCGAGCCAAAGGAGGCTGCCGCCGATCAGGACAAGCATTAAGTTATGCCGCCCGGTTTCGGATTCTTTCCGTTTGCCGAGTACAAGCGCGAGGATGAGGGCCGCCACGCCGGAAGAAATATGAACCACATTGCCGCCTGCAAAATCGAGTGCGCCAAGGTTGCGGATCCAGCCGCCGACGCCCCATACCCAGTGGGCAACAGGCGCATATACGAGCACGCACCATAAGGAAATGAAAATCAAGTATGCCGAAAACCGCATCCGCCCGACAAAACCGCCTGAAATAATGGCAATGGTTAAAACCGCAAACGTCATTTGGAACATCATGAATAAGTTATGCGGAATCGTCGCGCTGTAATCTGCATTCGGTTTAAAGGTGACATCGTGCAGCCCCGCCCAGCTTAAATCGCCGAGAATCGCGTTGCCGCCGGTTGAAAATGCCAGCGAGTAACCAACAAGAATCCATAATACCGATACAATGCCAAGCGAACCGAAGCTGTACATCGCGGTGCTTAGAACGTTTTTGCTTTTCACCATCCCCCCGTAAAACAGCGCAATCGCAGGTGTCATAACCCAAACAAGCGCCGTCGATACAAACATAAAGACCGAATCTGCAGGAACCATTTGCCTCTTCCTTTCTGATGTTAGATTTTATAACGTATCTTTGTTATATAAATTATCATATGTGATGTCAGCCATTTTTTCAATACTTTTTCGTTAATTTTTTTAAAATTTTTATATTTCTTGTTAGGTTTTCTTACAAACCTGTCAGAATGCGCTTTCAGTGCACAAATCATTACAGATGGGGGCTGTTTTCCTCATGCAAGCTTTTAAAATGATTGGTACATCCTAAAATGTGGTACAATCTGTCTGTAAAACTCCAAAGAAAGAAGGGAATTGAATGAACCCGTTTACGTTTTATAACCCGACTGAACTGATTTTCGGAAAAGGGCAGCTCGAAAAGCTTAATGAAAAAATTGACCAGCTTGGCAAACGGATTTTGCTTGTATATGGCGGCGGCAGCATCAAACGTTCCGGCTTGTACGATAAATTGCAGGCGATTTTTGAGAAAAAAGCCTGCCATGTGCGCGAACTTGCGGGTGTTGAACCGAATCCGCGCCTGTCCACTGTTAAAAAAGGCATCTCCCTGATCCGCGAAAATGAACTCGACTGGATTCTTGCTGTCGGCGGCGGCAGCGTCATCGACTGCTCGAAAGCAATCGCAGGCGGCGCCCTGTATGACGGCGATGTATGGGATTTTTACGAAAGAAAGGCAAAAGTGGAAAAAGCGCTTCCGCTTGGCACTGTGCTGACGCTGGCTGCGACGGGTTCAGAGATGAACAAAGGCTCCGTTATTACGAACTGGGAAACACAGCAAAAACACGGAGCGAGCATGACTTTCCCGGCGTTCTCGATTTTAGACCCAGAAAATACGTTTACCGTGCCGCGCAACCAGACTGTTTACGGCATTTCAGATACGCTCTCGCACGTATTTGAGCAATATTTTTCGCATACAACAGAAATTCCGTTGCAAACCGGCTTTGCGGAAACGATTATGAAAACCGTGATCGAAAATGCGCGCAAAGTGCTGCAAAACCTTGAGGACTATGATGCACGCGCAAACTTAATGCTGAGTTCCACTTTTGCGCTTAACGGCCTGCTTGCGGCCGGCGTGGAAACCGACTGGGCAACGCACTCGATTGAACATGCCGTCAGCGCTGTTTACGATATCCCGCACGGCGGCGGGCTTGCGATCATCTTCCCGAACTGGATGAAGTATGTATATAAAGAAAATATCCCACGTTTCAAACGGTTTGCTGTTGAAGTATGGGGTGTGGATCCTGAAGGCAAAACGGACGAAGAAACGGCTCTCGCCGGCATTGATGCAGTCCGTGCTTTCTTTAACGAAATCGGCGCGCCAAGCCGGCTTGCAGATTACAATATCGGCGATGACAAGCTCGGCGTCTTGGCGGAAAAAGCTCTGCCATTCGGCCCAATCGGCAACTTTCGAAAACTGGGCAAAGAAGATGTGCGGGAGATTTTGAGAATGAGCTTGTAATAAGAAAAGGATGTCCTATATAGGGACATCCTTTTCTTATTGACGGGGCCTGCGAAATGAGGGGTTATCATCTTTAAAATACTCGCACCCCACTTCCGAATCAGCAGAAATTCTGGACAAAGCGGCGGCCCGTTAGAAACCGACCAAGCAAAGGAGCCCAGTCAGGAAGCAGCCTTCCCAACGGGTTGCAGTTACTCCAGCACTTCTTTATATACTTTATTTTCCCGCATCAAAACCGGGTACAAAACCAGGCCGATAACAAACAGCCCGATGCCGAGGAAGAATGTTTTTAAATCGGCAGTGCCGGTGATGATGACCCATATCGAATAAACCAGCGCAATGCCGGTAATGATGCCGTCCGTTGTGCGCGCGCCAAGAGACGTATAAGTTTCCCCAGCTGCCACCAGCTTCAACTGGTAAATAACCGATACAAGATACGGGATCAAATACGCCAGTGTTGCCACAACAATGGCAAAATCATATGCTTCCGAAATGGTGTCCGATACAGTGGAAAATAAAAAGATTTGCGTCATCATATTCGTTACCAATAACGAACGGGACGGCGATCCTTTTCTGTTCGTTTTCCCGAAAAATGCCGGAAAAAGGCCGGCCTTTGCCGCCTGGTACGGCACTTCGGAGCTGACAATAATCCAGCCTACCGTGGAACCGAACAAGGAAATGAGCGCCAGTGCGGCTAAAATATACTGGCCGTTTGCACCGAGCACCTGGCCGAGCGCATCGACAAGCGGCTTATGCGAGACGCGCAGTTCAGCCTGGGACAAAGCGCCCATTGTCAGCAGGGTAATGCCGACATAAATCAAGATCGAGATCAAAAGGCCCAGAAGTGTTGCCTTTTTCACATCTTTTTGTGATTTGGCGCGGTTTGACAGCATCACCGCCGATTCTATCCCGATAAACGCCCACAATGTGGAGATGGCGCCGCCGTTAATTTGCCCGAAGAGAGAAACGGCGTGGCCGTCCGCATCGGTAAAAGCTTTCGCATTGCCGAAGTTCGCGGCATCGAATGCAAAAACGGTAATGACGATAAACATCATAAAGCCGAGCACTTTTGTGACCGTCGCCACAAGATTCATTTTTCCGCCGCTGTTAAAGCTATGCGACAGGATCCATTGAATCCCCCATAGCATCACTGTACACACGGCAAATGTCAAAAATTTCCCGTCCTCCATTTGGAAAGATCCGAGCGAAAACAAGATTTTCGTGCTTTGCATAATCGGGAAAAATGTCGTTAAATAACCCGCAAACGAAATAATGACGGAAGCCGTTGCCGCCCAGTTGGCTGCCCAGTAGCCCCATGTCATGCTGTAGCCGGCGACCCGGCCGGCCTGCTTCGATTTAAAAAGCGACTGTGCGTAGCTTTGCGGCCCTGCTTTCAGTTCCGGTTTCCGGATGGCCAGGTTTCCGAACACGAGCGCAATCATCAAAACGCCAAAGCCGGTCAGAACCCATGCAAGTGTTGAACCGAGCGCCCCGGCCTTATTTGCGAGATTGGCCGGCAGCATGAAGACCCCGCCGCCTACCATATTGCCAACAACGAACGTGGTTAAAGTCCAAAGTCCCCATTTTTTATTCATGTATATTCACCCTCTGTGTTGGTTTGGTTTCGCTCCATTTTTTCATGTCATTATTTTAACGTATTTCTTTAGTTTGGTAAAGTGATAAATTACTAATGTGGTAAAATTATAGTCTGGTAAGAAAAGGAATTTAGCTCAAGTCTTTCCCGAACCGCGAAGCACTACTGGAAGACGCGCGGAAACATACGCCGGCAGGAAGAATGGTTGAGGTCGAGGATATGGTGAACGCCGTGCGCTTTTTAATTTCAGACGAGGCGTTTATGATCCGCGGCCAGACGATCATTGTGGACGGCGGCCGCTCGCTTCTTTTAAGTTGAGTACGCCAGCTTTGAGTTCCTTTATTTTCCAGTTTTTATGGGAAGGATAAATCGTTGGCCTCTGGTTACATTAATACCCGTGGAGGTGATAACGATGGCAAACAACAACAACTTCACAGGAAGCCTGGAAGCGCACAAACCAAAACCGGCAAGATGCCAGGCCAAGATCAATTGGCAATGCTGCGGGATGAAGAGAAAAGGAAACGCAAACCGATCCCGGAAAAAACCTGATGCCCAAGCTTGCGGCCGGGCCGAAAAAAAGCGGCAAATCAGGTGTTTTATTTGTATTTTTCCATTAAAATGAATATATAGAATGGACTTAACTTTTCAATTCCGAAACAGGAATCAATCAGGCTTGCCGTTTTATACGGCAAAAGTTTTAAATCCTATATTTCTTTCATTGCCAAGTTTTCACTATAAGGAGTATAATAACAGTAATCCGGTCATCTGATGATTGGCCTAATACTATAAGAAGGTGAATATTGTGAGAGTGAGTTTGTTCATCACTTGCCTTGTCGATATGTTCAAAGCGGACGTCGGGAAAGCAATGGTGGAAGTACTGGAGCGGCAGGGCTGTGAAGTTGATCTTCCAAAAGGCCAGATCTGCTGCGGGCAGCCGTCCTATAACAGCGGTTATCTGGAAGATACAAAGCCTGCGATGAAACAAATGATGAAAGCATTTGAAAACGCAGATTACGTCGTATCCCCTTCCGGCTCATGCGCATACATGTTTAAAGAATACCCGGAAATTTTTGCGGGCGACCCGGTGTGGGAACCAAAAGCAAAAGCGCTCGCTGCAAAAACATACGAATTTACACAATTTCTCGTGGATGTATTAAAAGTGGAAGATGTCGGGGCAAGCCTGCACGCAAAGGCCACCTACCATCCATCATGCCATATGACGCGCCTGCTCAAGGTAAAAGACGCGCCTATGAAACTGTTAAAACATGTGGACGGCCTTGAATTTGTGCCGCTGCCTAATGCATTGTCATGCTGCGGATTCGGCGGCACATTTTCCGTGAAAATGAGCGAAATCTCCGAGCAAATGGTGGACGAAAAAGTGGAGCACGTCGAAGAAACCGGCGCCGACGTTTTAATCGGCGGCGACTGCGGCTGTTTAATGAATATTGGCGGCCGGATGACGCGTAAAGGAAAACCGATAAAAATTATGCATATTGCTGAAGTTTTGAACAGCAGGGATTAAAAAACGGCAAAGGGGTGAAAAAAATGGGTTTATCGATTAGTGATGAAAAATTTAAAGGCAGGGTCGAAGAAGGCATCAACGATGATTTTATGCGCGGTGCCGTCCGAAGTGCCCAGGAACGGCTGCAAACCAACCGGCTGGCAGCGGCCAATGAACTCGGAAACTGGGAAGAATGGCGTTCGCTCGGCGAAGAAATCCGCCAGCATGTTTTAAACAATCTGGACTATTATCTATATCAATTAAGCGAAAATGTATCGAAACGCGGCGGCCATGTCTTCTTTGCCCAGACCGCTGAAGAAGCGAGCCGGTATATTAAAGAAGTCGTGCAGAAAAAAAACGCGAAAAAAGTGATTAAATCGAAATCGATGGTGACGGAAGAAATCGGCATGAACGAAGCCCTGATGGAAGCGGGCAGCACTGTTGTCGAATCCGACCTCGGCGAGTACATTTTACAGGTGGCCGGCGACCATCCTTCCCATATCGTCGCGCCGGCTTTGCACAAAAACAAAGATCAAATCCGTGACGTGTTCCGCGACCGCCTCGGCTATACCGGCACAGAAAAACCGGAGGAGCTGGCCGCGTTTGCACGTAAAGTTTTGCGCGAAGAATTTTTATCAGCGGAAATCGGGATTACCGGCTGCAACTTTGCCATTGCCGAAAGCGGATCGGTCGGCCTTGTCACAAATGAAGGGAATGCCGACATGGTCACAACCCTTCCGAAAACACAGATCGCTGTGATGGGGATGGAACGGCTTGTCCCGACTTACGAAGAGTTTGAAGTTTTGGTGAGCCTATTAACGAGGAGCGCGGTCGGTCAGCGGCTGACGAGTTATATTACAACCGTGACCGGCCCGAAAGAAGCAGGAGAAGTCGACGGGCCGGAAGAATTCCACCTCGTGATCGTCGACAACGGGCGTTCCGATATTCTCGGGACGGAATTCCAACAGGTGCTGCAGTGCATCCGCTGTGCAGCCTGCATCAATGTTTGCCCGGTTTACCGGAATATCGGCGGCCATTCGTATGGCTCCATTTACCCGGGACCGATCGGCGCGGTATTAAGCCCGCTTTTAGGCGGATACGACAAATACAAAGAACTCCCGTACGCCTCTTCGCTTTGCGGCGCCTGCACGGAAGCCTGCCCGGTGAAAATTCCGCTGCATGAGCTTTTGATCAAGCACCGCCAAGTGATCGCGGAAAAAGAAAAACGCTCGCCGGTAGCGGAACGGCTGCTGATGAAAGCATTCGGTGTCGGCGCTTCAAAACCCGGGCTTTACGGGGCAGGGGCAAAAATGGCTTCCAAAGTCGTCCGCCCGTTTTTAAAAGACGATTTGATCCACAAAGGGCCTGGCCCGATGAAACCGTGGACGGATGTGCGCGATTTCCCTGCGCCGAACAAAGAACCTTTCCGCGACTGGTTTGAAAAGCGGGAAAAAGACAGGGGGCAGAAAAAATGAACGGAGCCATCCAAAACCGGGATGCATTTTTAAAAAATATTGCCGGCAGGCTCGGCCGCAAGCCGGTTGTATCCGGTGTTGCCCGCCCGGATTACAAGCACAAGCCGCAATATGATGTACTGCCAAATGCAAGCCAGGAGGAACTGCTGGAAGTATTGCGCCAGCAGTCGCTCAGTGTCCATGTTGATTTTTTTGAAACGGATGCAAAAACTTTGCCCGGAAAATTAAACGAAGTCGTGGAACTGTACGGCGGCGGGCCTGTCTCGCTTTGGAATGACAGGCGGTTTGGGGAATTCGGTTTAACCCCGCTGATTGAGGAAGGCTGGCCGAAAATGGGAATTGAAACCCATGTCTGGGATCCCGAAATCGGCGAAAAAAATATCGCGCTGTGCGAGAAAGCGAATGTCGGGATTACGTTCAGTGATATCACACTGGCGGAATCCGGCACGGTGGTTTTATTCAGCAGCAAAGAACGCGGCCGGTCGGTCAGCCTGCTGCCGAAAACCTATATCGCGATTGTGCCGAAAAGCACGATTGTCCCGCGTATGACGCAGGCCGCCTTAAAGATCCGCGAAAAAATCAAAAACGGGGAAACCGTCCCGTCGTGCATCAATTTTATTACAGGCCCAAGCAACTCCGCTGACATTGAAATGAACTTGATCGTCGGCGTCCATGGGCCAGTTAAAGCAGCTTATATTGTCGTAAACGATCAATAACAAAACGTAAAAAAATTCAAAAAATAGATGGCCTGCTGAAACAGGCCATCTATTTTTTTTGGATTTTATGCTGTTTTTTTCGCTCCCTGCTGCAGCTCACTGTGGCGGATACTGTATCCGAAGTAAATGACCATGCCGATTGCGAACCAGACAGCGAAACGGATCAAAGTTGCCGGCTGCAGGCTTGCGATCAAGATGGTGCAACAAATCGCGCCAAGGGCTGGCAGGACTGGCACAAGTGGCGCTTTAAACGGGCGTTCCAGATCCGGGCGTTTATATCGGAGCACGATGACTGCCACGCATACAATCACAAATGCAGCAAGCGTCCCAATATTGGTCATCTCAGCCACGATATTGATCGGCAGGAACCCGGCTGTGACCGCGGTTACGATCGCGACCAGAACGGTTGAAGTCGCCGGGGTTTTTCTCCTTTCACTGACTTTTGAAAAAATTTTAGGCAAAAGTCCATCACGCGACATGGCAAACAATACACGCGTCTGCCCGTATGCCATGACAACCAATACGGAAGTAATCCCGCAAATGGCCCCGACGGAAACCAGTGCCGCACCCCAGTGAATGCCGATTTGCTGCAATGCATAAGCAACTGGAGCAGAAGCAGCTTCCGGCCTGCCGAAAATGCTGAATTTGACAACGCCTGTCAAAATGGCGGAAACGATGATATACAACACGGTACAAATTAACAAGGAGAACAAAATTCCGCGTGGCACGTCTTTTTGCGGGCGGCGCGTTTCTTCCGCAGCTGTCGACACAGCATCAAAACCGATGTAAGCAAAGAAAATAACCGCTGCGCCCGAAAGCACGCCTTTAAACCCGAACGGCATGAACGGATGCCAGTTGACCGGTTTTACATGCCCGACAGCAAGCACGACAAACAACAGGACAACGGCCACTTTAATGGCTACGATGATGCCGTTCAGGCGGGATGTTTGCTGGACCCCTGAATACAACAGCCAGGCAACCAAAGCGATGATGAGAATGGCCGGCAGGTTGACAATGCCGCCGTCCATCGGTGCAAGCGTCAGCGCTTTTGGCAGATGGACCCCAAGATTTCCGAGCAGGTTCACGGCGTATCCGGACCAGCCGATCGCAACGGTCGCAACCGCCAGGCCGTATTCCAAAATTAAATCCCAACCGATAATCCATGCCCAAAATTCACCCAGCGCCGCATACCCGTAAGTATAAGCACTTCCGGCAACCGGCACCATTGATGCAAATTCTGCATAACACAAGGCAGCAAATCCGCATGCGAGGCCCGACAGGATAAAGGAAATGACGAGTGCAGGGCCGGAATAGTTTGCTGCTGCCACACCTGTCAGCACGAAAATGCCTGTGCCGATAATGGCGCCGATCCCAAGCAAAGTGAGATCGAGTGCACCAAGCGCTTTTTTCAGCCCTTGCTTGCCCTGGGTCTCTTCTACAAGGTTTGCGATTGCTTTTGTCTGAAAGATGCTCATCTCTCATCCTCCCCAAAATTTTTGTATAACTGCATATCTCTATTATACTTTTCATTGAAAATTTATCAATATAGAAATATAACAAATTAATAAAAAATTTTGATTGTAAGAAATTATAACACTTATCACGCTTTTCCAGCCTGACCGGATATATCCGTATTGGTTTGCCGGCAGCAAAAACTATTGTATTTGCATCGTAATAGAACATGGCAGCGTAAAAACTTTGCATATGAAATAAAAGAACGTCCGCGAAGCTTTTTCGTGAAGGCCCCTGATACGTTTACCCGGGGCCGGGTAAGCATATCAATTCGCAATTTAACCCTGCGGCGGGCTTTTGCCACGGATCTTTTGCCTGCCAACGGTGGTTCAGCGCCAAAAACGGGCCTAAAATCTTTCTTGGAACAACCCGCAATCCTTCAAAATCGTGAGCCTGCTACGGAATATCCGATGGTCGCAATCCCGCTCTCGTATGGTATAATCAAACTATCAAGGAGGGGATTTTATGGCAGCCCAATTGACCATTACAGACCGCAAACACGTGATTCACGCGGATATAGAAAGGATGGCCGTTTTTTTGCAGGGCAAATTTGTCGAGGCAACCGGTGATGATGGCCGCCTGTGGTATGTGATTTTTTACAAGGACCATTATTTGAACGCGGTACCCGCCGCCAAAATCAAACGGCAGTCCGCAGTGGCGCAGGCTTTCCGTGACTGCATTGTGCTGGAGCCTCCCCATCCGCTGATTGATTTGCTTTTCCAGCCGGGTTGCTCTTTTAAAACCGTTCATTTTGCCCAGCTTACCGGCAAAATGGAGAAACTGTTCCCGCCACTTGAAGCCGCCTGGATTGCCACGTTTTTCGAATCGTTTGTCCCGAAACGGAAGCTCTTTGAATATATCCAATCCATCTTTTATGAATACCGCCGCAATGGCCAGCTATTGCAGTGCGCGCGCATCCTCCGCATTTTAAAAGATTTTGCGCCGAAGCAAAGCTGGGTCAAGCAAATGTCCCGCGATTTAAATCTGATTAAGTACGACAAACTCTTTCAATCCTATTCACCCGAACTGATCCGGAAAGACCCCCTTTATGCCGAAAAACTTTTATATGAGAAAATGCCGGATACTGATGCTTTTGCAAAACTTTGCAGCCTGCTGCGGGCGCAAAACCGGTGGGCGGACGAAATCGCGTTAAGCCTTGAACAGATGGAGGCGGCGCCATCCGATGCCGGTTACAAAGCCCTTCTTGAGCGGCTGGAGGCGCATTTTGAACAGGCAGAAAAAATGGCCATTTTGGAAAATCTTTATGCCCGCATCCGGCAGTTTGAACCGCTGCAGCAGGATTTACTGAAGTTTTATATTGAGACAAAACAACTGGAAAAAATGATCCCGATGATGCTTGAGGAACAGATTCAGCTTAGTGCGAAACAGGCGGAAAAAGTGGAAAATATGCTTGAATCATGGAGCCCGGATGGCCATACAGATGTGGAAACGCTGAACCGGCTTGCCCCACTTTTTTCCGGGCACCCGGCACAGGCAGAGAAATTTGCGGCAAAGTGCATTTCATATTTGTTACAGCACCGGGACACTTCCTATATAATGGAATGGCTGCTTCCGTTCAAGAAAGCAGCGGGGCATTTGCCGGCCATCCGCAAAGTGGAGCAAATGCACCAAATGGCGGACGATCCCGACAAGCAATCGCTGCTCGGAGAATTGTATTTTGAATTTGGGCAATACGACAAGGCGCTTGACTGTTTCAGCTGGGAAATGGAGTTGCGGGAAAACGACCCAACCCCGGTCAAATGGTTGTCAAAAATTTATCACGAACTCGGCATGCAGGCGGAATCGAATGCATACCGGAATTTGTATATTGATATGGAAAAACGAAGAGCATAAGGCGGGGGCGGTCCCTGCTTTTTTTATCGGCCGGGCACGCGGGTCCCCCAATGGCTGCGATGAAGGACTTTTCTGCGGGCGGCCGGATCCCCTTTTGTCTTTCATGCCTGTGATGAAGGACATTTCTGGGGGCGGGCGGGGTCCCTTTTGTCTTTCATAACTTTGATGAAGGACATTTCTGGGGGCGGGCGGGGTCCCTTTTGTCTTTCATAACTTTGATGAAGGACATTTCTATTGGCGGGCGGGTCCCTTTTGTCCTTTTGAACTCTCCAAAAAGACATTTCGAACACTACCCAAGCCGCTTTTGTCCTTTTAAAACCTCCAAAAGGACATTTCTATCGCTGCACAAGCCGCTTTTGTCTTTTTGAAGCCTTCAAAAGGACATTTCGAACACCAACCAAGCCACTTTTGTCCTTTTGAACTCTCCAAAAGGACATTTCGATCGCTGCCCGGGCCGTTATTGTCTTTTTGAAGCCTTCAAAAGGACATTTTGACCACTACCCGGGTTCCTTTTGTCTTTTTGAGGCCTTCAAAAGGACATTTCGAACACTACCCAAGCCGCTTTTGTCCTTTTGAAACCTCCAAAAAATATCTCAATCACCACCCGAGTGATGTCCGTGCCCGCTGGAAAAGACATTCAGCCGGTTATTTTCGCCCGTGATCAACTTGAAAGCCGCCCCGCGGATTCGGGACGGCTTTCGTTATTTGGTATGCATTTTAAATTCCAAAAACAGCTCATTATAGCGGGCGAGTTTTTTCTTGCCAAGATTTTTATATACTTCGAGTTTCTTTGTAAGTGCAGCATCCGGATAAAAACGGCGGTCGCCGGAAATCGATTTTGGCAAAAGCTGCAAAGCCGCTTGGTTCGGCGTTGAATAACCGACGTACTCGGCGTTTTGCGCGGCATTTTTCGGATCGAGCATAAAATTGATAAACTTCAGGGCGCCATCTACGTTTTTCGCTGTTTTCGGGATAACCATGTTGTCGAACCAGAGATTGGAGCCTTCGCTCGGCACAACATAGTTCAGCTTTTTATTCTCCGACATGATTTCAGCCGCATCTCCCGACCAGACAACCCCGAGCGAAGCTTCTCCATTGGCCAGCAGCATCTTGATTTCATCACCGACGATCGCTTTCACATTCGGCATCAGCCGGTCAAGTTTTGCTTTTGCCTGCTGCAAATGTCTTTCATTCGTGTCATTCAGCGAGTAATGCAGGCTGTTGAGCCCCATCCCCATCACTTCGCGGGCGCCGTCCACAAGCAGAATCTGATTTTTCAAATCGGGATCCCACAGGTCATCCCAGCTTGTAATTTTTTTGCCGCCGAGCATGCTTGAATTGTATACAATCCCGACCGTCCCCCAGAAATAAGGCACCGAGTATTTATTTCCCGGGTCAAACGGCAAATCCATAAAACGCGGGTCGATATATTTCAAGTTCGGCAACTTCGAATGATCAAGCGGAATCAGCAAGTTCTCCTTTTTCATCTTTTCGATCATATATTCGGACGGAACCGCAACATCAAACGTTGTGCCGCCCTGGGAGATTTTCGTCATCATGGCTTCGTTCGAATCGAAAGTCTGGTAAATGACTTTGATGCCGGTCTGCTTTTCAAATTTCTTAATCAAGGCGGGGTCGATATAATCCCCCCAGTTGTAAATCGTAAGCGTATTGCCGCCTGCGTAGCCTTCCGTTTGGTTCATGCGCCCGGCGAGAAACTGCAGGGCAAGGGCAACCACGAGTATCGCAATGAAAACACGCAACAACTGTTTCATCTTTTAACCCCCATTCCGTTCGTGCGGGCCTGGCGCTGGTTAATAAGGTAGTACCCGATCACAAGGATAATGGAGAAGAAAAAGAGCAGCGTTGACAGCGCGTTAATCGTGAGTGAAATCCCCTGGCGCGCCCGTGAATAAATTTCAACGGAAAGCGTGGAATAGCCGTTCCCGGTGACAAAAAAGGTGACGGCGAAATCATCGAGCGAATACGTGAGCGCCATGAAAAAACCGGCAAAAATACCGGGCGTAATATACGGGAGAATCACTTTTGACAACACATCCCACTGGCTCGCCCCGAGGTCGCGCGCCGCATCCATCAAAGTCGGGCTCATTTCCTGCAGTTTCGGCAGCACCATCAACACAACAATCGGAATGCAAAAAGCGATGTGCGAAACGAGAACAGACGTAAAGCCGAGCTTGATTCCTGCAATCGTAAATAAAATCAGAAACGAAGCGCCGATAATGACGTCCGGGCTTACGATCAGCACATTATTGAGCGAAAGCAGGGCATTTTTCGTTCTTCTTCTTTTCACAAACCGGATCGCGAGCGCCCCCATCACACCGATCACCGTTGAAATCGCGGATGCGAGTAGCGCAATCACAAGCGTGTTGATGACAATGATCATAAGGCGCGTGTCCTGGAACACTTCCTTGTACCATTCCCATGTAAAACCGCTAAATTCATGCATGTTCCCTGCTTTGTTGAACGAATAATACATTAAATAAAAGATCGGTGCGTAAAGGACGATAAACACAAATATCAGATACAAGTTTGACCATTTCCATCTTTTTTTCAACTTCATCCCTCACTTCCGGTTGCCGGTCACAATCATAATGACGACCATGGCAATGATCAAAAAGACGGCGATCGTGGACCCCATCCCCCAATCCTGTGTGACAAGGAAATGCTCTTCAATTGCCGTACCGAGCGTAATGACACGGTTTCCCGCAATCAGGCGCGTAATCATAAAGAGTGACAGAGACGGAATAAAGACCGCCTGGCACCCCGATTTGACGCCGTCCAGCGTGAGCGGAAACACAACGCGGCGGAACGTGGTCCATTTCGAGGCGCCAAGATCGCGTGCCGCATCCATAAAGACCGGGTTCAGTTCTTCAAGCGCGTTATAAATCGGCAAAATCATAAACGGGATAAAAATATAAGTGGACACAAACAAAAAGCTGAAGTCTGTAAATAAAATCTGCTTTTGCCCAATGCCAATCCATTCAAGAAACGAGTTGGCCGGGCCGAATGTGCCGAAAATCCCGAGAAACGCATACGCTTTTAACAACAAATTGATCCATGTCGGCAAAATGATTAATAAGAGCCAGAGCTGCTTATGCCGCGATTTTGTCAAAAGATAGGCGGTCGGATACGAAATTAAAAGCGTAAACGCCGTAATCAAAAATGCATACCAAAAAGAGCTCAGCGCCATTTTCAAATAAACGGGCGTAAAAAATTTTTCATAGTTGACAAGCGACAAATGCCCTTCAATATCAAAAAAAGAATAATAGAGAATGAGCAAAATCGGTGCGACTACAAAAAGAAGGATCCACAGCAAATACGGAACGAGATAAAAAGCGCGTGCATTCACTTTCATGGCCGGACCTCATCGTACGCTTCCAAGCGCCGGTCGAATTCCTCTTCCGTTTCGCCGAATCTCATCACGTGGATCGCTTCCGGTTCAAAATAAAGGCCGATCGTATCCCCGACTTTTGCTTTTTTTGTCGAGTGGACAAGCCATTCATTTCCCTCTTCATCGTAGCAGCAAATTTCATAATGGACGCCGCGGAACAGCTGGGTATCCACCCGCACTTTCAAATTTCCTTTTTCCGGCGTCGTGATCTCCAGGTCTTCCGGGCGGATGACAATTTCAACCGGCTCGTTCGGGTTAAGGCCGCGGTCTACGCATTCAAACGCACGGCCGTTAAATTCCACAAGATAATCGCGGATCATTTTCCCCGGAAGGATATTGGACTCGCCGATAAAGTCCGCCACAAAGCGGTTGATCGGTTCATCATAAATATCGGTCGGCGTCCCGCTCTGCTGAATTTTCCCGTTATTGATGACAAAAATTTCATCGCTCATCGCAAGCGCTTCTTCCTGGTCGTGCGTGACAAAAATAAACGTAATGCCAAGGCGGCGCTGCAGTTCGCGCAGTTCATACTGCATCTCTGTCCTCAGCTTCAAATCCAAAGCGGAAAGCGGTTCGTCCAGCAAAATCACTTCCGGTTCATTGACAATCGCGCGCGCAATCGCGACCCGTTGCCGCTGCCCGCCTGACATTTCGCTGATTTCCCGGTTTTCATAGCCTTCCAGGTTCACAAACTTCAAGGCTTCTTTTACTTTTTGGTCAATCACAGCCGCCTTCATTTTTTTAATGCGCAGCCCGAACGCGACGTTTTCATACACATTTAAATGCGGAAACAGCGCATAATCCTGGAAAACGGTATTGACCTGGCGCCGGTTGGCCGGAACGTCATTCACGATTTTTCCGTTGATGTAAATATTTCCTTTTGTCGGCGCAATAAATCCTGCAATCAGGCGCAAAATGGTTGTTTTCCCGCAACCCGACGGCCCGAGCAGGGTGTAGAATTTTCCGCGTTCAATTTCAAAACTGACGTCATCCAAAATAGCAGGATCATCGTCGTATTGTTTCGTGACATGGTCAAAACGAATGATGATATCGCTGTTCATTGCTGTCCTCCTCTTCTTTCCGCATGCAGCCTACAGATACGATTCCGTGGCAACGAGCACAAGCCTGGACCGGCCTTCCGCGTCATTCAGTATCTGATGCTCATCGGATGCATGATAATAAATGGCTTCTCCGGCTTTCGCACGGTACAGGCGTTTGCCAAGCCGCACCGCAATCCGGCCTTCTAATACATAGGCAAAGGTTTCCGATAAAGAAGGTTCAAAGGTTTTAAACTCCCCTTTTTCCTCAAGCGTGAGCAGGATCGGTTCCATTTCCTTTTCATTCGACTCCGGGACGAGCCACTGGATTTTATACCCGCGCTCTTCATCGAGATAATCGGTCTGGTCTTCTTCCCCGTATACCACTTTTTGTTCACGCTCTTCTTCATCAAAAAATTCTTTTGGCGTGCAGCCGAGCACTTCCAATATATTAAAAAACGTGTCAATCGAGGGGGAGCTTAAATCCCGCTCAAGCTGGGAAATGTAGCCTTTGCTTAAATCCGTGCGCTCTCCAAGTTCCTCCTGGGTGAGTCCTTTTTTCAACCTTAAGTTTTTAATCTTTTTCCCAATTTCCATCATAAGCCCTTCCCATTTGTTTAGCATTTGTAAACTCAAAGGCAAGGAAGTTCTGTTTTATTAAACTTTAAGTTTACTTTCATTTGTATTATATAAAAAAGCAGGCAGATGTAAAGGCCTTTTTGAAAAAAACACGAATCAGGCTGTCATCCTGCCTGTTTGTACCCGCGGAAAAGCGATAGCCCCTCCTTTTCAGCCAACGAACCATCCCAATCAGGCGTTTGCAGTTTTCGCACGGAGAGGCAGATGTTTGCCAATAAGCCTGTATATAAAATGGACAAAATATTGCCGCGCTGTTGCCCGCTGCAAAAAGTCAATCATGCAAATTAGTGCCTAGCTTGATGTAAAAACTTAAGCCCATTTTATATCCCATATATTTTTTGCCACCCCGTTCTGCTTCCTTTTCTATTGATTTTCCCTAAAAAAATAACTATAATAATATGTAAATCAAATGGAATAAAAAATCCTCATCAAATCCGGTGAGGTAGAGGTCGCAGCTTTTATGAGTAAATCGGACGAGACACGGGTAAAGTTTAAGACTCCGGTTGAAAGGAAAAGCTGCCGAAACGTGGTGCCGGATCCCGCGGTGCCATGTTGGGGCTGTTTCCGAACAGGAACAGAACTGTCACATATGCGATTCCCCCTCGCATATGTGTTGAGCTATCTTCGGAAGGTTGATGGAGGGTATACGCTTTGATGCCGCGTCTCCACGACTGCGGCATTTTTGTTTATTCCCTGCTCCTTCCTATATAAAAAGGAGTGAATCAAGGATGGATGACTTCTATCATGGGCAAAGCACTGCAGCTGGAGCGGTTCCCGTTACGAAAAAGGGTGAAGTGACAAAACTGAAGCGGAAATTAAAATCCCGCCACCTGACCATGATTTCCCTCGGCGGATCAATCGGAACCGGGCTTTTTCTAGCAAGCGGCGGGGCAATTCACAGCGCGGGGCCTGGCGGTGCGCTTCTCGCTTATGCATTAATCGGCGTCATGGTGTACTTTTTAATGACAAGCCTTGCAGAAATGGCCGCCTACATGCCGGTTGCAGGCACCTTCAGCACGTACGCAACAAAATTTGTTGATCCGGCACTTGGATTTGCGCTTGGCTGGAACTATTGGTACAACTGGGCGATCACGATCGCAGCCGAATTATCAGCAGCAACCATTATCATGAAATTCTGGTTCCCGCACATGCCTTCGATCGTGTGGAGTGCGGCTTGCCTTCTCATCATGTTCTTATTAAATTATTTATCTGTAAAAGGGTTCGGGGAAGCTGAATACTGGTTTGCAATCATTAAAGTCGTAACCGTCATTGCCTTTATCATTGTCGGCGCACTGATGATTTTCGGGATTATGGGCGGAAAAACAATCGGCTTTTCTAACTTTACGATTGCAGACGGCCCAGTCCACGGCGGATTCCTGGCCGTGCTCGGGGTTTTTATGGCAGCCGGGTTTTCATTCCAGGGAACAGAACTGCTCGGGGTTGCGGCCGGTGAAAGCGAAGATCCGGAAAAGACCATTCCGCGTGCTGTGAAATCTGTATTTTGGAGAATCTTGCTTTTCTATATTCTGGCGATTTTTGTCATCGGCCTGTTGATTCCGTTCACGGATTCGAGATTAACCGCCGATGACATTACGATGAGCCCGTTCACAATTGTATTTCAGCGTGCCGGCATTGCTTTTGCGGCTTCTGTCATGAATGCGATTATTTTAACGGCTGTTCTTTCTGCCGGCAACTCGGGCATGTACGCGTCAACGCGGATGCTCTGGGAACTTGCGCGCGACGGCAAAGCGCCGAAATTCCTCGGGAAACTGGATAAACGCGGGGTGCCGGTGAATGCACTGATTGTCACTGCGCTTGTCGGAACGGTTGCTTTCCTTGCATCTTTCTTCGGCGACGGGGCAGTGTACAACTGGCTCCTGAACGCATCCGGCTTATCCGGCTTTATCGCCTGGCTCGGCATTGCCATCAGCCATTACCGATTCCGCCGTGCATATGTAGCACAAGGCAAAGCTTTGAGCGACCTGCCTTACCGTTCAAAATGGTTCCCATTCGGCCCGCTATTTGCGTTTGCCGTTTGTACGGTCGTCATTCTCGGGCAAAACTACCAGGCATTTTTGGGAGACCATATTAAGTGGGGAAGCGTATTTGTCTCGTATATCGGCCTCCCCATCTTTATTGCCGTATGGCTCATTTATAAATGTGTGAAAAAGACAAAAGTCGTTTCTTTACGGGAATGCGATTTTAACCGGGAACCATAACGGAAAAACCTGCGGTGGATGCCGCGGGTTTTTACTTTTATCAGAAACTTACACTTTACATAAATTATATGAAATTTACCTTTATTTCTATTTATGAAAACGTTTCCCTTACCTAGGAAAAAATTCTTTTTAAATATTTTCCCAGCACAAAATCCTTTATTTCACGCGGGTTTCAGGGCTTAAACAATAGCGCACACAAATTTGCCAAAAAATTAATCTTTATTTTTTTCTCATTTTACGTTAATATTTTATCTATCGCATTTATTCCCCGAAAAAACCAGCACTTATTTTTCAGTTAATTTTACAAATTGTGCCAATATGTGATGTTTACAAGGAGGCAATGGCATGTCAACAATCGACAAGAAAAAAGTTCTGGAAACTGTTCCACAGACCGGATTTTTCGGTCATCCAAAAGGATTGTCGACTTTATTTTTCTTAGAGTTTTGGGAGAGATTCTCCTACTATGGGATGAAAGGGATTCTGATTTACTACATGTATGACCGCCTGTCAAACGGCGGGTTGGGATTGGATCCGACAACAGCCGCATCGATTGCTTCGATTTACGGCGCGCTTGTTTACATGTCGGGGATTATCGGCGGCTGGATTGCAGACCGCCTGCTTGGCTCCGCCAGAACCGTTTTTTACGGCGGGGTGCTGATTATGCTCGGGCATATTGCGTTGTCCTTTCCGGGAGGGTTCCCGGCGCTGATCGTTTCTATGGTGCTGATTGTGCTTGGGACAGGCTTGTTAAAACCAAATGCCGCTTCAATCGTCGGGGAATTGTATGATGAAAAAGACCTGCGCCGCGACTCCGGTTTCAGCATTTACTACATGGCGGTTAACCTCGGTGCCTTCCTTGCGCCGATCATTGTCGGGACTATCGGCCAGGGGTACAATTACCATCTCGGCTTCAGCATTGCAGCCATCGGAATGTTTTTCGGTTTGATCGCATTCGTGATGTCCAGAAAGAAAAATCTCGGGCTTGCCGGCTCTGTCGTGCACAACCCGCTGACGCCGGAAGAAAGAAGATCGACTTTTATAAAAATCGGCGCAGGGGCTGTCGTTCTGATTATTTTGCTGGCGATTACCATTCCGGCACGGATTTTAAATCTGAACAACTTTATTACCATCGTCAGCATTTTAGGATTTTTAATTCCTGCCTGGTACTTCATTATGATGTACTTCAGCAAGAAAACATCGAAAGACGAACGCTCACGCATTTTGGCTTATATTCCTTTATTTATTGCTTCTATCGTCTTCTGGGCGATTGAAGAACAAGGCGCGAGCCTGCTCGCTGTCTATGCGGACAAGCGGACACAGCTGAATTTTGCCGGCATCCATATTTTGCCGTCCTGGTTCCAGACACTGAACCCGCTGTTTATCGTCGTCTTTGCGCCGGTTCTGGCTTCGCTTTGGGTGAAGCTGGGAGACAGGCAGCCGTCCACACCGGTTAAATTTTCTTTCGGGCTCATCCTTGCCGGTTTTTCCTATATTGTCATGATGGTGCCGGCTTACCTTAACGGCTCTTCGTCGCTTGTGAGCCCGCTCTGGCTTGTATTGAGCTACTTCCTTGTCGTGATCGGGGAACTTTGCTTGTCACCGGTTGGTTTGAGCGTATCGACGAAGCTGGCGCCAGCTGCATTTTCGGCGCAAATGCTCAGTCTCTGGAACTTGTCTGATGCTGCGGCCCAAACGTTGAATGCCCAGCTTGTCAAACTGTACAGCGCCGACCATGAAGTGATCTACTTCGGCGGCGTTGGTCTTGTTTCGGTCATTTTGGGCATATTCCTGCTTCTCTATGCACCGGTCATCAAACGGCTGATGAGAGGGATAAAATAATAGATGAAGTGATGAAAAACCGGGGCATTGGTCCCCGGTTTTTTAATGGATTGGTGGTATTTATCCGTGTAACAATTGGAGTGGATGCTAATCGATTGGGGTAAGCTTAACCGTTGCTTCTGTCTGGACGGTGTAGCCGTCATACACCATAAACGTATAGGAAGCTTCGCCATTTACACCAAGAATCGTATTCACATCTGGTACACCTTCTCCGTCAAAAGTGACGAAGTTCGATCCTTCACCAACTGGCGTGGCTTTATACCTTCCTTCCGGGATGTCTTTACCAACTTCATATCTGCCGGCTGCCAACGTCTTTGGTGCACTTTTTGCTTTTTGCACCTGTCCTGTCAATGAAGCAAGGTCCTTTTTCTTGGCATCCACTTTGCTTTGAGTGGATTTTAATTCTGATTTTGCATTTTTCAAGTCAGCTTGTGCAACATCGACCTGTTTATTCAAAGTATCCAGTTGCGTTTTAAGATCATCTTTCTGGGATACAAGTTCCTCGGCTGCATCATAGTCATCTTTTAGCGCACTTAATTCACTCTTCAATTCACTCTTTTTACTTTTTAAATCCCCAATATCTTTTGCAAGGCCATCTCTTGTAACTTTCTCTCCTTTAATAGTGGCCGTTGATTTTGAAACACCAATCCCCCAGCCAATGAAAAGCAGAACAAGCGCAGCTGCAACATAAAGCGCAACCTTTAAATACCGCTTCATCCTCAAATCCCCCCAGTATAATTTGTGCTATCATTATAGCATTTTTACAAACGTTTACAATCTTTTTCTGAACAAGGATCAGAAAAATGGAAAAGAAAAGTATGAGAGAAAAGATCTACTCCATTCATATGCTGCCTGGGCCGGAGAAAGTATACCTTTCCGGCTTGATTTATAAAATAAACTTAAGTTTTTAAATCAACACCGAGCACCCATTTGCATGATGGCGTCTTTTTACAGTTAGGCAACAGCACTGCGAAATTTTGTTCATTTTATATGAGGCTTGCTGGACATGCAAAATTTCTAGATTTAGCAAGGATGCTGACAGTTTTGGCAAAAATTTAAAGATCGGTTTTATAAGAAATCCAGAGAGAAGCTTGCACTTGAAACGCACCCTAGTGAAGAAAGGCCTTCGGATTTTCGTGCTTCCTTAACGTAGACGGGCTCGCTCTAGGTTAAGAAAGACTTTCATTTTTCCCCTCTTCCTTAACATAGACGCGCCCTATGTGAAGGAAAAGCCTCGTTTTTGCTTGCTTTCTTAACTTAGACGCCCTCTAGGTTAAGGAAGGCCTTCATTTTTGCACGCTTCCTTAACGTAGACGCCCTCTAGGTTAAGGAAGAGCCTCGTTTTTTCACGCTTCCTTAACGTAGACGCCCTCTAGGTGAAGAAAGGCCTTCATTTTTCCACGCCTCCTTAACGTAGGGCTTGCTGAACACGCAAAATTCCTAGATTTGGCAAGGATGCTGACAGTTTTGGCAAAAATTTAAATGGGTTTTATAAAAAATACAGGGAAAAGCTTGCACTTGAAAGCTGATTCAAGGTATAGAGAAGACAGAATCGCATTTTCAAAGATGAATTCTTCTATATTTTAAGACAGAGCTTACTGACAAATTGAGTACAAACTCAGAATCGGATTCGTTCAGCAAGCCCTATATAAAATAAAAGAGAAAAAACCCGTTTGGAAAGAGATTTCCAAACGGGTTTTTGTTAAATGCTTTTCTTCTTTCGTGTTAGGCCGTAAGCGATGACAAGCAGAATGAACCATACCGGCGTCACAAATAGGGCAACGCGTGTATCTTTTGCAATCCCGAGGACAACCAGGACAAAGACAAAGAACAAGAGTACAACCCAGTTGATGACCGGGGCAAACGGCAATTTAAAGGAGATTTTGGCCGCTTCTTCCGGCATATTTTTCCGGAAACGCAAGTGGGCAACCATAATGACGCCCCATACCCAAACAAAACAGATGGACGAAATGCTTGTGACAAGCGTAAAGACTTGTGTGCTCTTCATAAAATAATTCAGCACGACGCCGATTAACAGCATGATCGTTGAACCAAGCAGAGCAGGTGCCGGGACATTCCGCTTGTTTAACTTTTTAAACATTTTCGGCGCTTTTCCGTCTTCCGCAAGAGAATACAGCATACGGCTTGTACTGAAAATGCCGCTGTTGCACGAGGAAGCCGCCGAAGTGAGCACCACAAAATTGATGATGCCTGCCGCAGCCGGAAGACCGATATCGGCAAATACCCGGACAAACGGGCTCGCATCCGGATTCAGCCGGTTCCAAGGATAAATCGACATGATGACAAACAAAGCGCCGACATAAAACAGTAAAATCCGCAGCGGAATCTGGTTGATCGCTTTTGGCAGCGTCTTTGATGGATCCTCTGCTTCCCCGGCTGTTACGCCGACCAGTTCAATCCCGACAAATGAAAAGACGGCCATTTCAAACGCCAGCAGAAACCCTTTAGAACCATTCGGGAAAAAGCCGCCGTGCTGCCACAGGTTCGTAAAAGAGGCATGTGCCCCATGGCTTTGAAAACCGGCGAACACGAGGAGAATGCCGATAATAATGAGCGCAATAATGGTCACAACTTTAATGATGGCGAACCAAAATTCCATTTCCCCGAATGCTTTGACTGTCGCAATATTGATGAGAAACAGAACAGCGACGCAAATCAAAGCGGTAATCCACTGCGGCAATTCGGGTACCCAAAATTGAACATACATGCCGACTGCGGTAATTTCGGCAATGCCGGTTACAATCCAGCAAAACCAATAGGTCCAGCCGGTAATAAAGCCTGCCCACGGTCCGATAAATGTTTCGGCAAAATGGGTAAACGATCCGGTAATCGGCTTGTACATCAGCAGTTCACCGAGTGCCCGCATCATAAAGAAAAGAGCTAAGCCGATTACGAAGTATACGAGCATAATAGACGGGCCGGCAAAGTGAATCGATTTACCGGAACCGAGGAAAAGCCCCGTCCCGATTGCGCCCCCGATCGCAATCAATTGAATATGGCGGTTTTTCAGCCCGCGACTCAGTTCTTGTCCATTCGGGCTTTGATCCATACCGATCAACTCCTTATCTATGTATAAATTTGATTATATCACAATCTTCTTATTTGCTGCCGGCAAAAAACAAACCGTATGTGCAAACGCCTCTGCGGTCGTGTCAGGGTTTTGCAAGGCAGCCTTTATTGTGCGCTTTCAAAAACGTCGGGCTGAAACTTCCCATTTTTGAGAAAATTTAACATGCAGAAGCGGACCGGCCCGTGAAAAGAGCCGGCAAGCCTGGGTTTAAGCAAACCATTGCGTTTTTTCTTCTGCTGGTGTCCGTTGTGCTTTGATGTCCATTTCCCTTTTCGGATAGCCGACATAGATGAGCCCGGCAATTTTATCCACAGGTTCAAGATTGAGATAGTTTTTCAATTCAGGTTCATGCGCGATGTCGCCAGTCCTCACGATTGTAGCCAAACCGAGCTCGGTTGCCGTAAGCAGCAGGTTTTGGATCGCACAACCGGTCGCAACGATTTCCTCAATTTCCGGAACAATGCCGGAGGGGCTGACAGCAACCGCGATCACCACCGGTGCCCGTAGCGGCCCTTTGCGCGCTTTTTCAATCTTTTTCGCCGCTTCTTCTTCACTCAGGCCTTCCGCTTTCCCGGCTGCAATCCTGGCCATTTCCTCCCCGAGTTTGGCGCGCCCTTCCCCTTTAAACACGCGGAATTTCCACGGTTCTGTTTTCTTATGGTTTGGCGCCCATGTGGCAGCTTCGAGCAACGTTCTAATGACATCATCGGGCACCTCTTTATTGTCTGTCACACCGATGGAACGGCGCGATTTGATCAGATCCATCACACCCATTTTCCCAACTCCTTTAGCCATACTAGTTTAAGTATAAGACAGGAAAATACGTCAATCAACAAAAAACATTTTTCCACCGTGGAAATACATTATTGAAAGATGGCGCTGATCTTTTGCACGTCTGCTTCCGTCAGGCTGACTTCCAATGTTTTCAGATTGTCAATCACCTGTTCCGGCCGTTTGGCACCCGGAATGACAGCATCAATGGAAGGCTGGGCGAGATACCAGGCGAGCACAACATGCGCGACATCCACGCCTTTTTCTTTCGCAATCGGGCGGAGCTTGTCAACCTTTTCCAAATTGCGGAGATAGGTTTCGCCCTGGTAGAGCGGATTTTTCGCACGCCCGCCTTCAAATTTGGTATCTTTTGTATATTTGCCGGCAAGAAGCCCGGATGCAAGCGGAAAGTACGGAATAAACGAAATGCTGTTTTCCGCTGTGTACGGAAGCAAATCTTTTTCAGCCCCGCGCTTGAATAAATTGTACTCCGACTGCAGCACATCGACATACCCGTCTTTGTTTGCCTCTTTCAGTTGTTCAATGGAAAAATTAGAAACGCCGATTGCACGGATTTTTCCTTCATCTTTCAGTTCTTTCAAGGCGCCGACCGCTTCGTCTTTCGGGGTGCGGTCATCCGGAAAATGGATATAAAACAAATCAATATAATCGGTTTTCAGGCGTTTCAGGCTACTTTCGACGGCTTCTTTTAAAAATGAAGGGGAGTTGTCGAACACCACTTTTCCATCGACAAATTTATGCGCACCTTTTGTGGCGAGGACGACCTTGTCACGGCCGCCGTGCTCTTTCAGCACCTCGCCGATCAGCTCTTCCGAACGTTCCGGCCCGTAAATAAACGCTGTATCAAGAAAATTGATGCCATGGTCAATGGCCGTGCGCACCACTTCTTTCCCGGTTTCATCATTGAGATTCGGGTGGATATTATGCCCGCCGACCGCGTTTGTTCCGAGGCCGACCGGGTTGACATACAAATCCGATTTGCCGAGCCTTCTTTGTTTTTCCATCTTACCTCCGCCTCTCTCTTCAGATTTCATTTTTTATCATAACAAATCAAAAAGAAATGTAAAAATATTTCGGTTTCCGGCCAAACAGGCACATGCACGGACCGTTTGCATACAAATGGAAACGTGTGAAAGAAAAAGGAGGGAATATTGTGGCAAGAACGTTAGCTTGGCATGAAACTTTGGAAATTCATGAGCTGGTTGCATCCCAGACGATTTGTTTGATCCGGTTTAAATCAGTCGTGAGAAATGTGTCCGATGCAGGACTCCGGGAACTGTATACGTTTTCGATCCGGGCACTTGAAAAAAATATCCGCGACCTCCTGCAGTTTTATCCGCAGGCGCCGCGGGAAGAGGAAACAGAAGAAAACGAGGAGCGGCAAACCAACCCCGGATTTCAGGCCGGTGAACTGCTGACTGCTTCTAAAACAGCTGTAAGAAATTATGCCGCTGCGATCACGGAAACAGCCACGCCGGCATTGCGCACCGTGCTTGTGCGCCATTTAAACAGCGCGATCGACTGGCATGCGCGCGTATTCAACTATATGCATGAACATGGCATGTACCAGGCCTACAACTTAAGCCAGTTGCTGAACAACGATGTCCGGAACGCCAACCGGGCGCTGCAAATGCGGGAAGAAGAGTGAGTGATACCGGCGCCCGTGCTGCATTGAATGCTGCGCCAGCGAAGGAATAAAGATCAACCGGCACCTATTACGGCAAAATAAATAACGCCGGGAAAAAGGATGATATCAGCCGGCGTAAATGTGCAGGATAAAAAATGGAAAACCGCGGATCGATTGTTCGTCCGCGGTATATCCTTTCAACGATACAGCAAGCCGATCCGCAAACGGAATGGTCCGGATCCGGCCCCGTATCCAGCGGGATAAGGAAAAGCCATATCTGCTGTTTTTTCCTGTGTTTCATTACCATTTTGCCTTATTCAGAAACCGGATAGCCAAATCCCGTTGCTTGCTCGGGCCCGTTCGCATTTGCGCTCTTCCATCTCTTATTCCAGATTGCTGTGCCGGCTCAACGCCGCTTCATCCCCCGATTTCTGCTGTCCGGCAATTTTCAGGCAAACCGCGTCAAAAAACAGATGGACGGACTGGTCGAACAATGAGCTGAGCGGCTGCCTGCTTTCAATTTCTCCCGGCCTCCGGTATTTCGTGGCAGACGGAATATGGACCACGCTATCCGAAGTTTCCGCAAGCCTCGAAGACGGATCAGAAGTCACGCCCACAACAGATACCCCATTCTTTTTCGCTTTTTCCGCCGCTTGCACAACATTGGAAGTCGTGCCGAAACCAGAGACGGCAATCAATAAATCTCCCGGCTGAATGGAAGGGGTGATCGTCTCGCCGACGACAAACACATGGAAACCAAGATGCATGAGCCGCATCGCAAAAGACTTGGCCATCAGCCCTGAACGCCCCTCGCCCAATACGAAAATGCTTTTCGGAGAGGCAAGCATATCCGCAAGCTTTTCCACTTGTTCCCCGTCTATTTTTGAAAATACCGTTTGAATTTCATTTAAAATGACTTCTATTTCCCGATTCATTTCAATGCCTCCCAAGTTTCTTTTATCTTTCTTGCCGCAAGCAAAGGGTCACTTGCCTTGCTGATTGCCGAACCAACAATGAGCGCAGCTCCCGCCGGATTTCCACCCCGTCACATCCGGCCTCGCGGATGGCGGCGAATAACACCGGGTAAGATAAAATGGCAGTATCCTGAAATGCATTCATGGTGACAAATAAATGGGCCATTGGTGTTTCCTCTTTTCTTGTGTGTTGGAACCGGATTTCTTGGGACCGGTACCATTTTTCGATGCCGGACCTGTATTTTATAAAATAAACAAAATATCGCAGCTCTGTTGCCTGCTGTAAAAAATAGTCATCGTGCAAATTGGTGCTTGGGAACTTAAGTACAACTTATATAGTTTGCAAAATTTCCATGAGCAGTGCGATGTTGGGATATTTTTTGGACTTTCCCGTTTACTCTATCTATCGTTTTTCCTGTTTTTGATGTTTCCGGAAGCTCTTTTTCTTTTTAGATGGGACCGGTACCATTAAAGGGGAAAGCTGCCACTTTTGTCTTGGCCAATCCCATGTTGACAGCTTTTCAATCCTGCGAGCTGATCCTTTGATGCAGGATTTCAGCCTGTATCGTCGCCTCTTTCGGTGAAACCGATCTCATTTTTCCTTAGGGGGGAAGTTATCTCCCCGGGGCAGATTCCCTTTCAATCAAACGCGTCTGGTAAGAGATCGTCTGGACCGGCGATTCGTTGTCCGCCAGCCGTTTTAAAATGAGTTCCATTACTGTTTTACCAATTTGATAAGTCGGCTGTTCAATGGTGGTAATGCCTGAAAATACGGCAGCTGCCCACTCCGGATTGTCAAAGCTCAGAAAACCGGTATCGTCAGGAATTTTATAGCCCTGTTCTTTCAGTTTGATAATGATTTTTAACGCGATGACACTGTTTCCGGCAATGATGGCCCTTGGTTCTTTGCTGGTGCGGGACAAAAACGTATTGAGCTTTTTCTCCAATTGGCTTTCGTCATTGAGATCCACTTCAAACAAATCTTCCAGGCTCGGGTGACTGGGATTAACAAGCCGTAAAGCCTCCTGAAATCCTGTATACCGTTCGTGCCGCGGGCTGAAATGTGCAACCGGCTCTGTAAAATAGCCGATTCTTTTATAATTTTTCTTTATCAGATAGGACACGGCCTGCATCACGGCCCCGCGGTTATCAATTTCAACGGTATCAAACGGCAGCTCAGGAATTTTACGGTCAACCAGGACAATCGGAGTTTTGCCGTTTTCCGACAAGGTTTCCAAAAAGTCGCTGTTTCCTCCTGTTGTTTGAATCAGCAGCCCGTCAATCTTGTGGGACTGCAGCATAGAAATATACTCGCGTTCTTTTGCCGGCTGGTTATCAGAGTTGCAAATCAGCAAACTGTAGCCATGCTGCTTGCAGACATCCTCAGCTCCCCTTAAAATCGCCGTTGTATACGGGTTGGTAATATCCGCAACCAGCGCGCCAATCAAGTAGCTGCGGCTGCTTTTCAGCCCTCTCGCCAAATTATTCGGGCGGTATTGGAGTTCATCGATCACCTGTTTGATTTTTTGCTGGGTTTTCGGTGACAATTCATGAAACCGGCCGCCTAAATATCTCGAAACGGTCGATTTCGACACGCCAGCTTTTTTTGCCACATCGTAAATCGTGACTTTCGCTTCTTTTCCCCTCATGTTGTTTACCATCCATCTTTAAAATGAAACCGGTACCATTTGATTTCATTATAACAAAGTGAGAGGAGCTGTCAATCAAAAATGAACGGAAATTTTTTCCGACTCCTCCCGGTTTTGTGCCGCCGCATATGAAAAAGAGCTCTTTTTCAAGAGCTCAGTTTTTAAATGAGTGAATCGGGGCCGGGATTCTGCCGCCGCGGGCAATGAAGTCCGCTGATGAAAAGGAATGGACGCCCATCACCGGCGCATGTCCGAGCAGGCCGCCAAATTCGATCGTATCGCCAACCTTTGTGCCCGGTGCCGGAATGATGCGGACCGCTGTCGTTTTATTGTTAATGACGCCAATTGCAGCTTCGTCCGCGATCATTGCTGAAATCGTTTCTGCCGGAACATCGCCCGGAATTGCAATCATGTCAAGGCCGACGGAGCAGATCGCGGTCATCGCCTCCAGTTTTTCGAGATTCAAGGACCCGCGGTTGACCGCATCAATCATGCCGGCGTCTTCAGAAACCGGGATGAATGCGCCGCTTAAGCCGCCAACATGGCCGCATGCCATAACACCGCCTTTTTTCACGGCATCATTCAGCAAAGCGAGCGCCGCCGTTGTTCCGTGCGTACCGACAGACGCAAGGCCCATTTCTTCCAAAATATGGGCTACAGAGTCGCCAACAGCCGGTGTCGGGGCAAGCGACAAGTCGACAATCCCGAACGGAACACCGAGCCGTTTGGATGCTTCCATGCCGACAAGCTGGCCCATCCGCGTAATTTTAAATGCGGTTTTCTTGACCGTTTCCGCAACGACATCAAACGGTTCGCCTTTCACTTTTTCAAGGGCGCGTTTCACCACACCCGGGCCGCTGACGCCGACATTGATGACGACATCCGCTTCACCAACCCCGTGGAACGCGCCGGCCATAAACGGATTGTCTTCCACCGCATTCGCGAACACAACGAGTTTTGCACAGCCGAGACCTTGCGTATCGGCAGTCAGCTCGGCCGTCTTTTTGATGATGACACCCATATCACGGACCGCATTCATGTTAATGCCGGAACGTGTTGAGCCGACATTGACCGAGGCACAGACCCGTTCGGTTTCAGCCAGTGCCCTTGGAATCGAATCTATCAATATTTTATCGCCTTTGTGGCAGCCTTTTTGCACCAGCGCCGAAAAGCCGCCAATAAAGTGAACGCCGACTTTTTTCGCAGCCGCATCAAGTGTTTTGGCAAAAGCAATGTAATCTTTTTCATCCGTTGCCCCGGCGATGAGGGAAATCGGCGTGACCGAGATGCGTTTGTTAATGATCGGGATACCATATTCCGATTCAATCTCTTCCCCGGTTTGGACAAGATTTTCTGCCAATCGCGTAATTTTATCATAAATCTTCCGGCGCGCCTTTTCCCCGTCCGCGTCAATGCAGTCGAGGAGCGAAATGCCCATTGTGATGGTGCGGATATCGAGTTTTTCTTCTTCAATCATCCGGATGGTTTCAAGTATTTGTTTCGTCTCCATGGTTGTCCCCCGTTTTTACAAGCTGTGCATCGATTGGAAAATTTCTTCGCGCTGAATTTTGATTTGGACTTGCAGTGCTTCGCCTTTTTTCGCAAGGGCTTGTTTGATTTCATCAAAATTCGCTTCAGCATTCGACAAATCGAGCATCATCATCATCGTGAAATAACCGCTCATGATGGTCTGGCTGACATCGAGAATATTAATCTTTAATTCTGCCAGCTGTGTGCTGACACCGGCAATGATGCCAACCTGATCTTTGCCGATTACTGTCAAAATTGCTCTCATTTTGTCCACTCCTGTTTTGTAAAAAAATTCATATCCTTACTATCACAAATTTTTCCGGTCTTGTCTATGTATATTTTTGGAATTTTTCATTAAAAAATAGGGCAGCAAGATTGAAACTCCCCTGCTGCCCTTTTCGCCGTAAACAGATTGTCGCAAACTTTCAGTATCATATAGAGAACAAGCGCACCGGCAACGAGGCCAGCCCCCGCAAGCCGGTTTTTCGTGCACAATTCTAATCTGTTTTTATCGGCAATGGAGACGCCGCCTGCTAAAAATCATGTGTTAAAAGCTGTTCTTCCACCACCCGGGTCAGCTTTCGTAGCTGTCAATCATATTCGCGATATGCGTGTAGGCGCCGCTTGCCGTAAGCATGTCAACAACGATCCTGCGCTCAAACTGTTTTTTCTTTGCACTGCCCAGGCTTAGCTTTCGTAGCTGTCAATCATATTCGCGATATGCGTGTAGGCGCCGCCTGCTGCAAGCGCGCCCGCAACAAGGATGGCTTCCGCAAGTTGTTCTTCCGTTGCGCCCGCTTTTTGCGCCTGTTTGGAATGAAAATCAATGCAATACGGGCACTCGGTAATATGGGCGACCGCAACAGCAGCCAGTTCTTTGACAAGTGCAGGCAGTTTGCCGGCTTTCATAGCAGCAGCACCGAACGCATTGTAGGCCGCGAAACCGTCTTTGGCAAGATGGTTCATGTTGGCAAGTTTTTTCATATTGGATTTTTTGTAAATCGTATCACTGGCATCTTCAATCAGGGCAAGCTGCATATGGACACTGTGGGCCACCGCGCCGCCTGCTTCCAGTGCCGCTGCCACAAACGCCGCTTCTGTAAGTTCTTCGAGACTGACACCCGCTGCTTTTGCTTTTTTCGTATGAATGTCGAGGCAATACGGGCATTTTGTCGCATGGGCCACGGCGACGGCGATGATTTCTTTGTCCCGGGCAGAAACGGCACCGTCTTTAAACACTTCGGCATTGAGGCGGTCAAAAGCAGCCGCCTGTTCCGGCGCAAGGTCTTTTAATTTCGATAGATGTTGCAGCATATCTTTTTCATAATACGACATAAAGGACACTCCTCCCAATTGGAATACTTGTTTTTCATTATAGCCCTTCCATCTGAAAATGAATATTCATCTGCTTTTGTGTGGTAAAATGGGAAGAAGATCAATATCAGGATGGTGATGGTTTTGTTTGATTTTGATACAGTCATTGAGAGAAAAAATACCGCTTCTGTTAAATGGGAGCAGGTCAAACAGGTCTTCGGGGAAGAAGATGTGCTCCCGATGTGGGTGGCCGATATGGATTTCAACCCGCCGTATGAAGTGGCGGAAGCGATTAAAAAGCGGGTTGAACACGAAATCCTCGGATATGCGTTTGTGCCGGATTCCACTGCAGAAGCGATTCAGGCATGGCTGAAAAAGCGCCATAACTGGGACATCCACCCGGCGTGGATCGCGTACTGCACCGGCATTGTGCCGGCAATCAGCACAGCCATTCAGGCATTTACTGAACCGGGCGATAAAGTACTGCTGATGTCTCCGGTGTACCATCCGTTTTTCCATATGGTTGAAAAAAACGGCCGCGTTGTCGTAAACGCGCAGCTGAAGCTTGTGGAAAACCGGTTTGAAATCGACTGGGAGCAGGTTGAAGCGCGGCTAAAAGAAGGGGCAAAGCTGTTTTTAGGCTGCAATCCGCATAATCCGGGCGGGCGCGTCTGGACGAAAGACGAGCTTATGAAAATGGCGGATCTTTGCGCGCAGTATAACTGTTTGTTTTTGTCCGATGAAATCCACTCCGACCTTGTATACCCGCCGCATACCCATGTGCCGGTTGCTTCGCTCGGGGACAAGTACCGCGATATGACCATCACCTGCATTGCGCCGACAAAAACGTTTAATCTAGCCGGGATCAAAGCTTCTGCCGTCATCATTCCGAACCCGGAACTGCGCAAAAAGTTCAAAGATGTGCAGGCGGTAAACGGGACATCTGCCTTGAATACATTTGGCATTGTCGGCATGGAAGCAGCATACCGACACGGCAGCGAATGGCTGGATGCGCTCCTTGTTTACTTGAAGGAAAATATTGATACAGCGGCACGGTTCATCGCGGAACGCCTGCCGGAAATCCGGGTGATGGAAACAGAAGGTACGTATTTAATGTGGCTCGACTGCCGCACATATGGCCTGGAAGAAGAAGCATTGAAAGACCGTTTATGGAAAAAGGCAAAGCTCGGCGTCGAAATTGGCAGCAAATTCGGCCCTGGCGGAGAAGGCTTTATCCGCATGAACATCGCCTGCCCACGCAAAATTTTGATGGAAGGCTTAAACAGGCTCGAAAAGGCCTTTGCCTAAGGAAAGAAGCCGGCCCAAAAAACTTTGGGCCGGCCCGGATTTTGGGCGCTTACAATGCGGGATGAAGGAGTTTTATTTGGAAGGGTCAGTATTTTCTACTAGCCCTAAATATTGTTGCCGTTAAACCGGATGTTATTGCTTTTTTCAAGGTACTGGATCGTTTCTTGCACGTTTGCTGTTATCAATTGAAGCAGGATATCAGCCTTTTCTTTTGATGTATTAAAAATCAAACTGTCAAATAAAATTGTAACTTCATTCATGATCGTTTGTTCAATTTCTTTTCCGGAAAAACTTTTCTCCTTCCCTTCACGATAGATTTGTATCATTTTTTCATAAGTCCCTTTAATACGCTGCATGTGAGAAATGCTGGTTTTATACAGTTGTTCCAATGTTGAATCCGGTTGAATCATGACTTCATTCGCCTTTTTGATTTTTGTGTCAATAAAAGGGATGGCATTCTCAATGACATTTTCCGGCAAGTCTTGCAGTGTGATATAAACCTCATCTTTCGTTCGATTTTTCACTAAAGAGGAAGCGACAATATATTTGATCGTATTTTTCAAGTCTCCCATGTTTCCTGTATAATGATGTTTTGCCAGGGCATCGAGGGCACGGTCCGTCATTTTTATTGGACGATTCAACGTGCGTGCTTCATTTATTAAAAACATGTAAATATATAGCCAAATAAGTTGCTGGATAAAAGTTCGGGGTTATTGGCATATTGCGCACAGTTAAAACTGATAAAGGGGGCATGCGGGGGCAACACCTCATTTTCCACACAGCATTTGTAGATTAATTCCGCAGTGTAACTTTTGCCTCCCCGGTCGGCCCGCAAAGCATAATCGGCAAGCCGACCGGATAAAAAATGGACGTTTTAATTTGTGTGATGGCTTTTTTTAAACTCCCTTCCGCACCGATTCATTCATCAAATACATCATGCTTGTCATTTTTTGGCGGTTCATACTCCTTTAATTCCTGAAAACTATCCAGGATGCTTGCCGGAATGTTAAAAAATTTTTTCTCAAAAACGGACCGGCTTAAAAAATATACAGGCCTTGTATTGATTTTTATGACCAGGTTTTCCTTAACCAATTGATTCAGGTATGTGCTGACCGTATTGCGTTTGACATGGAATACTTTCTGCATGCCGTTCGCAGTTAACTGTTCTGAGGGATGTTCCCAATCAAATTTTTCAGTTTCTTTACTTAAGAAACCAAGGTGTCATTTTTTAAAGATATTCCATGTTCACTCCCTTCGTATTCATTTCAAAAATTTTATCCTCATCATCACTCGTATTATAGCAGAAGATGCGGAAACTTTTCGGCAAAATCCGATGAAAATATTTTTCATATTGGAATAATCAAAAAAGTATGCAGAGCATTTGCCAAAATTCTTGGTTTTTCACCATTATTCTAGAAAAAATTTTCTTTCAGACTATGAAGAGTTTGGTTATGGCAAACGGAGAAATATAGAACAGTCAAATGGAGAAAATGCATCGGATGGTTGGGGTATGAAAAACAGCCGGCATAAGTTTTCAAGCGAAAAAAAGGAAAAAAGCAAAACACAAATGAAGCAGGGCTTGCTGAATGCATTCATCCAGCAAGCCGGGACATATATTAAACCCCCTTCTTAATGAAGTAGGGGGTAAGGCGTTTTCAACAATCGCTACTTTTTTGATTTGCACATTTCTATAAGCGTTTCAGTTCTTCCTCAATCGGTGTATTCCCCGAAACGAGGTCAAATGCTTTCCGGTATGTTTTCGGTTCGTCGAGGCTTGCAAGAATGGTGCGCGCGACGTCTTCACGCGGAATGGTACTGCGTTTTAAGTTTTCTGATGCTTCGATTTTTCCGGTACCGGGATCGTTCAGCAAACCGCCGGGACGGATGATCGTGTAGTTCAGCTTGGTCGACTGGAGCACGCGGTCTGCATAATGCTTGGCAACATAATACGGCTTGATGGCCTCGCTCCAGTTTTCGCGGTGGTGGGCCTGGAGCGCACTCACGATAACAAAACGGCTGATGCCTACTTTTTCTGCCGCCTCCATCGTTTTCACCGCACCGTCCAAATCGACAAGTAACGTTTTGTCCGCGCCTGTGTGCCCGCCGGAACCAGCGGTAAACACAATGCAATCGCATCCCTTCGCCGCTTCCGCCAGCTCATCGACAGTACCTTCCAAATCGGATAGGACCGCGTCCACACCTTTTTGCCTGAAAAATTGGGCCTGTTCTTCTTTCCGCACCATGGCGCGCGGGATATGGCGGTCACTTTTTTGTAAAAGGTCCACAAGGATTTTACCGATCTTGCCGTTTGCGCCAGCAACAAGTACTTTCATTCAGTCCATCTCCTTTCGTTTTCTTCCATTATTTCAAATAGAAAACGGAGAAGCAAATGATTAAGACGGGGCGTGGATGCTGCATACTTAGGGCTGGAACTTCTATTGTTTCCCCGGCAAAGCAAAAAATCTGCATCTTTCCGCGGATTTTCACTCCATAATGGACACACCTTTTTTAGAAATATGAAGCGCAAGCGGGGTAATGCCTGCCGCTTCCCATGCTGCTTTCAAGGCGGCAGCTTTCTCTTCCCCCGCTGCAAATGCAATGCCGCAGTCTCCGCCGCCCGAGCCCGATGATTTTCCGGCACCGAAACGGCCGGCAATGTCTGCAAGTTGCTTCAATGGCGCCGTTTCAATGGCGGTGTGGGATGCTGCTTCAAGCTTCTGCAAAGCACGCCGGTTTTGCCGGATACTTTCAAATACGCCGGCCGCATCCTGCTGCATGAAACTTTCCGCCAATTTATCCACTGCGGCGGTACTTTCTCGTAAAAATGCCGTGTATGTTTCCGTTGCCGCCTCCCGCAATTTGCCGATACGCTCCACCATCGGCCCGGTTGCCACCGCTTTCCCGGTCCAGCCTGTGCAAAAAATGAGGCCCGGGGGCAGTTCCAATTTGGAAATGGCCAAATGCGGCCATGTTTCTGCCAGCAATTCCGAAATCGTGCAGCCCGCTTCCAACCGGGAAAAAATCCAATCCGGCCTGAATGCGGCATATTTCAGCATGCCACCGTACACGGAAGCAGCAAGATCCGCGCCGGACCCGTTGCCCTGTGTTTTCAGATGGGCCACGGCGGCCAGTTTAAAAATCGCTTCCTTCGTATCCGGCATCCCTTGATGGGCATGCAAAAGGGCGGCAAGGACGGCAGAAAGAATCGCTGCACTGGAACCGAGCCCGTATTTTTGCCCTGTTGCGGGATCATCCAATTCACTCGTTACCGTGATGTGAAGCGGGCGGAGCGGTATCGATTTTTCCGTAAGCAGCCGGTAAAAAACGGCGAGTGCATTTTGGATAAACCGGAGTTTCGAGTCATCGTGGTCAAAGCGGACTTCCCCGTTCTCCACACGCCACGCTGCATGCGGAATGCCAATCTGCGGCAAAGAAAAAAGATTCTCCGTGCTTTCTTTTACCTCTATTGTGATGTACCGGTCTACCGCGGCAACCACAGCAGGGCAACCGGGTTCAATGACCGCATATTCGCCGGCAATCATCAATTTGCCCGGCGCCTTTACTTGAAATTGCATCCCGTTCATCTCTTTCAATCCTTTTTAGGTCGGTTTACCCGTCAAATTTGCAAACATCGCGTCCAATGCCCGCCTGCTGCACCCGCTTTTGCGGACACATCCTCTGTCTAACTGGCGAACGGCAATCCGGGCGTTTCCCGCGTCAAAAGCAACCCCCAAGGTGTTTCCAAAAGCCGTGTGAAAAGGGTTCCATTCGCACAGCCGCAACCCGGTTACGGGCATGGCGCCGCCAAATAGCGCGAAACAGGCCGAAATGGTTTTTCAGCCGCAGCTGCAGAAGGAAAGCGGCATTTTATAATCACGAAAGAAAGCCCTAACATGGATGTTTTGGAGCTTCCCTGCCGGCGTTCCAAAGTCCCGGAAAAAATTAAAACGGGCCGTATTGAATGCCCGGACCCGGATGGCAAACCAGCACTTCGCGGACGGACGGGACGGCTGCAAGCGCATTGTACACCGTCTCTTCATCTTTTCGTTCACACAGCACTTTTACATTCGGCCCGGCGTCAATTGTAAAATAAGCTTCAATCCCGCGTTCGCGCAAAAGCGCCACTTCCTGCATAACATCGAGCGTCGCACTTTGCCAGTATAAAAAGGGCGGGTCGGCGCTGATCGTTGTCGCATGCATTTTTAACGCATTGGCTTCAAGCACGCGCCCCAAAAGCGAAAAATCGCGCGCTGCAATCGCGGATTTTGCGGCGGCCAAATCTTTTTCCACGGTTTCCATCCAGGCTTTATAAAACGGCGACGTGGTGACCGTCCGTTTCATCCCTTCCCTGCTCGAAATTTTTTTCTGCTTTGATTCCACCAGGCAAGATAAAATGCTGAGATTCCAATCGTCTTCGCCAAGAATCGGAACCGCGTACGAATCGGAACCATCCGCTTTTTCACCTTTTTGCCACTCAACAAAACCGCCGTAGATGCTGCGGCAGGCGGACCCGGAACCTTGGCGCGCCAAGATTGACAGCGTGCGCCCTTCCACCTCAAGGCCGAGCGCTTTAACGGCCGCAGCCGCAAGCGCCGCCATGCCGGATGCGGAAGAGGCAAGCCCGGCAGCGATCGGCACTTCGTTTTGCGATTCTATATATGCATATCTTTTTTCTCCCGCAAATGCCCTGATCTTATCCATAAAGCGGGAAATTTTCGCTGTTTCCGCATCAATGGCCGGTTTTCCGTTCAAAAAAAACACATCCGCTTTTAAAGCGGGATCATAAGCCACCTTTGTTGTCGTATAAAACCTGTCCAGCGTAATGGACAGGCTGCTGTTCATCGGGAGAAAAAGCTTTTCGTCCCGTTTCCCCCAGTACTTGATCAGGGCAATATTCGTATGGGCCCTCGCTGTTGCCTCCATCTTTCATCGTTCCTTCCAGTCAAAATGCCTTCCTGAGAGAGCTGCTTTGAAAAGGGCACCGTTCTGCCAATTCTATTCCCGCTGCCGGACAAAAAAGCGCTTTGGCCAACTGCCTCCAAAGGAAAATGCCTCAAACATTTTATGGCAAGAGGCAACTGCCCGCGATTCCCCATTCCCAGCAGCCTTCGCACCGCTGCCGGATAAAAGGGGCCCCTTTGCCAGCCGCTTTAACGGAAAATGCCTTCTCATGATCCGCCCGGCTTCAAAGGGCCACCTTCTTCCTTCCCATCACTGCCGGACAAAAAGAGCTGCCCGCTACAAGCAAAAACAGGCAGCCTCTTTCCATGAAGCATCTCCTGTTTACGGGGCTGTGCTATCATGTTTCTATTGCGGGATCACGGTCATCCTTCCAGCGAAAATTGCCATACTTGCGCGGCGCCTGCTTTTTGCAGGGCTTGGGCCACTGCTGAAGCTTTTTTCCTGCTTTCGGCGAGCGAAATAATGCAGCCGCCCCGGCCTGCGCCGGTCAGCTTGGCACCGAGTGCGCCGGCTGACCGTGCTGCAGCGCACAATGTGTTAAGCCCTTCGTCGCTGACACCCAAAACGGAAAGCTGTGCATGTGCTTCATTAAATAAACGGCCGAGATGCAATCCGTCTTTTTCAATCAATGCCCTTCCCGCTTCGTGCACGATTTCGCCTAAACGGCTGATGGCGGACTCCACCGTTTTCGGGTCAGAACCGCTTTTTTCACGGATGCTCCCGACCGCCATTGCCGTATTATGCACGCGCCCGGAATCGGCGACCACCAGATAAAACGGAAGCGAAAACGGAAGCGGCCGGGCCGCCTTCCCTTTTTCAAACCAGATCGGGTCATTGCTGATGACTGCCATCATATCGATGCCGCTCGGATTCCCGTGGGCAAAATTCTCAGCAATTTGGACAAACCGTTCAAGTTCCATTTTCGTTAATTGTTTTTCAAAAAAAGCATATAGCCCGCGGACAATGGCAACGGCAACAGCGGCACTCGAGCCAAGCCCGCGCCCGATCGGAATGGTCGATTCCAGTTTAATTGCCAAATTTTCGGCCGGCTTTTTTAACGTACGGAGGATTTCTTTGACACATGCCCTGATTCCGTGAAGCCTTTCCGGCGCTTTATCCAGCGCCCCTTTGTAAAACCGGCAGTCAATGGAGAGCGGGCCTTGTTTCCGGATGACTGCCGTTTCAATTTTCACATGATCGAATGGAAGCGCGATCGCCGGTTGCCCGTAAACGACAGCATGTTCCCCCGCTAAAATTAATTTTCCGTGTGCCGTCCCGGTTGCTGTATTGCCGGGAATTTTCATCATGTTTACCCCTCGCTTTCCCTTGCCAGACCGATGCGCGGTTTTCGGGAAAATTTTTTTCAAAAAAGCCCTTCATTGTGCCGCTCCTTAAAAGGTGCCATACAGCAAAAAAGTCATCTATGTTATCCAGCGGTGAAGGAGTCGCTGGCAAACCTGTTTATCCTATTCAATCCAGTATCGCCACTTTTCGACAATGCCTATTTTATCGCAACAGGACGCGTGATGACAATGGTTTGGGCCTTGAGCATATATATGAAAATATGGGCCGGATTCCCGAAAGTTCCAAAAGAAAACCGGCCGTTGGAAATCCAGCTGTAATCCGGTACTTATAAAACCGGTTTGTGCGAAATTCACTTAAGGGCTGTGTCCGTGCATCCGCCTTTTGCGACGGATGTGGAAAGATTGCTGTGCCCATTCCCGTTTCTACAGGTGATGAAACGAGAGAATCCATTTTTTAAATCGGTGCCAAAAAATAACCGCTCATGGTTGTGAGGCTATCCACAAACAGAGCGATCACAGGATTTATTTCACGGTATCGTGATTCCCCGTCCATTCTATCGAAAATTGATCTTATTTGCAATAAAAGCGCAACGATTTGAACATAGCGGAAAGCTTACGGTCACGAAGTATGGAAATGTTTCGATTGTCCCAGCTGCGGTGGAGCAGCGGAAAAGAGCATAATTTCCATATTTTGGTTCGTTTTATTTTGTGCCTGCCGGGAATAGGAACAGTGCAAGGCCAATACATCTTAAAAGAAGGGACTGGTAAAGTTTTTGATGAAAGACTTGACAGCAACTTCATCTTCCGTATTTGGCACTGCATTTGTCCACCGGGCAAGTGGGACGACCGTCCGGAACCGGTATACTTTCGGTGAAGGTTCGTGTCCGCCTACTATTTGAACCCCCGGACTTATCTAAAGCCAGGTTTGGATAAGCCCGGACTGGACGTCATCTGAATACCAGATTTGGATGAGGCAAAAGGCGCAATCCGATCGGGTTGCGCTTTTTGTCCGTGTGCTCCCTGGTATGCTTTGGAAATCCCGGCATTTGCCTGCAGCACAATCGCTTTATTCCCCGCCCGGTTCATGTTAGCATGAAGGTAGGAATACACGTGATATAAGGAAAGCGATACGTTGAGGTGAAAAAGATGAGTGGAATCGTTGGGTACATTGGCAGACATTCGGCACAGCCGGTTCTGCTCGATTGCCTGAAAAAACTGGATTACCGGGGCTATGATTCAGCAGGCATTGCCGTCTCCGATATGAAAACCATCGGCGTCCGCAAAGAAAAAGGACGCGTCGAAGATCTGGAAGCTTCCCTCCAGCTCGAACCGATTCCCGCCGGATGCCTTGGGATCGGCCACACAAGGTGGGCATCACACGGGATGCCGACCGTTGAAAATTCCCATCCGTTATGCGATGAAGAAGCACGTTTCTACGTTGTCCATAACGGGATCATTGAAAACTACCAGCAATTAAAAAAATTTCTTATCGCGCAGGGGCATCGTTTACAAACGGACACCGACACAGAAGTCATTCCGTATCTTCTCGCGCATTATGATACCGGCAATTTTGAAGAAACCGTGCGGATCGTCATTCCGCAATTAAAAGGTGCGTTTGCGCTTGCAATCATGGCAAAAGATCACCCGAACCAGATTATCGCCATTTCTTATGATAATCCGCTCATTATCGGCTTTGGCAGCGGGGAAGCGTATCTCTCCTCGGATATCCCGGCGCTGCTTTCGTATACAAAGGAAATTTATCCGATTAAAAACGGCGAAATGGCCATTTTGACCCAGACAAAAGTGGAAATTAAGACACTTTCCGGGGAGAAAATTCTGCCGGAAAAGACATCCGTGCGCTGGAATCAAGACGAACTCAACCTGCAGGATTACGGCCACTACATGTTAAAAGAAATCATGGAGCAGCCGGAAGCAATCAAGCGCACGTTAAAAGGCCGGCTGACAGAAAGCAGTGTTGTGATTCCGGAAGTGGACGATTTTTTCGCAAGGCGCAAGCTGACAGATCCGGAGAGAATCATCATTGTCGCAAGCGGCACTTCCCATCACGCCGGCATGATCGGCAAAAAGATTCTCGAAACCATGCTTGATATACCGGTTGAAGCCGCGATTGCATCTGAATTCAGATGCGAGCACGGCCGGCTGGACGAAAAAGCGCTCGTCATTGCCATCAGCCAATCAGGGGAAACGGCTGATACCATTTCCGCCTTGAAAGAAGCGAAAAAATCCGGGGCAGCGGTGATCGCGATCAGTAATTACCGGAAGAGCACGCTGGCAAGGAAATCGGATTGTGTCATTTATACGCACGCAGGCCCAGAACTGGCGGTTGCCGCAACAAAAGCCTATACAACCCAGATTACGGCGCTCGTCCTACTTTCGATTGTCCTGGCAAAAAAACTGCACGGTTCCGGTGAAGGCCAGATCCCCGCCCTGCTCGATGCCCTTCATTCACTCGCCGATGATGTGGAAAAATGCCTGGTGATGACGCAGGATGCCATCGACCAGTTTGCACAGGTCACAAACGACCAGGAGCATCTATTCCTGATTGGCCGCGGGCTCGATTATGTGCTGGCGCTTGAAGGGGCGCTCAAACTCCAGGAAGTCGCCTATCTCCATGCGGATGCCTACGCGGCGGGAGAAATGAAACACGGCACGATGGCTTTGATCACGCCGGGTGTTCCGGTCATTGCCCTTGCCACCCAGGAACATTTGCGCGACAAGGCCATAAACAATATTAAAGAAGTAAAGGCACGCGATGCATATGTCGTCGGGATTACGACGACGGGAGATGACGAAGTGAGCGCCGTTGTGGACGAAGTGCTCTACATTCCGGAAGCACACCCGTTTCTCATGCCGGTCCTGGCCGCCATCCCGCTGCAGCTGCTTGCTTATTATGCCGGCATCGTACGCGGCTATGACGTTGACCGCCCGCGCAACCTGGCGAAGAGTTTAACCGTCGAGTAAAGGGAAATCGCGTGAAACTTTTTCAGTCCATGCCTTTCACACAAAAACCGCCCGGGAAAAGGATCCTGGCGGTTTTTTCTCTTTCGGGGCAGGCTCCCATTTGATTTTTTATCATATAATAAGCATTATAAATAATTCCATTTCTTTTTATTTACAGCAATAACCCCTAATCCATATTGATTCCCATTCTCAATTATTCAAAAAATTTTATATTAATTGAGAATAAACGCTATTCTTTTTCCTTTCTTCGTGCTACAATACAGGTGAAATCAGTTTACTCAGGAAGAGGTGTGCGATGATGCCGGAATATGATTATCACCACCTTCCGCATGTCAAAGTCCAGTCCGCATCAAAAAAAGCGTTATGGGCAACGCTTGTCCTGACCTTGTTTTTCACGTTTGTTGAAATGATCGGCGGCCTGATTTCGCATTCGCTTGCTTTGCTTTCCGACTCGGCACATATGGCTTCAGATGTCATTGCGCTCCTCTTCAGCATGCTTGCTTTGTTCATGGCGACACGCCCGCCAAACCGCAAATATACATTCGGCTATTTACGGTTTGAAATCGTTGCATCGTTCCTGAATGGGATTGCGCTCATGGGCATTTCAATCGGCATTTTCATTGAAGGGATTAAGCGCCTCGTCCATCCGCAACCCATTGATTTTAAGTGGATGTTTCTCATTGCCATGACCGGGCTTGTTGTGAATATTATCCTCACCATTGTGCTGCACCGGAGCACAAAAGAAGAAGAAAACTTAAATGTCAAAAGCGCATTATGGCATTTTATCGGGGACTTATTGAATTCGGCCGGCGTGATTGTTTCCGCCCTGCTCATTTATTTTACGGGAATGAATTTCTTTGATCCGCTCATCAGCATCGCAATCGGCGGCGTCATTTTTTACGGCGGCGCCAAAATCGTCCGGGCTTCCTATTTGATCCTGATGGACACCGTGCCGGAAGGGTTTGATTTAGAGCAGATCCGCACAGATATGTATCAAATTGAGGGCATTGAAGACGTCCATGACATGCATCTTTGGAACATTACTTCCGACCATTGTTCGCTGACCGCCCATGTCTTTGTCAAGCATTCATCTGAACCGATGCGCGTCATTTTAGCTGTAAATCAGATGCTCGAACAAAAATACGGCATCCGCCATACGACCATCCAGACAGAAGACCCCGCCATCCATGACCATACCGATTATCTCCGGCAGAAAAACCGGACTGTTTCACTGTAGCTGCTGCTCAGCAGGTACAGTTTTTTGTTTTCCAGCCAGACAACCCATTTGTAAAACCCGGCCACAATGAGCAGGAGGAGCGGATTTACAAGCGCCGAAATGGTGAAATCCCACCATTCGTAATGAAAATAGCCCCATGGTGCCGGCAGCAGGGTGATCCACTCATACCCCAGCATAAGCACTTCCCAAACAGCAATATAAAGTATCTTTTTTGGCCATCTTTTTCCAAACGGAAACCAGTTAAGATACAAAATATTCACAGGCGGAAGCAAACAAATCATACCCGGGAGATTCTCCCAGTCCACCCCTTTTGTAAAATACCAGTAGCCATGGTACTTGTAATCGATATATACATCAAAAACCAGGTGGGAAGCTATGGTAAACGTCCAAATCTGTACGATCTGCCCGGGGGAAAGCCGCTTATTGGCACAAAAAACAGCCAGATTAAAAACAATGAGGGAAACAACATACCCAATCATGTTTGATCCTCGCAATCGATGAAGATCTTTTTCCGGCGGGCTTCAAGCAAAGTGCCGGTCCTCCGGCTGGCATCACAGTTTACGGACTAATGCGCTGCCTCGCGCACGATTTGTGCCGCTGTTTGTGCATCCACGCGCAAAAAGGAACAAAGCGCTTCATCTGGCGCATCCCGACCAAAAAGCAAATAGAACTCTTCTATCGCTTTACGGTGCGCATCTTTACTGGTATGCCCGCAAACCTGGCAGTGCCACGCGCCATTGTTAAAATCCATTTCAAAACGGCGGCACAGCGGGCACCCGACCCCCGTATACATGTCACTTTGGTCAACCGGCCACGGACAGATCCCCGGATTTTTGCGGCATTCCAGCAAATGCTTGTGCCATTTTTTAAAATGCTTGCCGTCCAGGACCAGCTGGCTGTATGTTTCCATCATCTTTGTCACTTTATAAACAGCCTGGCTTGCTGGGCAGATCCTCAATTCATCTGCTGAATTGGCAACAGGCATTTTCAACTCGGCCCCCTCATGGCAAAGGACAAGCAAATACTCCAGCGGCAATTCGGGTAAATGCCGCATCCGGGCCCATGTACACAAGATTTCTCTTTGTTTTTGCAGGCACGCAAACGGTTCCGGCCAGCCTTTTTCCTTCCCTCCTTTTTGCTGGATAAGCTGGGCAAAAGCCGGATCCGGAAAAATCGCGCCGGATAAATGATTGTAGCCTGTAATCAACACAAAATTTCGTGTGAGAATCAACCCGTCCAGGCATGTGTTTGTTATGGGGAGTGCATGGTAAACATAGAATTGGCTAGACGGAAGAATCTCCAAAAACCGGTCTGCCCGCTTCTCCCTTTTATATTTTGCATCCCACTTTTTTACATCCCTAGCAATCTGCCCATACAGCGGATGCCTTTCGGGCAGCCTCCCCAGCAGCGCCTCTCCCGCCCGGATTTGCGCGGGGTATTCCCGCTGTTTTACAATCACGTCCAACTTCCCCTTTTTTAATGATTTTTTTTATTTTATTCGCAGTGGGAGAATAAATATGTTAAAATTAAGAATATTGTAGTGGGAGGTGCTGTTTGTGCGTCTGTATTTTGATCGGTTTGAAAATGACCAGCCTGTTCGTTCCTGATGCGGGGGACGAACAGCCGCTTCGAAACCCCCGTCTGGCTGTTAGATAAAAAATAAAGACGGAGGTTGATGACTGTGAAAAACAAATGGGCAGGCGCACTTTGCCTCGCGCTTGCATCCGGCATCTGGGGCGGGATGTATGTGGTCAGTAAATATGTCTTGAACTTTGTACCGCCGCTTACGCTTTTATGGTTGCGGTATATGATCGGTTTTGCCGCACTGTACGCGCTATTGCATGCCGGCAAAAAGAAAAAGGGAAAGGCAAGCCTTGCAAAAAAAGACTGGCTGCTGCTTGCCTGGATCGGGTTTGTCGGCTATTTTGCATCCGTTGCCATGCAGTTTATCGGGACGCAAAAAGCGGATGCCCATACCGGCGCGATCATCACGTCCGCTTCTCCGGTTTTTATCGTGATATTCGCGCGCTTCATTTTAAAAGAAAAACTGACCGCACGTAAAATGCTAGCGCTGATTATCGCATCAGCGGGCGTTGTCATCGTGATCGGCTGGGACATCCATCTTCAAACCTATTTTTGGGGCAGCCTGATTCTGGCTGGAGCGATGATCACATGGGCACTTCTGTCCGTTTATGTAAAAGTGGCTTCCTGGAAAATGGATTCGTTAACTATTACAACCTACGCCATTTTGTTCGGGCTGCTGTTTACAACGCCTTTTGCCGCCCGCGAAGCCATGATGGCCTGGCCTGTATCATCGGGCGGTTTTTGGGGAATGGCAGGTATTTTGTATCTCGGCGTCATCTCTACAGCCGGCGCTTTCTTCCTGTGGAACAAAGGGCTTGAAATGGTAGAAGCCGGCAGCGGGTCACTTTTTATGTTTCTGCAGCCTGTCACCGGCTCTTTTCTCGGCTGGCTTTTGCTTCATGAAAGCCTGAACGGCCGCTTCTTTGCCGGCGGCGCCCTGATTCTGGCTGCGATTGCCATTTCATTGCTCCCGGAAAGGATGCGCCTCGTGCCTCGGATGGAAACGCAAAAAAAATATATCGGATTAAAATAGCAGCATAAGGCAAGGCCTGCCGCACCGGTCTTGCCTTTTTTGTTTCTTTTTTTGCGAATTTGCAGGAATTTTTGCCGCTTTTATCGAAAAAGGGGATAAAAAGGTTCCGGGAGGCAGAACAATGGATCGGTACAGTTGCTTGGCATATCTTTTGTTTCAAACTGGTGATGGCACGGTAAAAGAAGCGGCAATCCGCCTTGTACAGGGCAGCCTTACGCTTGAGGAAGCAAAAGCAGACAGCACGCTCAAGCCGTATCTGGAAGCATGTGAAAAACGGCTGAACATACAGCCGCCGGATGCCGGGCTGGTTTATGCATTTATGGCAAATTACGTATACGCCGTTTAAAATCTGGCAGGGCAAACCGGCGGACTTCTAAAAGGCATTGCCCCGCTTTGCTCCGAAAGCGGATTGTGCCGCCGCAAAACGTACGCCCTGCCTCTCCTAGTGGTTTTGCAAGTTTTGAGGTTCGTCCGCAGTTATAGGCAGGAAGTTCCCCTTCATGCCAAGGCATCCATCTCATATCCATTTATAAGCAGCAAATCCGCCAGCTAAAATGTTCGCCACATACAATGATAAAGGGAATCCGCCTTTTCCCGTCTTACAGCACCGTAATCCGGTTTCTGCCCTGACCCGTTACAGAAAACTTATAAAAAGTTATAATTTCCTACAACTTTTATGTTTCCTTACTTCTTCATCGTGTCTGCTTTCACGTCTATCTATTAAACAGATCGCTACTTGCATTTGGTGTAACACTCCAAAGTCGTAAATTCCCGACTAACGAATCGGTACATGTCTACAATAACTTGCATTGTTAAAATACAGATTCTAAAACATTTTCACCATATTTTTTAAGATTTATAGACGCTTGATAATCTCGGTCAACAATATTTCCACATCCGCATTCAAAAGTTCTATCGGATAACTTCAAGTCTTTTTTAAGTTTTCCGCAGCAAGAACACAACTTAGAACTTGGAAACCATCTATCCGCCAAAATGAAGCGAATATTATTCCAATTCGACTTGTATTCAATTTGTCTTCTAAATTCATGAAAACATTGTTGTTGAACAGATTCAGCTAAATGTTTATTTTTCATCATACCTTTTACCTGAAATATTCATAGCTACAAATCCCATTTGATAAATTTTGTTAAATTAGTTGAAAATAACGGTATTTAATTAAGAACCGTAGCCAATTCATAAAATAACTGAATTTTCAATAGAACAACTCTGG
>Ga0207807_1000001_pt1 | contig 120590 bp, 120 predicted proteins | sample HigsolmetaGSP15D_FD_184843 | JGI IMG/M metagenome (GOLD analysis project Ga0207807, IMG submission 184843) | High solid enriched microbial communities from the Joint BioEnergy Institute, USA - SP1-5-D (SPAdes) | ecosystem: Engineered > Bioreactor > SSF (Solid state fermentation) > Aerobic >... | reverse complement strand
TTTAAGCCGGATCCGTGAGCAATACGGAATTGAATCAGGTTTTGGCATTCGCGAGTTATTAAACCGCGAAGATTTAGTTACAATAGAAGAAATAGAGGAAGATAATGAAGAAATCCTCACCCTTGTCCTGGAAGCCTGCAAAGAGGCGGCCGGGCAGTTGCGGCTTATGCGCGAAAAAGAAGGTTCCCTGCTCAAAACTGATTTGGAAAAACACCTCCAAACGATTTCAAAGCAGGTGGATCATATCAAAACAGAAGCGCAGTCGCTCGTTTCTACATACCGATTCAAACTTGAAAAGCGGATGCAGGAGCTATCAGGCGGCCGGCTGGATGAAGCGAGGCTCGTCCAGGAAGCGGCGCTGTTTGCCGACAAATCCGATATTCATGAAGAAGTGACAAGGCTTGAAAGCCACTTGATTCAATTTGGCGAAACGTTGGCGCTTGATGAGCCAATCGGCAGAAAACTGGATTTCATGATCCAGGAGATGAACAGGGAAGTGAACACGATTGGATCGAAAGCAAATGCTTCCGGTATTTCAACAGCCGTTGTTGAGCTCAAAACGGTCCTTGAGAAGATGCGCGAGCAAGTGCAGAATATAGAATGATTCGCGCAAAGTCAATTGTATGCGAGCGGGAGAGGATGCAGGTGGTGAAACTCATTAATATCGGCTTTGGAAATATCATTTCGGCAAACCGCATCATTTCCATTGTAAGCCCGGAATCAGCGCCGATTAAGCGGCTCATCCAGGATGCACGCGAGCGCGGCACTTTAATTGATGCGACTTACGGCAGAAAAACCCGGGCAGTGGTAACGATGGACAGCGGCCATGTGATTCTCTCCGCAGTTCAGCCGGAAACAGTGGCGCACCGTGTCACGGACGGGGAAACAGATGGCGAGGAGGTATAGCGTTGAAGAAAAAAGGATTACTCATTGTGTTATCCGGTCCGTCCGGTGTCGGGAAAGGGACCGTACGGAAAGCCATTTTTTCGCAGCCGGATACGAAATTTGAATATTCCATCTCGATGACGACGAGAAAACCGCGGGAAGGCGAAATCGACGGGGTGGATTATTTTTTCAAAGAACGCGAAGAATTTGAAGAACTGATCAGGCAGGGAAAACTGCTGGAGTACGCGGAATATGTCGGCAATTATTACGGGACGCCGGTCGATTATGTGAAGGAAACATTGGAAGCGGGAAAAGATGTTTTTCTCGAAATAGAAGTGCAGGGCGCGCGGCAGGTCCGCGAAAAATTTCCGGACGGCTTATTCATTTTTCTTGCGCCGCCGAGTTTGTCCGAACTGGAATCGAGGATCACGCAGCGCGGGACGGAATCTGCCGAAAGGATCCGCGACCGGATGGAAAAAGCCCGCAAAGAAATTGAAATGATGAATTTATATGATTACGTTGTGGAAAATGATACAATAGAAAACGCCTGCGAAAAAATCAAAGCCATTGTCGTCGCGGAACATTGCCGGACGGCACGCGTTGCGAAGCTGTATAAAAAAATTCTGGAGGTTGAATAAGATGCTTTATCCTTCCATTGATGAACTGTTGAAAATTATCGATTCGAAATATTCCCTTGTCACGATCGCGGCAAAACGTGCCCGCCAGCTGCAGGACCAGCATAACGAAGTGCTTGAAAAATATGTTTCCGATAAAAATGTCGGCAAGGCGCTTGAAGAAATTTATGCCGGCGTCCTCCGGATCAAACACGATGGAACGGCTTCTTAAGTTATCCTGGTACGGTTATACGGAAAATCACAGAGCAGGGACTGGCGGATATGGCGTCAGCCCTTTTTCTTATATTTGCTTTTTTGTTAGAATGGTCGTAAGGATATTGACTGAGACTTTACAGGGGGCATACGGATGCTTGGGAAAAATATATTATTGTGCGTAACCGGTGGGATTGCCGTTTTTAAAGCGGCTGCGCTCACAAGCAAGCTGGCGCAGTCCGGCGCACATGTGAAAGTCATCATGACGGAATCCGCCTGCAAGTTTGTGGCGCCGTTAACGTTTCAGGCGCTTTCCCGGAATGAAGTGTACACCGATACATTTGATGAGAAACACCCGGAGAAAATCGCCCATATTGATCTTGCAGACTGGGCGGATCTTGTCCTCATTGCGCCGGCCACCGCGAATATGATTGGAAAATTGGCGAACGGAATAGCGGATGATATGGTCTCGACTACGATCCTCGCTACGACTGCGCCGGTATGGGTGGCGCCGGCAATGAATGTCCATATGTACGGCCACCCGGCTGTCCGGCGGAACCTGGAAACGCTCAAAGGCTTCGGCTACCGGCTGATCGAGCCTGCGGACGGGCATCTCGCATGCGGCTATACCGGAAAAGGAAGATTGGAAGAACCGGAGAACATCGTGGCGCTTTTGAAAGATTTTTTCAGCGGCGGGCCGAAACCGCTGTCCGGGAAAACGGTTTTAGTGACAGCCGGCCCGACGATTGAAAAAATTGATCCCGTCCGCTTTCTTTCAAACCGTTCGTCCGGAAAAATGGGATTTGCGCTTGCCGAAGAAGCGGCCAATATGGGGGCAAACGTTTTGCTTGTCACAAGCGTGGACACGCTGGCAACGCCCGCCGGAACGGAAATCATCAAAGCGGAGAGCGCAGAGGAGATGTATCATGCGGTCATGGGCCGCTACAAGGAAGCGGATATCATCATTAAAAGCGCGGCCGTGGCAGACTACACGCCGGTCCGTGTCTTCGATAAAAAAATGAAAAAGCAGCCGGGCAACCTGACGCTAGAACTGAAACGGACAAAAGATATTTTAAAAGAACTTGGCGAAAGGCTGGACAAGCCTTTTCTCGTTGGCTTTGCCGCGGAAACTGATCATCTCGAAAACTATGCGCGCGGCAAAATGGAACGGAAGCGTGCGGATATGATTGTCGCCAATGATGTGAGCCGGGAAGGCGCCGGATTTGCCGGCGATACGAATATCGTGACCATTTTTAAACGCGACGGCTCGAAACGGGAACTCCCGCTGCTTTCCAAGCATGAGGCGGCAAGGGAAATTTTGCGCGAAATCTGCCGCGAGATCGAAAAGGACGAAAAGAAATGAAGATTGCAAGTGTGATTGTCGATATACCGGCAATGCAGACGGATAAATATTTTGATTACCGGATCCCGGAAAAATGGGGAACGGCCATCCAACCGGGAATGCGCGTCATTGTCCCGTTCGGCCCGCGCACGATCCAGGGATTTGTTGCGGGCATAAAAGACCGTTCGGAAGTGAAGAACTTGCGTGAAATCATTGCGCCGCAGGATTTGGCCCCGGTTTTGAATGCGGAGCTGCTTGCGCTCGGGGACTGGCTTGCGAAGGAAACGCTTTGCCTGAAAATCTCTGCTTACCAGGCGATGCTGCCGGCCGCGATGAAGGCAAAATACGAAAAACGCATTAAAAGGCAGGACGGGGGTGCCAACCCTTTTCTTGACGAAGTGTTCGGGGATAGCGGCGAAATCGGCTGGAAAGAAGCGCAGCAAAAGGGCTTTCTGCCGTTTCTGCAAAAAGAAGCGAAAAACGGATCGGTGGAAGTCGTATATGAAGTCAAAAGCAAAGCCAACAAGAAAACGGTCCGGCTCATTTTCTGCCCGAGTTCCAAAGGCGAGCTCGAAAAACGGATGGAAAAAGTGCCGAAAAATGCACCGAAACAAAAGCAGGTGCTGCAATTTTTCCTGGAAAATCCGGATGCAAAGATGCCTTCTCCCGAACTGGCGGAAACAGCCGGCGTATCGCGGGCGGTTATCAAAACATTGCTTGAAAAAGGATGGCTGGCAGAAACACAGGAAGAATCGTACCGCGACCCGTATGCCGGCCGCCAATTTCAAAAGAGCGTGCCGCATGCTTTGACTGCGGAACAGAAACAGGCAATCGGCCCGGTCCTTTCCGCGGTCCGCGAAAACAGAAACGAAACGTTTTTGCTTTTTGGCGTAACCGGCAGCGGAAAAACGGAAATTTATCTCCAGTCGATACAGGAAGTGCTGAACCAGGGGAAAGAGGCGATTGTCCTTGTCCCGGAAATTTCTCTAACGCCGCAAATGGTGAACCGTTTTAAAAGCCGTTTCGGCAAAGATGTGGCGGTTTTGCACAGTGGCTTATCGGTCGGTGAAAAATACGATGAATGGCGGAAAATTACCCGCAAAGAAGCGAAAGTGGTGGTCGGGGCGCGGTCGGCGATTTTTGCCCCGTTTGAAAATCTTGGCATCATTATTATTGATGAAGAGCATGAAAATAGCTACAAGCAGGAAGACAACCCGCGCTACCACGCGAGGGACGTCGCCCTTTTCCGGAGCAAAAACCACCATTGCCCGGTTATCCTCGGCAGCGCCACCCCGTCGCTTGAATCATTTGCCCGCGCGCAAAAAGGGGTCTATACGTTGCTGAAAATGGAAAAACGGATGAACAACCACCCGCTTCCCGAAGTTTCGATTGTCGACATGCGCGAAGAATTGCGCGCAGGCAACCGTTCCATGTTCTCAAGAGAGCTTTTTGAAAAACTGAAAGACCGCCTGGAGAAAAAACAGCAAACCGTGCTGCTGCTAAATAAAAGGGGATATTCCTCCTTTGTCATGTGCCGGGACTGCGGGTATGTGCAGCAATGCCCGAACTGCGATATTTCGCTTACCTATCACCGCTCCACAAACGAAATGAAATGCCATTACTGCGGTTACGAGACGTTTGTGCCCGCAACATGCCCGGAATGCGGAAGTTCCCATATCCGCTATTTCGGGACAGGGACGCAGAAAGTGGAAGAGGAGCTCGGGCGGCTGCTGCCTGAAGCGCGCGTGATCCGGATGGATGTCGATACAACCGGCCGGAAAGGGGCGCATGAACGGATGCTTCAAAGCTTTGCAAACGGGGAGGCCGATATTTTGCTCGGCACGCAGATGATTGCAAAAGGGCTCGATTTTCCGAATATTACGCTTGTCGGCGTGCTGAATGCGGACACGATGCTCCATTTGCCCGATTTCAGGGCGTCCGAAAAAACGTTTCAGCTTTTAACACAAGTAAGCGGGCGCGCGGGGCGGCACCAGCTGGAAGGCGAGGTTGTTGTCCAGACATATACCCCCGAACATTACAGCATCCAATTTGCAGGGGAGCAGGACTATGAACGCTTTTACCGCCAGGAAATGAGAATGCGGAAAGTGGGCGCCTACCCTCCTTTTTACTATCTCACCCTGATTACGGTCAGCCATGAAAATGTGATGGAAGCCATGTCCGCATCCGAAAAAATCGCAGGCTTTATGCGGAATCGGGTGTCGGGCGGAAGTGTGATTTTAGGCCCTTCGGCATGCCCGGTCCCCCGTGTGAAAAATAGATATCGTTACCAATGTCTGATAAAATACAAACGGGAACCGCGGCTCAATGAAACATTATCTGTTTTGCTGGAACATTTCCAGCACCAGATTGCCTCGGAAGGATTAAGCATCGCGGTCGATGTCAATCCTAATATGATGATGTAACAGGAACGAGTGATTCGAAATGATGGAGATTGTAAAATATCCTGCCGCTGTTTTGGAGGAAAAATGCAAACGGGTCACGGCATTCGGCCCGTCTTTAAAAGCGGTACTGGATGAAATGTATGAAACGATGCTTGAAGCGGACGGGGTCGGACTTGCCGCTCCGCAAGTCGGCATCAGCCAGCAAATCGCCGTTGTCGATACCGGCGATGGGGCAGGCCGGATTGACCTCATCAATCCAAAAATCGTAACAAGGCGCGGGGAACAGACCGATGTCGAAGGCTGCCTGAGCTTTCCCGGCGTTTACGGCACGGTTCAACGCGCCCGTTATGTGAAAGTAAAAGCACAGGACGCAAAAGGAAAGGCGTTCACGATTGAAGCGGAAGATTTCCTTGCCCGCGCTTTGCAGCATGAAATCGACCATCTGCACGGCGTTTTGTTTACGTCCAAAATCATCAATTATGTGGATGAGGAAGACTTGGTTTTTGAGGAGGATGATACCGAATGACGAAAGTGGTGTTTATAGGGACGCCGGACTTTGCCGTGCCGGTTTTACAGACGCTGATCCGCGACGGGTACGAGGTCATTGGGGTTGTGACACAGCCGGACAGGCCGGTTGGCAGAAAACAGATCTTAACGCCCCCGCCTGTAAAACGGGAGGCGGAAAAGCACGGCATTCCGGTTTTTCAGCCGGAAAAATTGCGCCAGCCGGAAAGCCTCGCCCGCATTTTGGCACTCAAGCCGGATGTTGTGGTTACATGCGCGTACGGGCAGATTTTGCCGAAAGCATTGCTTGATGCGCCCCCGTTCGGCTGCATTAATGTCCATGCGTCACTGCTTCCGGAACTGCGCGGCGGGGCGCCGATCCATACAGCCATTTTACAAGGGAAGAAAAAGACCGGCGTAACCATTATGTATATGGCGGAAAAACTCGATGCCGGCGACATCTTCAGCCAGCGGGAAGTCGAAATTGAAGAAACCGATGATGCCGGCACCCTCCATGACAAGCTGAGCAAAGCGGGTGCTATGCTTTTATCCGAAACGCTTCCGAAAATCCTGGCAAAAGAAATTGTGCCGGTGCCGCAGGATGAACAGAAGGCGACGTTTGCCCATAATATTACGCGCAGCCAGGAAAAAATCGATTGGAAAAAACCGGGGGAATCCATTTACAACCAAATCAGGGGCCTGTGCCCGTGGCCGGTTGCCTATACCGTACATGGCGGAAAAACGTTTAAAATATGGAAGAGCGAAAAAGTGCCGCATACCGTTCATGCGGAACCGGGCACCATCGTCACGATAAAAAAAGACGGGATCGTGGTCGCAACGGGCAGCACAACTGGCATTAAAATTACGGAACTGCAGCCTGCCGGGAAGAAACGGATGGCGGTTGCGGAATTTTTAAACGGTTCAGCGGGCGGCCTTGCACCCGGGATGAAATTTGGAGATGAAGATGAGTAAAGACCGGAAAAATGTTCGCGAAGCGGCGCTTGAACTTTTGGAGGCAGTGGAGAAAAACGAGTCGTACAGCAATTTGCTGCTTGACCGCTATATTGAAAAATACCGGTTCCACGGCCCTGACCGGGCGCTGCTTACGGAAATCACTTATGGCACGTTGCAGAGAAAGCAGACACTGGACTATTTTCTCGCCCCGTTTTTGCGCAAAAAAATTGAAAATTGGGTGCGGATTTTGTTGCGCTTGTCTATATATCAAATGGTATACTTAGATAAAATCCCTGACCGCGCGATTATTTTTGAAGCGGTGGAAATCGCCAAAAAACGCGGCCACCGCGGGATTTCCGGAATGGTCAACGGCGTTTTGCGCGCCATCCAGCGCGGGGGGCTCAGAAGTTTAAAGGAAATAGAAGACCCGCTTGAAAGATTATCGGTGGCAACGAGCCATCCGCACTGGCTTGTGGCAAGATGGGCGGAAGCTTACGGCTATAAAACAACGAAAGAAATGTGTGAAGCAAACCTGATTCCGCCGTTACAGACAGCAAGGGTGAACCTGAACCGGGCATCCGTGGAAGAAGTCATCGAAAAACTGGTACGGGAAGGGTTTACCGTTGAGCGGAGCCCGGTTATTCCGGAAGCTGTCCGGTCGCGAAAAGGTAATCTTGCCCGCTCGGCATGCTTTAAAGAAGGGCTCTTCACCATCCAGGATGAAAGTTCGATGGCGGTTGCCTATGCGCTTTGCATCCAGGAAGGCCAGCGGATTTTGGACGCTTGTGCGGCACCGGGCGGAAAAACCACCCATATTGCGGAAAAGTTGGAAGGAACGGGGGAAGTAATCGCGCTCGATCTCCATCCCCATAAGGCCAAACTGGTCCGGGAAAACGCAGAGAGGCTCGGTACCGGACAGGTCGAAGCGGTTGCGATGGACAGCCGGGATGCAGGCGCCCATTTTGAAAAAAACACTTTTGACCGCATTCTTGTCGATGCGCCGTGCACAGGTTTTGGGGTTCTGCGGCGGAAACCGGATATCAAATATGCGAAAACCGTTGACGATATCCATGCGCTAAAGCAGGTCCAGTTTTCAATTTTATCGGGCGTGTCGGGACTGTTAAAACCGGACGGCATCTTAGTTTTCAGCACCTGCACCGTCGACCGGGAAGAAAATGAAGGGACGATTGAAACATTTTTGCAGGAACATCCGGAATTTGAACCGTATCCGCTGCACGTCCCTGAAGCAATGGAATCTTTAGTTGACGGATACCGGATGCAGATTTTTCCGCAGGACTTCGGCGGGGACGGTTTTTTCATCGCCAGTATCCGCAAAAAGGCCGGTAAAGCATAGGCTTGCCCGATGATAAACACGTCAAAGAGTATGAAGGTGGGGGTATAATGGAATCTGTCTATAAAACGGATAAGGGCAGAGTAAGGCAGCATAACGAAGACAATGGGGGAGTCTTTGAAAATGCCGGCGGCGATCTCCTTGCGATTGTTGCAGATGGCATGGGCGGCCATCGTGCGGGTGACATTGCGAGCGGCATGACGGTGCAATGTTTTAAAGAAGCGTTTGAAAAATTCGGCCCGGTTGCCGATGCGGAATCCGCAGAGGCGTGGCTTTCTGAGACGATCCGCGAGGTGAATGCCCGTTTATTTGATCATGCCGCCCATCACCCTGAATGCGAAGGAATGGGCACCACACTGGTTGCAGCGGTCTGCACCGAGCGCTTTATTTCCATCGCCAATATCGGAGACAGCCGCGGCTATATTTTTAATGAAAACGGCTTCCAACAGCTGACGGAAGATCATTCGCTGGTCAATGAACTCGTCAAAACCGGCCAGATTTCAAAAGAAGATGCCGAAAATCACCCGCATAAAAATGTGATTCTGAAGGCGCTTGGGACGGAAGATTCGATCTCGCCCGACTTAAAAACGATTGTATTTGAAGAAAATGATACTTTGCTGCTTTGTTCAGACGGCCTGTCGAATAAAGTGCCGACGGAAGTGATGAAAGAAGTGCTTGAAAAAGATCTGCCGCTCGGGAAGAAAGCGGAAATGCTTGTGGATTATGCCAATGAAAACGGCGGGGAAGACAATATTACGATTGTGCTTCTGGCGTCCGGCCGCAATAAAGGCGGGTGCCATTCATGCTAATCGGAAGACGGATCAGCGGCCGCTACAAAGTCAAAAGCCTGATCGGCGGCGGCGGCACGGCAAACGTCTATCTGGCCCACGATATGATTTTGGACCGTGATGTGGCCGTCAAAGTGCTGCGCCCGGATTTTGCAAATGAGCCGGAGTTTATCCAGCGTTTTCACAGGGAGGCCCAATCGGCAACGAGCCTGGTCCATCCGAATATTGTCAGTATTTATGATATCGGCGAAGAGGATGATTTAAATTATATCGTCATGGAAAATGTCGAGGGCATGACGCTAAAACAATACATACAGCAAAACGGCCCGGTTTCCGTTGAGAAAACGCTGGACATTATGGGGCAGCTTGCGGCGGCGATCGCACATGCCCATGACAACCATATTATCCACCGTGACATTAAGCCGCAAAATATTTTAATCAGCCATGACGGTGTTGTGAAAATTACGGACTTCGGGATTGCCATGGCTCTATCCGCTACTTCGATCACCCGGACAAATGCCGTGCTCGGTTCGGTCCATTATCTTTCCCCCGAGCAGGCAAGGGGCGGTGTTGCCACATATAAATCGGATATATACGCACTCGGGATCGTGATGTTCGAGCTTTTAACGGGAAGGCTTCCTTTTTCGGGGGAATCTGCCGTTTCCATTGCTTTAAAACATTTGCAAAGCGAGACGCCGTCGCCGAAAAGGTGGAATCCCGATATTCCCCAAAGTGTTGAAAATATTGTTTTAAAAGCAACGGCGAAAGATCCGTTTTACCGTTATAACAGCACCGAAGAAATGGGGGAGGATATCCGGACCGCACTCCTGCCGGAAAGGCTCAATGAACCGAAATTTGTGATTCCGGAAGACGAAGATCAGACGAAAATTATGCCGGTGATTTCCGAAGTGGCTGCCGGCCCCGACCGGAATGAAGAAACCATTATCGCAAATCCGGCCGGAGAAAATGAAAAAGAAAAGAAACCGGACACAAAGCGGGACAAAAAAGAGAAAAAACGGCGAAAAAAATGGCCGTTCGTTGCCGGCGCTCTCGCCTTTCTGCTCGTGCTTGCCGGCCTTGCCGCCTTGCTGCTGCCGTCCCTGCTCGGCCCGAAAACCGTCAGCGTCCCGGCAGTATCAGGCAAAACGGCTGATGCTGCCGCCGCCGTGCTTACAGCGCACGGCCTGAAAACCGGGGAGAAGATTAAAACAACAAGCGAAACGGTACCAAAGGGGCAGGTCATCAAAACGGATCCCGAAGCCGGGGAAAAAATCAAAGAGGGGACAAAAGTTTCCCTTTACATTAGCACGGGAAAAGAAACATTTGCCCTGTCCGATTATACCGGCAGGCAGTTTGACGACGTCGTGAATTTATTGAGTGGGGAACATTTTAAAGACATCGATAAAGAAGAAGTGTACGATGACAGTGCACAAGGGACCATTTTGTCGCAGGATCCCGCGCCCAATAAAAAAGTGGTGCCGGAAAGCACGGTGCTTACCTTTACTGTGAGCAAAGGCCCGGAAACTTATGCAGTCGGGGATTTAACCGGGTTTTCAAAAAAACAGTTGGACGCATATGAAAAAACATCCGGTTTTTCCATTGAATATGCCGGAAAAGATTATTCGGATACCGTGAAAAAGGACCATGTCATTTCGCAATCCCCGCAGCCGGGAACCGAGCTGAAAAAGGGCTCGGTAGTAAAAGTGACCATCAGCAAAGGACAGAAAGAAATGCCGCCAAAGACGGTTACAAAAGAAGTAACGATCCCGTATGAGCCGGATACGGATTCCGCCGGGAGCACAAATGAAAACCACAGCGAAAGTTCCGGTTCGGACGGAAACAGCCAGCCCGGTGACAGCAACGGGCAATCAAGCGGAAATGATGCCGGCAGCAAAACAGATGCAACTGCACAAGAAGACCCGAAACAGGAAGTGCAAATTTATATTGAAGACATGAACCATTCGATGTCCGCACCTGTTCAAACGTTTGAGATTACGAAAACGGTGAAAAAGCAGCTGGAGTTTACCATTGAATACGGGAAAGAGGCAACATATAAAATCATGAGGGACGGCAAAGTCATCGCCGAAGAGACCGTTCCGTATCCAAACTGAGAAAGCGCCGGGCCGTACCCCGGCGCCTCCCCGATTTGAAAGTGCCGGAGAGATGGAGGTGGATGTATGGCAGAAGGAAAAATCATCAAGGCTTTAAGCGGATTTTACTATGTGAAAAATCGTGAAGACGGCGAAATTTACCAATGCAGGGGCAGAGGCGTCTTCCGGAAAAAGAAAATCACCCCGCTCGTCGGGGACCATGTCGAATTCCAAAAAGAAAACGGCCGGGAAGGTTATATTTTGGACATCGGCGAAAGAAAGAATGAACTCGTCCGCCCGCCGATTGCCAATGTGGATCAGGCTGTTTTGGTTTTTTCCGCAAAAGAACCGGACTTTCATACGCTGCTTTTGGACCGTTTTTTAGTCCCAATTGAAAAGAACCTGATCCGCCCGCTCATTCTAATTACAAAATGCGATCTCCTGGGCGCGGAGGAAAAAGAAAGGCTGCTCGGTACGCTTGAAGTATACCGGCAAATCGGTTACCCGGTTATTTTCTCATCGGCGAAAGCAGGCGAAGGGACAGATGCTTTGCTTTCGGCATTGAAAGGAAACATCACCGTCTTTTGCGGTCAGTCTGGAGTGGGGAAAACGTCCATTCTCAACCGTCTGGACCCTGCTTTGGATTTAAAAACAAATGAAATCTCCACGCATCTGGGCAGGGGGAAGCACACCACCCGCCATGTTGAGCTGCTGCCGGTCGGAGGCGGGCTCGTGGCGGATACGCCGGGTTTCAGCTCACTGGACTTCACTGGTGTGGAATTATCCGAGCTCGGGGACTATTTTCCTGAAATCAGTGAAAAATCGGCCGGTTGCAAGTTCCGCGGCTGCCTGCATGAAAACGAGCCGCATTGTGCGGTAAAAGCTGCTTTGGCCGAAGGGGAGATCGCTTCATTCCGGTACAGCCATTACATCCAGTTTCTTCAGGAAATTAAAAACAGAAAGCCGAGGTATTGACGATGGTAAAAATCGCACCTTCTATTTTGTCTGCAAATTTTGCGAAATTGGGAGAGGAAATTAAAGATGTGGAGGAAGGCGGAGCGGACTGGATCCATATTGATGTGATGGACGGCCATTTTGTGCCGAACATTACGATGGGGCCGCTTGTTGTCGGGGCGGTGCGGCCGGTCACAAAGCTTCCGCTCGACGTCCATTTGATGATTGAAAATCCGGACCAGTATTTGGAAGCTTTTGCGAAAGCAGGGGCAGACACGATTTCTGTCCATGTGGAAGCGTGCAGGCATCTCCACCGGACGATCCAGGAAATCCGGTCTCTTGGGGTAAATCCGGGCGTTGTCTTAAATCCCGCAACACCCATCGAATGGATTGCGCCGATCCTGGGGGATGTCGGCCTTGTATTGCTGATGACGGTCAATCCCGGGTTTGGCGGACAGGCTTTTATTGAATCCGTTGTCCCGAAAATTGAGAAACTGTACCGTTTAAAAGAAGAACAGGGGCTTGCATTTGACATTGAAGTTGACGGCGGCATCGATCCGGTAACAGCGCAAAAATGCAAACAGGCCGGTGCAACGGTGCTGGTTGCGGGCTCCAATATTTTTAAAAGCAAGAACCGGAAACAAGCGATCCGGGCATTAAAATACGGGCAGTAAAACAACAGCCGGGGTTCATCCGGCTTTTTCCGCATGAAAAGCCTGCGGGGAGCGGACAAAGATTGTCTTAAATCCATCGTATAAAAGGGGAATGAGGCATGGAAAAGAAAATCTATATTTTAGCAGGCGGCCCGCCCGAAAATGTGCCGGATCTTGCGCCATATGCGGAGGACAAACGGGCGGCATGGGCAGGTGTGGACAGGGGCGTGCTGCATTTGCTTAAACAAGGGATCATCCCGGAAATGGCCTTTGGCGACTTTGATTCCGTCAATCAGGAAGAATGGGGCTGGATCAACCGGAAACTTCAGCATATCCGGAAATTCCAGCCCGAAAAAGATGAGACCGATATGGAGCTGGCCTTGATGTGGGCCATCAGCCGGAACCCGGAAGTGATCCGCATTTTCGGCGCTACCGGCGGGCGGCTCGACCATGCTTTTACCAATGTCCTTTTACTTGTGCATGAAAAAGTTTTGCAATTTAAAGGGAAAATAGAGATGATCGACAGGCAGAACCGCGTGGAAATGTTTTTGCCCGGAACTTATACGATTGAAAAAATCGATGCGTATCCGTATGTTTCCTTTCTCCCGTTGACGGAAGAAGTAGAAGGGATCTCATTAACCGGATTTAAGTATCCGCTTGAAAATCGGCATATTGTAAGGGGCACCACCCTTTGTGTCAGCAATGAACTAATCCGGGATTTTGGTACTTTTTCTTTTTCAAGCGGCATATTAATGATGGTAAGAAGCCATGATTAATGATATTTCATGAACAAGCAGGCTGTATCCTTTTCGCTTACGCATGAATATAATGTGCGGGAGACCCGGATTGTATTTGAATGGGGAGGGACATACATGAAATTTTATACGATTAAACTGCCTAAATTTTTGGGCGGTATTGTAAGGGCCATGCTGGGGACTTTTAAAAAAGGGTAAGAGATAAAATCGACGCATGGCGGTTAGAAGGGGCAGTTCATTTTATACAGCGGGAAAATCGGCGGCGCGCCGGTTTTTTTTTCCGCAAATTACAAAAAAACAGGAAACCGGATACCCGGTTTCCTGTTTTTACATTATACACGTTCGACTTTTCCGGATTTCAAAGCGCGGGCGGAAACCCAGACGCGTTGCGGTTTGCCGTCCACCAGAATGCGCACTTTTTGCAAGTTCGCTTTCCAGGTGCGTTTGTTTGCGTTCATGGCGTGAGAACGTTTATTGCCGGATACCGTTTTACGTCCTGTAATTGCACATTTTTTCGGCATTGTATTCCCTCCTCCTGTTGCGAAGCAGAAATAGAACATATTTATGCTTTCATCTCTTCATTTTTCGTTAAAAATTCACTATAATAATTTATCATATTGGAAGGCACAATGCAAGTCCTGCCAGAGAGCATACATGCAGGGCACCCTGTTTTGTGGTAAACTATAACAATGCAGGCCTGCTCTGCTTTCCATGTACCCTGTCTTATAGTACAATGGCGGTAGCAGGTCAAATCCGGTTTGGAAACAGTGAAGATAAGGGGGAGCGATTTATGCCGATTGAAATAAATACGCATTACGGACAAATTGATATATCGAATGAAGTCGTCGCCACAATTGCAGGAGGTGCCGCCATTGACTGCTTCGGCATTGTCGGAATGGCCTCGAAAAATCAAATTAAAGACGGCATTACAGAAATCCTGCGCAAAGAAAACTTCTCGAGGGGCGTCATTGTGCGTCAACAGGATGAAAGAGTGGAAATTGACATGTATATTATTGTGGGCTACGGGACAAAAATTTCCGAAATCGCCCGCAACGTCCAGCAAAAAGTAAAATATACGCTGAATCAAACAGTCGGCTTATCAGTTGACGCCATTAATATTTACGTTCAGGGCGTGCGTGTCGCGAACCCGTAACGAGGAGGAAATTTTGTGGTTACATCACTGGATGGAAAGCGTTTTGCAGAAATGGTCATACAAGGGGCGAACCATCTTGCGGCAAACGCCAAGACGGTTGACGCCCTGAATGTATTCCCTGTCCCTGATGGCGATACGGGAACAAATATGAATTTAACGATGACTTCCGGTGCAAAGGAAGTGCAAAAAAATGTCCAGGCGCATATCGGTGCGGTTGCCGCAAGCTTTGCAAAAGGGCTGCTGATGGGCGCGCGGGGAAATTCGGGCGTGATTCTGTCCCAGCTGTTCCGCGGCTTCTCCAAATCGATTGAAACAAAAGCGCATATCTCCGCAAAAGAGTTTGCAGCGGCTTTTCAGGCCGGGATCGAGAGCGCTTTTAAGGCAATCATGAAGCCGGTTGAAGGAACGATTCTCACGGTTGCAAGGGAAGCGGCCAAAAAAGGTGTGCAAACGGCGAAAACCGAAAAAGATCTGACGGCAGTCATGGAAGCGATCCTAGGGGAAGCGAAAACGACGCTGAGCCGGACGCCGGACATGTTGCCGGTGTTAAAAGAAGTCGGCGTGGTCGACAGCGGCGGTCAGGGGCTTGTTTTTATTTATGAAGGTTTTCTTGCCGAGTTAAAAGGGGAAGAGCTGCCGGATACACCGTCCGTCATCCCGTCAATGGACGAGCTCGTAAACGCCGAACACCATAAGCATGTGCAGGACTTTATGCGTACGGAGGATATCAAATATGGGTACTGCACGGAAATCATGGTCAGGCTCGACCGCTCGAAACCGTCCGCCAAGGCATTCTCAGAGGAGCGGTTCCGCAGTGATATGAGCCGCTTCGGGGATTCCCTCCTTGTCATTTCGGATGATGATATCGTTAAAGTCCATGTCCACACTGAGCGCCCGGGGGATGTTTTGAACTATGGACAGCAATACGGCAGCCTCATTAAATTAAAAGTGGACAATATGCGTGAGCAGCACAGCGCGATCGTCGGCGAAACGCATCATGCGCTTGTTGGCGAAAACGGAGCGGAACGGGAGAAAAAAGAAAAGAAAGACTACGGTGTGATTACGGTTGCCATGGGGGACGGAATCGCTGCGCTGTTTAAAAGCATCGGCGCCGATGTTGTCATTGAAGGCGGCCAGACGATGAACCCGAGCACCGAGGACATATTGAAAGCCATTGAAGAGGCGAACGCAAAACAAATCATCATTTTGCCGAACAATAAAAATATCATCATGGCAAGCGAGCAGGCAGCTGAACTGGCGGAAGAAAAAGTAGCCATTGTCCCGTCTAAAACCGTGCCGCAGGGAATGGCGGCGCTGCTCGCATTTAACCCCGGGCAGCCGCTTGACAAAAACGTCCAAGCAATGGAAGAAGCGCTCGGCCGCGTGAAATCCGGCCAGGTCACCAATGCGGTCAGGGATACGAATATTGACGGCATCTCCATCAAAAAAGGGGATTATATGGGCATTTATGAAGGGAAAATCGTCAAAACGAGCCCTGCCCTGTTGGAAGCATCCGGGCAGCTGCTTTCGCACATGATCGGCGCAGAAGATGAAATTGCCACCGTCATATACGGAAAAGATGTCAGCAAGGAGCAGGTTGGCGAACTCGTTTCCTATATCGAAACCAACTGGCCGGAGATGGAAATTGAAGTCCATGAAGGCAGGCAGCCGTTATATTCCTTTATTTTTGCAGTGGAATAAGGGTGCTTGCCTGCATACTATAAAGAGAGCTTGCTGAATACGAAAAAGTGCACCACTTGCTGCCGTTTGTTTTCATCTGTTGCAGCGCTTTTAAAAGTGCAAAGCTTTCACCCATCTTTTGCTCCATTGTTGTAAAAAGGCTTAGGATGCCTGGCGAACCGGCCAAACCAACATCCGGTTTTGCCCGGCAAGCTTTAAAATCAGCACAACGGCGGGTGCGGCCTGAAAAACGGCGCGCGCCCGCCGGCAATTGAAATTACGAAAAAAGCACAATAATGTGGGTGTGATGCGCAATGAAATATAAAAGTGTTTTTGATATTATCGGCCCGGTTATGATCGGGCCCTCAAGCTCCCATACGGCAGGTGCCGCGCGCATCGGCCGGGTGGCGAGAAGCTTATTCGGCAGGCAGCCAAAATGGGCAGACATCCATTTATACGGATCGTTCGCGAGCACCTATAAAGGGCATGGCACAGACGTTGCCATTGTCGGCGGCCTGCTTGATTTTGACACGGATGATGAACGGATCAAATCTTCTCTTCAGATTGCGGAACAGCTCGGGCTTACGGTGAAGTTTCTCGTGGAAAGTGCCGTCCCGGACCACCCGAATACGGTTAGGATCCGGATGGGCGACGCATCGGGAGATATGGAACTGACCGGCATCTCAATCGGCGGCGGAAAAATTGAAGTGACAGAACTGAACGGCTTTGAGTTGCACTTATCCGGCCACCACCCGGCCATTCTTGTCGTCCACCAGGATCGCTACGGGGCGATTGCGGCCGTATCCAATATTTTATCGGCACATGAAATCAATATCGGCCATATGGAAGTGTCGCGCAAAGAAGCCGGAAAGATGGCATTGATGGCCATCGAAGTGGACCAGAATCTCGATGATGCCGTTATTGAAGAAATCAAGCGGCTCCCGAACATTACCCAGGTTGCAAGAGTTGTAGATTAGATGTGAGAAAAAGGCGCAGCTGCTAAGCAGGCGGCGCTTTCTTTTGGCTGTCTTTTGAAATGTGCGTGCATCCTTGCCTGTGCCAGGAGAAGCAGCATGGATATTGAAGGAGGGTAATGATGTTTCGGAATGTTGCTGAGCTTGTAGAACTGGCCGAACAGCAAAATAAAAAAATTTCGGAAATTATGATAGAGCAGGAAATGGAAGTAACCGGAAAATCCAGGGAAGCCATCATAAAAAAGATGGATGAAAATCTGGCTGTTATGGAAAAAGCAGTTGAAAAAGGAATTGCCGGTGTCCGCTCCCACTCGGGGCTTACGGGCGGCGATGCCGTGCTGCTGCAAAAATATATTGAAAAAGGCAATTTCTTATCTGGCGCAACCATTTTGGATGCCGTCAGCAAAGCCGTTGCGACAAATGAAGTGAACGCGGCAATGGGAACGATTTGCGCAACGCCGACGGCCGGTTCTGCCGGCGTTGTGCCGGGAACGCTCTTTGCGGTCAAAAACAAGTTGCACCCGACGCGTGAAGAAATGGTCCGTTTCTTATTTACATCCGGCGCATTCGGATTTGTGGTGGCCAATAATGCGTTTATTTCCGGCGCAGCAGGCGGCTGCCAGGCAGAAGTCGGATCAGCTGCCGGGATGGCTGCCGCGGCCATTGTCGAGATGGCGGGCGGCACACCGGAACAATGCGCCCATGCAATGGCCATTACTTTGAAAAATATGATCGGCCTGGTGTGCGATCCTGTGGCCGGCCTTGTGGAAGTGCCATGCGTGAAACGGAATGCAATGGGAGCAGCCAATGCGATGGTTGCGGCAGATATGGCGCTTGCCGGCATTAAAAGCCGGATCCCTTGCGATGAAGTGATTGATGCGATGTACCGCGTCGGGCAGCAGATGCCGACTGCGCTCAAAGAAACGGCGCGTGGAGGCCTGGCGGATACGCCGACCGCCCGGAAACTGGAAGCAAAAATTTTCGGTATGCCGCTTGATCTGCATGAATAGCCCGCTTGATCAGTCGGTAACCGTCTTAAAAGGGATCGGCGAAGAAACGGAAGCAAGTCTCGGGCAGATGGGGATTTTCACCATTTATGACCTGCTTACTTATTTCCCTTTCCGGTATGAAGATGACCGGCTCAAAGATTTGCGTGAAGTCCGGCATGATGAACGGGTGACGGTGACGGGGAGGGTGCATAGCGAACCCTCCCTCATCTATTATTCAAAAAAACGGTCACGCCTGTCGATGAAAGTGTTCGCAGACGATTTTCTCATTACGGTTGTCTGTTTTAACCGGCCGTATCTGAAAAAGAAAATCCATATTCATGATGAGATTACGGTTACCGGAAAATGGGACATGCACCGGCAGACGATTACGGCCCAATCCTTAAAAACAGGCACGGCCGATCAAACGTCCGGATTCGGGCCGGTCTATGCTGTGAAAGGAAAAATGACGGTAAAAACGTTACGAAAATACATCGAGTCTGCTTTTCGCGCGTTTGGCGGCGAAATCGAAGAAGTTCTGCCGGCAGAAATGCTTGCAAAATATAAATTAATGCCGAAAAAGCAGGCCATGTATGCGATGCACTTCCCAAAATCGGAACAGGAAGTGAAAATGGCAAGAAGGACCATTGTATACGAAGAGTTTTTGGCTTTTCAGCTGAAGATGCAGGCGTTAAGGAAATTCGAGCGCGAACATTCAAACGGCCGGGCCATCCGCTATGATGTGCGGAAATTAAGAAATTTTATCGGCTCCTTGCCGTTTCCATTGACGGACGCCCAGAAAAGAGTGGTAAACGAAATTTGCGCGGACATGAAGTCGCCGTTCCGTATGAACCGTCTGCTCCAGGGGGATGTCGGCTCCGGGAAAACGGTCGTCGCTGCGATAGCACTATACGCTGCGGTGACGGCGGGATTTCAGGGGGCGTTGATGGTACCGACGGAAATTCTTGCCGAGCAGCATGCCGAATCGCTTTGCCAGCTGCTCGAACCGCACGGCGTCCGGGTCGCTTTACTGACGAGCACTGTAAAAGGGAAACGGAGAAAAGCGCTTTTGGAACAGCTCGGTACAGGCGGCGTCGATATTTTAATCGGCACGCATGCTTTAATCCAGGAAGATGTGGCATTTTCCCGGCTCGGCCTTGTGATCACGGATGAACAGCACCGGTTCGGGGTTGAGCAAAGACGGATCCTCCGCGAAAAAGGGATGAATCCGGATGTGCTTTTTATGACGGCAACGCCCATTCCGCGGACGCTTGCCATCACCGTGTTTGGCGAAATGGATGTTTCTGTTATTGACCAGATGCCGGCCGGCCGCAAAAAGATTGAAACGTACTGGGTGAAAAACAATCAGTTCGAAAGGGTGCTCAGCTTTATCGAAAAAGAGCTCAAAAAAGGCAGACAGGCGTATGTCATCTGTCCGCTCATCGAGGAATCCGATAAGCTTGACGTCCAGAACGCGATTGATGTGTATGCCATTTTAAACCAATATTTTAATGGCCGGTATATAGCCGGGCTGATGCATGGCAGGCTGCCGGGCGATGAAAAGGAAGCGGTCATGAAAGCGTTCAGCCGCAACGAAATCCAGGTGCTTGTGTCAACAACGGTTGTCGAAGTCGGCGTCAATGTGCCGAATGCGACCATTATGGTCATTTATGATGCCGAACGGTTCGGCCTTGCCCAGCTTCACCAGTTGCGCGGCCGCGTCGGCAGGGGCGATGCGCAATCGTATTGTATTTTGCTCGCTGACCCGAAAACGGAAATCGGCAAAGAGCGGATGAAAATTATGACGGAAACGGACAACGGCTTTGTTTTGAGCGAAAAAGACCTCGAGCTTCGCGGGCCCGGCGATTTTTTCGGAAAAAAACAAAGCGGGCTGCCGGAGTTTAAAGTGGCCGATATGGTCCATGATTTCCGGGCGCTTGAAACAGCCAGGCAGGATGCACAGCAATTGATCAGTTCCGATGCATTCTGGCATGGCCCGGCCTTTTCGCATTTGCGGAACCAGCTTGAAGCATCAGGTGTGCTGGAAGGGGAAAAACTGGACTAAAGGAAGTTTGCGTTTTGCCAGGGCAGCTATTGGCAATTATTGCAAACTTCCTATTCTTTCTATATACTACGATTAGTACCAAGTCCTAAAATTTCGGATGGTGTCACCCATGAAAATGAAAAAAAAGGACCGGCAGCAAAGTTTGCAGGAAACCATCAGGCGGAATCCTTTTATTACAGATGAAGAACTGGCGGATAAATATCATGTCAGCGTGCAGACGATCCGCCTTGACCGGCTGGAACTTTCCATTCCGGAACTGCGGGAAAGGATCAAAAACGTTGCTGAAAAGCGGTTCGCAAATGAAGTAAGAGCGCTGCCGATTGAAGAAGTCATCGGGGAAGTGATCGATATCGAACTGGATCACAGCGCCATCTCTATTTTTGATGTCAAAAAAGAACACGTTTTTAAGCGAAACGCCATCGCCCGCGGGCATCATCTGTTTGCACAGGCCAACTCGCTTGCCGTTGCCGTCATTGATGATGAACTTGCCCTCACGGCGAAAGCCACCATCCGGTTTTTGCGGTCCGTGAAAATCGGCGACCGCGTCATTGCCAAGGCAAAAGTGGCGAACGTCAATCAGGAAAACGGCAGAACGACGGTGTTTGTTGAAAGTTATGTCGGCCGTGACCTCGTCTTTAAAGGCGAATTTGAAATGTACCGGGATCATGCCGGAAAAGAAGAGAATGCTTAATGCCGCTTCACGCGGACAGGTGAACCATTTTCCCGGCCGTGCGGCAACCCCGGTTGCCGCACGGCCGGGAAAACTTTCACACGGGAAAAGCTTGATTTAGAAACGGGGCTGAATAGAATGAAATTAGCAATTGACGCAATGGGCGGGGATTATGCCCCAAAAGAAATTGTACAGGGCATTAACCGGGCTGTAAACGCATTTCCGGACACAGAGTTTATCCTGTTCGGGGATGAAACGCAAGTCAGGAAGGAACTGGAAACGTCCAGCCGCGTTGCCGTTGTCCATACCGATGAGGTAATATCCGGGACAGACGAGCCGGTGCGGGCCGTCCGCCGCAAAAAAAATTCTTCCATGGTGCGCATGGCCCAGGCCGTGAAAGACGGGGAAGCGGATGCGTGCATCTCGGCCGGAAATACGGGTGCTTTAATGGCATCCGGCCTCTTTGTGGTCGGCAGGATTGAAGGGATTGAAAGGCCGGCCCTTGCCCCGGTGCTCCCGACAACGGACGGGCGCGGTTTTATCATGCTCGATCTTGGTGCAAACGCGGAAGCCAAGCCGGAACATTTGCTGCAGTTTGCCATCATGGGCTCGCTGTATGCCGAAAAGGTAAGAGGCTTAAAAAATCCGCGCGTCGGCCTCTTAAATATCGGGACGGAAGAAAAGAAAGGCAATGAATTAACAAAAAAAGCATTTCAACTTTTAAAAGAAACCGATTTGAATTTTACCGGCAATGTCGAAGCCCGCGATCTGCTCGAGGGGGCGGCGGATGTCGTCGTCACAGACGGGTTTACCGGCAATATGGTGTTAAAAACGATTGAAGGCACGGCCGGATCCTTGTTTTCCATGATCAAAAAAGTGTTCATGCACAATTTGAAGACAAAATTGGCCGCTGCAATGATCAAATCAGAACTGTCGGGCCTGAAAAATATCATGGATTACTCGGAATACGGGGGATCGGGCTTAATGGGGCTGAATGCGCCGGTCATCAAAGCGCACGGTTCCTCAAACGCCAATGCAATTTACAATGCAGTGCGGCAGGCGCGTGAAATGGTGCAGTCTGACGTCACCGGCAAAATCAAACACGCAATTCAACAACTTGAACAAAAGTAAGGATGGAGGAAAAAAGATGGGGAAAATAGCGTTTGTCTTCCCGGGGCAGGGATCCCAGACGGTTGGCATGGGGCAGTCGGTCGCCGGTGCAAATGAAAAAGCGGCGGCTGTTTTTCAAAAAGCAGACGAAAAGCTCGGGATGGACTTATCCGGGCTCATTCAAAACGGCCCGCTGGACAAACTGACCCGTACCGAAAATGCCCAGCCGGCGCTTTTATCGGTAAGCACTGCCATTTTACAGGCGCTTCAGGAAGCGGGCATCCATGCAGATTTCACAGCCGGGCACAGCCTTGGCGAGTATTCGGCGCTTGTGGCAGCCGGCGCTTTGTCCTTCGAAGATGCCGTATATGCGGTGCGCAAACGCGGGGAATACATGGATGAAGCATTCCCGAACGGTGCCGGGGCAATGTCCGCCGTGCTCGGGCTCGGCCGCGGCGTGCTGCAGGAAGTCGCAGAAGAAGTGAGCAGTGAAGGGGAAACGGTCCAGCTCGCGAATTTGAACTGTCCCGGACAGATTGTTATTTCCGGGACAGCGGCCGGAATTGAAAAAGCGGGCGCCCTTGCAAAGGAAAGAGGGGCGAAACGCGTCCTCCCGCTTCAGGTAAGCGGGCCATTCCACTCCAAATTGATGGAGCCGGCAGCGGAAAAGTTTAAGGCGGTTCTTGACGGAATTGCAATCCGGGATGCGGCGGTTCCTGTGATCGCCAATGTCGATGCCGAAGTGGAAACGGGCGCTGTGGACATCAAAGCAAAATTAATCCGCCAGCTCTATTCCCCTGTTTTATGGGAAGATTCCGTTAAAAAAATGATCAGCCTCGGCGTTGATACCTTTATTGAAGTCGGGCCGGGCAAAGTGCTTTCCGGATTAATCCGGAAAATTGACCGCAGCGTAAAAACATATGCCGTCCAGGATATGGAAACCTTGGAAGCTGCGGTTGGCGCGCTGCAAAAATAATGGAGGAGGAGACCGAATGCTTTTAAAAGACAAAGTTGCGCTTGTGACCGGCGCGTCACGCGGCATCGGCCGTGAAATCGCGCTTGCGTTTGCCGCTTCCGGCGCGCATATTGCGGTCAATTATGCAGGAAATGCTGAAAAAGCGGAAGAAGTGGCAAACGCCGTCCGTTCTTTCGGTGTGGAAGCATTTGCCATCCGGGCAGATGTTTCGAATGAAACGGAAGTACAGGAAATGTTCAGGCAGGTGCTGGAAAAATTCGGCAAACTTGATATATTGGTGAATAACGCCGGCATCACCAGGGATAACCTTTTGATGAGGATGAAAGAAGCAGAATGGGATGCCGTCATCGATACCAATTTGAAAGGGGTCTTCCTGTGCACAAAAGCGGCGGCGCGGCCGATGATGAAGCAGCGGAGCGGCAAGATCATTAATATTGCCTCGGTTGTCGGCATCAGCGGCAACCCCGGCCAGGCCAATTATACCGCTGCCAAAGCCGGTGCCATCGGGCTAACGAAAACGGCGGCGCGTGAACTGGCAAGCCGCGGCATTACCGTAAATGCCATTGCCCCGGGCATGATTGAGACGGATATGACGGATAAACTGCCGGAAGACATCAAAGAAGGCATGCTGGGCCAAATCCCGCTTTCCCGTTTCGGCAAGCCAGAAGATGTGGCAAAGACTGCCCTGTTTTTGGCAAGCAGCAGTTCCGACTACATTACCGGGCAAACGATCCACGTTGACGGCGGAATGGTGATGTAACGTTTGCAGCAAAGCTTGATTTTAACTTTCGCTTTATTAATTATAAAAAATCCTCTATAATACCTTGAGGGGAGGTGAACCGCATGGCAGACGTATTCGAGCGTGTGACAAAGATCATCGTTGACCGCCTTGGTGTCGAAGAATCCAAAGTTACACTGGAAGCGAAATTCAAAGAAGATCTTGGCGCTGATTCCCTTGATGTAGTGGAATTGGTGATGGAATTGGAAGATGAATTCGGAATGGAAATTTCCGACGAGGATGCTGAGAAGATTGTAACAGTGGGTGACGCTGTAAATTACATACAAAATCAGCAGTAATCGTCTTCATGTAAAATGTCCCGCCCCATAAGCGGGACATTTTTCTCTAATCCGGCCTGAGGATGGTAAATGGGCAAAAAAATGCAACCCCTTTTTACCTATTTACGACCGCCCGGGTCCCGAAGATGCCTTTGCGTTCAGCAGTATTTTTCTATATATTTAAGTTAAGTGAAACTATATCAAGATATCGGGTGGATGAACGATGGTAAAAAAAATAAAATCAGATGAAGAGCATATAGTAAACAAATTTGGCAAGCTGCAGGAACAGCTTGGGATTCATTTTCAAGACGGAAACCTGCTGAAACAGGCCTTTACGCATTCCTCCTATGTGAACGAGCATCCGGAAAAGCGCAGGCACGACAATGAAAGGCTTGAATTTTTAGGCGATGCCGTCCTGGAATTGACCGTTTCCCATTATTTATTTAAGCGGTTCCCGTCGATGAACGAAGGGGAAATGACGAAATTGCGGGCGTCCGTCGTCTGTGAGCCGTCTCTTGTCATTTTTGCCAATGAGCTGCACTTTGGCGAGTATATCCTGCTCGGCAAAGGCGAGGAAATGACCGGCGGTAGAACGCGCCCGGCCCTTTTAGCCGATGTGTTTGAAGCGTTTATCGGCGCGCTTTATTTGGACAAGGGGTTAAAGGCTGTTGTTTCCCTCCTTGAAAAAGTCGTATTCCCGAAAATAGACGAAGGGCTCTTCAGCAGCACGGCGGATTATAAAAGCAAGTTGCAGGAGTACGTCCAAAAAAGAACATCCGGTGTGTTGGAATACACGATTCTCGATGAACGCGGCCCTGCGCATGACAAGGAGTTCGTCTCCAGAGTGTCGCTGAACAGCAAGGCGCTCGGGACAGGAAAAGGCCGCTCCAAAAAAGAAGCGGAACAGCAGGCTGCGCAAACGGCTTTATCCAATTTGCAGAAAGAAGAAAAAAAGAAGCCGTGAGGAATGGAGGGGGAATGGATTGTTTCTGAAACGTCTCGACGTGATCGGATTTAAGTCATTTGCGGACCGGATTTCCATAGAATTTGTCCCAGGCGTGACAGCGGTTGTCGGCCCGAACGGCAGCGGCAAAAGCAATGTGATCGACGCCGTCCGCTGGGTGCTTGGTGAACAATCAGCGAAAAGCCTGCGCGGCGGAAAGATGGAAGATGTCATCTTTGCCGGCAGCGATACAAGAAAACCGTTGAATTTTGCAGAAGTGACGTTAACGCTTGAAAACGAAGGCCGCGCCCTTCCGATCGATTACCAAGAAGTGAGCGTGACAAGGCGGGTATACCGTTCAGGGGAAAGCGAGTTTTACATCAATAAACAGCAGTGCCGGTTGAAGGATATCGTGGAATTGTTTATGGATTCCGGCCTTGGCAAAGAAGCTTTTTCCATCATCAGCCAGGGAAAAGTGGAAGAAATTTTAAACAGCAAAGCGGAAGAACGCCGCAGCATTTTTGAAGAGGCAGCCGGCGTTTTAAAATATAAGACGCGCAAGAAAAAGGCGGAAGTGAAGCTTGCCGAAACGCAGGATAACTTAAACCGTGTCAGCGACATTCTCTATGAACTGGAAAGCCAGCTTGAGCCGCTGAAAATGCAGGCATCGGTCGCAAAAGATTATCTGGAACAAAAGGAAACATTGAAAAATTATGAAATTGCCGTTTTGGCGTATGAGATAGAATCGCTGCATGGCGAGTGGGAATCGCTTAAGTCGCAGCTTGAAGCGCACCGGGACAAAGAAGCGGGGCTCTCTTCCGAAATCCGCAAACAGGAAGCGCAGCTGGAAGAAAAGCGCAATCAGCTGGATGCGCTCGATGAATCGATTCAAGATTTGCAGAATGTGCTGCTTGCAGCGACAGAAGAGCTGGAAAAACTCGAAGGGCAAAAAGAAGTGCTGAAAGAACGCAAAAAAAATGCCAGCGAGAACAAAGCCCAGCTTGAAAAAAATATAAAAGAAGCGGAGAACACCTTAAAAGAACTGGAAGCCCAAAAGGAAAAGATTTTGCAAACGGCGGCGGAAAATGAACAAGCCTTATCGGCCCTGAAAGAAAGCGTGAAAGAGAAGGAAGCGGGCCTTTTCCGCCTCAGCACGAATCTGGAGGAAAAAATTGAGTCTTTAAAAAGCGACTATATTGAACTGCTGAACGAGCAGGCAAGCGGAAAAAATGAAAAGCGCATGCTCGTGCAGCAGATGCAAACGTCGTTAAACCGCCTCAGCCGGCTTGAAGCCGACAACCGGAAATATGTCGAAGAACGGGAAAAGGTGCGGGAAAAGAAAAAAATGGCGGCCGGCCGCCTTGCAGAAATCAAACAGGAGCTGGAAGCAGCTGCCGGTGCCTATATGGAAAAACAAAGGCAGCTGGAGTCCGTCAACAGCCGGTATCAAAAACAGGAGTCCAATCTGTATCAGGCATACCAATATTTGCAAAAAGCGAAATCACGCAAAGAAACGCTTGAAGAGATGGAAGAGGATTATACCGGCTTTTACCAGGGCGTGCGCGAAATTTTGAAAGCCCGTGGCAAACAGCTGGAAGGCATTGAAGGCGCTGTGGCCGAGCTGGTCCGGGTGCCCGCGCCTTACGAAAAAGCGGTTGAAACTGCACTGGGTGCTTCGATGCAGCATATTGTGACAAAAACGGAATGGCATGCACGCTGTGCCATTGCATTTTTAAAAGAGCGGAAGGCCGGGCGGGCGACTTTTTTGCCGCTCGATATTATCAAGCCCCGGGCCATTCCGGAAGCAAGCCTCAAACCGCTCCGCAATGAAGAGGCATACGTCGGCGTGTGCGCGGAGCTTGTCCGCTTTGAAAGCCGCTACCAATCCATTGTGTCCAATCTGCTCGGCCATGTCCTTGTTGTCCGTGATTTAAAAAGTGCAAACAAAATCGCCAAAATGCTCGGGTACCGCTACCGCATCGTGACGCTTGACGGGGATGTCGTCAATCCGGGCGGCTCGATGACAGGCGGGGCTTCGAAACAAAACAGCGTGTCGCTCCTTTCGAGAAAAAGCGAACTGGAAGCACTAAAAGAAAAGCTTGCCGGGATGGAAAAAACAACGATGGCGCTTGAAACGGAAGTCAAAGCATTAAAAGCCGAAGTTTCCCGCGTGCAACAGGAGCTGGATGAAGCGAGGAAAAACGGCGAAGCGCTGAGGCTTGGGGAACAGCAGGCGAAAGCGGAACTGGAACGGCTTGCGGTTGAAGAAAAAAATCTGGATGAGCACCTGCTCGTCTACGATATGGAAAAACAAGAGGCGGAAAAACAGCAGGATGAAGCCCGCAAACGGGTCGGCGAACTGGAAAACATGCTGGCGCGTACTGGCGAAAAAGCGCAGGAATTGGAAGCGGAAATTGAAGCCCTGACCGTAAAGAAAAACGATGATTCGACGGCAAAAAGCCGGCTCCAGGGCGAACTCAGCGATTTAAAATCAACGCTTGCCGTAAAGATGGAGCAGGCGGCGCGCGACCGAGAAGAACTTGCGCGGCTGGACCGCGAAATCAAGGAGTGGGCGGCACGTAAAGCACGTTATGATGAGCAGTACCACTTTCTTACGGACGAATCGGAGAAGCACCACATGTCGGAAAGCGAACTGGCGGAAGCGGCTGAACAAAAAGCGCGTGACAAAAATGATACGCTCGCCTTTATCGCCGTGCGCAGGGAAGAACGGGCCCGGCTGACAGCAGAGATGGAAGACCTGGAACGCGGCCTGAAAGAATGGAAACGGCAGCAAAAAGGGCTCCAGCAGGCCATTCAGGATGAAGAAATCAAAGCAAACCGGCTGGATGTGGAACTTGAGAACCGGCTTCAAAGGCTCCGCGAAGAATACACGCTCACCTTTGAAGCCGCGAAAGAAGCCCGCCCGCTCAATGTTTCCCTGGAGGAAGCGCGCAAAAAAGTGAAGCTGATCAAACTGTCGATTGATGAGCTTGGCGCCGTCAATCTCGGCGCGATCGAAGAATATGAGCGCGTATCGGAACGCTACCGGTTTTTAAAAGAACAGGAGACCGACCTGCTTGAAGCAAAAGACACCCTTGACCAGGTAATTACGGAAATGGACGGCGAAATGGTCCGCCGTTTCGATGAGACGTTTAATGCCATCCGGAACGAATTCGAACCGGTTTTCCGGGAGCTTTTCGGCGGCGGGAGAGCGGACTTGAGGCTGACGGACCCGAAAGATTTGCTTACGACAGGCGTGGAAATTTTCGCGCAGCCGCCGGGGAAAAAACTGCAAAATCTCGGGCTGCTTTCAGGCGGCGAAAGAGCGCTGACCGCGATCGCGCTTTTGTTTGCGATTTTGCGTGTGCGCCCGGTGCCGTTTTGCATTCTCGATGAAGTGGAAGCCGCGCTGGATGAAGCTAATGTATACCGGTTCAGCAAATATTTGAAACAATTCAGTGCGGAAACCCAGTTTATTGTCATCACCCACCGGAAAGGGACAATGGAAGAAGCGGACGTCCTTTACGGGGTGACGATGCAGGAATCCGGCGTATCGAAACTTGTGTCGGTCAAACTGGAAGAGTCAACCGATCTCGCTTTTCAAACGTCTTAAACAGGGCGAATCAGCGCCGGGTTTAAAAAGTAGCGCCCGTGCCAGAGCGGGCCGGCGGGATAAAAATCAGGGTGGCGTTCATTTCCAGGACCGCCCGGGCAGCTTTTATCCCGCACAAACTGACACGCAAATTCAGGAGAGCCAAAGGAAGTGGAAAAATGAGCTTTTTTAAAACATTAAAAGATAAATTCACCCGGCAGGCCGATACGGTAACCGATAAATTTAAAACCGGCCTTGCAAAAACGCGCGATAATTTCTCGAGCAAAGTCAACAATCTTGTCGCGCGTTACCGGAAAGTCGACGAAGACTTTTTCGAAGAACTGGAAGAAATTTTAATTCAGGCGGATGTCGGCTTCCAGACGGTGATGGAACTGATCGATGAGTTAAAAATGGAAGTGAAACGGAAAAACATCAAAGCCCCTTCTGAAGTCCAGTCCGTGATTTCCGAAAAACTGGTTGACATTTATTCAGGCGGAGAAGAAGCCCCGAACCGGCTTAACATCCAGGACGGCGCCCTGACTGTTATTTTGTTTGTCGGCGTAAACGGCGTCGGTAAAACGACAACGATCGGCAAGCTCGCCCATATGCTGAAACAGCAGGGAAAAAAAGTGATGATGGCAGCCGGCGATACATTCCGCGCCGGTGCCATTGAACAGCTTGAAGTCTGGGGAGAAAGGGTCGGCGTGGAAGTGATCAAACATTCGGAAGGATCCGATCCGGCCGCTGTTATGTTTGACGCCGTCCAGGCAGCGAAAGCAAGAAATGCGGATGTCCTGCTTTGTGATACGGCGGGCCGCCTGCAAAACAAAGTCAATTTGATGAAGGAACTGGAAAAAGTAAAACGCGTCATCGAACGGGAAATCCCGGGGGCGCCGCATGAAGTCTTGCTCGTTCTGGATGCCACCACCGGGCAAAATGCGATGGTGCAGGCAAAGACGTTTAAAGAAGCTACGGACGTAACCGGGATCGTGCTGACAAAATTGGATGGCACGGCAAAAGGCGGGATTGTGCTCGCGATCCGGAACGAACTCCATATTCCCGTCAAATTCGTCGGCCTCGGCGAGAAAATGGATGACCTCCAGCCGTTCGATGCAGAAAAATACGTGTACGGGTTGTTTTCCGATCTGATCGATGAAGTGCCGGAAGAACAAGCCTGACTGCGTGCGGGCCGCACTGCGAATCATAATAAAGCGCGCAAGCCCGCGGTATTACGTATGGCAGGGAGCCCTTCAAAGCGCGGGGCGATTGCGGGTAAACGGACTTGTTTTCATTGACAAAAAACAAGAATCTTTGTATTCTGAGTTTATGTAAAGCATTTTCACTTAACAGGGGGAAGAAGCCATGCTGGAGAAAACAACGCGAATGAATGATTTGTACGATTTTTACCAATCGTTGTTGACTCCAAAGCAGCGCAGCTATATGTCCCTCTATTATCTCGACGACTTGTCGCTTGGTGAAATCGCCGAACAATATGGTGTGAGCCGCCAGGCGGTTTACGATAATATCAAACGAACCGAACAAATGCTCGAAGACTATGAAAAAAAGCTTGGTTTATTGGAAAAGTTTCAAGCGCGCACACGAATCTTCCGATCGATGCGCAATCTTTTGGCGCATAATGCCAATCCGGAACTGGCGCGGCTTGTCGATGCGCTTGAAAAATTGGAATAGGGGGCGGAAAAATGGCATTTGAAGGACTCGCAGAACGCCTGCAGGGCACGATGCAGAAAATCCGCGGAAAAGGCAAGGTCACGGAAAGCGACGTCAAAGAAATGATGCGGGAAGTCCGCCTTGCCCTTCTGGAAGCTGACGTCAACTTCAAAGTGGTAAAAGATTTTGTAAAAAAAGTGAGCGAACGCGCGGTCGGCCAGGAGGTGCTGAAAAGCCTGACACCTGGGCAGCAGGTCATTAAAATTGTCCAGGAAGAGCTGACCAATCTTATGGGCGGATCCCAGAGCAAGATTGCCGTTGCAAAGCGCCCGCCGACCGTCATCATGATGGTCGGCCTGCAGGGTGCCGGGAAAACGACGACATCGGGGAAACTGGCCAACCTGCTGCGAAAAAAATACAACCGGACCCCGCTGCTCGTTGCGGCCGATATTTACCGCCCCGCTGCAATCAAGCAGCTGGAAACGCTCGGAAAACAACTCGGCATGCCGGTATTTTCGCTTGGCGATAAAATCAGCCCGGTGGAAATTGCCAGGCAAGCGATTGAAAAAGCAAAAGAAGAACATCACGATACCGTCATCATCGATACGGCCGGCCGCCTCCATATTGACAGCGAGCTGATGAATGAATTGAAGGAAATCAAGGAACTTGCGCATCCGGATGAAATTTTTCTTGTCGTCGATGCGATGACAGGCCAGGATGCCGTAAATGTCGCGCAAAGTTTTAATGACCAGCTCGGCATCACCGGCGTCATCCTGACGAAGCTTGACGGCGACACGCGCGGCGGGGCGGCTTTATCGATCCGGGCCGTAACCGAAAAGCCGATTAAATTTGCCGGGATGGGCGAGAAAATGGATGCACTCGAACCGTTTCACCCGGAAAGGATGGCTTCCCGCATTCTCGGCATGGGCGATATCCTGTCGCTGATTGAGAAAGCGCAGGAAACCGTTGATGAAGAAAAAGCGCGCGCGCTCGAAAAGAAAATGCGGGATCAGTCGTTTACGTTTGAAGATTTCCTTGAGCAGCTCGGCCAGGTCCGGAAAATGGGGCCGCTCGGTGACATTTTGAAAATGATCCCGGGGGCCAACCGGATGAAAGGGATGGATAATCTGCAAATTGATGAGAAGCAAATTGCGCATGTCGAAGCGATTATCCAGTCGATGACAAAGCAGGAAAAAATCCGCCCGGACATTATCAATGCAAGCCGGAAAAAACGGATTGCGAAAGGTTCCGGCCGCCCGGTGCAGGAAGTCAACCGGCTTTTGAAACAATTTGAAGAAATGAAGAAAATGATGAAACAACTGCAAGGCATGAATCAAAAAGGCCGAAAAAAAGGCTTTAAATTCCCTTTTATGTAAAAAGCAAGGGTGTTAAGAGAAAAGACTTTACACCATCATGATTTTCTGATATGATACAGTCTTGTGAGAAACTTTTTTGGAGGTGTATGATTAAAATGGCAGTAAAAATCCGCTTGAAACGCATGGGCACAAAAAAATCCCCGTTTTACCGCATTGTTGTGGCAGATTCCCGTTCACCGCGTGATGGACGTTTTATTGAAACAGTAGGAACTTACAATCCTGTTGTAGATCCTGCAGAAGTCAAAATCAACGAGGAAGCCGCGCTCCAATGGCTGAAAAACGGCGCCCAACCTTCTGACACGGTACGTAACTTGTTTTCAAAACAAGGCATTATGGAAAAATACCATAACGAAAAACACGGCAAATAATCATGGACCAACAGATGGATGATTTAATCCTTTCGATCGTCAAGCCGATTGTCGGCCATCCGGATGAGGTGCGAGTAGAGCGGGATGAACAAGAATCCGGAACGCTCTACCGCCTGATTGTCCATCCGGATGATGCCGGCATGGTTATTGGCAAAAAAGGGCGTACCGCAAAGGCCATCCGTACGGTCGTTTATGCTGCGGCCGGCGTGCACGGGCATAAAAAAATCCGTCTTGAAATTGCCGAATAACGGACAACGATGGATAGAACACCAGAGAAAGGGAGGCGCACACCTCCCTTTTTACATACATCTTTCGGGCTTTCCCCTCATCTTAACCGACATCCGCTTTTTCCGGCTGCTTTTATTTGGGTTGCTAATAAATGGCGAAAAGGAGGGCAGGGCATCTTGAAAATCCTTCAAAAAGTGACGGTCAAGCAAATCCTGACCGAAAAGAGCAAAGGGATGCTTTTGGATACATACCGGCAAAAGAAACAACAACTTCAAAAAGAATGTGAGCAGCTCCGGTTTGAAACGAAAAAACTGGAAAAACAAAAAAAGTTTTCGGGAACCAATTTAAAAATGCATTTTGAAAAAGAAATTGAAAGCCGGCAGGAGAAAATCAAACTGGTGGAGTTTCAAATTGAACAACTGCTTTTGCTTCCGATCGGGACGGAATTAAAAGAAAAAGAAATGCACGCTATTGTTGACGTCCGGGAAGGCGACGACTGGAGTGCGGTGACAAAAGAGAAATCGATTATTATAAAAGACGGCATCATCCATGAAATTCGCGAGAGGTGAGAATATGACACAATGGTTTAATGTCGGCAAAATCGTCAATACACACGGCATCCGCGGAGAAGTGCGGGTCATTTCCAAAACGGATTTCAAAGCGGAACGGTATAAACCGGGCAATACGCTCTACTTGTTCCTTCCCGGCTGCAATGAACCGCTTGCGCTTACGATTGAATCTCACCGGATGCATAAGCAGTTTGATTTGCTGAAGTTTGAGGGCTTTGATTCGATTGGGGAAGCCGAGAAATGGAAAGGCGGCATGCTGAAGGTTTCCGAAGAACAGCTGGATGAGCTTGGCGAAAATGAGTTTTATTTTCATGAAATCATCGGCTGCGAAGTCGTGACAACCGCAGGCGAGAAAGTCGGGACGGTAAAAGAGATTTTAACCCCCGGGGCAAATGACGTCTGGGTGGTGAAAACAGCGCAGCAGAAAGAGGCGCTAATCCCGTATATTGAAGACGTCGTCAAAAAAGTCGACAAAAAAGAAAAAAGAATTGTAATTGAACCGATGGAAGGGCTTTTGCCATGAAAATGGATATATTGACTTTGTTCCCGGAAATGTTTGAAGGCGTTCTCGGATCTTCTATTTTAAAAAAAGCAGAAGAAAAAGGGATCGTCCATTACCATCTGGTCAATTTCCGCAAATACAGCGACAACAAGCATAAAACCGTCGATGACTACCCGTACGGCGGCGGGGCGGGCATGGTGTTAAAGCCCCAGCCGGTGTTCGATGCAGTAGAAGACCTGCTTGAGGGGAGCAAAAAGAAGCCGCGCATCATTTTGCTCTGCCCCCAGGGAGAAACGTATACGCAGCAAAAAGCGGAAGCGTTTGCGAAAGAAGAACATCTGATCTTTATTTGCGGCCACTACGAAGGGTATGATGAACGGATCCGTACACTTGTAAGCGATGAAATTTCAATCGGGGACTATGTGTTAACGGGCGGCGAGCTGGGCGCAATGGTCATGATCGACAGCATCGTCCGCCTGCTTCCCGGTGTTTTGGGCAATGAAACTTCGCCTGTTACCGATTCTTTTTCAACCGGGCTGCTGGAACATCCGCATTATACGCGTCCGGCGGATTTCCGCGGGATGAAGGTGCCGGACGTGTTATTATCCGGAAATCACCGGCTGATTGAAGAATGGCGCGAAAAAGAGTCGCTGTACCGCACCTATACGAGGAGGCCGGACCTTTTGCACGGCGTGACGCTCTCCGAAAAGCAAAAAGCGTGGCTGAAAGAATGGGAAGAAATGCGCGGATAGCTGTTGCAATCGGCATGCGTTTATGCTAAGATTGCATTTGTGGTTTGCTTGAAAACAAGGCAGGCCACCGTAAAACGATGTTCCGCTGCAAATAAGATGGAAGATTTGCAAGAGCATTTGTTGGAAGGAGTTGAGTACGATGCACAATATTATTGACGAAATTACAAAAGATCAACTTCGCACTGATCTGCCTGCTTTCCGCCCGGGGGATACGGTCCGCGTCCATGTAAAAGTTATCGAAGGTTCACGCGAACGTATCCAGGTTTTTGAAGGTGTGGTCATTAAACGCCGCGGCGGCGGGATCAGTGAAACGTTTACAGTCCGGAAAGTTTCTTACGGCGTCGGCGTTGAGCGTACATTCCCGCTCCATACACCGAAAATTGCGAAGCTTGAAGTCGTGCGTCGCGGTAAAGTTCGCCGTGCGAAACTTTACTACCTGCGTAATCTGCGCGGTAAAGCCGCCCGTATTAAAGAAATCCGCTAATTTGCTGCAACGGCTGTTCGAAAAGGGGCTATCATGGCCCCTTTTCTTCATACTTATACATAAATAACCCGGGTGCCGTCTGAGGTTTTCAATCGGCAACCAATCCTGTTATAATGCAAAATATCAGGGAATATACGCTTATGGATACATGGAATGAGGCGGTGTAAATAAATGGAAAAACAGAAAAAACCAAAAAATGAACTGTTCGAATGGGTGAAAGCGCTGCTGATCGCTGTGGCACTGGCCGGCATTTTGCGCTATTTTTTCTTCGCCCCGATCGTGGTCGACGGTTCTTCCATGATGCCGACTTTGAAAAACGGCGACCGGATGATTGTAAATAAAATCGGGACCCCGAAACGGTTCGACATCGTCGTTTTCCACGCCCCGGAAGGCAAAGATTATATCAAAAGGGTCATCGGGCTGCCGGGCGATCGGATCGAGTATAAAAATGACGTCCTGTATATTAACGGGAAAGCGTATAAAGAGCCTTATCTCGATAAATATAAAAAAGCCGTTGCCAACGGACCGCTTACGGAAGATTTTACCTTAAAAGATTATATCGGGCGCGACACGGTGCCAAAAGGGCAGATTTTTGTGATGGGCGATAACCGCCGGTACAGCAAAGACAGCCGCCAGATCGGGACCATTCCGCTTAGCAAGGTGGTCGGGGAGACAAACTTTGTATACTGGCCGGTGAAAGATGCCCATATGATCAATAAATAAGCGCCCAGCAGCTGCACATTTTACGGAAAAAAGTAACCGTGATGGAGTTGACGCATGATGGCAATACAATGGTTTCCGGGCCATATGGCGAAGGCAAGGAGAGAAGTGACCGAAAAATTAAAACTGGTCGATATCGTTTTTGAACTGCTGGATGCAAGGATCCCGGTTTCCTCCGCCAATCCGATGCTGGATGAACTGATTCAGCAAAAGCCGCGGATCAAATTGTTGAACAAGGCGGATATGGCGGATCCGGCTGCTACAGCCCGCTGGCTTGAAATATTATCCGGCGGCAATACGCATGTCCTTGCCATTGACGCGCAAAGCGGAAAAGGGCTCGACAAAATGGTAAAACTGGCTGAACAGATTTTGCAGCCAAAATGGGAGAGACTGCGGGCAAAAGGCATCCGTCCGCGTGCGATCCGGGCGATGATTGTCGGGATTCCGAACGTCGGCAAATCGACGCTCATTAACCGGCTTGCCGGGAAAAATATCGCCAAAACCGGCAATACGCCGGGCGTGACAAAAGCGCAGGCATGGATAAAAGTCGGGAAAACGATGGAACTCCTCGATACGCCCGGAATCCTCTGGCCGAAATTCGAAGACAAGGAAACCGGCTATAAGCTCGCCTTAACCGGCGCAATTAAAGACACGATCCTCAACCTGCAGGACGTTTCTGTATTTGGCCTGCGTTTTCTTGAAAAACATTATCCCGGCGCATTAAAAGCCCGGTATAAGCTCGGGGATATCCCGGACATCGTACCCCTTTTTGACCATATTGGGCGCTTGCGCGGCTGTTTGCGGGCGGGAGGGGAAATCGATTACGACAAAACGGCTGAGGTGATTATCCGTGATATCCGCGGCATGAAACTGGGGCCTCTGACATTTGATTTGGGATAAGCGCCTCCGTAAAAGGGGCGCTTATTTTTCATAGGAGGGGAAACATTGAAAATCAGTGATATTGAAGCGCGGCTTTCAGAAATGACAAATCCGTCCGATCCGTTCGTCAAGAAGTTGCGCCGGGATGAACGGAAAGGCGCACAAAAAGCGCTGAAAAAATGGATGAGAAAATTAGAAAAAGAGCGTGAACAGCTTGAAAAATTCCGGGAGATGGCCCGGTTTGAAGACGCCCTGCGCCGCCACGGCTGCCGCCTGATCGCCGGAATTGACGAGGCAGGCAGGGGGCCGCTTGCCGGTCCGGTTGTAGCCGCTTGCGTCATTCTTCCGGAAGATTTTTGCCTGCCCGGACTGAACGATTCCAAACAGCTTTCCGAAAAACAGCGGGAGGCCTTTTTTGCGCACATTCAGGAGGAAGCCCTTGTCGGCGTCGGCTTTGCCAGTGCAGAAGAAATTGACCGGATGAATGTTTACGAGGCGGCCAAAAAGGCGATGCTTGCGGCTTTGGGCCATTTGCCCGCTTCTCCGGACCATTTGCTGATCGATGCGATGGAAATTCCGGCCCCGTACCCGCAAACTTCGATTGTAAAAGGGGATGCGAAAAGTATTTCAATTGCCGCGGCTTCCGTGATTGCAAAAGTAACGAGAGACCGGTATATGCGGGAAATGGATGAAAAATATCCCGGGTACGGTTTCGCCATACATAAGGGCTATGGGACGAAAAAACATCTGGAAGCGATCATGAAGCTTGGCCCATGCCCGATCCATAGAAAATCGTTTGCCCCGATTAAAGACAGGACGGCAATCCGCCGATAAATAAGCAAGAAGGAAGAAACAGGGCGGGGGGGTAAGCATGCAAATTTCTTTTGGCAAACAACCATTTATTAAAGCCGGCTCAAATATCCGCACGTTTGCTTTTCAAACGGGGCAGATTTTTTCCGGCGCCATCCAAAAACTGTTTCCAAATGACACCGCACTTGTCCGGGCAGGCGGGCGTGCGTTTGCCGCGAAACTCGAAGTGCCGCTTGAAGCCGGAAAAAACTACTGGTTTCAAACGGTTTTGGTCGATGGTGAAGTCCGGCTGAAAATGCTCTCGGAAGCCGGTGCAAACGGCAATGCCGGCAAAGCTTTGCTCCCGCAAATGCAGCTGCCGCCGGGGAAAACGTTCCAGTCCCTTGTCTCGTACTTGGCTGAACGAGGGATTCCGTTTACAAAAAATGACATTGCCGCAATCGGCGCATGGCTGAAGCATGTGCCGGATCTTGCAAACGGGCTGGAAACGGCTGCCCTCATGCTGCAAGAAGGCTTTCCTGTGACGGAGGGCGTGTTCACTTCTCTCCGTACCTTCGTGCAAAACACACCGGTAGATCAGCTTTTAAACCGGCTGCAGCAGGCGCTTCAGCAGGGGGAACAGACGCCGGAAACGAGGCAATTGCTTGCGCTTATCAAGGAACTTGGGGCGGGCAACGGGCAGGTGACAGGAGAGGCGCTGCGCCTGCAAATCAAAGAGAAGATTCAAAAAATGGGGCTTTTTTATGAGGCGGGGCTTTTGCATGGGGATAAAACCGCGGACAAGGGCGGGATGCCTTTAAAAGCGTTGCTTGTTGAGTTGCTGCAAAAAGGCGGGGGAACAAAAGCAGCCCGGGATGCAGCAGACGAAATCGTGCAGAAACTGAACGGCCAGCAACTGCTTGCGCTTCCCGGCGGGGCGGTGCAGCACATTTGGATGGAAATTCCGCTTTCTTTCGCGCACGTTCAAACGAATGCCGTTATGCAGTGGTCGGGCAGGCGGAAAAAAGGCGGAAAAATAGACAGTAACTATTGTAAAATCATTTTTTACTTGAATCTTCAGTTTATGAAAGAAACATTGGTCGAGATGAATGTGCAAAACCGGATCGTTTCCATCCGCGTTTCCAGTTTGAAAAAGGGCCTCCAGGAAGCCGTGAAGCCTTTTTTGCCGGCCCTAAAGGAAGGCCTTTCCAAAACCGGTTACACATTGTCTGATGTCCGGTTCGGGGAATTCCAGCCGGGTGCTGTGCGTGCCGCGCTCAGCCGGCCGGACGTTTCCGGGAAAGGGGTTGACCTTAGGATATGAAGGATCCACAAAAAGACATAAAAGAAGCGGTCGCGCTCCAGTACAGCCCGGATGCGCATTCCGCCCCTGTCGTGAAGGCAAAAGGCAAAGGGGACACGGCCAGGCGGATTATCGAAGAGGCAAAAAAAGCGAATGTCCCGATCCAGCAGGACCCGGATCTTGCCGCGCTGCTCGGCCGGCTCGATATCAACGAAGCGATCCCGGAAGAACTGTATGCGGCTGTGGCCGAGGTGTTTGCCATGATTTACCGCCTCGACCAGTCGCTAAAAAACAAGGATATCAAATGAACGAAAGTTTTACATCAGGCCCAGGCGCCCATTTGAATAAAGATTGCGATTCACAGCAGGCAAACGAACGGTGAAATTCCGTCCATTTTATATTGCAAAAAATATTTTTGAATAATAATAGCCATTTTAGTTCATTATGGTAGACATCTTTTCCGATGTTTATTAAAATGAAAGCGCAGTTAATTTTTTGAACAGTTTGATAGGAGGATGGAACATGAATATTCACGAGTATCAGGGCAAAGAGATCCTGAGAAAATACGGGGTCGCTGTGCCGAACGGGAAAGTGGCCTTCACCGTGGATGAAGCGGTGGAAGCGGCGAAATCGCTCGGAACAGATGTATGTGTAGTAAAAGCGCAAATTCATGCCGGCGGCCGCGGAAAAGCAGGCGGCGTCAAAGTGGCAAAAAATTTGGATGAGGTTCGTACATACGCGCAGGAACTGCTTGGCAAAACGCTTGTGACGCATCAGACAGGCCCTGAAGGGAAAGAAGTGAAGCGCCTCTTGATCGAAGAAGGGTGCGACATTCAAAAAGAATACTATGTCGGCCTTGTTTTGGACCGTGCGACAAGCCGGGTTGTGCTGATGGCTTCTGAAGAAGGCGGCACGGAAATTGAAGAAGTGGCGGCCAAAACACCGGAAAAGATTTTCAAAGAAACCATTGACCCGGCAGTCGGCCTGTTGCCGTTCCAGGCGCGCCGCATTGCATTCAACATCAATATTCCTGCTAAACTTGTAAATCAGGCTGTTAAATTTATGACAGGCCTTTATCAAGTATTTGTGGAAAAAGACTGCTCGATCGCGGAAATCAATCCGCTTGTTGTAACCGGCGACGGAAAAGTGATGGCGCTCGATGCCAAATTGAATTTTGATTCGAACGGCTTGTTCCGCCAGCAGGATATTCTGGCATACCGCGATCTCGAAGAAGAAGACCCGAAAGAAATTGAAGCGTCGAAATACGATTTGAGCTATGTCGCCCTTGACGGCAATATCGGCTGCATGGTAAACGGCGCCGGCCTTGCGATGGCGACAATGGACATTATTAAATATTACGGCGGCGATCCGGCCAACTTCCTTGATGTCGGGGGCGGCGCAACGGAAGAAAAAGTAACGGAAGCGTTTAAAATTATTTTATCGGACGAAAAAGTCAAAGGCATTTTTGTCAACATTTTCGGTGGCATTATGAAATGCGATGTCATTGCTTCCGGCGTCGTTGCAGCCACAAAACAGGTCGGGCTCGACATTCCGCTCGTTGTCCGTCTTGAAGGGACCAATGTGGAACTCGGGAAGAAAATTTTAAACGAATCCGGGTTGAAAATTGTGGCAGCTGAATCGATGGCAGACGGCGCACAAAAAATTGTCGAACTGGTCAGCTAACAGCAGCTGTTCATTCGGGCCAAATGCGAACAAATATTCTTGAATGAAGAAGGCAGGGGAAAAAAGTGAGCATTTATGTAAATAAAGACACGAAAGTCATTGTCCAGGGGATTACCGGGAAAACCGCGCTTTTCCATACAAAACAATGTCTGGAATACGGAACGAAAATTGTCGGCGGCACAAGCCCCGGCAAAGGCGGAACTGAAGTAGAAGGCGTGCCGGTCTTTAATACGGTGGAAGAAGCCGTTGAAAAAACGGGCGCAACCGTTTCGGTTATCTATGTGCCAGCCCCGTTTGCGGCAGATGCGATTATGGAAGCGGTCGATGCAGAACTCGATCTTGTCATCTGTATTACGGAGCATATCCCGGTGTTGGATATGGTCAAAGTGAAACGTTATATGGAAGGGAAAAAAACGCGCCTGATCGGGCCGAATTGCCCGGGCATCATCACGCCAGATGAATGCAAAATCGGCATTATGCCGGGTTATATCCATAAAAAAGGCCATGTCGGGGTCGTTTCCCGTTCCGGCACGCTGACTTATGAAGCCGTCCATCAGCTGACGCGCGCCGGCATCGGCCAGACAGGAGCGATCGGCATTGGCGGTGACCCTGTGAACGGCACCAACTTTATTGATGTATTAAAAGAATTTAACAATGATCCGGAAACGGAAGCGGTCATTATGATCGGTGAAATCGGCGGGACGGCGGAAGAAGAAGCCGCCAAATGGGTGCAGGCAAACATGAAGAAACCGGTTGTCGGATTTATCGGCGGTGTCACCGCGCCTCCTGGAAAACGGATGGGCCACGCCGGCGCCATCATTTCAGGCGGCAAAGGAACCGCAGCGGAAAAGATCCGCACGATGAACGAATGCGGCATCCAAGTAGCCGAAACGCCGGCTGTCATTGGGGAAACGCTCGTTCGTGTACTGAAGGAAAGAGGCCTTTACGAGAAATGTAAAAACCTTTAAGCGGCGGCACCGGCCGTCCCGGAACCCGCATTTTCCGGGACAGTCCGGTAAAACTGCCTGGATCCGGCTGCCATTTTTAAGCGTGCAGCCGGGTCCTAAATGTTTTTCTTTTTCAATGAAATACGGTTTGAAAGCGAGGCAAACAATGGAACCATTAAAAATCAAATACATTCATTTGGATCATTGCAGGGGAATTTCCCGCGTGCAAAAAATGAAAATCCTCGAATTTGATCCGCTGCTTGAAAAAATCTGCCGGATTCCCCCTGAAACACTGCGCGCCATGCTTCATATGCAAAAGGAAACATTTGAACGCTTTTATGAAGATCTTCTCCATCTTGACATCAAACCCTATTTAACCCTCTACCAGAAAAAACAGATCCGAATGACAGCCCGTTTTGAACCGGAATATCCGCCGCTTCTGAAAGAAACGTACCAGCCTCCTGCCGTACTCTATTCAATCGGAAATGTATCATTGCTGAAAAACCGTGCGCTGGCCGTTGTCGGGTCAAGAAAGGCCGGTTCCTATGCAGAAAAAGTCGCCGATCATTTGCTGCCACCCCTGATCGAAAAACAGTTTACCATTGTCAGCGGGCTGGCGAGAGGGGCGGATTCGATTGCCCACCGTGCTGCCATGAAATACGGGGGGAAGACGATTGCGGTGCTCGGAAGTGGGTTTTTTCATATTTATCCGCGGGAAAATATACAAATGGCGGAAAAAATAAAACAGGACCATTTACTGCTGTCGGAATATCCGCCGTTTACGCGCCCGGAAAAATGGCGTTTTCCGGAACGCAACCGGATCATCAGCGGCATTTCTGAAGGTGTGCTCGTGCTTCAGGCGGAAAAACGGAGCGGCTCCCTGATCACGGCAGATTACGCCCTCCAGGAAGGCCGGGAAGTTTTCAGCGTGCCGGGAAACGTGCTGGACAGCCTGTCGAAAGGAACAAACCATCTTATCCAGCAGGGCGCAAAATTGGTAACATGCAGCGGAGACATTTTGGAAGAACTGCTTCCGACAAGGTAAAAAATAGTTAGAGAAAATTCATAAATGGGCAGTGATTTTCCGATTTTGTGAAAAAACGCATGATTTTTGGATAAAATGGTTATAAAATAGAGAAAGAAAAGATAAAATTTTCAAAATGAAACCGCTTGCGATGTTGATTTTTCATCATTCGTGCTGTTACAATTGACAAATGCGGGCATCCATGCCCATAATTACAAATGATTTTGTTTGAAAAATGAAAGCAAAGTTGCTGCAAAGAGAGGGTATAAGCTCTCCAGGGAGGATTTTTGAATGTCAGACTACTTAGTGATTGTAGAATCACCTGCAAAAGCGAAAACGATTGAAAAATATTTGGGAAAAAAATATAGAGTGAAAGCTTCCATGGGGCATGTGCGCGACTTGCCGAAAAGCCAAATGGGGGTGGATGTGGACGACCATTTTAAGCCGAAGTACATTACAATCAGGGGCAAGGGGCCGGTCTTAAAAGATTTGAAAAACGCGGCCAAAAAAGCAAAAAAAGTCTATCTTGCCGCCGACCCTGACCGCGAAGGGGAAGCGATTGCCTGGCATCTCGCCAACAGTCTGAATCTGGATGTGCATTCGGACTGCCGCGTCGTATTTAATGAAATTACAAAGGACGCGATCAAAGAATCATTTAAACATCCGCGCCCGATCAATATGGACCTTGTCGACGCCCAGCAGGCAAGGCGGATTTTGGACCGCCTCGTCGGTTATAACATCAGCCCGCTTTTATGGAAGAAAGTGAAAAAAGGTTTGAGTGCGGGCAGGGTACAGTCCGTTGCCGTCCGCCTCATCATTGACCGGGAAAATGAAATCAAATCGTTTGTGCCGGAAGAGTACTGGACAATTGCCGGATCCTTTAAAAAAGGGAAAGACACGTTCCAGGCATCTTTTTACGGTGTGGACGGAAAAAAAATGCAGCTGAAGTCAGAAGCGGATGTGAAAAAAATTACCGGCCTGCTGAAAAGCGACAAGTTCCAGGTTTCTTCCGTCACGCACAAAGAGAAGAAACGGAATCCGGCACCGCCGTTTACGACTTCTTCCCTGCAACAGGAAGCCGCCCGGAAACTGAACTTCAGGGCGAAAAAAACAATGATGGTGGCCCAGCAGCTGTATGAAGGCATCGACCTTGGAAAAGAAGGCACTGTCGGGCTGATCACGTATATGAGAACAGACTCGACCCGGATTTCGGATGTCGCAAAAACAGAAGCCAATCAATATATTCAGGAAAAATTCGGGGAAAACTATTTGCGCCAGGAAGAAAGAAAAGAGAAAAAGCAGGCAAATGCCCAGGATGCGCACGAAGGGATCCGGCCAACAAGCATTTTCCGGGACCCGGGTTCGCTCAAGTCCTTTTTAAGCAGAGACCAGTATAAGCTGTACAAATTGATTTGGGAACGCTTTATGGCTAGCCAGATGGCCCCTGCGATACTGGATACGATGAGTGCCACGCTGGCAAACGGCACAGTCTTGTTCCGGGCTTCCGGTTCAAAAATCCAGTTTCCGGGCTTTATGAAAGTGTATGTGGAAGGTTCCGACGACCAGCAGGAAGAAGGCGAACGTTATTTGCCGCATCTCGAAGAAGGGGATGTTGTCCACTCCGAGTCGATCGAACCGAAACAGCATTTCACCCAGCCGCCGCCACGCTATACCGAAGCCCGGCTTGTCAAAACACTGGAAGAACTTGGAATCGGGAGGCCGTCCACCTATGCGCCGACATTGGATACAATCCAAAAGCGCGGCTATGTGGCACTTGAAAATAAGCGGTTTGTCCCGACAGAGCTCGGCGAAATCGTGCTCGAACTGATCCGGGAATTTTTCCCCGAAATCATAGATGTCGAATTCACCGCTGATATGGAAAAAGACCTGGATGAAATTGAAGAAGGAAAAGTGCCATGGGTCCAAGTCATTGATGCGTTTTATCAAAATTTCGAAGCCCGCCTGAAAAAAGCGGAAACCGAGATGGAGAAAATCGAGATCAAAGATGAAGAAACGGGGGAAATGTGCGAGCTGTGCGGAAGCCCGATGGTGTATAAAATGGGGCGTTACGGCAAGTTTATGGCTTGCAGCAATTTTCCTGACTGCCGCAATACGAAACCAATCGTTAAAAAAATCGGCGTCACTTGCCCGAAATGCGGCAAAGGCGAAATCATTGAGCGGAAAACAAAGAAAAACCGCATTTTCTACGGGTGCGACCGTTATCCGGAATGCGATTTTGTCTCATGGGATAAGCCGGTTGGCAGGAAGTGCCCGAAGTGCGGCGACACGCTTGTTGAGAAAAAACTGAAAAAAGGGACGCAAATCCAGTGCGTGCATTGTGATTATAAAGAGCAGTCGGTGGAATAATGATTGGGCCATGCCGGAACTTTGCAGCCTTGCGCGGAGCGGGCGGCAAAGTTCGGGCTGATGAAAATGAATATTTACATTTTTACGAGAAAATACAACTTATTCTTTTACTTCTTGTAGCAGCTGGTGTAAAATGTTTAAAGGGCAGTTGCGACAAAAAACGACAGATTTCCCGAATCGTTGGCAGCACCGTCCAAAAGCTTTTCAGTAAACGGCATTCCCGGATTTTCACGGGTAGGAAGCGCCATTCAAGAGGACAATTCAAAAATTTATGAAAAATATGTAACATTCGTTGCAATCCGATCCGGAAATGTGTTATGATTTAACCGGATTTCCGAATGCCGTCTCTTGGCTTCGAAGCATATGAGCCGGCGGGAGACGGGTTTCGGTTGGCACAAGCCGGGGATGACGGACACCCGGCCCGGCGCAAAAATGCCGGCTGGCGGGTTTGTCCGGGCCGCTTTGCCGGGCCGGAAAAAATGGCAATAACCCGGAAAGCCCCTGTTATCCATCAACGTGAAGGGTGGAGTAAAGCAGGCCCGTTTCCCCGCACATGTGAGGTGTTAAACAGATGAACGGCGAACTGTCCGGCTATTTGCTTTCTTTTATGGAATACATGCAAGTGGAAAAAAACTATTCCGCATATACAATCAAATTTTACCGTCTGGATCTGGAGGATTTTTTTGTGTTTTTAACCGCACAGGGGATCGCCTCGCTAGACGAGGTGGGGTATCCGGCGGGGAGGCTGTATTTGACAACGTTGCATGAACATGGGTACAGCCGCGCCACGGTAGCACGGAAAATATCCAGCATTCGCAGTTTTTTCAAATTCCTGATGCGGGAGCAGATTGTCAAGGAAAATCCCTTTGCACTTTTATCACAGCCGAAACAACATAAGCGTCTGCCCAAATTTTTTTATGAGGAAGAAATGGAGCAACTATTTGCGGCATGTGAAGGGGATGATGCATTGTCCCGGCGCAACCGCGCTTTGCTCGAAATCCTGTATGCGACCGGCATCCGCGTGAGCGAGTGCGTCAATATCCGGTTGCAGGATATTGATTTTGAATTCGAGACGATCCATGTAAAAGGGAAAGGAAAAAAAGAACGGATCGTGCTGTTCGGCCATTTTGCAGGGGAAGCCGTTTCGGATTATATGGCGCATGCACGGAAAACGTTGATGCGCGGCAAAGAAGACCATTCCTATTTATTTGTAAATGCACGCGGCGGCGCATTGACCGATAAAGGTGTCCGCTATATTTTAAATGAAATGATCAAAAAAGCGGCACTGACCGGAAAAATTCATCCCCATATGTTGCGGCACACATTTGCAACCCATTTGCTGAACCACGGGGCTGATTTGCGCACAGTACAAGACCTTCTTGGGCATGAAAGCTTGTCTTCCACGCAAGTCTACACACATGTAACCAAGGAGCATTTGCGGAAAACTTATATGGCTTACCACCCGAGAGCATAGCAATGCAAGGCGGTTCGCTTTGATTACATAGGAGGTGCTGATATGGGTGATTTTCACGCAACCACAATATTTGCCATCCGCCATAACGGGAAAAGCGCAATGGCAGGGGACGGGCAGGTGACGCTCGGAAACGCCGTCGTGATGAAAAACACGGCCAAAAAAGTCCGCCGGCTGTTTAACGGAAAAGTGCTGGCCGGTTTTGCGGGCTCAGTTGCGGATGCTTTTACGCTTTCCGAGATGTTTGAAGGAAAACTGCAGGAATATAATGGCAACCTGACGCGTGCAGCAGTGGAACTGGCCAAAATGTGGAGAAGCGATAAAGTGCTCCGAAAGCTCGAAGCGATGCTGATTGTCATGGATGAAAACAATTTGCTGCTTGTCTCGGGAACGGGGGAAGTCATTGAACCGGATGACGGCATCCTCGCCATCGGCTCGGGCGGCAATTACGCGCTCGCTGCCGGCCGCGCACTGAAACGGTATGCGGCAGAAAACTTTACCGCAAAAGAAATTGCGCGGGCTTCCCTTGAAATCGCATCCGAAATTTGTGTATTTACAAATTCAAACATTATCGTGGAAGAGTTATAAGCGGAATGGGCAGCCGGTACCGGTATAATTCCATAAAGGAGTGAGCGGATTGGCCAACACGTTTAGAAAAACAAACAGTTTGACACCAAGGCAGATTGTTGAGCGCCTGGACCAGTATATTGTCGGCCAGAAAGAAGCGAAGCGGGCAGTTGCCGTGGCGCTCAGGAACCGTTACAGAAGAAGTCTGTTGTCTGAAAAAATGCGGGAAGAAATTATTCCTAAAAACATTTTGATGATCGGGCCGACCGGTGTCGGAAAGACGGAAATCGCAAGAAGAATGGCGCGGCTTGTCGGTGCCCCGTTCGTCAAAGTGGAAGCCACGAAGTTTACGGAAGTCGGATATGTCGGCCGGGATGTGGAGTCGATGGTACGCGACCTTGTCGAGACGGCTGTCCGGCTTGTAAAAGAAGAAAAAATGAATGGCGTGCGCGATCAGGCGGAGAAAAATGCAAATGAGCGCCTCGTCGATTTGCTTGTCCCGTCGCGGAAGAAGCAGGGGAATTTCAAAAACCCGTTTGAAATGATTTTTGGCGGCGGCGGGCAGCAGGATACGGCACCGGATGAAGAGGAGGAGGAGTACTCCAAAAGGGAGCAGAAACAGCGTATACGGGAAAAACTCTTAAACGGTGAACTGGAAGGTGAGCCAGTTACCGTGGAAGTGGAAGAGCAGGCCCCGTCCATGTTTGATTTGTTCCAGGGTTCCGGCATGGAACAAATGGGCATGAGTGTGCAGGACGCGCTTGGCAATCTGCTGCCGAAAAAAACGAAACGGCGGAAATTGCCGGTCAGGGAAGCAAGAAAAGTGCTTGCGCAGGATGAGGCACAGAAACTGATCGACATGGACGAAGTGACCCAGGAAGCCATTTTCAGGGCGGAACAAACCGGCATTATCTTCATTGATGAAATCGACAAAATCGCCTCCAAAAACGGGAGCGGATCCCAGGCGGACGTATCGAGGGAAGGCGTCCAGCGGGATATTCTGCCGATTGTCGAAGGTTCGACGGTTGTCACAAAATACGGCTCCATTAAAACGGATTATATTTTGTTTATTGCTGCCGGCGCTTTCCATATGGCAAAACCGTCCGATCTGATCCCCGAACTGCAAGGGCGTTTTCCGATCAGAGTGGAGCTTGAAAAACTGACTGTTGAGGACTTTGTCAAAATTCTTGTCGAACCGGATAATGCTCTGGTGAAACAATATATTGCATTATTGGAAACAGAAGGTATACAAATAGAATTTTCTGACGAAGCTATTACCAGAATTGCTGAAATTGCTTTTGAAGTGAACCAAAATACCGATAATATCGGGGCGAGAAGACTTCATACCATCATGGAAAAACTGCTCGAAGATCTTTCTTTCGAAGCACCGGACATCCATTTGGAAAAGGTGTCCATCACCCCGCAGTATGTGGACGAAAAGCTCGGCGCGATCTCACAGAACAAAGATTTAAGCCAGTATATTTTATAACCGTTTTGAAAAATCGGATAAGGGTAGACGTGTGATGAAGGCTTTTTGCTCATTTTGCGGCAGGTCCCGGCAATTCAATGCAGTTCAAATACCGAATCAATCTAGGAGGAATGGAAATGAGTTTGTTAGATAAAACAAGGAAAATTAATTCGATGTTGCAAAAAGCAGCCGGACATCCGGTGAATTTTAAAGAAATGGCGGAAACGCTGAGCGATGTGATTGAAGCCAATATTTACATCGTCAGCCGCCGCGGGAAATTACTCGGCCTGGCCATCAATCAGAAAATTGAAAACGAGCGGATGAAACAAATGTTTGAAGACCGCCAGTTTCCGGAAGAATACACGAACAGCCTGTTTAACATTACGGAAACCTCATCCAATTTGACGATTGAAAGTGAGTACACGGCATTTCCGATTGAAAACAAAGACCTGTTTGAAAAAGGCCTGACAACGATTGTTCCAATCGTCGGCGGCGGGGAAAGAATCGGTACGTTAATTCTGGCCCGTCTTGAGCGGGAATTCGACGACGAAGATCTTGTCCTGGCAGAATACAGCGCGACGGTTGTCGGCATGGAAATCCTCCGTGAAAAAACAGAAGAAATTGAAGAAGAAGCGCGCAGCAAAGCAGTCGTGCAAATGGCCATCAGTTCTTTGTCCTACAGCGAGCTGGAAGCCATTGAACATATCTTTGAAGAATTAAACGGGAAGGAAGGCCTGCTTGTCGCGTCCAAAATTGCGGACCGCGTCGGCATTACCCGCTCTGTCATCGTGAACGCGCTACGCAAACTGGAGAGCGCAGGCGTCATTGAATCCCGTTCCCTTGGCATGAAAGGGACCTATATCAAAGTATTGAATAACAAATTCCTCGTTGAACTTGAAAAAGTCCGTTCCAACTGACGGATAAGCTTTCCGGAATTTGCGTCAAAAAAGGATACGATTCGTATCCTTTTTTTATTGCTGTTTAATTTACCAGAAAAACGAACAAATACTAATATCTGGATATTTATAAAGTTTAAGGAAATCCGGCCTGCCAATAGTGTTTCCCAGTAATTGTAAATTTTTGCAACCCCGGGCGCATCAAGGCACTTGAAAAATTTTTTTGCGCCTTTTTCACAAGGCGGGAAGAATGGATTAATCCGAAAGTCCCACTTTCAAAAAATTTTTTTGTGATTTAAAAATATGTTCATTTACAGCCCGTTATGAAGCAATTAAAATAAAAAATAGCAAACAATTTGTCGTATAAAAGAAAAAAATGTCAAGTTTATGTAATGAGGTGTCCATTGATGAGTCTCTCTTCCACTGCGTTACGGTCGCTTGAGCATGCATTGCAGTATGCTTCGCTCCGACAGAAAGTGATTTCAAACAATATTGCCAATGCGGACACACCAAATTATAAGGTGCAGGATGTCAGTTTCAAAAATGTGCTGGAGGATTCGGTCAATGCCCTATCAGCAAACCGGACAGACCCCCGGCACTTCCGTTTTTCCGCCGGGGATTCAAACCCGGAAATTGTGACGGAATCCGGCACCACTTACAACAGCAACGGCAACAGTGTTGACATCGATACCGAAATGGCGAACCTTGCCAGCAACCAGATTTATTACGAGGCTCTGATTGAGCTGGAAAAAGGAAAGCATTCATCCTTATTAAATGTCGTGAGAGGAGGTCAGTAAGATGTCCATGTTCACCGGAATGAACATTTCTTCTGAAGCCTTATCGGCACAGCGTTTACGGATGGATGTCATCTCTTCCAATATTGCGAACGCCGATACAACAAGAGATACATATGTAAACGGGAAATGGCAGCCATACCGCCGGAAAGAAGTGGTGCTTGCTGCAGGAGGCGGCTCTTTTGCCTCCATATTTCGTTCGAAACTCGGAATGCAGGGTGCCGGTTCCGGCGTCCAGGTGGCCGGCATTGTCGAAGATAACAGCGATTTTAAAAAAGAATACAATCCGGATGATCCGGATGCAGATACGAATGGATATGTGACAAAACCAAATGTGGATCTCTTAACGGAAATGACTGGTATGATCAGCGCCACCCGTTCGTATGAAGCCAATGTCACAGCGTTGAATGCTTCCAAAGCGATGCTGATGAAGACGCTCGAACTCGGGCAGTAACAGGGAAAATTCCGCGCGTGAAAGGAGGCGAATGATGTGGCTATCCAACAAATCAGCCAGGCGCCGTCCGCAAGTTTTAGCGGGCTGTCGCCAAAACCGGCGGGCACCGCTCCGTCCGCGAACGGCTCCGTTTCATTTTCGGACTTGCTGAAGCAGTCTGTCAATGAACTGAACAAACAGCAGAACAATTCCGACAACATGATCACAAAACTATCGAACGGCGAAAATGTGGACCTGTACCAGGTGATGGTCGCCGTGCAAAAAGCAAACCTTTCGATGCAGGCGGCACTGGAAGTCAGAAACAAAGCAGTCGAAGGCTATAAAGAAATGATGCAGATGCAAGTATAACGTTCTGATCCGGTACACATAAAGCCGTTTCCCGTCCATAGCGCCCGGATCCTTTCCACCTGCCATCAGGCGGAAAGGATGCCGGAACGTTCGTTGTTTGCTGTCCAATTATTCTATTTATGAAACACCGTGAATTTTTTATCCCGGGGGATAATGATGAATGAAAAGTTAAAACAATCTTTTCAAAACCTGAAGGGGTTTTGGAAAAGCAGGAGCAAGAAGCAGAAAACAATCGGCATATCCGCCGTTGCCCTTATGCTGGTACTTGCTGCCGGAATCACTTATTTTATGACGAAAACAAAATACGCGCCGCTCTACAGCGGGCTGGATGTCTCCGAAACAGGATCCATCAAGGATGAACTAGACCAGGAAGGCGTTCCGTCCAAAATTACGGACGGCGGCAAAACGATCGAAGTGCCTGAAGACCGGGTGGACGATTTGAAAGTCACATTGGCTGCAAAAGGGCTGCCAAAGACCGGCAGCATCGACTATTCCTTTTTCAGCCAGAATGCAAAATTCGGGATGACAGACAATGAATTTAACGTCGTAAAGCTCGATGCGATGCAGACGGAACTGGAAAATCTGATTGAACAGATGGACGGCGTCGAAAAAGCAAAGGTGATGATCAATCTGCCGAACCAAAGTGTCTTCGTAGCCGACAGCCAGGCAAAAGCTTCCGCATCGGTTGTCCTGACGTTAAAACCCGGTTATGAGTTGGACCAAAACCAGATAAAAGCCGTTTACAACCTTGTTTCGAAAAGCGTTCCGAATCTTCCTACTGATAATATCGTCATTATGAACCAGAATTTTGAGTACTATGACATAAATTCTTCAAGTTCTTCCGGAAATGCTTATACACAGCAGCAGGCGATCAAAAAACAAATTGAACGGGATATTCAGCAGCAGGTGCAAACGATGCTTTCCACACTGATGGGTGCAGGAAAAGCGGTTGTCACCGTTACAGCGGATATCGATTTTACGCAGGAAAAACGCGAGGAAGATCTCGTTGAACCGGTTGATAAGACGAATATGAAAGGCATTGAAATCAGCGCCAAAAAAATCCAGGAAACATACCAGGGTACAGGCGCAGCAGCCGGAACGCCATCAGGCAGCACGGATTCTGTCGGCTCTTCCTATGTATCCGGGTCGAACGGGAACGGGACGTATTCCAAAACAAGCGACACGATCAACTACGAAGTAAACCGGATTAAACGGAAAATTACAGAGAGCCCGTACAAAATCCGCGATCTCGGCATAGAAGTCATGGTCGAGCCGCCGGTCAGAACAAAACGCTCTTCCTTGCCCGCTTCTCGGTTAAAAGATATTAAATCGATGCTTTCTACGATTGTCAGAACGTCGATTGACAAGTCAAGCGGCACAAGGCTGACCAATCGAACGGTTGCCGATAAAATCGCGGTTTCCGTCCAGCCGTTTGCAGCCAATGCGCCGGAGAAGGCGGAAAAAGCTTCAATCCCGTGGTGGGTATACGCGATTGGCGGAGGTTTGCTTCTCGTGATTGCCGTGCTCATCTTCCTCATGATCCGGAACAGACGGCGGGCTGCTTCGAAGGCTGAAGAAGAGATGGTGGAAGAAACGCCGGAAAAAACGGCACCGCCCCGTATTCCGGACGTAAATGAGGAACAGGAAAACGACGCTACAGCAAGGCGGAAGCAGCTTGAAAAAATGGCAAAGGAAAAACCGGATGAGTTTGCAAAACTATTGCGGTCATGGCTTTCCGAAGAATAGGAGGGAGACAAGATGGCAAGTAAAGAAAAAACGTTATCCGGCAAAGAAAAAGCAGCCATTCTCTTGATTTCTCTCGGCCCGGACGTATCGGCATCCGTCTACAAACATTTAACAGAAGAAGAAATCGAAAAGCTGACGCTGGAAATCTCAGGCGTCAGAAAAGTCGACAATGAAACGAAGGAAAAAGTGCTGACCGAATTTCACCATATTGCTTTGGCACAGGACTATATTACCCAGGGCGGAATCGGTTATGCCAAAATGATTCTCGAAAAAGCACTCGGCCCGGAACAGGCGGCATCCATCATCAACCGGCTCACTTCATCGCTGCAGGTGCGCCCGTTTGATTTTGCTAGAAAAGCAGATGCGGCCCAGATTCTGAATTTTATCCAGGATGAACACCCGCAGACGATCGCCTTGATTCTGTCCTACCTGGATCCGGAAAAAGCCGGGCAGATTCTTTCCGAGCTTCCGCCTGAAATGCAGGGGGACATTGCCAGAAGAATTGCCTTAATGGAAGGCACATCCCCTGAAATTATCAGCGAAGTGGAAGCGATTTTGGAAAGAAAGCTGTCCGCGACGGTGACACAGGATTATACGCAGACAGGCGGGGTGGAATCCGTTGTCGAAGTGTTGAACGGGGTCGATCGTACGACAGAGAAAACGATCCTTGACTCGCTGGAACAGAAAGATCCCGAACTTGCCGAAGAAATCAAAAAACGAATGTTTGTATTTGAAGATATCGTCACCCTTGACAATCGTTCCATTCAGCGCGTCATCCGCGAATGCGAAAATGAAGACCTGCTTCTTGCACTGAAAGTCTCAAGCGACGAAGTAAAAGAAATTATTTTCCGCAATATGTCGCAACGGATGGCCGATTCCATGAAAGAAGAAATGGAATATATGGGCCCGGTGCGGCTGCGTGAAGTCGAAGAAGCCCAGTCGAGAATTGTGTCCATTATCCGCAGGCTGGAAGACAGCGGCGAAATCATTATCGCAAGGAACGGAGGCGACGACATCATTGTCTAATATTATTAAAACAAAGCAAGATGCAGGTGTTGTTTCCAAAATGCGCGTAATCAGCGTGCGCCGGCTCCCGGCTTTGCCCGAAGAAACGGGAGATGCAACCGCTGTGAAAGAGGATATTTTCGCAAAATATCAAACCGAGGCAGAGCGCCTGCTTTTAGACAGTCAAAAAGAAGCAGAAGCAGTACGCCGGCAAATTGCCGAAGAGAAAAAACAGTGGGAGCAGGAAAAAGCAAAGCTCACCGAACAAGCACAGCGCCAAGGGTTTGAAGCCGGTTATGCAGATGGCCGCAAGGAAGGGTTTGAAAGCATCCGCGACCATTTAAACGAGTCCATTGACATCGTCAACCGTTCCAAAGAGGCGTTCAAAAAACATTTAGAAGCATCGGAAAAAGATATTTTGGAAATTGCGATGAAAGCAGCGGGGAAAATTTTGCAAGACACACTTGAAACATCCCCCGAAAAAATGTTTGCCATCGTAAAAAACGTATTAAAAGAAGCGACCGGGTATAAAGAAGTCGATCTCCATATCCATCCGGGGCAGTACGCCTTCGTCATGGACAACAAGGAAGAACTGGATGCCCTCTTCCCGAACGATACAAAATGCTATGTCTACCCGGATGATTCGCTTGAACCGTACCAGGTCTATATTGAAAGCGGCAGCGGCAGGATTGATGCAAGCATTGACAGCCAGCTGTCTGAACTTAAGGCAAAGCTTTTGGAACTGATCGGGGAGGATGCGGAATGAAAGCAACCGATCTCTTAGACTATATACCCGAAATTGGGACGTTTAAACATTACGGAAAAGTAAAAAGAGTGATCGGCTTAATGATCGAATCACTCGGGCCGGAAAGCTCCATCGGTGACGTCTGTTATATTCATGTGGATAACAAAAAAAATACGAAAAAAATCATTGCCGAAGTTGTCGGGTTCCGTGACGGGAATGTTATTTTAATGCCTTATACGAACATCCAAGAAATTTCTCCCGGCAGCCTTGTGGAAGCAACAGGGAAACCGATGCGGGTGAAAGCAGGCCCACGGCTGTTGGGGAAAGTCATTGATCCTTTGGGCGTGCCGCTCGACCATTCCCCGCTTCCCGCCGGCCTAAAACCGATTCCGATCGACCGGACGCCCCCCAACCCGCTCAAGCGCCCGCCGATCAGGGAACCGATTGAGCTTGGCGTCCGCGCGATCGACAGTCTGCTGACGGTTGGAAAAGGCCAGCGGATCGGCATTTTTGCCGGAAGTGGCGTCGGCAAAAGCACCCTGCTCGGCATGATTGCACGCAACACAAATGCCGATCTGAATGTGATCGCCCTAATCGGGGAGCGGGGCAGGGAAGTAAGGGAATTTATTGAACAAGATCTCGGCCCTGAAGGTTTAAAAAAGTCCATTGTTGTCGTGGCAACAAGCGACCAGCCGGCATTGATGCGGATTAAAGGCGCCTATACAGCAACAGCGATTGCGGAATATTTCAGAGACCGGGGCCTTAATGTCATGTTTATGATGGACTCGGTTACCCGGGTCGCGATGGCCCAGCGAGAAGTCGGGCTGGCAACGGGGGAACCGCCGGCTACAAAAGGATATACCCCGTCCGTTTTCGCGATTTTGCCGAAACTTTTGGAAAGGACCGGAACAAATGAGTCCGGCACGATTACCGGGATCTACACCGTGCTTGTCGACGGGGATGATTTGAATGAACCGATTGCCGATACGGTGCGCGGCATTTTAGACGGGCATTTTGTTCTGGACAGGGATTTGGCAAATAAAGGGCAATACCCGGCTATCAATATTTTAAAAAGCGTTAGCCGACTGATGAGCCAACTTGCCAGTCCTGCACACAAAAAAGCCGCAGAAAAGATTCGCGAACAGTTAAGCACTTATTTGAATTCAGAGGACCTGATCAATATCGGCGCTTATAAACCGGGCGCATCAAAAGAAATTGATGAAGCGATCGAACGCTATCCGAAAATCGTTTCTTTTATCAAACAAAGCACCGACGAAACCTATAGTATGGAAAGCAGTATCCGGGCTTTAATCGGACTTGCGGAAACGGGTGAGTGGGCATGAATTATCATTATAAATTCGAGAAAATCCTTGATGTCAAAGAAAAGGAAAAAGACGAGGCGCTCAGTGCATACAAAAATGCGGTACAGGCATTTGAAAATGTGGCCCGGGAGCTGTACGCGCTTTTGAAAAAGAAAGAAGACCTGGAAGCCCACCAGGCTGAAAAAATGAAAGCGGGCCTTTCCGTCCAGGAAATCCGGCATTACCGGCGGTTTATTGATGATATTGAAAAATCAATCCATTATTATCAGAGCCTCGTCATGAATGCACGAAACCGGATGAACTGGCATCAGCAGAAACTGCAGGAGAAAAATATAGAAGTCAAAAAATACGAAAAACTGAAAGACAAAGATTATGGCCGTTTTCTGATGAAACTGAAAATACAGGAAGAAAAGCAGGCAGATGAAATTTCAACCCAGACTTTTTATCACTAAAGCCTGAAAACCGGGTGATGTTATGCGCAAACAAATGGAAGAAATCGAGACAGCAGCAGAAGAAAAAAAAGGCGGTAAACTGCAGTGGTTTTTTTACGTGATCCTGATTCCGCTACTGTTTGCCACCGCGATGGCGATCATTATCGCTACTATCTCGGGTGTCAATGTGATCAGTAAAGCATCGGGCCTCGCCCATCAGGTGACCGGGATGTTTGGCACAGGCGGGAACGAAAAAGGGGAGAAGCAAAGCGGCACGTTCAGTGAAACACAGTATAAAAGCCAGATCCGTTCTTTACAAAAACAGGCGTCAGAAAAAGACAAAGAAATCAGCAAGCTGCAATCCGAACTGGACAAAAGCCAACAGAACAATTTGAAAATGAAACAAACCGTCTCTGATCTGAAGCAGCAATTGAAGAAAGCCCAGCAACAACAGGCAGCCAATCAGAAAAAATTAAAAGAAATCGCAAGCACCTATGAAAATATGAATCCGGAAAACGCGGCTGCCATTATTCAAAAAATGAGCGATCAGGAAGCAACGGGAATCCTTTCCCAGCTCAGTTCGGAAACACTGGCGAACGTCCTTGAAAAAATGAGTGCCGATAAAGCAGCAAAATACACCCAAATGCTCGGGCGTACAGGATCATAAGCCGTCCGGCAAACTTGAAAGGAGGTGAAAACATGAATGTAAATTCGGCTCTTCCAGCTGTACCATTTTCTCCGCCGGGTACGCAAACGTCTGGCGCGCAACTGCAGACGCAGCCATCCGGGTTTTTTCAGCAATTGAGCCTTGCCGGCCAGGACAGCGGCCGGATGCCGGAGAACGAGGAGGCAGTGGATGTTTGCCAAAAGCTTCAACAAAGGATTGTCGCGGTTTTAACGGAAAAGGCTGGGGCAACGGAACAGGCTGCAGAAGATGGAAGCCAGGAAGAAAGGGCTGATATGCAGGCCGTTTCCGCCCTTTTCAACCGGATTGTGCGGTTTGCCGGCGCTGAAGACGAAAACAGCAAAAAAAAGATACAAGAAACAAAAACGGCCATCGAAACGGGCGATGCCGCGGCGGCTATCATGAATATGGCGCAAATGCTCGCCTCCTTGCCGGTCCCGTCTTTAATAAAGCTCGGCCTTGAAGATGCGAAAACATTGCTCGGACAGGCAGGTGCTGTTCTAAAAACGTATCCCAGGAATACAGCGGTAGGAATCAAAATGATGCAGACAACGGAACAATTATCCCGGTTGTCCGAAAAAATCGGCCGCTTTCTAAAGGCGGTTTCAGCAGATGATGCAAACGGGGGGCAGACGGTTTCAAGCGGGCCGCAACAGCCGGGCGTTGCCGTAAAAGAAGAAATATTAAAAACGGCTTATTTGCATTTAACCGACGAAAAAGCGGATTCGTCCCTGCTAAAAAAGGCGTCTGCTCTTCCTTTATCCCCAAATGCCGCTGCGCAGGAAATGGCTTCCGGACCGGATAGTGCCAAGCCAGCGCAAAATGAGCAGGAAAGCAACCGGGCGCTGCTTCAAACCGGGCTGTTTTCTGCAAACAGGGCGGTTCCGGAGATGACGGAAGCGGCATCGCCGGCAAATGAAGAAAGCGACCCGGCTGCTCCAGGTACGGGCACCGCCGGAACAGCGCCGCTGCAAACGGATAAAAATGGACTGGCGGAAGCCTTATCAAAGGATGGCCGCTTGTCCCGCCGGCAGGAAGGGTCGCCGTTCAGCATGGCAGAGGAAGCCGTGGCCGTGAATGAAAACACCGGGTATCCGGCCGCAAAACCGGTGCAGGCGGGTGCTTCAGGAGCGGATGCCCAAAATGGCAAAGCAGTTACCCAGGGCAATACGCCAAATGAAAACGGGACAGGCGGGCCATTACAAAATAATGGGCCCGTTGTGCAAACGAGCGCCGCCCATCTGCAGGCAAATACCGGGCAGCCTGGCAGTGACAGTGGGCCCAAGACGCTACTAAAAACACCGGTTAATGAGGTGCAGGCTGCTGTGCCGGGCCAGCATACGGATCTCCAGCAGGAAAACGGAAAACCGGGAGACAGCAGCCGGCATGTCGTGCCGAATTTTTCCCGGGAAATCCAGCAAACAGGGCAATCCGGAAACGATAGTACCGGAGATGGGATGGCAAACGGATGGGAAACCGGTAAACGAAGCCCCGTTGCGCATAACAGCACCCATCTTCAACCAGCAGAAGAAATAAACGGGAACGGCAATACGGCCCCGGCATTTTCACTCTCTGGCAAAGTGGAACAGTTCGTCCTTTACACCGGCGAAAAACACAACCCGGTTTCGTACCGGCAGTTCGTCCAGGAATTTGCCAATATCATCCAAAAGGCAGCCTATTCCAGCCATAAAGGCGCAAGCAGGCTGTTGATCCGCCTTGAACCTGAAAACCTCGGTTCTTTGCGCGTTGAATTGCTTGAGCAGGATGGAAAACTGGCAGCAAAAATCCTGACAGACACCGGTGCGGCAAAAGATTTGCTTGATTCCCAGCTGCAGCAGCTTAAACATGCTTTGGCAGGCCAGCAGGTCCAATTAACAAAAATGGATGTTGAATACCGCGATACAGCGGCGCAAACAGCCCACGGCCAGCCCGGGGACAGCGGGGGCCGCGAACAACGGCAACAGCAGCAAAAGCGGCGGGAAAACCCGGAAGCGGGACATTTTTCAGCCATGTTGGAAAACAATATGATTGATGCGGAAGCGTAGGTGAATGACATGACTTCTATTGACTCGAGCCTGCTGTTGAGCAATCAAAATACAGCTTCCGGCACGCGTACGGGAAGCAAGACGCTGGATAAAAATGCTTTTTTGAAAATATTGATTGCCCAGCTTCAAAACCAGGACCCGACCAACCCGATGGACGACACGCAATTTGTATCGCAAATGGCGCAGTTCTCCTCATTGGAGCAAATGACGAATTTGAAAGACGATATCGACAACCTGATCAAACTTTCGCAGCAATCGCAGCAAATTGCGTATACACAATATATCGGGAGAACGGTTTCCTGGAAAAAAACCGAAACAGCTGATGACGGGACGGCATCCGTTAAGTCGGGAACCGGGACGATTACCGGCATTTCATTCGGTGATGACAATGCGGCCACTTTCACCCTGGATGACGGGACGAAAATCAGTTTTTCCGATATGACAGGGATAGACAGCAGCACTTCAAATGAAGCAGCACTGATTCAGGCAAGCTATTTAATTGGGAAAAAAGTGACCTATACAAATGATGCAGGAGAAGAAGAAACAGCTTCGGTCAGTACCGTTGCCATCCAAAACGGCAGCCTGTTTTTTACACTTGACAACGGGAAAAAAGCCGCAAGCGGGCAGCTTACGAAAATTGCAAACTAGGAAGTGATTGAATGGATAAATGGCATCCATCCATTCCACTGCAGCAATCCGAGCCTTTTCGTTCTTTTAGTCGAACAAGCCGAACCGCGCAGAATCAGAATCAGGCAAGCGGCTTTTCAGGGTATTTGCAGCAGGCGCTGATGGAACCATCCAATCCTGTTTCTTTGAAAATTAGTAAACATGCAAGCGAAAGGCTGCAAGAGCGCGGAATTAAATTGGATGCTTCAACATGGAAGCAAATCGGCAGTAAAGTAGCGGAAGCAAAACAAAAAGGATTGAATGAAACGCTTGTTCTTGTAAATGATGCAGCATTGATTGTCAGCGCGAAAAATTCGACCGTCATTACTGCAATGGGCCGAAATGAAGCAGGTTCCCAAATATTCAGCAATATTAACGGGGCGATTATTTTAGAATCATAGGCTGGACCGTAATGGAAGCCGCAGCTGCCGAATGACGGAAGCAGCTAAATCAAAAAATGAGAGGGGTTATCTTATGTTACGTTCATTATACTCAGGCGTTAGCGGAATGAAAAATTTCCAAACGAAATTGGATACGATCGGCAATAACATCGCTAATGTAAACACGTACGGCTACAAAAAAAGCCGCGTCACGTTTAAAGATGCGATCAGCCAGACGCTGCAAGGTGCAACGGCCCGAACAAGCGCCCAGCAGGTAGGGCTTGGTTCCCAAATCGGTTCCATAGATACAATCGATACGGAAACAAGCTTTGAATCGACCGGCCGTACGCTCGACTTGGCAATCAGCGGGGACGGGTATTTTAGAGTCAGAGGCAACGATGGGCAGATTTATTACACACGTGCCGGAAATTTCTATTTGGATAGCAATGGTAATATTGTTAATTCCGATGGTTACAGCGTGTTAGGGACAAATGAGAGTCCAATACAAATCAAATCGTCAACAGTTTCAAATTTTTCGATCGCATCTGACGGAACAATCACAGATCAAAACGGTGCTACAATTGGGACCATTAGCATTGCAACTTTCCCGAACCCGGCCGGTTTGACAAGGGTAGGCGGAAACTTATTTAGGCAAAGTATAAACTCAGGTGATCCAAATACGAATATTACTCCAGGTTCCGGCAGCAATGGCACGATCAAATCCGGCTATCTTGAAATGTCCAATGTCGACCTGTCGGAAGAGTTGACGAATATGATCGTAGCAGAACGCGGGTTTCAGGCGAATACAAGAATTATCACGACATCCGATGAAATTCTGCAGGAACTTGTCAATCTGAAACGATAGGGGGAAGGGGGCCAGGGCTTTTCGCCCGGCCCGCACAATGTGATTGAAGTGACAAAATTAAACGGCAGGGCATTCTGGATTAACGCCATTCATATTGAAACGGTGGAAAGCATGCCGGATACAAGAATCATCCTGACAAACGGCCACGCCTATATTGTCAGGGAGTCGAGCAAAGAAATCGAGCAAAAAGTGACCGCCTTTTTCCGGGCTGTTTCTTTGCTTGGAAGAAATGCCGGGGAGGAGGGGCCGGTATGAATAAAATGGTGCGGATCATGCTTGTGATGATTTCCGTCATTTTACTGGCCGGCATCATCACCATTGGCGTCATTTATAAGTCGAACGAAGCAACAAACGCAACAGGGCCAAATATAGATGAAGTTGTCGACTCTTCCGTTGACATTGACACGATGACAACCAATCTGAAAGACAACCACATTGTCCAGATTGCCATCAAAATTGAAGGAAACGATAAGAAAGCAAAAGAAGAACTGACAAAAAGAGATTTCCAAATCAAAGACATCATGATTGACGAGCTGTCAAATATGAACATGCGGGATTTGCAATCTGAGCAGGGGAAGCAAAAGTTTAAAACAGACATAAAAAACCGGTTAAATAAAATGATGCAGGACGGCGAAGTTGTAAATGTATATATTACTTCCTTTGTTATCCAATAAAAGTATGCCGCCTGCCGGATCAAGGGCAGATTGCAGCAAAAAGGCAGTGCCGCAGCAGGCAGTCCGGCCCCTGTGCCTGTATGTATACAAAGGGGGTGGATAAAGTTGCCGGAAGATATTTTATCGCAGTCTGAAATTGATGCGCTGCTATCCGCCCTGTCAACGGGGGAAATGAATGCGGAGGAAATAAAAAAAGAGGAAACCCGGAAAGTCAAAGTATATGATTTCAAGCGGGCGCTCCGGTTTTCAAAAGACCAGATCAGAAGCCTGACAAGAATTCATGAAAACTTCTCAAGGATTCTCACAACCTTTTTATCTGCCCAGCTCCGGACTTACGTGCAGATTTCGGTTGCATCGGCTGACCAGATTCCGTATGAGGAATTTATCCGTTCGATACCGAAAATGACCCTTCTGACGGCTTATGAAGTTCCCCCGCTTGACGGGAATATTATTATGGAAATTAACCCGAACATTGCCTACACGATGATGGATCGAGTGCTGGGAGGGTACGGGGAAAGCATCAATAAAATTGACAAACTCACTGAGATTGAAAAGAAAATCATGACGAGAATTTTTGACCAGACCATCGACCAGTTAAAGGAAGCGTGGAGTGAGATCATCGAAATCAATCCCTTTCTGACTGAACTGGAAGTCAATCCGCAGTTTCTGCAGATGATTTCTCCGAATGAAACCGTGGTCGTTATTTCTCTCAACACGACCATCGGCGATACAAACGGCATGATCAATTTATGCCTGCCGCAAGTGGTGCTTGACCCGATGATGCCGAAATTGTCCGGGCATTATTGGATGCAGCACGCCGGAAAGGAACCGGATCCGGACAATATCCGCCTGCTCGAAGAAGGCATCAAGGAGGCAAAAGTGCCGCTCACCGCCGAACTGGGGACGGCAACGATAAAAATTGAAGACTTTCTGAATTTAGAAATTGGCGACTGTATACGGCTGAACCAAACCATTGAAGAGCCGTTGGTTGTCAAGGTGGATAAAATTCCGAAATTCATCGGGCAGCCAGGCAAGCAAGGCACTAAAATGGCTGTCCAAATCCTGGATATCATAGAGGAAGGGGAAGAAGAAAAGTATGAGCGATGATATGCTGTCGCAAGAAGAAATTGATGCCCTTCTTAACGGCACTGCAAATCTGGAAGACGCAAGCGCCAAAGATGCCCTCCATGTGGAAGATTATCTCGATTCCATGGAAAGGGATGCGCTTGGGGAAATTGGAAATATTTCGTTCGGGAGCTCTGCGACGGCATTGTCCACCCTGCTTTCACAAAAAGTTGAAATTACAACGCCTGAGGTCAGCATTGTCCGGCACGACAAACTGGCGGATGAATTTCCACATCCCTACGTGGCCATTCAGGTGAAATACACAGAGGGCTTTTCCGGCGTGAATGTGCTCGTCATCAAACAATCTGATGCCGCCATTATTGCCGACTTGATGCTGGGTGGAACCGGCGAAAATCCGAGCAGCGAACTGGATGAGATCCATTTGAGCGCGGTACAGGAAGCGATGAATCAGATGATGGGGTCTGCCGCCACCTCGATGTCTACGATTTTTAATAAAAGAATCGATATTTCTCCGCCGGCCGTTTCACTTTTAAATATTTTGGAAGGAGAAGGCACGGATAAGCTCCCGGACCAGGATTTGCTTGTAAAAGTCTCGTTCCGGATTATGATCGGGTCATTAATCGATTCGCAGATCATGCAGCTGTTGCCGCTTTCGTTTGCAAAAAAACTGGCGCGCGATCTCATCCATCCGGAACAACCCGCGGAAGCCGGGAAAAAAGAGGGGGAAAAGCAGCCGGATCAAAATGTACGAGGCCATGCTGCGGAAAAACCGGCTGAGCCTGCTCAAAATGCTGCAAAACAGGAGACGCACCAAAGTGTGCAGCCGGCTGTTTTTACGAGTTTTGAAGAAACAGCGCCGCGCGTGGAAACGAAAAATCTGGACATGCTCCTTGACATTCCGCTTGAAGTGACCGTTGAATTGGGCAGGACATCGAAAACAGTAAGGGAAATTCTTGAAATGGGCGCAGGCTCCATTGTAGAACTGGACAAGCTTGCCGGAGAACCCGTGGATATTCTCATCAACCATCAGTTAATCGCCATCGGGGAAGTGGTTGTGATTGATGAAAACTTCGGTGTGCGTGTGACAGATATTGTGAGCCAGAAAGACCGGCTGAAAAAACTGAGATAATGGGGGAAGATTCAAATGGCAAAGAAAATATTGATTGTAGATGACGCTGCGTTTATGCGCATGATGATTAAAGACATTCTGACAAAAAACGGATATGACGTTGTCGCTGAAGCGGCAGACGGCGCACAAGCAATCGAAAAATATAAGGAACACCGGCCGGATCTTGTGACAATGGATATTACAATGCCGGAAGTGGACGGGATCAGCGCACTGAAGGAGATTAAAAAAATCGACCCGGATGCAAAAGTCATCATGTGCTCGGCAATGGGCCAGCAGGCGATGGTTATTGATGCCATCCAGGCCGGCGCAAAAGATTTTATCGTCAAACCGTTCCAGGCTGACCGTGTGATCGAGGCCATCCAAAAAACGCTCGGCTGACGATGCCAGGAAGGTGACAATGATTTGCAAAGCCAAGTGACGAAGGGGCTGGTGCTGCTTGGAATTCTGCTTTACCTGTTGTACGGGTTTCCGGCACCCGGCAATGCCCTTGCGGCTTCTTTTAACGGGAATGTGAAAGAATGCATCGACCATCCGAAACAGTGCCAAAAACAATCGGACGGAAAATCCGAAAGTGGGGCTAAACAATCGGAAACGGCAAATCCGGCGGTAACCTTCGGGGATATTGCGCGGATGATCCTCGCACTTATTTTCGTGATTTGTTTACTATACTTTGTTTTAAAATTTGTCAACAAAAGAAGCCGTGCCTATCAAAGCAGTAAAATGATACAGAATTTCGGCGGCACGCCTTTGGGTGGGAACAAGTCGCTGCAAATTGTAAAAGCGGGGGACAGGATTCTTATTTTAGGTGTCGGGGACGATGTACAGCTTGTCAAAGAAATTGATGACGAGGAAGAGGTCAGGCAGTTCGTTGACCAGTACAATAAAAAGCTCGAGCAGCAACTGGAACCGCGCGATATTGCGACAAGGCTCATAAAAGCTGTGAAAAACAGGGAAACCGGGGCAAAAACAGAAGCAACCCCGTTCGGGCATTTGCTGAAATCGCAAATCAGCGCGATCAGGGAGGAGCGGGCGCAGGCGATGAAAGAACTGGAACAAAGGGAGAAGGAGAAACAGAACGATGAATGAGTTGTTGAATACATTAAGCAGCACATCCGGCGATACGGTTTCCCTTTCGGTCAAAATCCTTTTGCTTATGACCGTTCTTTCATTGGCCCCGAGTATTTTAATCCTGCTGACTTCTTTTACGCGGATTGTCATTGTCCTGTCTTTTGTCCGGACTTCGCTCGGCACGCAGACAGCCCCGCCGAATCAGGTGATCGTAGGGCTTGCGCTGTTTCTGACGTTTTTTATCATGGCCCCGACGTTTCAACAGGTAAACAAACAGGCGCTCACGCCGTTGTTCCATGATAAAGTGACGCTGGAAGAGGCTTATGACAAAGCCCAGAAGCCGTTTAAGGAATTTATGGCGAAACAGACCCGGCAGAAAGACTTGCAGCTGTTTTTAGATTATGCCCATAAAAAGCAGCCAAAGTCAGTGCAGGATATTCCAATGACAACACTTGTTCCGGCATTTACGATCAGCGAATTAAAGACGGCTTTTCAAATGGGCTTTATGATTTTCATTCCTTTTCTTGTCATCGATATGGTCGTGGCAAGCGTCCTGATGTCCATGGGGATGATGATGCTGCCGCCTGTGATGATCTCGCTGCCTTTTAAAATCTTATTGTTTGTGCTCGTGGACGGATGGTATCTTGTTGTGAAGTCGCTGCTTGAAAGTTTTTAAAGAAGGTGAATGGATTGAGTGAGGAAATGGTCATTTCACTGGCCGAAAAAGGCATCATGGTGACCTTTATGGTCTGCGGCCCGCTTTTGTTGATTGCGCTTGTCGTCGGCATGATTGTTAGCATCTTCCAGGCTGCAACGCAAATCCAGGAACAGACGCTGGCATTTGTCCCGAAAATTGTTGCGGTGCTGCTCGGCCTCGTACTGCTTGGCCCGTGGATGCTGAGCCACATGCTTACATACACAAAAGAAATTTTATCCAATTTAACACAATATATAGGTTAACACATGGATGAACTGATTCCGTCATTCAGCATATTTTTACTCGTTTTCATCAGGGTCACCACTTTTTTTATCATGATGCCGTTGTTTTCCCACAGGAGCGTACCGGCCCGGTTCCGGATCGGCCTTGGTTTCTTTTTGTCCGTCCTTGTGACGTACACAATCCATGCCAAACCGTTCACCATGGACGGTGCCTATTTTTTGCTGATGATCAAGGAAGCACTTGTCGGCCTGCTGCTTGGCTTTACAGCCTATTTCATTTTGTCGGCCGTGCAATTGGCCGGCACGTTTATCGACTTTCAGGCAGGGTTTTCCATGGCCAATGTGATTGATCCGCAATCAGGGGCGCAAACGCCGCTTACCGGGGAATATTTGTACAGTTTTGCGCTGCTTTTATTGCTTTCCCTGAACGGGCACCATCTGCTTTTGGACGGGATTTATTACAGCTATTCGTTTATCCCGCTCGATCAGGCGTGGATCCATCTCGGGTCTTTCAATCTTGCAAAATATTTGGCAACACTTTTGGCCCGTGTGTTTCTCGTCGCTTTTCAAATGTCGGCACCCGTTGTCGCCGTCCTGTTTTTAACGGACATTGCGCTCGGCATCATCGCCCGGACCGTGCCGCAGCTTAATATTTTTGTAGTCGGCTTTCCGGTCAAAATTGCCGTTAGTTTGATCGCGCTGGCGGTGGCAATGGGCACGATTTATATTGCAGTTGAACATCTGTTTGAATGGATGTTTGTTGCGATGCGGAATTGTATGGCACTGTTGGGGGGATCCGTTTGAAGCACCTCTCACTCGATTTGCAGTTTTTCGCAGGGGAGAAAACAGAAAAGGCAACGCCGAAAAAACGGCGTGATGCCCGCAAAAAGGGGCAGACGGCCAAAAGCCAGGATATCGTAACGGCCGTCATGCTTCTGGCGGTGTTTCTGTTCTTGTATTTCGGGGCCTCCTCGATCGGAAGCCCGATGATGGCGCTCTTCCGCCAGGCCTTTTCAAAATACATGCTGCAGGATGTCACGGAGCAAAGCGTTGGCAAATTGATGACCGGCGTCATGAAACAGCTGGCTTCGATGCTTTTGCCAGTCATGGCCGTTGCCCTTTTGGCCGGCGTGATCGGCAATGTGGCCCAAACCGGCCTCCTTTTTACCGGCGAAGGGCTGAAACCGAATATAAACAAAATCAATCCCGTCGCCGGATTAAAACGGATTTTTTCGATCCGGGCGCTTGTGGAATTGTTAAAATCCGTTTTAAAAATGGCAGTGGTCGGTGCCGTCGCTTTTTACGTTATTTGGACCAACATCCAGGATATTTCAGGCCTGCCGTTTAAAAGCGCGGGCGATACGCTGGGTGCAGTCGGGCATCTCGCTGTCATAACCGGCATCAGCGCCTCCGTTGCGCTGTTTGTGCTCGCCGTTCTTGATTATTTGTACCAGCGTTTTGACTTTGAAAAAAATATCCGGATGTCCAAACAGGAAATCAAGGAAGAATTTAAAAACATGGAGGGCGACCCGCTGATTAAATCAAAAATCAGGCAAAAACAACGGGAAATGGCCATGCAGAGAATGATGCAGGAAGTGCCGAATGCCGATGTCGTCATTACCAACCCGACGCATTTTGCCGTCTGCCTCCGGTATGATGAAGCAAAGAGTGATGCGCCCATTGTTGTGGCAAAAGGGGCGGATTTCCTTGCTCAAAAAATTAAGTCGGTCGCAAAAGAGCATGACATTGTGATGCTGGAAAACCGGCCGCTGGCGAGGGCACTTTATGAGCAGGTGGAAGTTGGCGGACGCATTCCGGAACAGTTTTTCAAAGCAGTAGCGGAAATTTTGGCGTACGTATACAAAATCAAGCATAAAATTTAAGCTTTTTCATGCAAGTTAGGAGAGAAACCGTATGAGTGCAAGAGATTTGAGAGATATTCCCGTGATCGCAGGTGTCATTTTAATCGTCACCATGCTGATTATCCCGTTTCCGACATGGGCATTGAGCTTTTTAATTATATGTAATATTTCTCTTGCATTAATGGTGCTTTTAATCTCAATGAATATGAAAGAGCCGCTCCAGTTTTCCGTCTTTCCGTCGTTGCTGCTCATTTTAACCTTATTCCGGCTCGGCCTGAATATCTCAACCACCCGCTCGATCCTTTCCACCGGCAATGCCGGCGGGGTCATTGAGACGTTCGGATCGTTCGTTGTCGGCGGCAACATCGTCGTTGGGCTTGTCGTCTTTACGATTTTGATTATTATCCAATTTATTGTGATTACAAAAGGCGCTGAACGGGTGGCTGAAGTGGCAGCCCGGTTCACGCTCGATGCGATGCCGGGCAAGCAAATGAGCATTGATGCGGACTTGAATGCCGGCATGATATCCGACCAGGAAGCGCGCGCCCGCCGGGAAAAAGTCAGCCGGGAAGCGGATTTTTACGGCGCGATGGACGGTGCCAGCAAATTTGTCAAAGGCGATGCGATTGCCAGCATCATTATCGTTCTCATTAATCTTATTTTCGGGATCATTATCGGCATGACCCAGCTCGGCCTCTCCATCAGTGATGCCGCGAGCCAGTTTTCGCTGATGACCGTCGGGGACGGCATTGTCAGCCAGGTGCCGGCGCTGCTCATTTCCACAGCAACCGGGATCGTGGTCACGAGGGCGGCATCAGACGGCAATCTTGGCCAGGACGTAATGGCGCAGATGTTGTCTTATCCAAAAATGCTGTATATCGCGGGAGGCACGATTTTTTTGCTTGGCCTGTTTACGCCGATTAATGATTTTTTAACTATGACGGTGGCAGCGGCTCTTTTCATCGGTGGTTTCCGGCTTCAGCAAGTCCCGAAAAAAACGGAACAGGAAAGCGCGGAGAAAGCGGAAGAACTCCAGCCTGAAGAATTGAAAAGCCCGGAAAGCGTCATGAGCCTGCTCGATATTGACCCGATCGAATTCGAATTCGGCTACGGCCTGATCCCGCTTGTTGATGCCAACCAGGGAGGCGATTTGCTTGACAGGATTGTCATGATCCGCAGGCAGCTCGCCATCGAACTCGGCGTTGTCATTCCGGTTGTCCGGATCCGCGATAATATCCAGCTTGAGCCGAATGAGTACCGGTTGAAAATAAACGGGAATGAACTTGCCAAAGGCGAGCTTCTTCTCGACCACTATTTGGCGATGGCACCCGGCGAAGATGACGGCTCCGTTGAAGGCATTGAGACGGTCGAGCCGGCTTTTGGAATGCCGGCAAAATGGGTCACGGAAGAACAAAAAGAACAGGCGGAAATGATGGGCTATACGGTCGTGGATCCTCCGACGGTTGTCTCGACCCATATTACGGAAATGATCCGTCAAAACGCGTATATGCTGCTCGGAAGGCAGGAAACAAAAGCATTGATTGACCATTTGAAAGAGTCGTACCCGGTGCTTGTGGAAGAGGTGACACCGAACCCGTTGTCCGTCGGAGATATCCAGAAAGTGCTGGCGAATCTTTTGAAAGAAAATGTTTCCATCCGAAAACTGCCGATTATCTTTGAAACGTTAGCCGACTATGGTAAATTAACAACAGATACTGATTTGCTGACGGAATACGCCCGCCAAAGCCTTGCGCGGCAAATTACGGAACAATATGCGCAAGACGGGCAATTAAAAGTCATCACCGTTTCGGGAAAAGTGGAAAAATTGATTGCGGACGGCATCCAGCGCACGGAGCACGGCAACTATCTTTCTCTGGATCCGTCCGTGTCGCAAAAAATTGTGGAATCCGTTTCACAGCAGGTTGAGAGGGTATCGCTGACCGGCAGTTCCGCGGTCATCCTTTGTTCGCCTGCCATCCGCATGTATTTGCGGCAAATGATTGAACGGTTCTTTCCCCAGGTGCCGGTTCTTTCCTATAATGAACTGGAAGCAAACGTTGAGGTACAAAGCACAGGGCTGGTGAACATAGAATGAAAATCAAAAAGTTTATGGCGCCCAATATGTCTGAAGCAATGAAACAGATCCGCCTTGAGCTCGGGGACCAGGCCGTCATTTTAAATTCAAAAGTGGTCCAGCGCAAAGGCTTTCTCGGATTTATGAAAAAGCGCAACATCGAAGTGATTGCAGCTGTTGATCCGGATGCCGGAAAAAATGGCACGGTACAAACGGCCCCCGCCTATAGCCTGAAAACCGAACGGGGTGAAAAACCCGCGCGCGCGCCGGATGCTTCCGCCCGTTCCGAAAAAGAAAGCCTGCAAAAAGAAATCGCAGAGCTGAAAAAAGTGGTCCGTGAAGTGTCGAAATTTGCCAATCCCGCTTACCAAAAGTATCCGCTGCCGGTTCAAAAACGATTAAACTCAGGTTCGCAGCAAGGGCTGGATGAATCGTTGCTGCTTGAGATCGGGGATGCCCTGTATGAAGAATGGGAGAAAGCAAACGGCAATCTGGCGGAAGAAGAAATTTTAAAACAAGCGAAGGCACTGCTTCAAAAAAAGCTGTCCCGTTTTACTTACGGGGGAAGCCGGAGAAAGTACGTGAACCTGATCGGGCCAACCGGTGTCGGAAAAACGACGACACTCGCCAAAATGGCTGCCCGGGCCGTGCTCGAAAGAAAAGAAAAAATTGCTTTCATTACAACGGATACGTACCGGATTGCAGCGATTGAACAATTAAAAACGTATGCAAACCTGCTGAATGTTCCGCTCGAAGTAATCTATAAATTGTCCGATTTCAAAAAAGCGATCGATAAATTTTCCGATTTTGACCGCATTTTTATCGATACCGCCGGCCGGAATTACAGGGAGCGGCAATATGTCCGTGAACTTTCTGGGCTTATCGATTTTCAAGCGGAAATGGACACCTTTCTGACGCTGTCTTTAACGATGAAAGAGAAAGATATGAAAGAAGTTGTTGACAGTTTTCAAAGCATCAGGATTGACCGGTTTATCTTCACCAAGCTGGATGAGACATCCACTTACGGCGCTGCGGTCAATTTAATGGAGCAGTATGGAAAAGGCTGTGCGTATGTGACAAACGGCCAGGATGTCCCGGATGATATGCTCGAGGCAACCCCCGGTATTTTTGCCGAATACGTATTTGGGGAGAACGGCAAATGAGAGACCAGGCAGAACAGCTGCGCGCAAAGTTAAAAATGCAACACGGGGTCCCGGCAAAAACGCTCGCCGTCGCAAGCGGAAAGGGCGGGGTCGGGAAGTCCAATATTTCGGTTAATTTGGCAATGGCACTTGCGGGAAAGGGGAAAAAAGTCCTTTTATTTGACCTGGATGTCGGCATGGGCAATATCCATGTCCTGCTCGGGCTTGATGCGTCGTATACGATCTCGGACTTTATCAACCGGAATATCCCGCTTGCCCAAATCATATGCGGCGGGCCGGCCGGCATTTCCTATATTTCTGCCGGCAACGGGTTTGCTCAAATTGTCGAGATGGAAGAAGCTGCTGTAAGCAGGCTTGTCACAGAGCTCGAACTGCTCCAGTATGATTTTGATTACATCATTTTCGATATGGGTGCCGGCGCCGCGCCTTCAAGCCTTAAAGTATTGCTTTCGGCTGATGATATTTTTATTGTCACAACTCCTGAGCCGACTGCGATTACCGATGCTTATTCGATGATGAAATATATTTACATGCAGCAATTCAGCACCTCCCTATATTTAATTTGCAACCGGGCGGAAAAAGAAAAAGACGGGATGTTGACGTTAAACAGGCTTCAATTTACAGTCAGGAAATTTTTAGGAAAAGAAGTAAACATTCTCGGCGTTGTGCCGGAAGATCCGCATGTAAAAAAAGCCGTATCAAGGCAGCTGCCGTTTTACAGTGCATTTCCGCATTCAGCGGCTGCAAGAAGAATCGATGAATTGCTTAACCGTTATGTATCTGGCAATCCGGACGGGCCCGGCCCGCGCGCACCGGTATTTATGCGGAAACTGAAGGGGCTTTTGCTGAAACATTAAACATGCATGGCAATAACAGGGCAATGAATGACAGTTTTGAAAAACAGGGGGCAGATTTGTGAAATGGGAAAAACGTAAAGGAAGCGAACCGGAAAAAAACACGCAACCTTTGTCCGATCCTGTTCAAAGCGGACGGATAGCACAGAAAAAATTGGTTTGCATCGGAACATCGACCGGAGGCCCGCGCGCCCTGCAAACCGTTCTTTCTTCCCTGCCCGGGAATTTGGAAGCGCCCGTTCTGGTTGTCCAGCATATGCCAAGCGGATTTACAAAGTCGCTTGCCAACCGGCTGAATGCCATTTCAAACATCAGGGTGAAAGAAGCCGAGGATGGCGAAATGCTCAAGCCGGGGGCGGTTTATATTGCGCCCGGGGACTTCCATATGGGCGTGGAGGCGCACGGCGCACATCTCTTTATCCAGCTTGAGCAATCCGCGCCGGTTAACGGGCACAGGCCGGCTGTGGATAAAACATTTGAATCGGTGAGCATGCTGAAAAACTATGAAACACTTGCCGTCATCATGACCGGGATGGGTTCAGACGGAACAAAAGGTTTGATCGCGTTAAAGAATCGCGGGCATGTAAGAGCGATTGTCGAAGCGGAAGAAAGCTGCATCGTTTACGGCATGCCGAGAAGTGCCATTGCCGCGAAAGTGGTGGATGAAGTTTTGCCGCTGGAAAAAATTGCGGAGGCAATCATGAAATTTATTAGTGATTAGGGTGTGGTATAGATGGAAATGAGCCAGTACTTGGAAGTGTTTATTGAAGAAAGCAGGGAACATATCCAGTCGTTAAACGAAAATGTGCTGCTGCTTGAAAAAAGCCCGGATGACTTGCAAATTGTCAATGAAATTTTCCGTTCCGCCCACACATTGAAAGGGATGTCGGCAACAATGGGGTATGAAGACCTCGCCAACCTGACTCATAAGATGGAAAATGTGCTTGATGCCATTCGGAACGGGAAGCTGTCTGTAACACCGGACATTATCGATGTGATTTTTACTGCGGTGGACCATCTGGAAGCGATGGTGGAATCGGTTGCAGATGGCGGGGACGGCAAAATGGATGTGAGCGGGACAATCGCCCGCCTGGAAGCGGCAGAACAGGGTTCGGCCGGAGAGAAAAAGGCGGAGAAAGAAGCTTCGGCCGCCACAGCGGAAAAGGCGGAAACAGAGGAAGACGAATTTGACCAGTACGAACAGGCCGTGATTGTTCAATCAGAAGAACAAGGGTACAGCTGTTACCAGTTCACGGTAACATTGCGCAGCGATTGCCTTTTAAAAGCGGCGCGGGTATTCATGGTCTTTGATATCCTTGAAAAATGCGGCGAGATTATCCATTCCGATCCGCCGGCCGACCAGCTGGAAGAAGAGCAGTTCGACAATGAATTTAAGGTGACGCTGATCTCAAAAGAGGACAGGGAAGAGATCCGCCAAAAAATCTGTAAAGTATCAGAGATTGAAGATGTCAAAGCAAGCACCGTGACCCTCTCAAAACCGGAGAGCGGACAACACCTGGAAACGGCAGAACCGGAGAAACCGGCAGCAGAAGAGAAAAAACAGGCTGCACCGGACATAGCGGAAAAGCAGCCGCAAAAACCGGCGAAAAAGCATCCGCAAAAACAGAAACATACAACGAAGACGATCCGTGTGAACATCGAGCGGCTGGATAATCTGCTGAATCTATTTGAAGAGCTGGTCATTGACCGCGGGCGCCTCGAACAAATTGCAAAAGAAGTGAACCATCCGGAGCTCAATGAAACCGTTGAAAGGATGTCCAGAATTTCCGGCGACTTGCAAACGATTATTTTGAACATGCGGATGGTGCCGGTCGAAACGGTGTTTAACCGTTTTCCGCGGCTTGTCCGCCAGCTGGCAAGAGAATTGCACAAAAAAATGGATCTCGACATTATCGGCGCCGAAACAGAACTGGACCGCACCGTCATTGATGAAATCGGCGACCCGCTTGTCCATCTGATCCGGAATTCGTGCGACCACGGCATTGAACAGCCGGAAGAAAGAAAGCGGGCAGGGAAGCCGGAAACAGGAACCATTACGTTAAAAGCTTACCACAGCGGCAACCATGTGTTTATAGAAATTGAAGACGATGGCGCCGGCATTAACCGTGAAAAAGTGCTGGAAAAAGCCATTGAAAAAGGCATTATCAAAAAGGAAGAAGCCGGCAGTTTAACAGACAGCCAGATTTATAACCTGATTTTTGAATCCGGTTTTTCAACCGCTGACCATGTATCCGATATTTCCGGCCGGGGTGTCGGGCTGGATGTGGTGAAATCAACCATTCAATCATTGGGCGGCTCGATTTCTGTCCATTCCGCAGAAGGGCGCGGGTCCGTCTTTACGATTCAGCTGCCGCTTACCTTGTCGATCATTTCCGTCATGCTTGTGGAAATCGGGACGGAAAAATATGCTGTTCCGTTATCCTCTATTGTAGAGACGGCCATTATTAAGAAGGGCGAAATATTAAAAGCGCATCACCAAAAAGTGATCGATTTCCGGGGCAAAGTGGTGCCGCTTGTCTTTTTGAATGAAATATTTGAAGTTCCGGATGCAAAGCAAAATGATGAATATGTCTCCGTACTGATCGTGCGGAAAGGGGAAAAACTGGCTGCATTTGTGGTGGACGCCTTTATCGGCCAGCAGGAAATCGTATTAAAATCTTTAGGAAATTATTTAACGAATGTATTTGCCATATCAGGCGCCACCATTCTTGGAAACGGCCAGGTTGCCCTTATCATCGACAGCAATGCGCTGATCAAATAGAAAACAAGGCGCTTGCCGCCCATTTCATTGCCCAGGAAAGAGGTTGAGATCGTTGGAGAAAGTGATCGTATTTCAGTTGAATGATAAAGAGTATGCCCTGCCGGTTACGCAGGTTTTGGCCATTGAAAAGCTGCAGCATATTACAAGAGTGCCGCTTACCGCTCCTTTTATACTTGGCGTGATGAATTTGCGCGGTGTCATTATCCCGGTCGTTGATCTGAAAAAACGGTTTGGCATGGAGGATGACACGGGCGCTGATACGGAGGAACGCAAGCTGATCATCGTCCGGTTTGGAGAGATTGAAACGGGCCTGCTTGTGGACGAGGCGACGGATGTCCTGGATATCGACGAAAAAAAAGTGGAACCCGAGCCGGAAGTGGTAAACGCGGGCAAAGAGGACTTTATTTCCGGTGTGGCGAATATAAACCAGAGGCTTTTGCTGCTGCTTGATTTAGAAAAAACTTTAACGCCATTACAATAGGGGTATTTTAAATGGATATTAAAAATAAAATCACAAATCTTCACCTTGATGTCTTAAAAGAAATCGGGAATATCGGAGCGGGGCATGCCGCAACGGCACTTTCCAAATTGCTGCATAAAAAAATCAAAATGACGGTTCCGGATGTCCATATTGCTTCTTTTGAAGAAATCATGGATCTGATCGGCGGTGCTGAGCTCGTTGTGGTGAGCGTGTTTTTACGGATTGAAGGCGATGCACCCGGCAATATTTTTTTCATCGTGCCGGTTGCCCAGGGCGAACGATTCATTAAAGAAATGATCGGGGATCCGTCGTTTTCTTTTGAAAAACCGCCTTATCCGGAGCTCGGGCTGTCGGCGATGCTGGAGCTGGGCAATATTTTGTCGGGGTCTTATTTAACGGCGCTTTCCGATTTTACGAAGCTGGATATGCTGCCTTCCGTCCCGGCGCTCAGCATTGATATGTTCGGATCCATTATCAGCTACGGTTTGATTGAACTGTCCCAGGTCAGCGATTATGCCATCGTGATTGATACGGTGCTGAGCGATGAGCAGGCGGAAAATTCCGATATGAAGGGGCATTTTTTCCTCTTTCCGGATCCGGATTCTTATGAAATCCTGTTCCGTGCGCTAAGGGTTGAATTAAATGGATAGCGAAATGAACATCGTCAAAGTGGGCATTGCGGAAATGAAGATTGTCACTTCTCCCGGCTTGATCAGGACCACCGGGCTTGGCTCATGCGTTGGCGTCGTCCTGTACGATTTGCCGGCCAAAACAGCCGGGCTTGCCCATGTGATGCTGCCTTCATCCTTCATTGTGAAGAACGGGGAGCATATGAATAAAGCAAAATTTGCGGATACCGCCATTTTTGAGCTGATCGGCATCCTGAAAAGCGTAGGCTGCCACCAGAGCAGGCTGTTGGCAAAAATCGCCGGCGGAGCCGAAATGTTTTCTTTTTCTTCCATGAATGAAGCAATGCGGATTGGGCCGCGCAATGTCGAGGCTGTAAAACACGAACTGAAAAAGTACCGCATTCAATTGGTGGCCGAAGATACCGGGGGGAAAAGCGGCCGCACGATTGAATTTAACCCGGAAAATGCCGTGCTGACCGTGAGAACGGTCAACCAGGGATCTGTCGAAATATAATGGGGGCCGCCCCTTTGTTTTCGGGAAAAGGCAATGGCAACAAGGAGGGATGCGATATGGCGGAGGAGCCAATACAGGGTGAAGAGCAGAAAGACTGGGATTTGTGGCTTAAATCCCGTGATCCGGAAGCCGGGAATGCCCTTGTGAAAAGATATATGCCGCTTGTTTCTTTCCATGTCCAAAGAATTGCCGCCGGGCTTCCCCGCAACGTATCGAAAGAGGATTTAAAAAGCCTCGGCATGTTCGGGCTTTTGGATTCATTAAACAAATTTGATCCGTCCCGCGAACTGAGATTTGATACATATGCTTCTTTTCGGATCCGCGGCGCGATTTTGGACGGCCTGCGGAAAGAAGACTGGCTGTCAAGGGGCACGAGAGAAAAAGCGAAAAAAATTGAAAGTGCCATTGAAAAGCTGGAGCAGAAATACTTGCGCGCCGTTTCTCCGAAAGAAGTCGCTTTGGAGCTTGGCATGGAAGAAACGGAAGTCTGCACAACGATGAATGAACAGTTTTTTGCCAATGTCCTGTCAATAGAAGAAACGGGCACCGACAATGATGAACCGGAAGCGGCATCCCGGCTCGTGTCCGGGGAACGGAATAATGGCCAGCCAGAATCCGAACTGGAAAAGAAGGAAACCGTAAAGGAACTGGCAGAGGCCATCCGTGCCCTGTCGGAAAAAGAGCAGCTTGTGCTGGGCCTCTTTTATCAGGAAGAATGCACGCTGACAGAAATCGGCGAAGTGATGGGGCTTTCCACTTCCCGCATTTCCCAGATCCATTCGAAGGCCATTTACAAACTGCGGAATATTTTGGAAAAACGGTTGCTGTAATCAGAGGGGGTGAATCAAACGGTTATTTTTTTCCTCATTCTTTCTTTCCTATTTAATGCGCTCTCCATTTTTGCCATCATCCTGCTCTATTTACGGCAAAACCGCTTTGCCCGGGCAGAACAGAACGTCAATAAAATGGTAAAGGAAATCGAAGACATCTTTTCCGTATACCTGATGGAGCTAAAAGAAGAAAACGATGCTTTTATCAAAAAAATGAAAGCAGGCAGGATGAAGGAGGCTGGGCCGGCGGAAAAAGCAGGGCCGGAAACGGAACAGCCGGCTCCAGAAACAAAAAAGCCGCCTGAAACAGGAGAAACAGCGGGACCGAAGCCGGACGCGCTCATCCGGACGTCCGCAAACCGGGCGTACCGGAATGCGGCCCGGCAAATTTCAGGGGAACAAAGCGAAGGGCAGCTTCAGGAAGAAAAAAGCCTTTTGCAAAAAGTGAATGATTTGCAACAAAACGGGTATACTGTTGATGAAATTGCCCAAAAATTAAATAAAGGCCGCACGGAAATCGAGCTGCTTCTAAAATTTCAGACAGGACGCGGATAATGCTTGATTCGCATTTTTTTTTATGTTATAGTAATCGTTGGTGTTATCACACACGCTTCATGATTTAAAGGACGGTGCTGCTTTTAAGCGGTCTCCTTTTGAAAAGGATTGGGGCGGAGGAAAAAAACCATAGGAGGAAATAAAATGTCAGTGATCTCAATGAAACAACTGCTCGAAGCCGGTGTCCATTTCGGCCACCAGACGCGCCGCTGGAATCCGAAAATGAAAAAATACATTTTCACGGAGCGGAACGGCATCTATATTATTGACCTGCAAAAAACGGTCAAAAAAGTGGAAGAAGCTTACAACTTTGTAAAAGAGCTTGCAGGAAACGGCGGAAATATTCTGTTCGTCGGCACGAAAAAACAGGCCCAGGAATCCGTTAAAGATGAAGCAGAACGTTCCGGCATGTTTTACGTGAACCACCGCTGGCTTGGCGGAACTTTAACCAACTTTGAAACGATCCAAAAACGGATTGACCGTTTGAAACAAATCGAAAAAATGGAAGAAGACGGCACGTTCGATGTCCTTCCGAAAAAAGAAGTCGTCCAGTTGAAAAAAGAACACGACCGTTTGGTGAAATTCCTTGGCGGCATTAAAGATATGCGGAACCTGCCGGATGCTTTGTTTGTGATCGACCCGCGCAAAGAACGCATCGCGGTGGCGGAAGCAAGAAAATTAAACATTCCGATTATCGGGATTGTGGATACAAACTGCGATCCGGATGAAATTGACTATGTCATTCCGGCAAACGATGATGCGATCCGTGCAGTCAAACTTTTGACCAGCAAAATGGCGGATGCCATTGTGGAAGCAAAACAGGGTGAAGAAGGTGCCGCTGAAGTTCCGGCTGAATCCGGCGAAGCAGCGGGCACGGAAGAAACGACTGTCGAAGCCTGATCCGTTTTCCGGCCGGGGTTTGACAGCACCGCACCTTACCAAAAATATCCCAATGAAAAAAGGTGATAAGAAGGTTTGTGCTTATCACCTTTTTTAGGGAGACGTACATAACCTGAAGGAGGAAATCCGATGGCAATTACAGCTCAAATGGTGAAAGAACTGCGTGAAAAAACCGGCGCAGGTATGATGGACTGCAAAAAAGCGCTGACAGAAACGAACGGCGATATGGAAAAAGCAGTGGACTATCTTCGTGAAAAAGGGATTGCAAAAGCGGCGAAAAAGGCAGACCGCGTTGCTGCAGAAGGAACCACTTACGTATTAAGCGAAGGCAACCACGCCGTTATTCTCGAAGTCAATGCTGAAACAGACTTTGTTGCAAAAAATGCAGAATTCCAAAACCTTGTAAAAGAAATCGCTGAACATTTGCTCAAAAGCAAACCGGCCGATCTGGATGCCGCTTTACAATCAACAATGGCAAACGGATCGACTGTCAATGATTTTATTACACAGGCGATTTCCAAAATCGGTGAAAAAATTTCGCTCCGCCGTTTTGCCCTGAAAACGAAAACAGATAACGGCGCATTCGGCGAATACCTTCACATGGGCGGCCGCATCGGCGTGCTCACCGTTCTTGAAGGCACAACCGATGCTTCTGTTGCAAAAGACGTAGCCCTTCACGTGGCAGCGATGAATCCGAAATACATCTCCCGCGACCAGGTTTCGGAAGCAGAAGTGTCCCATGAACGCGAAGTATTAAAACAACAGGCGCTGAACGAAGGCAAACCGGAAAAGATTGTGGAAAAAATGGTGGAAGGGCGCTTGAAGAAATACTTCGAGGAAATTTGTGTGGCAGACCAGGCGTTTGTCAAAAACCCGGATCAAACAGTTGGGCAGTTTGTCGCTTCCCATAACGCAAAAGTGGCAGATTTTGTCCGTTATGAAGTCGGCGAAGGCATTGAAAAACGCCAGGAAAACTTTGCTGAAGAAGTCATGAATCAAGTGAAGAAAAACTAGTTTTAAAAAGGGGAACACAGTGTGTTCCTCTTTTTAAAAGAAGGTAGGAGCAGGATTTTAACCTTGCAAAAAAATGCCCCGTTTACCGGCAAAGATGGACCGGGGCAATTTTACATAACCATATTGGAGGTTCAAAATGGACACCCCTAAATATAAACGTGTCGTATTGAAACTAAGTGGCGAGGCATTGGCCGGAGAGCAGGGCTTTGGGATCCATCCGACGGTCATCCAGTCCGTCGCACGGCAAGTAAAAGAAATTGTCGAGCTTGGCGTTGAAGTGGCGATTGTCGTCGGCGGCGGCAATATTTGGCGTGGCAAGATCGGCAGCCAGATGGGAATGGACAGGGCAACAGCCGATTATATGGGCATGCTCGCCACTGTCATGAATGCAATGGCCCTTCAGGACAGCCTGGAACAGAGCGGCGTGGAAACACGCGTGCAGACTTCCATTGATATGCGCCAGGTGGCAGAGCCTTATATCAGAAGGCGGGCCATCCGCCATCTGGAAAAAGGGCGTGTCGTTATTTTTGCCGCCGGCACCGGCAATCCGTTTTTCTCCACCGATACGACCGCCGCGCTGCGTGCAGCAGAAATTGAAGCCGATGTCATTTTGATGGCAAAAAATAATGTGGATGGTGTTTATTCTGCTGATCCGAAACTGGACAAAGACGCTGTTAAATATGAAGAGCTTTCATATCTGGATGTCATCAAAGACGGCCTCGCTGTCATGGACTCCACTGCGTCCTCTTTATGTATGGACAATGACATCCCGCTTATAGTATTCTCAATTATGGAGGAAGGAAACATCAAACGCGCCGTCTTGGGCGAAACCATTGGGACAATCGTTAGGGGGAAAATATGATGGCAAATCAGGTCATTGACACTGCAAAAGATAAAATGGCAAAAGCAATCCAAGCTTTTCAGCGCGAACTCGGCTCCATCCGGGCGGGGCGTGCAAACGCGGCCCTGCTCGATAAAATCACGATAGATTACTACGGTGCCAGGACACCTGTAAACCAGCTTGCGTCCATTTCCGTGCCGGAAGCGCGCCTGATGGTGATCCAGCCGTATGATAAAACGGTGCTGGGTGAAATTGAAAAGGCCATTTTAAAATCGGATCTCGGCCTTACGCCGAATAATGACGGATCCGTGATCCGCCTTTCCATCCCGCCTTTAACGGAAGAACGGAGAAAAGAACTGGTGAAGCTCATCAAAAAAGAAGCAGAAGAAGCAAAAGTTGCGATCCGCAATGTGCGCCGCGATGCCAATGATGAGCTGAAAAAGCAGGAAAAAAACGGCGAGATTACTGAAGACGAGCACCGCGGCTTTGCGGAAGACGTCCAGAAAATCACCGACCAGCACATCCAAAAAATCGATAAAATGACAAAAACAAAAGAGCAGGAAATCATGGAAGTCTGACTGCCGGACAAAAAACTTCCGTTGGCAAGCGGCCAATGGAAGTTTTTTTATGTTAACAGGAATGCGCGTTTTCACGGGAGCATGGAAAGTTCCGGCTCCAAAAGACCTTTGCCATACTGCCGGGAAAACGGGCTTCACACGCGCTTTAAAAGGGGATACAAAGCCGGTTTTCCATACGCCACAAAACCAAATGGCCGGACCATTTAAAAACAGAACTACACAAACGCATCCATTTTCTCTATAATAGAGGTTGGCAAATGGAATATAAAGGCCATACCACTTTTGCCGGAAACGACTGAACACCGTATGGCCGCGGTACCGTGCATGGAGATGCAGGCGGATACCATTTGGAGGGCAAATGTGCATATGAATTTAAAAAGATGGAAATCTTTCGATAAAGAAGGCCGCGGCACGATCGCCCGCGGCGAAAAAGTGAAAGCTGCCGCCATCCCGGAACACGTCGCCATCATCATGGACGGCAACGGAAGATGGGCGAAAAAACGCCATTTGCCGCGGGTGGCCGGCCATCACGAAGGCATGAAAACCGTCCGGAAAATTACCCGTACCGCCAACCGGCTCGGGATCAAAGTATTGACGCTTTATGCTTTTTCAACAGAAAACTGGAAAAGGCCAAAATTAGAAGTGGAATACTTAATGAAGCTGCCGGAAGAATTTTTATCCACTTATCTTCCCGAGCTGAAAGCGGAAAATGTGAAAGTGCAGATGATGGGGTGCAAGGAAAAAATTCCGCCCCATACCCAAAGGGCCATCAATAAAGCGATCAGTGAAACGGCGCAAAACGACGGGCTGATTCTCAATTTTGCGTTGAACTACGGGAGCAGGGATGAAATTATGCGCGCCGTGAGAAATATTTTAATGGATGTAAAAAATGGTATAATGAATGAAAACGAGCTGACAGAGGAAGTGTTCCACCAGTACTTAATGACGCACGGCCTGCAGGACCCCGACCTTTTAATCCGGACGAGCGGGGAAATCCGGCTCAGCAATTTTATGTTATGGCAGCTGGCATATACGGAGTTTGTATTTACAGATGTGTTATGGCCGGATTTTGATGAGGAACATTTTTTAAGTGCAATTGAAGAGTATCAAAAACGTTCCCGAAGATACGGCGGTTTGAAAAGTGAGGAGCAGTCTGAATGAAACAAAGAATCATCACAGCCATCGTGGCAGCAGCTTTTTTTATTCCTTTTGTGATATACGGGAAATGGCCGTTTGTCCTGCTCGTGTATGCCATGGCGACCGTCGCGCTGTACGAGCTGTTGCGGATGGGAAAACAGCCATTGTTTTCCTTTGACGGCATCCTTTCCGTCCTGCTGCTCTGGCTGATTTTATTTCCATCAAAGTATATGCATGTCATCGCACAAACAGGCTTTTCCAAGCTTGAATTGGTGTATATGATCGTGCTGCTTTTTCTCGCCTATATGGTGGTGACGAAAAACCGGTTTACATTTGAACAGGCGGGTTTCCACATTTTGTCCGCCATCTATGTTGGCATCGGTTTTTATTATTTTATTGAAACGAGAAATGCGCCGGATGTGGGCATTACCTATATTCTTTACGCCCTGTTTCTCATTTGGGCTACGGATTCCGGCGCTTATTTCATCGGGCGGGCTTTTGGAAAGCATAAGCTGTGGCCGGAGATCAGCCCGAATAAAACGGTTGAAGGCGCGCTTGGCGGCGTGCTGTGTGCTGCCGTTGTTGCTGTGCTGTTTTTTTTCTTCTCCAATATCGGCCTCGGGCTCTGGCGGCTCATGATGTCCACGGTCGTCCTCTCCGTTTTCGGCCAGATCGGGGATTTGGTGGAATCCGCCTATAAACGGCATTACGGGGTAAAAGATGCAGGAAAGATCCTGCCCGGTCACGGCGGCATCTTGGACCGCTTCGACAGTTTATTGTTTGTCCTCCCGCTTATCCATTTTTTAAAAATGATGGCGGGATAGAAAAAGAGGTGGAAAACAATGAAGCGAATCAGCCTGTTAGGGGCGACGGGCTCCATCGGCACGCAAACGCTGGATGTGATCCGGAACCATCCGGAAGCATTCCGGCTCGCTGCTTTTTCAGCAGGGAGAAATCTTAACTTAACGAGGAAAATCATTTCGGAGTTTCATCCGGCGCTTGTCTCTGTCGCTGACAAAGAGGACTGTGCCCGGCTGAAAACTGAATTCGGGGACAGCCCGGTTGTACTCTGCGGGGAAAAAGGGATGGTCGAAACGGCAGTATATGCCGAATCGGATATTTTGGTCAATGCGGTGCTTGGCAGTGTCGGGCTGTTGCCGACTTTGGAGGCGATCCGGGCGGGGAAAACCGTGGCAATCGCCAATAAAGAAACGCTCGTCACAGCCGGCCATCTCGTTATGGATGCAGCAAAGCGCGCCGGCACTGCCATTCTTCCAATTGACAGTGAACATTCCGCCATTTTTCAATGTTTGCAAGGGGAAAACCGGAATGAAATCGAACGGCTCATCATTACCGCATCCGGCGGCAGCTTCCGTGATTATACAAGGGAGCAGCTTGAAACTGTCACTGTAAAAGATGCGCTGAACCATCCGAACTGGTCGATGGGTGCCAAGATCACGGTTGATTCGGCAACGATGATGAATAAAGGGCTCGAGGTCATTGAAGCACATTGGCTGTTCGGCCTTCCCTTTGAAAAAATTGATACGATCCTGCACCGCGAAAGCATCATCCACTCTCTCGTGGAATTCCGTGACAGCAGTGTGAAGGCGCAGCTTGGAATGCCCGATATGCGCATCCCGATCCAATATGCGCTCGGGTTTCCAAAAAGGCTGCCGCTTCCGGATGCAAAGCGGCTCCATTTGGCGGAAATCGGCCGGCTTCATTTTGAAAAAATGGATGAAGAACGATTTTACTGCCTGAAACTTGCCTATGAAGCCGGAAAAGCCGGCGGATCGATGCCGGCCGTGCTGAATGCGGCCAATGAAGCGGCGGTCCATGCCTTTTTGCAGGAAAAAATCGCGTTTTTGCAAATTGATCAGTTGATTGAAAAGGCGCTTGCAAGGCATAATGTAATTATACACCCTGATTTGGAAACGATCCGGGCCGTTGACCGTGAGACGCGGGACTATGTGGCCTCGCTCATGTAAGCGGGGGGCTTCCCCGGAGTTCCTGAAAAAGGCGGAGACTATTTTAAAGTAAGGTGGTATTCATTTGACGACAGTTATAGCCTTTATTTTGATTTTTGGTTCGCTAGTCATTTTCCATGAAGCCGGGCATTTCTTTGTTGCAAAAAAAGCCGGGATTTTATGCCGCGAATTTGCGATCGGATTCGGCCCGAAGATTCTTTCGTTTAAGAAAAACGAAACGCAGTATACCATCCGCCTGCTTCCGATCGGCGGATACGTGCGGATGGCGGGGGAAGACCCGGATATGCCGGAGTTGAAGCCAGGCCAGCGGGTTGGGCTGCTTTTCGATGAAAACGAAGCCGTTGAAAAAATCGTGGTGAACGGAAAAGACCGGTATACTGGATTGCGCATGATTGAAACGGAATCTGCAGATCTGGAACGTGCGCTTGTAATCAAAGGCTATGAAGAAGGCGATGATGAACACCTCCGGACGTTTAAAGTGAAAAGGGATGCCGTGCTTGTCGAAGACCGGATGGAAATGCAAATCGCGCCGTGGGACCGCCAGTTTGCCTCCAAATCGCTCGGGAAGCGGGCGCTCACGATTTTTGCCGGGCCACTCATGAATTTCGTCCTGGCAGCCCTTGTCTTTACCCTTATGGCGGTGGTGCAGGGGGTGCCGATGACCGATCCAGTGCTCGGAACCGTTGTAAAGGACAGTGCTGCGGCAAAGGCCGGGCTCCATAAAGGGGATACGGTGATCAGCATTGACGGTGCGGAAATCTCGACGTGGAATGACATTGTCGACGTCATCCAAAAACACCCTGATGAAAAAATCACGTTTACAGTGGAACGGAACGGCAAAACAATGGACATTCCGGTGACGCCAAAAAGCATTTCAGAGGACGGGAAAACATTCGGGAGAATCGGCGTGAACAGCCCGGTTGACCATTCCCCGCTGAAAGTTGCCACGTACGGCATTACACAGACATACGTCTGGACGGTGGAAATTTTTAAACTGCTTGGCCACCTGATCAGCGGCGGCTTTTCCATTGATATGCTGTCAGGCCCTGTCGGCATTTATAAATCAACAGAGACCGTCGCCAAGTCGGGCATCATCTATTTGTTTAAATGGGCAGGATTGTTGAGCATCAACATCGGGATTATGAACCTGCTCCCGCTGCCGGCTTTGGACGGAGGCAGGCTGCTGTTTTTCGGAATCGAAGCATTGCGGGGCAAACCGATTGACCGGCAAAAAGAAGGCATCGTCCATTTTATCGGTTTTGCGCTCCTGATGCTGTTGATGATCATTGTCACCTGGAATGATATCCAAAGATTTTTCTTGTAAAGCTTCCGGTTTGCAGGGGGTTCCGGCGGGCCCTGTTGCAAAAGGGCCTGCTTCCTCCGTAAATTTGTTTGCTTTACGGATGTGGTTATAAAATGGACTTGAATTGCTGGTCCACCATCAGCCCGGTTTGGCCCGCCCGTTTTCACAAGCAGCGCCAAATCTTCGTTCAATTTGTAGCGGCTGGATTACTTTTAAAATCTGCATTTTTACGCACCCTGGCCTGGCTTTTCATTTACAATCTCTCATCATCCAACCCCGGGCCTGGTTTGCTGAATCGGGGAATAGAAACAAATAAACGTTACAAACTCAACTGATCTATAATAAAAGAATACGGGAGTGCGATGTATGAAACAGAGCAAATTGTTTATTCCGACATTGCGGGACGTACCGGCCGAAGCCGAGGTGAAAAGCCATCAGCTGCTGCTCCGTGCCGGGTACATACGGCAAATTGCAAGCGGCGTTTATACGTATTTGCCGCTCGCGAAAAAAGTCTTACATAAAATTGAAGCGATTATCCGTGAAGAATTGGAAGCCATCGGTTCCATGGAATTGCTGATGCCGTCCCTCCAGCCGGCGGAATTGTGGCAAGAATCGGGGCGCTGGTATTCTTACGGCCCGGATCTGATGCGCCTTAGGGACCGGCATGAACGAGACTTTGCGCTCGGGCCGACGCATGAAGAAGTGATCACAAGTTTAATCCGGAACGAAGTAAAATCGTATAAACGCCTGCCGCTTTCTTTATACCAAATCCAAACGAAATTCCGGGATGAAAAGCGCCCGCGTTTCGGCTTGCTGCGCGGGCGGGAATTCATCATGAAAGACGCGTATTCTTTCCACGCCAATCAAGAGAGCCTCGATGAGACGTATAAGGATATGTACCGGGCCTATACCAATATTTTCTCGCGGTGCAAACTGGATTTCCGTGCCGTATTGGCGGACTCGGGCGCGATCGGCGGGAAAGATACGCAGGAGTTCATGGTGCTGTCTGAAATCGGGGAAGACACCATTGCGTATTCCGATTCATCCGATTATGCGGCGAATATTGAAATGGCGGAAGTGAAGACCGTTTACACAAAGCCGGATGAAGCGGAAAAACCGCTCGAAAAAATTCCGACCCCTGGGCAAAGAACGATCGCGCAAATTGCGGACTTCCTGCAGGCAGATCCTGAAAAATGCCTGAAAACCCTCGTGCTGAAAGCGGACGACGAATATGTAATCGTGCTGGTCAGGGGCGATCATGACGTAAATGAAGTCAAGGTCAAACACCTTCTCGGTTCTGAAACGATTGAAATGGCAGATCCGGAAGCCATCAAGTCGATCATGGGGGCGGATCCCGGTTCGCTCGGCCCTGTCGGCGCGCCGGAGAAGATCCGGATTTTGGCCGATAACGCCGTCCGTTATGTGGTAAACGGCATTTGCGGCGCCAATGAGAATGACTTCCACTACGTGAATGCGAATCCGGGGAGGGATTACCGCGTCGATTTATACGGGGATCTCCGCAATATTCAGGAAGGCGACCCGTCCCCGGACGGAAAGGGAACGATCCGGTTTGCGCGCGGCATAGAAGTCGGGCATATTTTCAAACTCGGCACAAAATACAGCGAGGCAATGCACGCCGCCTTTTTAGACGAAAACGGCAGGGAACAGGTCATGCTGATGGGCTGTTACGGGATCGGCGTCTCCCGCACTTTAACGGCAGTGTGCGAACAGCATAACGATGATAAAGGGCTCGTTTGGCCTGTCAATCTGGCGCCGTTTGACGTGCATCTCGTGCCGGTAAATATGAAGGATGCCCAACAAGCCGCCCTTGCAGAAACGCTCCATGCGGAACTTGAAAAACGGTTTACCGTCTTGATGGATGACAGAAACGAGCGCCCGGGTGTGAAATTTGCAGATTCCGACCTGATTGGCCTGCCTGTCCGGGTAACCGTCGGGAAAAAAGCGGCTGAGGCAATCGTCGAAGTGAAAATCAGAAAAACCGGGGAAGTGCTCGAAGTGAAAAAAGAGGATTTGGCTGAAACACTTTCCAATATTTTAGCAGAACTTGCTTCATGACAGGGGCATCGGCTGACCGGCCGGTGCTTCTCTTCTTTTCCTGCAAAAAAGAGGCAGAAAATGTTTTATTTGGAAAATCCCGGCACTCGAACCTTTCAATACTACCGGGAAAAATCCCGGAAAGATTGCATTCAGGACGCTTGTTTTTTAAGATAAAGATAGATTGAATGAAAAAGGATGGGAGAGGACAAGATGATTGAAAATCCCGCCGGAAAGAAAGAAAGGTTCCAGATTTTGCTCCGGCAGCTGGAACTGCTGGATGACAGGTTTTACGAGCATTTTAAATATGGGGAAATTGAAAAACTTGTTGTGGAACGCCAGTCAAGGCGATGGCATTTTTATTTTTTGCTCGAAAAAATTCTTCCTTTTGAGGTATATCTGACATTTACAACCCGTTTGCGCCAGGCTTTTCAGCATATTGCCGACGTCCGTTTTTCAATCCGGGCGAAAGACCCTTCTTTTGGGCCGGCACTGATTGCCGATTACTGGAAAACTTGCCTTGGAGAACTGGAAGGCATGTCGCCGATGCTTTTGTCCCTGCTTGCGGATCAGGTTCCGTCACTTTCCGGCAATAAGCTGGTGGTAACCGGCCGCAATGAACCGGAAGCAGCAGCATTAAAACAAAAATACGGGGAATGGATTATCCGTTTTTACGAACGGGCCGGTTTTCCGAAATTGATGTTTGACACGGAAATTTCGACGGCGCCTGAAGCAAGCGAAGCATACGCCAAATTTATGGAAGAAAAGAAAAAAGAAGATGAAGAACGGGCAAAACAGGCCGTTCTCGAAATGCAGAAGCACGTGAATGAGCAACAGGGCGGGGAAGAAACGCACGATGCAGGACCGCTTATGATCGGGCTGAGAATTCCGCCCGATGATGATATCCGCCGCCTTTCCGAGATTGTCGATGAAGAACGGCGGATTACGGTGGAAGGCTATGTGTTTGATGTCGAAACGAAAGAACTGCGCAGCGGGCGGACGCTTTTGACGTTAAAAATCACCGATTATACAAGCTCCATTCTCGTGAAGATGTTTTCGCGGGATAAGGAAGATGCCGCACAATTTGCCCGCGTGAAAAAAGGGATGTGGCTCCGTGCGCGCGGCAGCATCCAGAATGATACGTTTGTCCGTGATCTGGTCATGATCGCTAACGATCTTTCTGAAGTGGCCCCGCGCGTCCGGAAAGACCATGCGCCGGAAAATGAGAAGCGGGTCGAACTCCATCTCCATACGCCGATGAGCCAGATGGATGCGGTCACTTCTGCGTCTGCCCTTGTCGCCCAGGCGAAAAAATGGGGCCATCCGGCGATTGCGATTACAGACCACGCCGTTGCGCAAAGTTTTCCGGAAGCATACAGCGCCGGCAAAAAGAATGGCATAAAAGTTATCTTCGGTGTTGAAGCCAATCTTGTCGACGACGGGGTGCCGATTGCCTATAATGATGCGCACGTCCATCTTGATGAAGCGACTTATGTCGTCTTTGACGTCGAAACAACGGGATTATCTGCTGTTTATGATACGATCATCGAAATCGCCGCGGTTAAAATCCGGGACGGCGAAGTGGTCGATACGTTTGAACGGTTTGCCAATCCCGGGCGCCCGCTGTCCAATACGATTATTGAGCTGACCCATATTACCGACGATATGTTGAAAGATGCGCCGGACATTTCCGAAGTGTTGAAAGAATACAATGAATGGATTGGCGACGCGGTGCTTGTTGCCCACAATGCTTCGTTCGACACCGGGTTTTTAAATGTCGGCCTGAAAAAAGCCGGGCTGCCGAAATCCAATAATCCCGTCATTGATACGCTTGAACTCGGGCGGTTTTTATATCCGGATTTCAAAAACTACCGGCTGAACACGCTCGCGAAAAAGTTCAATGTGGAACTGACCCAGCACCACCGCGCGATCTATGACACGGAAGCAACAGGACATATCTTTTTAAAAATGCTGAATGACGCCCGCAACCGGGGGATCACATACCATGACGAACTGAACCAGTATATGGGCGAAGGCGGCGCGTACAAGCGGGCACGCCCGTCGCACTGTACGTTGCTTGTCCGGACGCAGGAAGGCCTGAAAAATTTATTTAAACTGATTTCCCTGTCCCATATCGATTACTTTTACCGTGTGCCGCGCATTCCGCGTTCCGAGCTGCAAAAGTACCGGGAAGGCATTCTCGTCGGGTCCGGCTGTGACAAAGGCGAAGTATTTGAAGGCATGATGCAGAAAGATCCGGCGGAAGTAGAGGAGATGGCCCGCTTTTATGATTACCTTGAAGTTCATCCGAAAGAAGTGTACGCCCCGCTGATCGACCAGGAACTGGTAAGGGACGAAAAGGCGCTTGAAGAAATCATTACGAAAATCGTCCGGCTCGGGGAAAAATTGAATCTGCCGGTTGTCGCAACAGGCAATGTCCATTATTTAAACCCCGAAGACAAAATTTACCGGAAAATCCTGATCAGCTCCCAGGGCGGCGCCAATCCGCTGAATCGGCACCGGCTGCCTGACGTGCATTTCCGCACAACGGATGAAATGCTTGCATGCTTCTCGTTTTTAGGCGACGAAAAGGCAAAAGAAATTGTGGTTGAAAACACAAATAAAATTGCCGGCTTAATCGAGGACGTCAAGCCGGTAAAAGACGAGCTGTACACGCCGAAAATTGAAGGGGCGGAAGAAGAAATCCGCGAGCAAAGCTATAAGCGCGCGAAGATGATTTACGGGGACCCGCTTCCCGAAATTGTCGAAGCACGGCTTGAAAAAGAGCTGAAAAGCATTATCGGCCACGGATTTGCGGTCATTTATCTGATTGCCCATAAACTTGTCAAGAAATCATTGAATGACGGTTACCTTGTCGGTTCGCGGGGGTCTGTCGGTTCTTCGCTTGTCGCAACGATGACGGAAATCACCGAAGTCAACCCGCTCCCGCCGCATTATGTGTGCCCGAACTGCAAGCATTCCGAGTTTTTCAATGACGGTTCGGTCGGTTCCGGTTTTGACCTGCCGGATAAAAACTGCCCGGAATGCGGGGCAAAATACAAAAAGGACGGCCATGATATTCCGTTTGAAACGTTCCTTGGATTTAAAGGGGACAAGGTGCCGGATATTGACCTGAACTTCTCCGGCGATTACCAGCCGCGCGCCCACGCCTATACAAAAGTGCTGTTCGGCGAAGAGTATGTATACCGCGCCGGCACGATTGGCACAGTTGCGGAAAAAACGGCTTACGGCTATGTAAAAGGGTATGCCCAGGACCACAATTTGACATTCCGGAGCGCGGAAATTGACCGGCTTGTCCAGGGCTGCACCGGGGTAAAACGGACGACCGGCCAGCATCCGGGCGGCATTATTGTCGTGCCGGATTATATGGATATATACGATTTTACGCCGATCCAGTATCCGGCGGACGATCACAATTCGGAATGGCGGACAACGCATTTTGATTTCCACTCGATCCACGATAATATTTTGAAGCTTGATATACTCGGGCACGATGATCCGACCGTCATCCGCATGCTCCAGGACTTAAGCGGGATTGACCCGAAAACGATCCCGACCGATGACCCGGAAGTGATGAAAATTTTCAGCGGGCCGGAACCGCTCGGGGTTACGGAAGAGCAAATTATGTGCAAAACCGGTACGCTTGGCATCCCGGAATTTGGCACAAAGTTTGTGCGCCAGATGCTGGAAGATACAAAACCGACGACTTTTGCGGAACTGGTTCAGATTTCAGGGCTTTCGCACGGGAAGGACGTATGGCTCGGCAACGCCCAGGAACTGATCCAAAACGGCACCTGCACCCTGCCTGAAGTGATCGGCTGCCGCGACGATATTATGGTTTATTTAATCTATCAGGGCTTAGAGCCGTCCCTTGCTTTTAAAATTATGGAATCGGTACGGAAGGGGAAAGGGCTCACGCCTGAAATGGAAGAGGAAATGATCAAGCAAAACGTGCCGAAATGGTATATTGAATCGTGCAAAAAGATTAAATACATGTTCCCGAAAGCCCACGCCACCGCCTATGTGCTGATGGCGGTAAGGATCGCTTACTTCAAGGTGTACCATCCGCTGATCTACTATGCGACGTATTTTACGGTGCGCGCGGAGGATTTCGATCTGGATGTAATGATCCACGGCTCGAATTCCATCAAGGCAAAAATTAGTGAAATTAATGCAAAAGGGATGGACGCATCGGCGAAAGAGAAAAGTTTGCTGACCGTGCTGGAACTGGCGCTTGAAATGACGGCGCGCGGCTTCCGCTTCCAGCCGATTGATTTGTACCGGTCGGAAGCAGACAAGTTTGTCATTGACGGCGATTCGCTCATCCCGCCGTTTATTGCGATTCCGGGGCTTGGCACAAACGCTGCGGTCAATATCGTCAAAGCGCGCGAAGAAGGCGAATTCCTTTCAAAAGAAGACTTGCAGCGCCGCGGAAAAGTATCCAAAACGATTATGGAATACCTTGACGGGCACGGCTGCCTCGAGTCGCTGCCGGAGCAGAACCAGCTGTCGCTTTTCTAAATACGGGTTAAAGCCCGCTGTTTGCTTTTTTTTGCCTGTTATGGTATAGTTTTTTATGGAAATACTACGGATAAACGCTCGTGCGAAAGAGTGGGGCCATCACCCCGCTCTTTCGTGTTTTAAATCGGATTTTTGAGGAGGTCAGCATGAGTAAAGTCGTTGAAGTGGTGGAACAACTGGCATCCCCGGTTGTGGAAGGGCTCGGCCTTGAACTTGTTGATATCGAATACGTCAAAGAAGGAAAAAACTGGTTTCTTCGCGTGTATATTGACAAGGAAAACGGGGTCGATATCGAAGAATGCGGGCTCGTCAGCGAACGGCTCGGGGAAAAGCTCGATGAAGCGGACCCGATTCCCCATAATTATTTCCTTGAGGTTTCCTCTCCGGGTGCGGAACGCCCGTTAAAAAAAGCGCGTGATTTTGAACGTGCTGTCGGCCGGACCGTCCTCGTGAAAACGTATGAACCGCTTGACGGGGAGAAAACGTTCCAGGGAAAATTGATTGCTTTTCACAACGGGTACTTAACATTAGAATGTAAAGTGAAAACGAAGAAAATCGAGAAGGAAATTCCGTATGACAAAGTTGCCAACGCACGGCTTGCCGTTGAATTTTAAAAATGCATCATTTTTCAAAAAATGAAGGGGGATCCAATTTCCATGAGCTCAGAACTGGTAGATGCGCTTACGATACTCGAAAAAGAAAAAGGAATTTCGCGGGATGTGCTCGTTGAAGCCATCGAAGCCGCGCTTGTATCGGCATACCGCCGCAATTTTAACCAGGCACAGAATGTAAGGACGGATTTAAATCTGGCGAGCGGGACGATCCGTGTATTCGCACGCAAAGACGTGGTTGAAGAAGTATTTGACCCGCGCCTTGAAATCTCGCTTGAAGATGCCCAGAAAATCAATCCGTCTTATGAAATCGGCGATGTTGTCGAATTGGAAGTCACGCCGAAAGATTTTGGCCGGATCGCCGCACAGACAGCGAAACAGGTTGTCACGCAGCGCGTCCGGGAAGCGGAACGGGGAATCATTTACAATGAATTTATCGACCGTGAAGACGAGGTCATGACCGGGATTGTGCAGCGGAAAGATCCGCGTTTTACGTATGTCAGCCTCGGAAAAACAGAAGCGCTGCTGCCGCCGGGGGAACAATCCCCGAATGAAACGTATAACCCGCATGACCGGATTAAGGTCTACATTACAAAAGTGGAACGGACAACAAAGGGGCCGCAAATTTTTGTCTCGCGCACCCATCCCGGCCTTTTAAAACGGCTGTTTGAACTTGAAGTGCCGGAAATATACGATGGCATCGTGGAAATCCGTTCGATCGCCCGTGAAGCAGGGGACCGTTCGAAAATTTCGGTTTACACTGACCGCCCGGAAGTTGATCCTGTCGGCGCATGCGTCGGGCCTAAAGGGCAACGCGTCCAGGCGATTGTAAATGAACTACACGGGGAAAAGATTGATATTGTAAAATGGTCGGATGATCCGTCTAAATTTGTAGCAAACGCGTTAAGCCCTGCAAAAGTGCTTGATGTGCTTGTTGATGAAAATAATAAGGCTACAACGGTCATCGTTCCGGATTACCAGTTGTCGCTTGCAATCGGGAAACGCGGCCAAAACGCCCGGCTTGCCGCGAAACTCACAGGCTGGAAAATTGATATTAAGAGCGAAACGGATGCAAGGGGTTCAGGCATTTATCCTCGTTCTGAAACCGCCGGTGATATCGACGGAGAAGGACCGGAGCTTTTTGAAGATGGCGATCCCGGCCGTACTCCCGAAGCACTGGCCGTACCGGATGCGAAAGAAGCGGATCTGCCTGAAAACGGCGGGAAAGATGAAGAGATCGAATAAGGAGTGGGGCTGATGGCGACACGTAAGAAAATTCCGATGAGAAAATGCGTGGCAACGGGAGAAATGAAACCAAAAAAAGAAATGGTCCGTATCGTCCGTTCCAAGGAAGGCGATGTTTCGATTGACCCGACCGGGAAAAAGTCAGGAAGAGGCGCCTATCTTTCAAAAGACGAGGAAGCGGTGCTTTTGGCAAAGAAAAAAGATATTCTCTCATCCCATCTTGGTGCCGCTATAGACGATGCTTTTTACGATGAAATCATGGCGTTTATTCAAAAGGAAAAAAAGGAGAATAAACAAAAATCATGAACGGGAAGCAGGCAATGTCCCTTTTAGGCCTTGCGTTCAAGGCAGGAAAGATTGTTTCGGGAGAGGAGCCTGTCCTGAAAGAAATCCGGGCAGGCCAGGCAAAACTTGTATTGCTTTCAAAAGATGCCTCATCCAATACGTCAAAAAAGATGTTAGACAAATGCCGTTTCTATCATGTGCCTGTACGGTGGATAGAGACGAGGGAAATGCTAGGAAAAGCCATTGGGAAAGAGGCGAGAGTCGCAGTTGCAGTAAGTGACCGCGGATTTGCGGAAAAACTTGCTGAACTGCTCGATGAATCATAGGTGGGGGTGACGACATGAGCAAAATACGTGTTTACGAATATGCGAAAGCTCATCATACATCAAGCAAGGAAATTATCACGAAACTAAAACAAATGAATATAGAGGTATCCAATCATATGTCAATGATCGATGGGGAAACAGTAAGGAAGCTGGATTCGGTTTACAGCGGCAACAAACAGCAAGATGGCAAGAAAAACGGGCAAAACGGTCCGTCCGGAAAAGAAAGAAGTACCAGGACCGAAAATGGGGACCGGCAAGGAAACAAACCTGAAAACCGCACCCGGCACGAAAACCAGAAGCAAAATCACGGAACCGGCGAGAACCGGGCAAACGGAAACGGCCAAAACAGCAAAAACCAAGGGAACAGCGGAAACAGCAGAAATAATAGCAATAACCGTGCTGGCGGCAGCAACCGCAGCGATGGGAGGAGCGGAACGGGCGGCAACAACCGGAATAACGGGAACGGCCAAACCGCAAGCAACAACCGGAATAACGGGAACGGCCAGGCCGCAAGTAATAACCGGAATAACGGAAACAGCCAGGCCGCGGGCAACAACCGGAATAGCGGGAACAGCGGAAACAGCCGGAGCAACGGGAATAACCGAAACGGCGGCAACGGAAACCGCGGCAATAACGGAAACCGCGGCAACAATGGACGGCCGTTCAACAAACAAAAGAAAAATAACCGGAAAAATAAAAACTTCAAACCGCAGCCGCAACCGGTCCAAAAGGTAAAAGAACTGCCTGAAAAAATTACGTTCACAGAATCGCTGACCGTTGCGGAACTTGCGAAGAAGCTCTACAGGGAACCTTCCGAAATCATTAAAAAACTGTTCCTGCTCGGCGTTGTGGCAACGATCAACCAGCAGCTTGACAAAGATGCCATTGAACTGATTGCTTCGGAATACGGCGTTGAAGTGGAAGAAAAAGTGATCGTTGACCAGACGGATCTGGAAACGTATTTTACGGAAGACCGTGAAGAAGACCTCGAAGTCCGCCCGCCGGTTGTCACCATTATGGGCCATGTTGACCATGGGAAAACGACAACGCTCGATTCCATCCGCCATACAAAAGTCACCGCCGGAGAAGCAGGCGGGATTACCCAGCATATCGGTGCATACCAGGTGAAAGTAGGCGGCAAAAAGATTACATTTTTAGACACCCCGGGGCATGAAGCATTTACAACGATGCGTGCGCGGGGGGCGCAGGTGACGGACATTACCGTGCTTGTTGTCGCGGCGGATGACGGCGTGAAGCCGCAGACAGTGGAAGCCATTAACCACGCAAAAGCAGCCGGCGTGCCGATCATTGTTGCAGTCAATAAAATTGATAAACCGACAGCGACCCCCGAACGGGTCATGCAGGAACTGACGGAATACAATCTGGTTCCGGAAGACTGGGGCGGGGATACGATTTTTGTCCCGATTTCCGCGCTAACCGGCGAAGGGATTGACAATCTGCTTGAAATGATTTTGCTTGTCAGCGAAGTGGAAGAACTGAAAGCAAACCCGAACCGCCGCGCACTCGGCTCGGTCATTGAAGCGCGCCTCGATAAGGGCAGGGGCCCGGTTGCCACTTTGCTCGTGCAAAACGGCACCTTGCGCATCGGCGACCCGATTGTCGTCGGCCACACTTACGGGCGCGTCCGTGCGATGGTCAATGATCTCGGCCGCCGCGTAAAAGAAGCAGGGCCGTCCACGCCTGTTGAAATTACCGGTTTAAATGATGTGCCGGAAGCCGGCGACCGTTTTGTTGTCTTTGAAGATGAGAAAACAGCCCGCCAGGTCGGGGAAGCACGGAAACAACAGGCTGTCCAGGCGCACCGCAACGAAACCGCGCGTGTCAGCCTCGACACGCTGTTTGAGCAAATGAAGCACGGGGAAATGAAAGAATTAAATGTGATTGTCAAAGCGGATGTGCAAGGTTCCGTGGAAGCATTGACCGCCGCTTTGCAAAAGATTGATGTGGAGGGCGTCAACATTAACGTCATCCATACAGGCGTCGGCGCCATTAATGAATCCGATGTGACGCTTGCTTCCGCTTCCAATGCGATTATTATCGGCTTTAACGTCCGCCCGGATAACAACGCCAAACGCGCAGCCGAAACGGAAAAAGTGGATATCCGCCTGCACCGCATCATCTATAAAGCGATCGAAGAAATTGAATCTGCGATGAAAGGCATGCTTGATCCGGAATACAAAGAAAAAATCATCGGCCAGGTTGAAGTGCGGCAGACATTTAAAGTATCACGGATCGGCACGATTGCGGGCGGCTATGTCACAGACGGAAAAATCACCCGTGACAGCGGTGTGCGCGTCATCCGTGACGGCGTGGTCATTTATGAAGGTGTAATTGATACGCTGAAACGCTATAAAGATGACGTGAAAGAAGTCAACCAGGGATATGAATGCGGGATTACGATTAAAAACTTTAATGACATCAAAGAAGGAGATGTCATTGAGTCCTTTATCATGGAGGAAATTGAAAGAGCATGATTGGGAGCGCCCGTTGCGAATTCCGCATTTACGATGCCCGTTCATTGAAAGAAAAAAGGGCAGTGCTGCAAAGAATATTGACGCGGCTGAAGCAAAAATATAATGTTGCAGCCGGTGAAATGGATTTCCAGGATATCTGGCAGCGGACCCTCGTTGAAGTCGTGACCGTTGCTTCGAGCCGGGCGGCGGCTGAAAGAGAATTGCAGCGGGCAATTCAGTTTCTGGATTCCTTTCCTGAATGGGAACGGCTTGAAACAAATATTGAATGGCTATAAATGAGGTGTGAGTGATGAATCTTCGTGCAAACAGGGTTGGCGAGCAAATGAAAAAAGAGCTGAGCGACATTATCGGACGAAAACTGAAAGATCCGCGTGTCGGCTTTGTCACTGTAACCGATGTGGAAGTAACAGGCGATCTTCAGCAGGCAAAAGTGTATCTGACCGTCCTTGGCGATGAGGAACAAAAGAAAGACACTCTTGACGGCCTGGAAAAAGCGAAAGGCTTTATCCGCTCGGAAGTTGGCAAAAGAATCCGGCTCCGCAAAACACCTGAACTGATTTTTGAAATCGATGAATCCATCGAATACGGCAACCGCATTGAGACGCTGATAAAAAAAATCCATGACACGGATGAATGAATGTTTCAGGAAACTGATCGGGGCCGGGACACGGTCAGTTTCCTTTTTTAGGGTGATTTTATTGGATTTGCGAAAGGAAGTGGCGCCATGGATGGTATTTTACCGCTCTGGAAACCGGCGGGGATGACCTCCCATGACTGTGTTTTTAAAATCCGGAAGCTTTTCGGCACAAAAAAAGCAGGCCATACCGGCACGCTTGATCCGGATGTGGAAGGGGTGCTCCCGGTTTGCATCGGGCGTGCGACAAAGATTGCCGAATATCTTCAGGATGCCGGCAAAACTTACGAAGGCGAAGCAACGATCGGGGTTTCAACGACGACAGAGGATGCTTCCGGCGACATCATTGAAAAAAAAGAAATTGGCCGGCCGATCAGCCGGGAAGAAATTTTAGCCGCACTCGCTTCGCTTACCGGGCATATTACCCAAATCCCGCCGATGTTTTCCGCCGTCAAAGTGAACGGGAGAAGGCTGTATGAATATGCGCGGGCGGGCATCGAAGTGGAACGCCCTAAAAGGGATGTGGAAATCTACAGCCTTGAACTATTGGACGGGCGGGAATGTTTTGAAGGGCCGGTTGTATCGTTCCGTTTCCGCGCTTCATGCAGCAAAGGGACGTATATCCGCACGCTTGCTGTTATGATCGGGGAAAAGCTCGGCTATCCCGCACATATGTCCAATCTTACAAGAACGGAAGCCGGCGGTTTTTCAAAGGAACAATGCGCCACATTTCAGGAGATCGAAAAAGCCGTGGAAACAGGCATCAAGGAAAGCCTGCTCTTCCCGCTGGAGGCCGGGATCCGCCATTTGCCGAAATGGGAAATTAGTGATACATTAGCAGAGAAAGTAAAGAACGGTGCCGTGTTGAAAAAACCGGAGACTTGGCCGGAAACGGGAGACAGGCTTGCTGTCTTTTTCCGCGGAAAAATGCTCGCGGTATACGTGGCGTATCCCGGCCGGCCCGGCTTTATCAAACCGGCGAAAGTGTTGTAAAAAGCCTTCCGGGTATAAAACGGGAAGGCGGCTGCTTCAATTTGTAAAAGGGAAAAGGTGAGAAATTTTGAAAACTATAACGGTCCATCATCCCCATTCCTTTAAGCCCGGCGATTTTCCGCCGCTTGCCATCGCATTGGGTTATTTTGACGGCATCCATCTCGGGCATCAGAAAGTGATCAAAACAGCCCGCGGGATCGCTGAAAAAAACGGATGGAAGAGTGCCGTCATGACATTTGAACCCCATCCTTCCGTTGTACTGGGAAAGAAAAAGGATGGCATTGAACTGATTACACCGCTTGAAGACAAGATCAAGCTAATCGAAAAACTGGGCGTCGATTACCTGTTTGTCGTCCGTTTTACCTCCCGTTTTGCATCTCTTTTGCCGCAGCAATTTGTCGACCAGTATCTGGCCGCACTCGGCGTGAAACATGTTGTTGCCGGTTTCGATTATACATACGGCAAATTTGGGAAAGGCAATATGGAGAATCTCCCTGAATATGCAAACGGCAGGTTCGGGATTACGGTGATCGAAAAACTGGCCCTTGAAAATACCGGGGAAAAAGTCAGCTCCACCCTGATCCGGTCAAAAATCAGGGAAGGAAAAGTCGGGGAAGTGAAGCCGCTGCTCGGGCGCGATTACGAGATCAAAGGCATCGTCGTCCATGGCGAAAAACGGGGCCGGCAGCTCGGATTCCCGACGGCAAATCTACAGCTCACCGCGCCGTATATGCTGCCGCCGAACGGGGTATACATTGTGCAAATGAAAGTCGCAAATACATGGCATAACGGCTTATGCAGCGTCGGCTACAATCCTACGTTTAAAAATCCGGAAGAATATGAAAAAACGACAGAAGTGTATCTGCTTGATTTTTCCGACACCATTTACGGGGAAGAAGCAGTTGTCAAATGGCTTGCGCGCATCCGCGAAGAGAAAAAGTTCGCCCGCGTTGAGGACTTGATTGAAGAAATGAAACGGGATGAAACGGCGGCAAGGCGTTACTTTGAAAAACAGGGAACTGCCACTTGAGTTTTATGCGAAAAAGTAGTATTCTATTACAGTACCGGAACCTGTGCTTGGCAGCGCGACTCACCGACGCCTGCTCGGCAACAGGGGATAGGAAACAGAGGAGGTGAACAGGATGGCGATTTCAAAAGAACGTAAAAATGAAATCATCAACCAATTTAAAGTCCACGAGAACGATACCGGTTCTCCGGAAGTGCAAATTGCTGTATTGACAGAAGAAATCAACAAATTGAACGATCATTTGCGTGTCCATAAAAAAGACCACCATTCACGCCGCGGCTTGATGAAAATGGTAGGGAGACGGCGTAATTTGTTGACCTATCTGCGCAATAAAGATGTGCATCGTTACCGTGAATTGATTAACCGGCTGGGCTTGCGCCGATAAAAAAATGCAGAATGCAAAAAGCGGGAGTATTCCCGCTTTTTTGCAATGTATTTTTCCTCCCTCAAATTTTGGGACAGATGTATTTCAAATTGCCGCCGGGTTTCCCGTACTGCCCCGGCGCGGCTTGTACATACATAGCAAACGGTTGGTTCGTTTTTGAATCATTACCCGCGCTTATCTTTTCATGAATGTGAAACAATATATGCAAAAAGAAAGGAGATTTTGATCTGTATGGTACAGGATAAACATACCTATACGATAGATTGGGCCGGCCGCCCGCTCACCGTGGAAATCGGCCAGCTCGCAAAACAGGCAAACGGTGCTGCGCTCGTCCGTTACGGCGAAACGGCTGTCCTCAGTACAGCAACCGCTTCTAAAGAACCGAAAAATGTGGACTTTTTTCCACTGACCGTAAATTATGAGGAACGGCTTTACGCTGTCGGGAAAATTCCGGGCGGTTTTATCAAAAGAGAAGGGCGCCCGAGCGAAAAAGCCATTTTGTCAAGCCGGCTGATTGACAGGCCGATCCGCCCGCTCTTTGCCGACGGCTTCCGCAATGAAGTGCAGGTCGTCAGCATGGTCATGAGCGTCGACCAGGACTGCACGCCGGAAATGGCAGCAATGCTCGGGTCTTCGCTTGCGCTTTCCGTCTCCGATATTCCGTTTGAAGGCCCGATTGCCGGCGTCATCGTCGGAAGGGTGGACGGCAAGTTCCTCATTAACCCGACTGTGGAACAGATGGAAAAAAGCGATATCCATTTAACCGTCGCAGGCACAAAAGACGCCATTAATATGGTCGAAGCGGGCGCGAAAGAAGTGCCGGAAGAAGTGATGCTTGAAGCGATTATGTTCGGGCATGAGGAAATCAAGCGCCTGATTGCTTTCCAGGAAAAAATTGTGGCTGAAATCGGGAAAGAGAAAATGGCTGTCGAATTGTTCGAACTCGACGAAGAACTGGTGGAAAAAGTCAGCGGCATGTGCCGGGATGAGATGATCGAAGCCATCCAGGTCCATGAAAAGAAAGCGCGCGAAGAAGCGATCAGAAAAGTGGGCGATGAGGTGCTCACCCGGTTTGAAGCGGAAGAAGCCGATGAAGAAACGGTCAAGCAGGTTAAACAAATTTTGCACGATATTGAAAAAGAAGAAGTCCGCAAGCTGATTACAGTCGATAAAATCCGCCCGGACGGCCGCAAAATCGATGAAATCCGGCCGCTTTCCTCCGAAGTCGGGGTTTTGCCACGCACGCACGGTTCCGGGTTGTTTACCCGCGGGCAAACACAGGCTTTAAGCATTTGTACGTTAGGCGCTTTAGGCGATGTGCAAATTTTGGACGGGCTCGGCATTGAAGAGTCGAAACGGTTTATGCACCATTACAATTTCCCTTCGTTCAGCGTCGGGGAAACCGGGCCGATGAGAGGGCCGGGCCGCCGCGAAATCGGGCACGGGGCACTGGGCGAGCGTGCGCTGGAACCGGTCATTCCGGATGAAAAAGAATTTCCGTACACGATCCGACTTGTATCCGAGGTGCTCGAATCGAACGGATCCACTTCACAGGCAAGCATTTGCGCTTCCACCCTTGCGATGATGGATGCCGGCATTCCGATTAAAGCGCCGGTTGCCGGGATTGCGATGGGACTTGTGAAATCCGGTGAACATTATACGATTTTAACCGATATCCAGGGCATGGAAGACCATCTCGGCGATATGGACTTTAAAGTGGCCGGCACATCCAAAGGCGTCACCGCGCTGCAAATGGATATTAAAATTGCAGGGCTGTCGAGGGAGATACTGGAAGAGGCGCTGCAGCAGGCGAGAAAGGGCAGAATGCAGATTCTCGACCATATGATGTCGACGATTTCGAAAACACGCGACCATTTGTCCGTTTATGCGCCGAAGATTTTAACCATGACAATCCATCCGGATAAAATCCGCGACGTCATCGGGCCAAGCGGCAAACAAATCAATAAAATCATTGACGAAACCGGCGTGAAAATTGACATTGAACAGGACGGCACCATCTTTATTTCTTCGACGGACGAAGACGCAAACAACAAAGCGAAGCAATTGATTGAAGATATCGTCCGGGAAGTCGAAGTCGGCAAGGTTTACCTCGGCAAAGTCAAACGGATCGAAAAATTCGGCGCTTTTGTGGAAATCTTTAACGGCAAAGACGGCCTCGTCCACATTTCCGAGCTCGCCGAAGAACGCGTCCGGAAAGTCGAAGATGTTGTCAAGATCGGCGATGAAATTCTGGTCAAGGTGACGGATATTGACAGTCACGGGCGCATCAACCTTTCCCGCAAAGCCGTTTTAAAGGAGCAGCAAAAAAAAGAAAATAAATCGTGATGAAAGTCAGGGAGTCCTGGCTTTTTTTATTTGTCCCGCGCGCCCGTTCTATGCCCCTTCCCCATTTCATACTTTTTTTAAAGAAGGGGGAAAATAACGTGAATAAAGCAAAACGCTTGATTGCGCTTGGCTTGATTGCTATTCTAGCATTGTTGCTTGCGGGAAATCCGCTTTCCGCCCGGTATTTAAGGGAGCGGGCCGCTTTTAGCACACAAGAGAACGAGCTTCAGGAAAAAATTGAACAGGCTGCAAAACGATTTTACCGCCCGCCGGAAAATGCCCGGATTGACAGGGTTTGGAAGGCGGTCCCCGGCTACAATGGGGTGGAAGTGGATCAAAAAGCTTCTTACTTGAAAATGAAACAGGACGGCCGTTACGACGAACGCAAACTGGTGTTTAAACAAATTCCCCCTGCCGTCCACCTTGGAGATCTGGATCCGGCCCCTGTCTATACGGGAAATCCGGATAAACCAATGGTTGCTTTTTTAATCAATGTCGCATGGGGAAATGAATATTTGCCGGATATGCTAAAAATTTTAAAAAAACATCATCTTCATGCTACCTTTTTCTTAGAGGGGCGATGGGCAAAAGAAAACCCTGAGCTTGCCCGCATGATTGTAAGCGGCGGGCATGAAACCGGGAACCATTCCTATACCCACCCCGATTTTAGCACTTTGCCGGAATCAAAGATCAAAAGCCAGCTGGTGAAGACAAACCGGGTGCTTGAAGCGATTACGGAAGAAAAAGTGAAGTGGTTTGCCCCGCCGAGCGGCAGTTACCGGGATGAAGCGGTAAGCATCGCAAAATCAATGGGAATGGAAACGATCATGTGGACGGTCGATACGGTCGACTGGCAGAACCCCTCCCCAGGGGCGATTGTAGAGCGCGTAATCGCAAAAGCACAGGGCGGTTCGCTTATTTTAATGCATCCGACCGCTTCCACAGCAAAAGCATTGGAACCGTTGATTGTCAGGCTGGAAAAGAAAAATTTACAAATCGGGACCGTTTCAAAATTGCTCGATGAGGAAAGAATCATTAAAAATGAGGACGGAACGTTTTTAGACAGCGAAAAGGATCCCGCTGATACAAAAGACGGCACAGAGTGAAATGAGACTTTCGAGGAGGCACAACATGATACAAAAATATACTTGCAATAACGGCTTAAGGATTGTACTGGAAGAAATTCCAACTGTCCGTTCGGTTGCGATCGGCATTTGGATCGGCACCGGTTCGAGAAATGAAAATGAAAAAAACAACGGCATTTCCCATTTTCTTGAGCATATGTTTTTCAAAGGGACAGAAAAAAGGAGCGCAAAAGACATTGCCGAGGCCTTTGATGCCATTGGCGGCCAGGTGAATGCTTTTACGTCGAAAGAATATACATGCTTTTATGCGAAAGTGCTCGACACGCACGCGCCGCTCGCGCTTGACATTCTGTCGGACATGTTTTTCCACTCCACTTTTTCAGAAGAAGAAATGGAACGGGAAAAAAGCGTTGTCAATGAAGAAATCAAAATGTATGAAGATACGCCGGACGATATTGTCCACGATTTGCTTGGCAAGGCCATTTATGAAAACCATCCGCTCGGCTATCCGATTTTAGGGACGGAAGAAACGCTTGCATCGTTTACGAGCGACGATCTCCATCAATATGTATATGATATGTATACCCCTGACCGCGTTGTCGTCTCCGTTGCCGGCAATGTGCTGCCGTCTTTCGTAAAGGAGATTGAAGCGTTGTTCGGTTCCTATGAAGGCGGGAAGGAAGAGACAGGCGGCGAAACGGCCGTTTTTCATACGAATGACCTTGCGCGCAAAAAAGAAACAGAACAGGCCCATCTCTGCCTCGGATTTGAGGGGAAGAAAATCGGCAGTGACGATATTTATGAGCTGATTGTCCTGAATAATATATTAGGCGGCAGCATGTCCTCCCGCCTTTTCCAAAATGTGCGGGAACAGCGGGGGCTTGCATATTCGGTGTATTCCTACCATACCGCCTATAAGGACAGCGGCATTTTAACGATTTACGGCGGAACGGGCGCCTCCCAATTGGACGAGCTGTTTGAGACGGTACAGGAGACGCTGCAGACGCTGAAAGCAAAAGGGGTAACAGAAAAAGAAGTGCGAAACTGCAAAGAACAGTTAAAAGGGAGCCTCATGCTCAGCCTGGAGAGCACAAACAGCCGCATGAGCCGGAACGGAAAGAACGAACTGCTGTTAAAGAAGCACCGTTCGCTTGATGAAATGCTCGAGGAAATCGACCGCGTCACCGTGGAAAAAGTCAATGCCTGTGCGCGGGAGATTTTCTCCAAACCGTATTCGGCCTCTTTAATCAGCCCGGACGGAAAATTGCCGGAGCGGTTGTCTTAAAAACGGCATATCTTTTCCACCCCCCGCATAAAATGGAATCAGTCCATGAGAGAAAGAAGGGGGAATATGCGGCTCAGCGAACTCAGCGGAAAAGAAATGGTCGATTTTAAAAAAGCGGAACGGCTCGGGGTATTGGGCTCCACGGACCTTGAAATTGATGAAGCGAGCGGAAAAGTGGAGGCCCTGATCATCCCGGTCGGAAGGCGGTTTAAAAAACAGGCGAACGAGATCCGTGTCCCGTGGAACCGGATCAGAACGATTGGTGCCGATATGATGATTTTGGAAGTGCCTGAAAACCAGTACAGCTATTAAAAAGGCAAAGAAGCATGCCGGGTGCCCCGGCATTTTTCTTTGCCTTTTTTCACAAAAAACATGCTGCCGCCATAAGATATGGGGAATCCCCCATGCACATGGAAAAGAAGGTGAGGCATTTGTTGACCGGCGTCCAAATTGCCATCATAGGCGGAGATGCACGCCAGCTGGAAGTGATCCGGAAACTTGCGGATCTCGATGCGAAAATTTCATTGATCGGATTTGAACAGCTCGATTTTGTGTATTCCGGCGTCACGAAAGAAAAATTTAAAGATATCCGGTTTTCGGAAATGGATTGCGTCATTTTGCCGATTACCGGGACAGCGGACGACGGGAAAATCGATTTGATTTTTTCGAACGAAGAAGTTGTGCTGACCGGTGATATGCTGGCTGAAACGCCGCCTTATTTTACGATCTATACCGGCATCAGCAATCCGTATTTGGAACAAATTGCTAAAAAAGCGGGCCGCCGCCTTGTGAAACTATTCGAGCGGGACGATGTGGCAATCTATAATTCGATTCCGACCGTCGAAGGAACGATCATGATGGCCATTCAGAACACGGAATTTACGATTCACGGCTCAAATGTTGCCGTCCTCGGCCTTGGCAGGGTGGGAATGAGCGTTGCCCGGGCTTTCCGCCATCTCGGCGCGAAGGTGAAAGTCGGCGCGAGAAAAAGCGAACATCTTGCGAGGATAACGGAGATGGGGCTTGTGCCTTTTCATTTAAACGATCTTGAACAGGAAGTAAAAGACATTGACATCTGCATTAATACGGTTCCGCACCTGATTGTGAACGCATCCGTTATCCAAAAGATGCCTTCGCATACGCTCATTCTGGATATTGCTTCCAAACCGGGCGGAACGGATTTCCGGTATGCCGAAAAGCGCGGCATTAAAGCGATGCTGGCGCCGAGCCTGCCTGGCATTGTCGCGCCGAAAACAGCCGGGCGGATACTCGGGAATGTGCTCGGCCGGCTGATTGAAGAAGACGTTTTAAAAAGAAAGGGGTCATCGCCATGGATGTAAAGGGAAAAAGAATCGGCTTCGGCTTAACCGGCTCCCATTGCACTTATGCGGCCGTTTTTCCTGAAATCGAAAAGCTCGTGGCATTGGGGGCGGAAGTCATCCCGGTGGTCACGCACACGGTGAAAACGACGGATACAAGATTCGGCAAAGGCTCAGAATGGGTGGAAAAAATTGAAAAATGCACCGGGCAAAAAGCGATTGATTCGATTGTCGAGGCCGAGCCGCTCGGGCCAACCCTCCCGCTTGACTGCATGGTGATTGCGCCCCTGACCGGATTTACGATGAGCAAACTGGCGAACGCGCTCACGGATTCCCCGGTGCTGATGGCCGCCAAAGCGACGCTCCGCAATTTGAAACCGGTTGTGCTCGGCATTTCGACCAATGATGCGCTCGGATTAAACGGCGTGAATTTGATGCGGCTGATGGCAACAAAAAACATTTATTTTATTCCGTACGGGCAGGACGACCCGGACAACAAACCAAATTCAATGGTGGCGAGAATGACTGCCCTTGCCGATACGGTTTCGCTTGCACTCGAGGGGAAACAAATCCAGCCTGTCATTGTCGAACGTTTCCGCGACGGAAAATCGCCTTGAAAACGATTTAAAATTAAAAAAATACACACGGTGCCGGAAGACTTGTGATACAATAATAGCTATAAAAATGAATTTGGTTTTGGAATTGGAAGGGGAATACGCCAATGGCAAACACATCAGGTTATCACGTAGCCGTTGTCGGGGCAACCGGCGCTGTCGGCCAGCAAATGATTAAAACTTTGGTAAACCGCAAATTTCCGTATAACAAATTGACGCTGCTGTCATCTTCGCGTTCCGCCGGCAAAAAAATAACGGTAAACGGGGAAGAAATCACGGTCCGGGAAGCGGTGCCGGAAAGCTTTGAAGGCGTGGATATCGCCCTTTTCAGCGCAGGCGGGGGCGTGTCGAAAAAGTTTGCGCCGGAAGCGGTGAAACGCGGGGCAATTGTAATCGATAATACGAGCGCCTTCCGCATGGACCCGGAAGTGCCGCTTGTGGTCCCGGAAGTAAACGAAGAAGACATTCAAAAACATAACGGCATTATCGCCAATCCGAACTGTTCGACGATCCAGATGGTTGTTGCGTTGGAACCCGTCCGCAAAAATTTCGGCCTGAAGCGGGTGCTCGTTTCCACATACCAGGCTGTCTCCGGTTCGGGCGCGGCTGCCATCCGGGAGCTGAACGACGAGACGAAGGCGCTCATTGAAGGGCGGGCTTACGAGCCGCAGGTACTGCCGGTAAAGGGCGACAAGAAGCATTACCAGATTGCGTTTAATGCCATCCCGCAAATCGATGTGTTTACGGACAACGGCTTTACATTTGAAGAAATGAAAATGATCAATGAAACGAAAAAAATCATGCATATGCCGGAATTAAAAGTTTCCGCCACATGCGTCCGGATTCCTGTTGCAACCGGCCACTCGGAATCTGTTTATTTTGAAACCGAAAAGGGCGGCACAAGTGCAGGGCAGATCCGGGAAGTGCTCGCGTCTGCGCCCGGTGTTGTGCTGGAAGATCGCCCCGAAGAACAGATTTACCCGATGGCTGTCAATGCGGTCGGCAAGTATGACACTTTTGTCGGGCGGATCCGCAAAGACCCGGATGAAGACAACGGATTCCATATGTGGGTTGTTTCCGATAATTTGCTGAAAGGCGCTGCCTCAAATTCCATCCAGATTGCGGAAAGCCTGATTAGGATGGGGCTCATCTGATTGAGGGGGCAATTTAGGCTGACCTTTTTGCAATATTGGTGATAAGATATAGGGAAAGCGAAGTTTATGCCGGAATCCGGTAATCGGAGAGGGTCCCATTTCCCGATATATTTTATGGACACGTATGCCAAAAAATATGCCGCGGCTTTTTCCGGCCGGGAAGGGAACGGTTTAAAAACGGCCGGCCCTTTAAACATGGCTTTGGCAAAAAACCGGCCGGCAAAGCCCGCTCGTTACCGGAATCACTGTTCTTATTTATCAGTTTATAACAGAGGTGTTCTTCATTGAAAATCGTTGTCCAAAAATTCGGCGGCACATCCGTACGGGATCATGATGCAAGAATGCATGCCAAACATCATGTAGAAAAAGCACTGGAAGAAGGCTATAAGGTGGTTGCCGTCGTTTCGGCGATGGGCCGCAAAGGGGAACCGTATGCAACCGATACGCTCCTGTCGCTCGTTGGCGGGTCCGAAACCTGTTTAAACAGACGCGAGCAGGATTTGCTGTTGTCAACCGGCGAAATTATCTCCAGCCTTGTGTTTGCCAATATGTTAAACGCGCACGGCATCAGTGCGTGCGCCCTGACCGGCGCGCAAGCCGGTTTCCGCACGAACGCGGAGCATACCAATGCGAAAATTACGGACATGAAGTGCGACCGCGTCCTGCGTGAACTGAAACTGCACGATGTTGTCGTGGTTGCAGGATTTCAGGGGGCCGCAAAAAACGGGGACGTAACCACGCTCGGGCGCGGGGGCAGCGACACATCCGCTGCAGCGCTCGGTGCTGCGCTTCAAGCGGAGTGGATTGATATTTTTACCGATGTGGAAGGCATCATGACAGCTGACCCGCGGATTGCCGAAAATGCGCGGAAGCTTCAGGTGGTCACGTATAACGAGGTCTGCAATATGGCTTACCAGGGCGCAAAAGTGATCCACCCGCGCGCCGTTGAAATCGCGATGCAGTCAAAAGTGCCAATCCGCATCCGGTCCACTTATTCCGACGATATCGGTACGCTTGTCACATCTTTAAGCCACCGCCAGAAACTCGGGACCGATATAAAAGAACGCACCGTTACCGGGATTGCGCATGTACCGAATGTTTCGCAGATCAAAGTATATGCAAAAGACGGGCAGTATGATTTGCAGACGGTTGTGTTTAAAGCGATGGCAGCTGAAAATATCAGTGTCGATTTTATCAATATTTCCCCGACAAGCGTTGTCTACACGGTTTCCGGAGAAGTGGCAAACCGGGCTGAAGCAGTGCTGAAAAAACTGGGGCATGAACCGGCAATTGAACGGAACTGCGCCAAAGTATCAATTGTCGGCGCCGGGATTGCGGGCGTGCCGGGCATTACGTATAAAATCGTGTCGGCGCTTTCCGAAAAAGGGATCCGGATTTTACAGTCTGCTGACAGCCACACGACCATCTGGGTGCTGGTGAAGCAGGAAGATCTCGTTACAGCGGTCAATGCCCTTCATGATGCCTTTAGTTTAGAAAGCGAAACGGAAACGTATGATATTCATGCGTAAAAAATGAAAGATTTTCTGCCGGGTGTTTTTATTTTTCATCTTGCAAAACCCGGCAGGATGAGGAGTGTAAGTATGAGTCGTTTCGGAAAAGTTTCAACGGCAATGGTGACGCCTTTTGACCATAAAGGGAATCTAGATTTGCAAAAGGTGGCAAAGCTGGTTGATTATTTAATTGAAAACGGGACAGAATCTTTGGTCGTTGCGGGAACAACGGGGGAATCCCCGACACTTTCGCCTGAAGAAAAAACCGCGCTGTTCAAGCAGGTTGTGAAAACGTCAAACGGGCGGGTGCCGGTCATTGCTGGAACAGGGAGCAATAACACGTATGCTTCGATCGAATTGACGAAGCGTGCGGAATCATGCGGCGTTGATGCCGTCATGGCTGTCGGCCCGTATTACAACAAACCGAACCAGGCCGGCATGTATGCCCATTTCAAAGCGATTGCGGAATCCACCAGCCTCCCGGTTGTCATTTATAATATCCCGGGCCGGTCGGCTGTCAATATTGAACCGGAAACGATCATCGAACTTTCCAAAATCCCGAATATTGTTGCGGTAAAAGAAGCAAGCGGGAATTTGGATGCGATGGCGCAAATCATTGCCCGTACGCCGGATGATTTTGAATTATACTGCGGGGATGACGGCCTGACGATTCCCGTGCTTTCAATCGGCGGGGCGGGTGTGATTTCGGTTGCTTCCCATGTTGCCGGCCCGGCCATACAGGAAATGGTGCAAGCCTTTTTTGCCGGGGATGTAACAAAAGCGGCAAGGCTGCACCAAAAGCTGCTTCCATTAATGCGCGGTTTGTTTATGGCGCCTAATCCGGCACCGGTCAAAACCGCTTTGCAATTAAAAGGGATGGATGCCGGCGGCGTCCGCCTCCCACTCGTTCCGTTAACAAAAGAAGAACGGGAAACCATTCACCACCTGCTTGGCGATCTTTAAGCAAAAAAAACGGCCCTTCCGGAAAAACGGACAGGGTCGTTTTTTTGCTTAAGCGGGTTTTGAAGAAAGCCCCCATGCCGGCTCCAGGGAAAAAAAGCAGGCCCTCTCCCGCCAATCTGCTGGCAAACAGCAGATTGGCGGAAATAGGCAGCATTTGTCGATGGAAATATCACGCTCTCTTCATTGACCGGATATACCCTTTTCGGTTAAGCTATACATAAGAGAAAGGAACGGACAGCAATTTATTTTTACAGGCTCGGAAAGTCTTTTTCGATAGAACCGGGACGGTGCAAGTGGACGTGCGGGCGCCTGGTGCCAGGCATGGCGTTTTAAAAGGGATGCGGCGGGAGAGCCGGCCGCTTATTTTTATGCCGGAAACTTGAATATGCGCAAAGCCGTATCGGACGGAATCCGGCAACCCTTTGCGATCTATCAAAAAGAAACGTGATTCCTGCTCTAGAATTTCAGACAACACGGGAGGAAAAGAATTTTGCGTAAGGAAAAAAACGAAACCATTAAGGTCATTCCTTTAGGAGGAATTGGTGAAATCGGAAAGAATATGTACGTGGTGGAAACCGGAGAGGATCTGTTTGTGCTCGATGCCGGGCTGATGCTACCGGAAGACGAAATGCTCGGGATCGATATCGTCATCCCGGATTTTACTTATTTAATGGAAAACAGGCAGCGGATAAAAGGGATTTTCCTGACACACGGGCATGAGGATGCGATTGGTGCCCTGCCGTATATCCTGATGAAATTGAACGTGCCGGTGTATGCCACAAAGTTTACCGTCGCGCTGGCGAAAGAAAAATTGAAGGAATTAAAAGTGAAAAAGCATATCCGCTTTACGGAAATCAATGCCGACACGGTTCTCCATTTTGATGCTTGCGATATTCACTTTTTCAAAACAACGCATAGCATTCCCGACTCGGTCGGCATTTGCATTTCCACATCGGAAGGCAATATTGTGTATACCGGCGATTTTAAATTTGACCAGGAACTGGGCGGGCATTATCGTTCGGAAATCGGAAAAATGTCGAAAATCGGTGAAGAAGGCGTGCTGCTGTTACTATCCGACAGCACGGAAGCGGAACATCCAGGGTACACGACCCATGAGTCTGTTGTGGCGGAAGAAATAACGGATGCTTTCTACGATGCGAAGGGCCGGATTATTATCGCAAGCTTTGCCTCGAATTTAATCAGGGTGCAGCAAGTGCTCGATGCGGCTTCTGCTACCGGCCGCAAAGTTGCGTTTGTCGGAAATTATCTTGAAAAAATATATAAAATTGCATTAAAATTGGGATACTTGCAGGCTCGGACAGAGGATCTCATCATCCCGCTGCAACACATTTCAAAATACCGGGACGAAGAACTGGCGATTTTGACAACAGGGAGCCAGGGGGAACCGTTTCTCGTCCTTCAAAAAATGGCGAAAAAGAACCATAAGCAGGTCAATATTCAAAAAGGGGATACGGTCATCCTTGCCACAACGCCGTCTCCGGGGCTGGAACTGTTCATGGCGAAAACGATTGACATGCTTTACCGTGCAGGAGCCGATGTTTACGCGGGCAACCGGAAAATCCACGTGACCGGCCACGGCTGCCAGGAAGATTTAAAGCTGATGCTTGATTTAATGAGGCCAAAATACTTTGTCCCGATCCAGGGGGAATACAGGAGCCTGTATGCCCATGCAAAACTGGCGTACAAAACGGGGATGCCGAAAGAATCGGTCATCATCTCAAGCAACGGGGAAGTATTGGAATACAAGCACGGCAAATTCCAGGCGAGCGGCCGGGTTGCTTCCGGCAATATTCTCATTGACGGAATCGGCGTTGGCGATGTCGGCAATATTGTGTTGCGGGACCGCAAACTTTTAAGCCAGGACGGGATATTGGTTGTCGTCGTCACGCTTGATAAAAAGCATAAAAAACTGGCTGCCGGTCCTGAAATTATCTCGCGCGGGTTTGTCTATGTCCGCGAATCCGAAAAGCTGATCAGCCATTCATCCAACATCGTAAAAGAAGTGGTGGAACAGAACACGTCACAAGATGCTTTTGACTGGACGAGTATTAAACAGGGGATCCGCGACCATCTCAGCTCCTTTTTATATGAGCAGACGAAAAGGCGCCCGATGATCCTGCCAATTATTATGGAAGTTTGATGCCCATGCCGGACAGAGGGCGGGGCGGGGGTTCCCGCGTGCCCGCCCTCTTTGTGGCACAAGGCCCGCCTGGTGCACCATTAAAAATGCAAGGCAAAGCCCCGCTTCCGGTTCCGGAAACCGCGGGGCTTCCGTATGAAAACCCCTTCCGTGCAAATAATAAGGCGTAAAGGCGTTAAGCCCTTACATTACAGGCAAAAGGGGTTTTAGAAAAATGAGCGACCAGCAACCGAATAAAGAAGAACCGAAAGAAGGAAATGCGGCATCCGCGCTTGTAGAGAAAATTCAGCAGCTCGGCCAGACAAATGTGCCGCAGCTCGCGCAGGACTCCAATATCCACTGCCTGGCCATCGTCGGCCAGATTGAAGGGCATCTGCAGCTGCCGCCCCAAAATAAAACGACAAAGTATGAGCATATGATCCCCCAGCTTGTCGCGATTGAACAAAATCCGAAAATTGAAGGGGTGCTCGTCATTCTGAACACGGTCGGAGGGGATGTGGAAGCCGGGCTTGCCATTTCCGAAATGCTTGCATCCCTTTCCAAACCCACTGTTTCGATTGTGCTCGGCGGGGGGCATTCTATCGGCGTGCCGATCGCTGTATCCTGTTCGTATTCCTTTATTGCTGAAACCGCGACGATGACGATTCACCCGATCCGGCTCACAGGCCTTGTCATTGGCGTCCCGCAAACATTTGAATATCTGGATAAAATGCAGGAACGGGTGATCAAGTTTGTGACACGGCATTCGCATGTAGAAGAAGAGGTTTTTAAAGACTTAATGTTTGCGAAAGGGAATTTGACAAGGGATATCGGCACCAATATTGTTGGCCAGGAAGCCGTTGAGTACGGTTTGATTGATGAAGTGGGCGGGATTGGCAAAGCGCTTGGCAAATTAAACAGCCTCATTGAAAAATACCGGGATGAAAAAGGGAAAGAGGGGCTGATCCAATGATTCTCTACACGATGATGCCGCAGGAGCTGATTTTTCCTGAAGATGCAAACGCCTGGAATAAAATTGAAATGTTAAACGTAAAAGGCGTGCCGGTACTGGCGGAGCAGCTTGATGAAGGATACCGGATTACCCGTATTCTCAGCTCCAATCCTTTCGACTATCTGAACCCGGAGCTTGCACCCGGAAATGTGATCCGCCATTTCGGGCCGTAAACCACCCGGGCCGCAAATATGCTATAATATGTTAAAACAAGCAGCCACACAGGCTGCTTTCTTGCATCCCGCTCCGGCAGGCAAAGCTGAAAAATACGTTTTCACTATCGAAGGTGGTTATATGGCGAAAAAAAAGCGGCGCAGAAGAAAAAAAGCTGCTGAACAAATTAAGATAGATTTAAAGTTTGAGTTGCTCGGTATTATCCTGCTTACGCTCGGCATTTTTACCCTTTACCATATCGGCAAAACGGGCACAACCCTGATTCTGTTCTTCCGGTTTTTCTTCGGCCGGCTGTACTGGGTTGCGGTTGCCTCTCTGGTCGTGCTCAGCGTGTTTCTCATGATCAAACGGGCATGGCCTGCATTTTTCACTGTCCGCATGACTGGATTTTATCTTTTATTTGCGAGCGCCCTCCTTTACTGCCATGAGCGGCTTATCGGGTCATTGGCAAAAGCGCATGAACTGTCCGGCAACAGTGCGGTCGTCAATACGATCAGGATCTGGCATCAGGAAGAGCAGATCTGGTGGAAGCTTGTGCTCGGGGGGGATGTGCACGGCAATATTTTCAGCACGCAGATCGGCGGCGGCATGGCAGGTGCGGTTTTATATGCGGCTTCCCATTTTTTATTTGACTCGGCGGGTACGAAAATCATTTGCGTTTTACTCGCGCTCATCGCCCTGATGCTTTTAACGGGCAAGCCCGTAAGCCCGTATGTGGAAAAGGCACTGGAAGGGCTCTGGCTGTTTTTAAAAAAGCAATGGAACCAGATGAAAACAGAGTTTGGGGCATGGCGGGAAGCCAAAAAAGAAAAACAGGAAAAGAAACGGCAGAAAGCGCCGTTGCAGCCGCAATCCGCCTCCGCAGATGGGGAAGGCCATGACGGGGATGCCGGGCCGGCAAGCGGGGAAACGCCTCCCCCGATTATTTCCAGCTTTACGGAGCAATATGCCGGCGCGGCTCCGCAAGCGGAAGAGGCGCAGCCGGAAACGCCGGATACAGAAGCGGAAGAGGACCATACGCCTCCGATCCAGTTTACGGAATATGAAAATGAAGATTATCAATTGCCGCCCCTGACGCTGTTAAAAAGGCCGCGGGCAGCGGACCAGAGCAGCGAATATAAAGCGATCCATGCCAATGCGGCAAAACTCGAACGGACTTTCCAAAGCTTCGGGGTCAAGGCACGTGTGACACAGGTGCATTTAGGGCCTGCCGTTACAAAATACGAAGTGCACCCCGATGTCGGCGTGAAAGTCAGCAAGATTGTCAGTTTAAGTGACGACATTGCCCTTGCGCTGGCGGCGAAAGATATCCGGATGGAAGCGCCGATCCCGGGGAAATCAGCGATCGGCATCGAAGTCCCGAATAAGGAAATCGCGGTCGTATCGCTCAGGGAAGTGCTCGAAGGAAAGGAAAATAACCCGCAGGCAAAACTGCAGATCGGGCTTGGCCGGGATATTACAGGGCAGGCAGTGCTCGCGGAGCTGAATAAAATGCCCCACCTGCTTGTGGCCGGCGCAACGGGGAGCGGGAAAAGCGTGTGCATTAACGGCATCATTACGAGCATCTTAATGCGCGCCAAACCGCATGAAGTGAAAATGATGATGATTGACCCGAAAATGGTCGAATTGAATGTTTATAACGGTGTCCCGCATTTGCTTGCGCCGGTTGTGACCAATCCGAAAAAAGCTTCCCAGGCGCTGAAAAAAGTCGTGAATGAGATGGAACGGAGGTATGAGCTTTTTTCCCATACAGGCACGCGCAATATCGAAGGATACAACGACCATATTAAAAAAAGCAATATCGAAACAGGGGACAAGCAGCCGCTTTTGCCTTATATCGTTGTCATTATTGATGAGCTTGCCGATTTAATGATGGTGGCAAGCGGCGATGTGGAAGATTCCATTACGCGGCTGTCGCAAATGGCGCGGGCGGCAGGCATTCATCTGATCATTGCCACGCAGCGGCCGTCCGTTGATGTCATTACCGGTGTCATTAAAGCCAACATCCCGTCAAGAATCGCTTTTGCCGTATCTTCGGCGACTGACTCGAGAACGATTTTGGATACGGGCGGCGCGGAAAAACTGCTTGGCCGGGGGGACATGCTGTTTTTGCCGGTCGGGGCTTCCAAACCGGTCCGCGTCCAGGGCGCTTATCTTTCCGATGAAGAAGTGGAAGAAGTCGTTGATTTCGTCATTTCCCAGCAAAAAGCCCAGTACCAGGAAGAGATGATTCCGGAAGAGCCCCAGGACCAGCCGGATTTCGACGACGAATTATATGATGAAGCAGTTCTCTTAATCTCGGAAATGCAGACTGCTTCCGTCTCCATGTTGCAGCGCCGTTTCCGGATTGGCTATACAAGGGCGGCGCGGCTAATTGATGCAATGGAAGCAAGAGGGGTTGTCGGGCCGTATGAAGGCAGCAAGCCGCGTGCGGTTTTGATCCCGAAACCGTCGGAAGAACAGAGCTCGTAGTACGCCAAAGAAAAAGCCTGCGCGCACCGCAGCGGCCGCAAAACGCCGCGGTGCGCGCAGTTTTTACTATTTTCGACAAAAATATAAATTTATGTTTCTTTCGCAATTAAAAAATGATATATTTATGTCGGTAAGCTGGATTCGGTTTCTTTTGAAAAGCCGTTATCCAAAAATAACTTTCCCGGGGGGAACAAAAGTGAAAAAGCGTAAATTTGGTTTGGCTCTTGCCGCTGTCCTGGCAGCAGGGACGCTTCTCGGCGCATGCGGCACAAAGAGCGACAATTCCGGCAGCAAAGGTAAGGACAAGTTTACCGTTGCACTCGTAACCGATACGGGCGGAATTGACGATCGTTCTTTTAACCAGTCGGCATGGGAAGGCCTGCAGCAGTTCGGGAAGGACAATCACTTGTCAAAAGGCAAAGACGGCTTTGACTATCTGCAATCCAAATCGGATGCAGATTACACAACGAATCTGAACACGGCCGTCCGGAAACAGTTTGACCTCGTTTACGGTGTCGGCTACAAGCTGAAGCCGGCCATTGAAAAAATTGCGGATCAGCGTAAAAATACCAATTTCGCAATCATTGACGATGTCATTACCGGAAAGAAAAATGTGGCGAGCATTACGTTTAAAGAACAAGAAGGTTCCTTCCTTGTCGGGGTCGTGGCAGGTATGGCGACAAAAACCAATAAAATCGGATTTATCGGCGGGACAGACAGCGATTTGATCAATAAATTCGCAGCCGGGTTCCGTGCGGGCGTCAAAGCTGCTAATCCGAAAGCAAATGTGCAAATCCAGTATGTCGGCTCGTTTGATGATGCAAGCAAAGGGCAGTCGATGGCTTCAGCAATGTATAAATCCGGCATCGACGTGATTTACCATGCAGCCGGCGGCAGCGGGAAAGGCGTCTTTACAGAAGCGAAAAATATTAAACAGAATGATCCAAACAAAAACGTCTGGGTCATCGGTGTGGACCGCGACCAGGCAGATGAAGGAAAGGTAACGGTTAAAGGAAAGGAATACAATGTAACACTGACTTCAATGGTCAAACGGGTTGATAAGGCAGTCATCGATTTATCGACCAAAGCGAAAGACGGCAAATTTCCGGGCGGGAAAAACATTGTTTACGGCTTGAAAGAAGATGCCATCGGGATTGCGCCGACACAGGACAATTTAACGCCTGAAATGAAATCGGCCGTGAAAGACTGGAAACAAAAGATCATAAACGGGAAAGTAAACATTCCGTCAAAATTAAAATAATCGATCCATCTCACGGGACTGGTTTTTGCCGGTCCCGTGTTAAAAATGTTTAAAAAATGAAACAATTTTAGCCATCCACAAAGGCAGGGCGGATTCCCCGAAGCTGCCGTCTGAAGACGCCATGACGATTGCTTTCTTTAGACCCCAATGGTAAGGAGTGATAAAGGGTGGATTACGTAATTGAAATGCTCCATATTCGCAAAGAATTTCCGGGAATTGTTGCGAACGATGACATCACCCTGCAGGTAAAAAAAGGAGAAATCCACGCGCTGCTTGGAGAAAACGGCGCCGGAAAGTCGACGTTAATGAATGTACTTTTCGGGCTGTATCAGCCGGAAAAGGGAGAAATCCGTGTAAACGGCCAGAAAGTGAACATTACAGATCCGAATGTGGCAAATGATCTCGGCATCGGCATGGTTCATCAGCATTTTATGCTCATTGATAAGTTTACGGTGACTGAAAATATTATACTCGGCAAGGAACCGAAAAAATCCGTTACCATCGATGTCAAAAAAGCGGAACAGCAAGTCCGGGAAATTTCCGACCGTTACGGGCTGGATGTGGATCCGCAAGCGAAAATTTCAGATATTTCCGTCGGCATGCAGCAGCGGGTGGAAATTTTAAAAACGCTGTACCGGGGCGCAGAAATCCTTATTTTTGACGAACCGACGGCCGTGCTTACGCCGCAGGAGATCCATGAACTGATCGGCATTATGAAGACGCTAATCCGGGAAGGAAAATCCATCATTTTAATTACCCACAAATTGAAAGAAATTATGGAAGTATGCGACCGGGTCACCGTCATCCGCAAAGGGAAGGGCATCGGGACGCTTAATGTCCAAGATACAAACCCGCAGGAACTCGCCCATTTAATGGTCGGGCGGGATGTTCTTTTCAAGACGGAAAAAACGGAGGGCCACCCGGGGCAAAATGTGCTTGAAATCGAGCAACTGCATGTGAAAGATTCACGCGGGGTGGAAGCGGTCAGAGGGCTGGATTTAACCGTCAGAGCCGGTGAAATTGTCGGCATTGCCGGTGTGGACGGTAATGGGCAGTCAGAGCTGATTGAAGCGATTACAGGGCTCAGAAAAGCGGACAGCGGCACAGTCCGCCTGAACGGCAAAAACATTACGAACTTAAGGCCGCGCAAAGTAACGGAAGCGGGCGTCGCCCATATTCCCGAGGACAGGCATAAATACGGGCTTGTACTCGATTATACGATCGGGGAAAACATGGTGCTGCAAACGTATTACAAAAAGCCGATGTCCCGTAACGGCATCTTAAATTACAAAGAAATTTATAAAAAGGCAAAATCGATCATTGCAGAATTCGATGTGCGCACCCCGAGAGAATTTACAAAAGCGCGGGCGCTCTCAGGGGGAAACCAGCAGAAAGCGATCATCGGGCGTGAAGTGGACCGCGATCCGGATCTTTTGATTGCGGCACAGCCGACCCGCGGGCTTGATGTCGGGGCAATTGAGTTTATCCACAGGCGGCTGATTGAACAGCGGGACCACGGAAAGGCTGTCCTGCTTGTATCGTTTGAACTGGATGAAATTATGAACTTAAGTGACCGGATTGCCGTCATCTACGAAGGAGCCATCATTGATATTGTCGATCCGAAGCAGACGACAGAACAGGAGCTTGGGCTCTTGATGGCCGGTTCCAAAAAAGAAAGGGAAGGTGAACAAACCAATGTCTAACCGAACATTGAACCTTCTGATCCCTGTCGTGTCTGTCATTCTCGGCCTTTTGGCAGGCGCATTGATTATGCTTGTCAGCGGCTATAACCCGGTGAATGGATATATTGCACTCTGGAACGGCGCTTTCGGCCAGGTTTTTTACGTTGGCGAAACGCTGCGGCTTGCAACGCCTTATATTTTTGCGGGGCTTGCGATTGCATTTGCATTCCGGACCGGGTTGTTTAATATCGGGGCTGAAGGCCAGCTGATCGTCGGATGGATTGCGGCTGTCTGGGTCGGCGTTGCTTTTGATCTGCCAAAAGTAATCCACTTGCCGCTCGCAATACTTGCCGCCTGCTGCGCCGGGGCATTTTGGGGATTCATTCCCGGCCTTTTGAAAGCGCGGCTCAGGGTGCACGAAGTCATTGTGACCATTATGATGAATTATATTGCGCTGCACACATCCAACTATTTAATCCGGAATGTGCTTTCAAAGCAGCAGGATACGACACCGCATATTCATCATTCGGCATCCCTTTCGTCTCCTTTTTTTCAGAAGATTACCGACTTTTCCACTTTGCACAATGGCATTTACCTTGCTTTGGTTGCTGTTGTGGTGATGTGGTTTATCATTGAAAAGACCACGCTCGGCTTTGAACTGAAATCGGTCGGGTTTAACCAGAGCGCATCCGAATACGCCGGCATGAGTGTGAATCGCAGCATTATCCTTTCCATGGTCATCTCCGGCGCTTTTGCCGGGCTCGGCGGCGCAATGGAGGGGCTCGGGAATTACGGCTTTGCCTTTTTGCAATCTTCTTTCTCCGGCATCGGGTTTGACGGCATTGCGGTGGCACTACTCGGCGGGAATACGGCGCCCGGCGTTTTGATCGCAGCTGTTTTATTCGGCGCTTTAAAAGTCGGCTCGCTGAACATGCCGGTCGATGCCAATGTGCCGAATGAGCTGGTCAACATTGTCATTGCTTTGATTATTCTTTTTGTCGCATCCGGCTATATCATCAAATGGTCTCTGGCCCGTTTGAAAAGGGAGGCGAAATAAAATGCATTTTATGACCGCTTTGGAAATCATGATTTCGGCATCTTTACTATCTGCAGCGCCACTTATTTTTACTGCTTTGGGAGGCGTTTTCTCCGAACGTTCCGGCGTGGTGAACATCGGCCTTGAAGGGCTAATGATCATGGGGGCTTTTATATCGATTGTCTTTAACTTAACGTTTTCGCATGCCCTGGGCGCCTGGACGCCGTGGATCGCGGTGCTGGTGGCGATGCTTGTCGGCGGATTATTTGCCCTGATCCATGCGGCTGCATCCATTTCTTTCCGCGCCGACCAGACAGTCAGCGGCGTCGCGATCAACTTTCTTGCGCTCGGCGTCGCCATGTTTCTCATCAAAAACATTTACGGAAAAGGCCAGACCAATACGATCAGCGAATATTTCCAACAGGTGGATGTTCCCGGCCTCAGCCATATTCCCGGGATCGGCAAACTGTTTTTCCAGGGGATCACATACCCTTCGTACATCGCCATCCTGATTGCGATTCTCGTCTGGTTTATCCTTTATAAAACGCCGTTCGGCCTGCGCCTCCGCTCGGTCGGGGAACATCCGATGGCGGCCGATACGATGGGCATCAATGTTGTAAAAATGCGTTACTTTGCCGTCTTTTTATCCGGTGTATTCGGCGGGATCGGCGGGGCCGTGTACGCGCAGTCGATCACCCTGAATTTCAGTTCCTCGACGATTTCAGGGCAAGGGTATATGGCGCTCGCTGCGATGATTTTCGGCAAATGGAATCCGCTTGGCGCGATGTGGGCCGCTTTATTTTTCGGATTTGCGCAGAGCCTCAGCATCGTCGGCAACAGCATTCCGTATTTGAAAGAAATTCCGAACGTTTATTTGCTCATTGCGCCGTATGTCCTGACCATTCTGGCACTTGCCGGGTTCATCGGGCGTGCGGAAGCCCCGAAAGCGGACGGTGTCCCTTATATCAAGGGTGAACGCTAATTTATTCCATCCGGCATCAGGCTGCTTTCCCCGTCTGGTGCCGGTTCTTTTTATGTGCCGTAAAACTTGCCGGGACACCTGTCTCCCCTGTATAGTAAAATTAATGCATTTACAGGTTAAACAACCCCGCAGTCAGGCATACTTTTACTATTGGCACGAAGCTCGTTGAAAAAGTCCTACGGTGTGATGTCAAGGGTTAAAAACAAGTGAATTGGAAATTTTGTTGGCTCTATGTCGTAAAAATGGCAATACTGAACTAAGCCTCCAGATAATTGGAATAATCTGGAAGTTTTCAAGT